>ENA-OQIO01001681-OQIO01001681.1-human-gut-metagenome-genome-assembly--contig:-NODE-1681-length-10620-cov-1.404365_pt1 | contig 10620 bp, 13 predicted proteins | sample MGYA00242573_ERZ504737 | MGnify/ENA primary metagenome ERZ504737 (study PRJEB26092, sample SAMD00036203) | human gut metagenome | host: Homo sapiens | study: EMG produced TPA metagenomics assembly of... | reverse complement strand
GGTGAGACCTACCCCTTGTTGGTTCAGTAACTGGTCTACATCGTTGTAACCAGGCATTTCGTTCTGTATAGACATGCGCATTCGTCATCGTTGGGAGGAATATTCATGGTATGCTACCACTTTGGACCCTGGTGAACCAGAATAGGGCTTGTATCTTCGCACCAGGGTAGCTATAGTGTCGCCCCTTCGCAGACCCGGGCCAGGGTGTGAAGGCAGCGCAGTCAATCAGCAGGAAGGTGGCATGTCTGCACAACCCGTAGATCTCCAAATTTTCGGCCGTTCACTGCGAGTGAATTGCCGCCTGAACAAAGGGATGCCCTGAATCAGGCAGCTGAAGACCTTAATCAGCGGTTGCAAGATTTAAAAGAACGCACTAGAGTCACAAATACTGAGCAGCTGGTCTTCATCGCGGCGTTGAACATCAGCTATGAGTTGACTCAGGAAAAAGCGAGACCCGCGACTACGCTTCCAGCATGGAGCAGCGCATTCGCATGCTTCAGCAGACCATCGAACAAGCATTGCTTGAGCAAGGTCGCATAAGCGAAAAGCCAGGGTCGAAGTTTGAATAACACTTTGCAGTTAACTGTGTTAGAGTAATCGCAAGAACAAAATTTCTCTGAGATGTTTGCAAGCGGGCCAGTCCCCTGAGCCGATATTTCATACCACAAGAATGTGGCGCTCCACGGTTGGTGAGCATGCTCGGTTCGTCCGAGAAGCCTTAAAACCGTGACGACACATTCACCTTGAACCAAGGGTTCAAGGGTTACACCTGCGGCGGCATCTCGGAGATTCCCTTCTTTACTTCGCATCATCCCCATACGTCGTTTTCGGCTGAAGCCGCCCTGTATTACACTTGCTCCTATTGTTTCGCCAGCTCGTAACGAGACCTGCATGACTATACAGCCCGATACCCTGCTCTCCCGTCAGCATATTCGCCAGCAGATCCGCGATCGTCGACGCGCACTCAGCCCGGAGCAACAGCGCCTGTTTGCCCAACAGGCCGCCGAGCGGATGATGGCCTGGCCGCCGGTAGTTCTCGCCCACAACGTGGCGCTGTTTCTCTCCTTTGACGGCGAGCTGGACACCCAGCCGCTGATCGACCAGCTCTGGCGCGCGGCAAGCGGGTATATCTCCCGGTGCTGCATCCCTTTAGCCCCGGCAATCTGCTGTTTTTACACTACCATCGCAGAGCCAACTGATCGTGAATCGCCTGAAGATCCGCGAACCGAAGCTCGATGTGCGGGATGTGCTGCCGCTGGCTGAACTCGATGTGCTGGTGACCCCGCTGGTGGCCTTCGATGTCAGTGGCCAACGGCTGGGAATGGGCGGCGGTTTTTACGACCGGACGCTGCAAAACTGGCAGCAGTATCGCCTGCAGCCGGTGGGCTACGCGCACGACTGCCAGCAGGTGGATAGCCTGCCGAGCGAAGAGTGGATATCCCGCTGCCGGCGGTCATCACCCCGGGAAAAACCTGGTGTTGGTAGGTACGCGGGGACGAGAAATTCAGCCTGGAAAGTATTAACAAAAAAACGGGCAGGTACGCGACCTGCCCGAGAGGCAAAAATGATTAGAACAGCAGACGGGCGCGGATAGTCCCCGGGATCGCTTTCATTGCCTGCAGCGCCTGCTGGGCAACATCTTCCTCCGCTTCAATATCAATCACCACGTAGCCCATCTGCGGCGACGTTTGCAGATACTGGGCAGCAATGTTGATGCTCTGCGCGGCGAAGATTTGGTTGATTGCGGTCAGGACGCCCGGTCGGTTCTCATGGATATGCAGCAGACGGCGGCCGCCGTGCAGCGGTAGAGAAACTTCCGGGAAGTTAACTGCCGACAGGGTTGACCCGTTGTCAGAGTATTTCGCCAGCTTGCCAGCTACTTCCAGACCGATGTTCTCCTGCGCTTCCTGAGTGGAGCCACCGATATGCGGTGTGAGGATCACGTTATCAAACTCGCACAGCGGCGAAGTGAAGGGGTCGCTGTTGGTCGCAGGTTCAGTCGGGAAGACGTCGATAGCCGCCCCGGCCAGATGCTTACTGGCCAGCGCATCGCATAGCGCCGGAATGTCCACCACGGTACCGCGGGAGGCGTTGATCAGCAGCGCGCCCGGCTTCATCAGCGCCAGTTCTTCCGCGCCCATCATATTTTGGTAGAGGCGTTTTCCGGCACGTGCAGGCTGACCACATCGCTCATGTTCAGCAGGTCGGAGAGATGCTGTACCTGAGTGGCGTTGCCGAGCGGCAGTTTGTTTTCAATATCATAGAAGAAGACGTGCATTCCCAGCGATTCCGCCAGAATGCCAAGCTGGGTACCGATGTGGCCGTAACCGATGATGCCCAGCTTTTTACCACGCGCTTCGAAGCTGCCGACCGCCTGCTTGTTCCACACCCCGCGGTGCGCTTTGGCGTTGGCTTCCGGCACGCCGCGCAGCATCAGCAGCAGTTCGCCGATCACCAACTCGGCCACCGAGCGGGTGTTAGAGAACGGCGCGTTAAACACCGGAATACCGCGCTTCGCAGCGCGGTTCAGATCCGACCTGGTTGGTCCCGATGCAGAAGCAACCGACGGCAACCAGTTTTTCCGCTGCGGCGAAAATCTCTTCAGTCAGATGGGTACGGGAACGCAGGCCGATGAAATGGGCATCACGGATCGACGCTTTCAGCTGTTCTGAATCCAGCGCGCCTTTATGAAATTCAATGTTGGTGTAACCCGCTGCGCGAAGCTATCGATTGCCTTTTGATGCACACCTTCAACCAGCAGAAATTTAATCTTGTCTTTTTCCAGTGATACCTTAGCCATTTCCCCGTCCTGTTTTGTCTTAACTGATGTCGTGCTGAACGAAAGTTCGTCTCAGCAACATATCAAAAAAAACTATCGCGGCAATATGAACGTTTGCGTCGCCGTCCTGAAGAAATGTCATCCAGAGGGAAATCGCAGGACAAAACACCAGAAAGAGAAGAAATGGTAGCGTGTAAATCAGAATGGTTGCATAAATGTGACAGAAGTCACCAAATTGCACCTGGTGAAAAAATATTTGCGAGGGAGCCGGTCGGCTCCCTGCGGACAGACTATTTTACGATGGTCTTCACGCCGTCGGCAGTACCAATCAGCGCCACGTCGGCGCCACGGTTGGCGAACAGCCCCACGGTGACAACGCCAGGAATACCGTTGATCGCGTTTTCCAGCGCGATCGCATCGAGAATTTCCAGGCGTGCACGTCAAGGATCACGTTGCCGTTATCGGTCACCACGCCCTGACGGTACTCTGGACGGCGCCCAGCTTGACCAGCTGACGCGCCACGGCGCTGCGCGCCATCGGAATGACTTCCACCGGCAGCGGGAACTTGCCCAGAATATCGACCTGCTTGGAGGCGTCGGCGATGCAGATAAATTTATCCGCGACCGAGGCGATGATCTTTTCACGGGTCAGCGCCGCGCCGCCGCCTTTGATCATCTGCATATGGCCGTTGATCTCATCCGCGCCGTCAACATAGATCCCCAGGCGATCGACGCTGTTAAGATCGAAGACGGTGATCCCGAGGCTTTTCAGCTTCTCGGTGGAGGCGTCGGAGCTGGAAACCGCCCCTTCGATCTGCCCCTTCATGGTGCCCAGCGCGTCAATAAAATGGGCCGCCGTCGAGCCGGTGCCTACGCCGACAATAGTCCCTGGCTGTACATATTGCAGTGCTGCCCAACCTACCGCTTTTTTCAGTTCATCCTGCGTCATAATTCTGGTCCGAGATGTGAATGCCTGTGGCGCATTATAGAACATCGATAGTGGAAATGTCCCTGCGATGCAGATCACACAACTGAACAGACCAATTTCGTCTGTATCAAATAAAAAATTTATGTCATAGTGCGAGATAACGATTAGTATGGGGGCACGCCAGAATAATGAAACGACCGGACTACAGGACACTACAAGCGCTGGATGCGGTGATTAGGGAACGAGGATTTGAGCGCGCCGCGCAGAAGCTATGTATTACCCAGTCCGCCGTCTCACAGCGTATTAAGCAGCTGGAAAATATGTTCGGCCAGCCGCTGCTGGTGCGTACCGTGCCGCCGCGCCCCACCGAGCAAGGACAGAAACTGCTGGCTCTGTTGCGCCAGGTTGAACTGCTGGAGGAAGAGTGGCTGGGCGATGAACAAACCGGCTCGACGCCGCTGCTGCTGTCGCTGGCGGTGAACGCCGACAGTCTGGCGACCTGGCTGCTGCCGGCGCTGGCCAACGTTCTGTCAGACTCCCCTATTCGTCTCAACCTGCAGGTGGAAGATGAAACCCGCACCCAGGAGCGCCTGCGCCGTGGCGAAGTAGTGGGCGCAGTGAGTATCCAGCCGCAGGCGCTGCCAAGCTGCCTGGTGGATCAGCTGGGGGCGCTCGATTACCTGTTTGTCGCATCAAAAGAGTTTGCGCAACGCTATTTCCCGAATGGCGTGACGCGTTCGGCGCTGCTTAAGGCGCCAGTCGTCGCCTTCGACCATCTGGACGATATGCATCAGGCGTTCCTGCAGCAAAACTTCGACCTGCCGCCGGGCAGCGTCCCCTGCCACATCGTCAACTCGTCGGAAGCTTTCGTGCAGCTGGCGCGCCAGGGCACCACCTGCTGTATGATCCCGCATCTGCAGATCGAAAAAGAGCTCAACAGCGGCGAACTTATCGATCTCACCCCGGGCCTGTTCCAGCGCCGCATGCTCTACTGGCACCGCTTCGCCCCGGAAAGCCGCATGATGCGCCGGGTGACCGATGCGCTCATTGACTACGGACACAAGGTGCTGCGTCAGGATTAAACCGCGGGCATAAAAGCCACTTCGCTGAAGTGGCTTTTTTGTTTCTATCGCTTACTGGGCCGGTTTCGGCGTTTCCGCCGGTTTCGCCGGGGTGGCTGGAGCAGCGGCTTGCGCCGGCTGCAGCTCAAAGACTACATCGACCTGGTCGTCAAACTGGATAGTCGCCTGCTCGTAGGTTTCCTGGGCAGAAACCGGCGCAGCGTCAGCAGCCTTCATCATGCGAACCATCGGCTCGGCTGATAGTTGGAGACATGGTAGCGCACGCTGTACACCGGACCCAGCTTGCTGTGGAAGCCTGCGGCCAGCTCCTGCGCCTGATGCACGGCGTCGTCGATCGCCGCTTTACGCGCTTTATCTTTGTAGCGTCCGGTTGCGCAACGCCCAGCGAGACGGAGCGAATCTCGTTGAGACCCGCTTTCAGGGCGCCATCCAGCAGACCGTTGAGTTTATCCAGCTGGCGCAAGGTCACTTCCACTGTGCGCACCGCGCGATAGCCTTTCAGAATGCTTTTCCCGTTCTGATAGTCGTAATCAGGCTGGGTACGCAGATTCGCCGAGTTGATGTCCTTTTTAGCAATACCGCTCTTTTCGAGGAAAGAGAGATATTGCGCAACGCGATCGTCAGCCTGTTTTTTTGCCGACGCGGCGTCTTTTGCCGACACGTTCACTTCGATCGCCAGGGTGGCGATGTCCGGAACCGCGGCAACGCTTGCTGTGCCTGAAGTCACAATGTGCGGGCCATCCGGCAATTCGCTGGCCTGTGCCGCCATCGTGGTCAATCCGAGTGTTGCCGCCAGGGCTAAGACTTTTAACTTCACTGTCGTTTCTCCATGTTACTTAAATCGCCCTTACGGGACGCATGCCAGCAAGCTTAGCGCGTACAGCAGGAAAGTCCATCGGACAACGCTTAGTTAAGCAACGCCTGGATATGGCTGACGCCTTCTCTTGCCAGCTGAAACGCAATAAACCACATGACGGCGCCGACCACAATATTGATGATCCGCTGGGCTCTGGCGGTACGCAGTCGCGGCGCCAGCCAGGCGGCTAACAGCGCCAGGCCAAAGAACCACAGGAAAGAGGCGCTAATGGTCCCTAGCGCAAACCAGCGCTTCGGCTCCACCGCCAGCTGACCTCCCAGACTGCCTAACACCACAAAGGTGTCCAGATAAACGTGCGGGTTAAGCCAGGTCACCGCCAGCATGGTGATAATGATTTTCCAGCGCCCTGCTGCATTACCTCTGCATTGGCGAGTTCAAGACTCTGACTGAACGCCGTTTTCAATGCGCCGAAGCCATACCACAGCAAAAAGGCCACGCCGCCCCAGGTCACTAGCGCCAGCAGCCACGGGGATTGCATCAGCAGTGCGCTACCGCCGAAAATGCCAGCGCAGATTAACAGCAAGTCGCTGACCGCGCATAGCAGGGCAATCATCAGATGATACTGACGACGGATCCCCTGATTTATCACAAAGGCATTTTGTGGGCCAAGCGGCAATATCATAGCCGCTCCCAGGGCAAGCCCCTGAAAGTAATAAGTAAACATAAGGATTTATCCGCTGAGTTCGAGAGTGGCGCTGACTATAGCGTGAATGAATTATTAGCGGAAATTTAAATAATTAATCATTAATTAGAACAACTAATGATGAGCTATTGAAAAAGGCCGGCATGGCCGGCTGAGTTATTGAGAGGCGGTTTACTCTGCTTTTCCGGCAGGCGCACCACATGAACATCCATCTGCGGGTAAGGGAAGCTGATGCCGTTGGCGTCAAATTCACGCTTGATACGCTCGAGGATATCCCAGTAGACGTTTTGCAGATCGCTGCTTTTGCTCCACACGCGCACCACGAAGTTCACCGACGAGGCGCCGAGTTCGTTCAGACGAACGGTCATTTCCCGATCGCGCAGAATTCGATCGTCAGATTCGATAATCGAGGTCAGCAGCTGCTTTACCTTGTCGATATCAGCATCGTAAGCGACGCCGATAATAAACTCATTGCGACGCGCAGGCTCCCGGGAGAAGTTAATGATATTGCCGGCGATGATTTTCCCGTTCGGGACCACCACTACCTTACCGTCCGCGGTACGCAGGGTGGTGGAGAAAATCTGCACGTTCAACACCGTACCTGCCACGCCGCCAAGGTCGACATACTCGCCAGCGCGGAACGGGCGGAACATCACCAGCAGTACGCCTGCGGCAAGGTTCGACAGCGATCCCTGCAGCGCTAAACCCACCGCCAAACCGGCAGCACCCAGCACCGCAATCACCGAGGCGGTCTGCACGCCTACCCGCCCCAGGGCGGCAATCAGCGTAAAGGCGATAACCGCATAGCGCACCAGCGCAGAGAGAAAATCGGCCACGGTAGCGTCAATTTTACGCGCCAGCATCAGGCGGTTGACGGTATTAGAGACGACGCGCGCCACGATCATCCCGACGATCAGGATAGCGATAGCCGCGACGATGTTGACGGCATAGCTCAGCAGCAGCTCCTGATTGCGTGCCAGCCACGTCCCGGCGTGGTTGATGCTATCGACAACGTTCAAATCTTCCATTTAACATTCCTTATGAATCCCCTGGGGGAAAGTAAATAACTCAGCCTGCGACAGGGCAGTCAGGTTATAGGGTAAACAATAAGTGCACGTTTTGCCAAATGGATCACAGTTTTCTGCCACGCTATCCTGTTGTTAAGATAATAAAAAAGCCCGCATTGCTGCGGGCTTCCAGGTAAGAAACAGATTTTTCTTACAGAACGTCGATCGCGTTCAGCTCTTTAAATGCCTGCTCCAGACGAGTCACCATGGAAGTCTGGGCAGCACGCAGCCATACGCGCGGGTCGTAGTATTTCTTGTTCGGCTGGTCTTCGCCTTTCGGGTTGCCCAGCTGGCCCTGCAGGTAAGCTTCGTTCGCTTTGTAATACTGCAGGATACCGTCCCAGGTTGCCCATTGGGTGTCGGTATCAATGTTCATTTTCACCACGCCGTAGCTGACGGAGTCTTTGATTTCCTGAGCGGAAGAACCGGAACCGCCGTGGAACACGAAGTTCAGGCTGTTGTGCGGCAGGTTGTGTTTCTTGGAAACATATTCCTGAGAGTCGCGCAGGATGGTCGGGGTCAGAACTACGTTACCTGGTTTGTACACGCCGTGTACGTTACCGAAGGAAGCGGCGATGGTGAAACGCGGGCTGATTTTGCTCAGCTCGGTGTAGGCGTAATCCACGTCTTCCGGCTGGGTGTACAGGGCGGAAGCGTCCATGTGGCTGTTATCCACGCCGTCTTCTTCACCGCCGGTGCAGCCCAGTTCGATTTCCAGGGTCATGCCCATTTTGGACATGCGAGCCAGGTACTTGGAGCAGATCTCGATGTTTTCGTGCAGGGACTCTTCAGACAGGTCGATCATGTGGGAAGAGAACAGCGGTTTGCCAGTAGCGGCGAAGTGTTTTTCACCGGCGTCCAGCAGGCCGTCGATCCACGGCAGCAGTTTCTTCGCGCAGTGGTCAGTGTGCAGGATAACCGGCACGCCGTAGTGTTCAGCCATCTGGTGCACGTGGTGGGCGCCAGAGATAGCGCCGAGGATAGCAGCACCCTGAGGAACGTCAGTTTTCACGCCTTTACCTGCGATGAACGCTGCGCCGCCGTTAGAGAACTGAACGATAACCGGAGAGCGAACTTTCGCTGCAGCTTCCAGAACGGCGTTGATGGAATCAGTACCTACGCAGTTTACCGCCGGCAGTGCAAAGTTGTTTTCTTTCGCTACCTGGAACACTTTCTGAACGTCTCGCCAGTGATGACGCCCGGTTTTACGAAATCAAAAATTTTAGACATGTTACTTAGTCCTGTATCTGTATCTTCGACCGTTGAAGAAGGTTCGCGAGCCTTAAGCGCGCTGAAAAACAGGCGGGTTTCCCCGCCTGAACTGAATTACTGCTTAGCGCGCTCTTCGAGCATCGCTACTGCCGGCAGGACTTTGCCTTCGACGAATTCAAGGAATGCGCCGCCGCCAGTGGAGATGTAGGAAATTTTGTCAGCGATGCCGAACAGGTCGATCGCTGCCAGGGTGTCACCGCCGCCGGCGATGGAGAAACCTTCGCTGTCCGCGATAGCGTTAGCCACGATTTCAGTCCCTTTACGGAAGTTAGGGAATTCGAATACGCCAACCGGGCCGTTCCACAGGATGGTTTTGGCGTTCTTCAGGATTTCAGCCAGTTTCTGTGCGGAAACGTCGCCAAGGTCCAGAATCTGCTCGTCATCTTTGATGTCGTTAACAGACTTCAGGGTTGCCGTTGCGGTTTCGGAGAACTCGGTCGCTACGCGAACGTCGGTCGGAACCGGGATATCGCAGGTGCAGCAGGCGCTTGGCTTCATCAACCAGATCTGCTTCGTACAGGGATTTACCGACGTTGTGGCCCTGAGCGGCAACGAAGGTGTTAGCGATACCGCCGCCCACGATCAGCTGGTCAGCGATTTTAGACAGGGAATCCAGAACGGTCAGTTTGGTGGACACTTTAGAACCACCAACGATAGCGACCATCGGACGAGCTGGCTCTTTCAGCGCTTTACCCAGCGCGTCCAGTTCAGCGGCCAGCAGCGGGCCTGCGCACGCCACGTCAGCAAATTTGCCGATGCCGTGGGTGGAAGCCTGCGCGCGGTGCGCAGTACCGAAAGCGTCCATCACGAACACGTCGCACAGCGCAGCGTATTTCTTAGACAGTTCTTCGTCGTCTTTTTTCTCGCCTTTGTTGAAGCGAACGTTTTCCAGCACCACCAGTTCACCGGCAGCCACTTCCACGCCGTCCAGGTATCTTTAACCAGGCGTACCGGGTTGGACAGTTTGTCTTTCAGGTAATTAACAACCGGCAGCAGAGAGAATTCTTCGTTGTACTCGCCTTCGGTCGGACGACCCAGGTGAGAAGTAACCATGACTTTCGCGCCCTGCTTCAGCGCCAGTTCAATGGTCGGCAGAGATGCACGGATACGTGCGTCGCTGGTTACTTTCCCGTCTTTAACTGGTACGTTCAGATCCGCACGGATAAAACGCGTTTACCAGCCAGATCCAGATCGGTCATCTTAATTACAGACATGGTGAATCCTCTCGTTGATTCATAAAGTTTTGTCGACGTTTACGCGTCGAACCTGAAACCAATAGCCGCCATCGCTAACGTCGTGTCGAGCATTCGGTTAGCAAAGCCCCATTCGTTATCGCACCAGACCAGCGTTTTGATCAGATGCGCGCCACTGACCCGGGTTTGCGTACCATCGACGATGGCGCTGTGCGGATCGTGGTTAAAATCTGTCGAGACCAACGGTAATTCCGTATAGTCAACTATACCATGAAATGCACCTTGTGCTGCTTTTTGCAGCAACTGGTTGACTTCACATGCTTTTACCGGTTTTTTCACCGTCACGCTCAGGTCAATTGCCGTCACGTTAATCGTCGGCACCCGCACGGCAATCGCTTCAAAACGGTCGTTAAATTGCGGAAAAATACGGGTGATCCCTGCCGCCAGTTTGGTATCCACCGGAATGATCGACTGGCTGGCCGCGCGGGTACGCCGCAGATCCGGATGATAAGCGTCAATCACCTGCTGGTCATGCATCGCCGAGTGAATGGTGGTGACGGTGCCGGACTCAATGCCATAGGCGTCATCGAGCAGTTTAATGATCGGAATAATGCAGTTGGTGGTGCAGGAGGCGTTGGAGACAATGCGATGCCCGGCGCGAAGTTCATCCTGATTTACGCCGTACACCACCGTCGCGTCGAGGTCGTTGCCGCCGGGGTGGGAAAAGAGCACTTTTTTCGCCCCCGCCTGAAGATGGGCTTCACCGTGTTCACGACTCCC
>ENA-OQIO01001680-OQIO01001680.1-human-gut-metagenome-genome-assembly--contig:-NODE-1680-length-10621-cov-2.384696_pt1 | contig 10621 bp, 10 predicted proteins | sample MGYA00242573_ERZ504737 | MGnify/ENA primary metagenome ERZ504737 (study PRJEB26092, sample SAMD00036203) | human gut metagenome | host: Homo sapiens | study: EMG produced TPA metagenomics assembly of... | reverse complement strand
GTTTCCCGGATGCTGAATCATACTCATCCTGACCATACCTTTTGATCAGATCTACAAACGCATTTACCGCAAAAGAATAATGCTGCGTCGACACGCAGAACTTTTTTCTTTTCCCCGTGTCCTCCTTTATATTTGTCCTCCAGTACTGCTGCCTGTTCCAGAACCTGTCTGGCATACCCCAGAAAGATTTCCCCCTCTGCTGAGAGCTGATGCCTTATTCGTCCGGTTAAAAATAACCACATTCATCTCTTTTTCCAGCTCATGGATGGCATTTGTCAGACTCGGCTGGGAAATATATAATTTTTTTTGCTGCTTCAGTGATCTTCCCTGTTTCTGCTACCATGCAGACATATTTTAATTGTTGCAATGTCATAGTTCCACCTGCTTTTTCTGTATACCCGTCCTTTCTTCTGGTATACCTGCCTCTTTTTCTGATGATTGTAATTTTTTGTCGTTAATGCTATACTTGCATCTGTTAAAAATTTTATCGTATGTTGGAAATGATTTCAAGGAGGATTTATGAAACGCAAAGCTTTCAAAGCCGCTTTTCCTTATACTCTACCTATTTTAGCCGGGTTCAGTTTTCTCGGAATGGCTTATGGAATCTACATGAATGCATCCGGGTTTTCTTTTATCTATCCTCTTTGCATGAGTTTTCTGATCTACGGTGGCTCTTTGGAGTTTGTCGCTGTCGAGATGCTTGAAAAAAATATGGAAACGGAATATGTTCCTGTCCATCGCTGCCGGAACGATAAGCTATATGCTGTTACTGCATTTTTTGTGACTTTATTTTTTATATCTTGAGGAGGTATCTATGAAAAAATTAAACTGGTTTGCAAGACCTGAAAAATTCAGGAACAGACTGATCATGGTCATACTTGGAGTTCTCATCCAGGGATTCGGACTCTCCTGGCTGATCGAGATCCATTTCGGTACAGATCCATGTTCGGCATTTACGCAGGGAGTAATCTCCCATGTCGGACTGACATTTGGAACAGCCCAGCTTCTGATCAATCTGATCCTTTTTATCATCATTTTCCTGTCCGATACAAGCCTGATCGGTTTTGGAACGATTGCAAATATGATCTTTATCGGATATATCTCCGATACCTGCAGATGGATCTACAGCAGAATCTTTCCCGCACATTTCTTTGAATCCATGCCGGTTCGCATCTGTATCCTGCTGCCTGCACTGATTGTATTTATTTTCGGAGCCGCCATGTATATGACTGCTGCTCTTGGTACATCACCGTACGATGCAATTTCATTTATTCTTGCAAAGAAAGTACCGCACGTTCATTTAAATACGTCCGTATCGCATGGGATACATCTTTTCTTCTTCTGGGATGGATCGCCGGTGGAAATGTCGGTCCGGTCACATTTGCGATTGCATTTTTCCTTGGTCCTGTCATTAGCTGGGAGCAGAAAAAGCTGGCTGTATTCATCTCCTAGTACATCGTTTCGTAAATAACTATACCAATCACGCAGGATGCAGATTCGAGTGTGCAGGTATAAAAATGTAGGCGTAGCGGGCTACGCCGAGGCTTTTATGCCTGTGCAATCGAATTTGCAGACAAGTTAGTGGTATAGTTATTTCGAAAACGATGTACTAGTACTGATTGAAGAATCCAGCGTGTCTATTTTGCGGATGCTTTATGCACTGATCGCATTTCCGGTATACAACTGATAATACCTGCCTTTTTCTTCGATCAACTGTTCATGCGTTCCACGCTCTATGATTCTTCCCTGTTCCAGAACCATGATACAATCTGAGTTTCTGACAGTAGAAAGACGATGTGCGATCACAAACGTTGTCCTTCCTTTCATCAGACGATCCATACTTTCCTGAATAATCCGCTCTGTTCTCGTATCGATCGAGCTTGTCGCTTCATCCAGGATCAGAACCGGTGGATCTGCCACTGCTGCTCTTGCTATCGCAAGAAGCTGACGCTGTCCCTGACTTAAATTTGTACCGTCTCCAGTCAGTACGGTATCATATCCATCCGGAAGCCTGCGGATAAATCCGTCTGCATTGGCAAGCTTTGCTGCCGCCACGATTTCTTCATCTGTTGCATCCAGCTTTCCGAACCGGATATTTTCCCGGACTGTTCCGGTAAAAAGATGCGTATCCTGAAGAACGATCCCCAGGGAACGCCGCAGATCTGCCTTTTTGATCTTATTAATATTGATGCCATCATAGCGGATCTTACCATCCTGGATATCATAGAACCGGTTGATCAGATTCGTAATGGTTGTCTTTCCGGCTCCGGTCGATCCGACGAATGCGATCTTCTGTCCCGGCTCAGCATATAACCTGACATCATGCAGAACGATCTTATCATCATTATATCCAAAGTCAACTCCGTCAAAGACAACATTTCCTTTCAGTTCAATATAATCCACTGAGCCATCTGCCTGATGCACGTGCTTCCATGCCCAGCGTCCGGTTCTTTCTTTACACTCTGTCAGCTTTCCATCCTCTTCTTTCGCACGTACCAAAGTGACATAACCTTCATCTACTTCCTGCTTTTCATCCAGCAGATGGAAAATTCTTTCTGCCCCCGCCATTGCCATGACGATTGCATTTAGCTGCATGCTGACCTGATTGATCGGCATACTGAAGCTTTTATTGAAAGTCAGAAAACTTGCCAGACCACCTAATGTAAAGCCACCGACTCCGTTCAATGCAAGACCTCCACCGACGATCGCACATAAGACATAACTGATATTTCCAAGCTGGGCATTGATCGGTCCTAAAAAATTGGAAAAAGTATTGGCACGATCCGCACTGACGAATAGTTCGTCATTTAACTTTTTAAAATCTGCCTTATTTTCTTCCTCATGACAGAATACTTTAACGACTTTCTGACCATTCATCATTTCCTCGATAAATCCATTGACTTTTCCCAGATTCACCTGTTGTTCCAGGAAGTATCTTCCGCTTCGTCCTGCTGATGCCTTCGTGCATAAAACCATAACTGCCACCATAACCATCGTAACCACCGTCAGTGGGATATTCAGGATCAGCATACTGATAAAGACACTGATGATCGTAATCCCGCTGTTGATGATCTGCGGAATACTTTGGCTGATCATCTGACGCAATGTATCAATATCATTCGTATAAACAGACATGATATCGCCGTGTGCATGGGTATCAAAATACTTAATCGGAAGCGTCTCCATATGTTCGAATAATTCATTTCTCAGATTCCGCAAAGTTCCCTGCGTCACATTGACCATGATCCGGTTATACAGATAGGTTGCCACCACACCCACTGCATAAAAGACCGCCACCCTGCCGATTGCCTGGGCTAAAGGTCCAAAATCCGGTGAATCCGTCAGAAGGAACGGAGTAATATAATCATCGATCAGATTTTGGTAAACATCGTACCCTGTACATTTGCGATAACTCCTGTCAGGATCAGGGCAAAAACCAGAATACACTGCCACAGGTAATCTTTGAATACATATTTCATCAGCCGTACAAAAAGTTTTCCCGGGTTTTCCACTTTTCCCTTTGCTCCACGGGGAGTTTTCCTCATTGTTCCTGCCATTTTATTCACCTGCCTTTTCATCAAAATCACCGCCGCCCTGCGTCTGAGACTCATAAACTTCCCGGTAGATCTCGTTTGTATCCAGCAATTCTTCATGCGTTCCAAATCCATTGATCCTGCCTCATCCATCACAATGATACGGTCTGCATCCTGCACACTGGAGACACGCTGGGCGATGATCAGCTTGGTTGTATCAGGGATCTCTTCTCTGAACGCTCTGCGGATTTTCGCATCTGTAGCTGTATCTACCGCACTGGTACTGTCATCCAGGATCAAGATCTTCGGCTTTTTCAGAATTGCCCTGGCAATACAGAGTCTCTGCTTCTGTCCACCGGATACATTATTTCCAGCCTGTTCGATGTACGTCTCATATTTCTTTGGAAATCGTTCAATAAATTCATCTGCACATGCCAGTTTACACGCTTCTATGCACTCTTCATTCTGTAGCATTTTATTTCCCCACCGCAGATTTTCCAGAATCGTGCCGGAGAAAAGAACATTCTTCTGAAGTACAACTGCTACCTGGTTTCTCAGAGATTCCATGTCATATTCTCTGACATTTCTGCCACCGACAAGAACTTCTCCCTTTGTCACATCATACAGACGGCTGACCAGATTGACCAGACTGGTCTTTGCACTTCCTGTTCCCCCGATGATCCCAATCGTCTCCCCTGAACGGATCTTCAGATCTATATCGGTCAGAACCGGCTCTTTGCTGTCCTTTTTATAAGCAAATTCTACATTTTTAAATTCGATTCTTCCATCTTTTACTTCAAAGACAGGATCTGCCGGATTATGAAGGTCGCTCTCTTCATTCAGTACTTCTGAAATTCTCTGCATACTGGCTGTACTCATAGAGATCATGACAAATACCATGGATAACATCATCAGACTCATCAAAATATTCATACAATATGCCAGCAGACTCATCAGTTCCCCGGTCGTCAGCGTACTACTTACGATCATTTTTGCTCCCAGCCAGCTGATCAGGATAATACAGGTATAAACCGTTGTCATCATCAGCGGTGCATTAAAAATAACATTTCGTTCTGCCTTTACAAAAATTCTGTAAATATTTTCACTTGCTTTCTGAAACTTACTTGTTTCCTGCTCTTCTCTTACATAAGCCTTCACGACACGGATCGCAGAAACATTCTCCTGTACCGATGCATTCAGGTCATCGTATTTCGGAAATGCCTGCTGAAAATACGCCGTTGCATGACGGATAATGAAGAAAAGGATCGTACCTAATATAATGACTGCAACAAGATAGATGCTTGCAAGTCTTGCATTGATCGCAAATGCCATCACCATGGCACAGATCATACTGGCAGGGGCACGCGTGAACATACGCAGTGTCATCATGTACGCATTCTGTACATTCGTCACATCGGTTGTCATACGGGTTACCAGTCCTGCCGTACTGAAATGATCGATATTGGCAAAGGAAAAGCTTTGGATATGGTTGAACATTGCCTCACGCAGATTTTTTGCAAATCCTGCAGAAGCCTTTGCTCCAAATCTTCCGCCTGCCAGTCCTGCAAATAAGCCGACTGCGGCGGCAATGACCATAATGCCTCCTACTTTGTAAATATGCTGCATATTTCCTGCATTAACACCTTCGTCAATGATCGATGCCATCAAAAACGGGATCATCGTCTCCATCAGACTTCCAGTATCATAAATACCGGAGTCACTATGGAAGCCCTCTTATATTCTTTACTTCTTTTAATAATGTCTTTAGCATGGACATCCTCCTTTCCTGCTTTCAAAAATGAAATCCATTGTATCCTGTCCGGTCTGTTCAGATCAGTGCCAGACTTTTTAAAAGATACAGCCACCCGGTCAGGGTAAATGCACTGAACAGAGTTGTCAGCATGACGACGCTGGAAGAAAGCACTCCTTCATGTCCCATATTTTTTGCCATCACAAAACTGCTCACAGTCGTCGCCGATCCAAGCATGACCAGGATTGCGATCAGTTCTTCCCTTCGGAATCCAAGATATGCTGCAAGCGGGAGAAAAATCGCGACGAATCCGACCAGTTTAATAAATGTTGCTGTGACAGCCGGTCTTACTTTTCCCATTGCTTTCTTAAAGTCAAAGGTTGCTCCCATCGCCATCAGTCCCATTGGTGTCGCAACAGCTCCGATACTGGACACTGCCTTATTGAGTATCTGCGGCATCGGGATCTTCAGTGCTGACCAGATCAGCCCTGCCACGATTCCGATAATGATCGGATTTGTCACGATCCCCTTTAAAGTTTTTTTCCACACTTCCTTATCCATGCTTTCTTTCCGGTTGAAAGAACGACAATACAACCACTGCCATCACATTATAAAGTGGGACACTTCCAATGATCATCAGCGGAGCCATTCCTGCATTTCCATAAATATTCTGAATAAATGCAATTCCCAGCAGTGCCGCACTGCTCCGATAGGATGACTGGATAAACTCTCCCTGAATAGTCCTGTCTTTCCATAAAAATGAAATACCTGACACAATCGCAATGCTGATAAATGTAACAATAAAGCAGAAGATCACAAACCGGATATTCCATACTTCCTCAAAATCAACCGTTGCAAGGTCACTGAAAAGCAGCACCGGAAGCGGAACAAGAAAAACAAATTTATTCATCTTTTCCGCAAATTCTACATCCATCCACCCAATTTTCCGAAAAACCATTCCCAGTACCATCATGAGAAAAATAGGAACAGTCGCATTCAGACTAAAAATCAAATTTTCCATTTTATCACTCCGTTCTTAATGCCGTTACCGGATCACTCTTTGCTGCTTTTCTGGAAGGAATCAGTCCTCCAAGTAAAGTAAGCCCGATACTTAAAAGGATCAAAACCACTGCCGGGACACATGGAAGTGCTGCACTGACCGCTGTTGTATCTGCCAAGTGATGGATCACCGCATTACATGGAATCAGCAGCAGAAGCGTCAGACCAATTCCGATCAGTCCCGCACAAAAACCGATGATAAATGTCTCAGCATTAAAGACTTGCGATACATTTCCTTTGGACGCACCGATGGCACGGAGGATACCGATTTCTTTTTTTCGCTCCAGTACACTGATATACGTGATGACACCGATCATAATCGAAGAAACGACCAGTGAGATTGCCACAAATGCAATCAGAACGTAACTGATGATATCCACAATATCTGTCACGGAAGACATCAGCGTTCCAACTACATCCGTATATGTGATGACCTGCTCTTTTTTTCCGTCTGCCTCCATCTGGCTGTTGTAATCATCCAGGATCTTTACAACCTGTTCTTTACTCTGAAAATCTTTTGGATAAATATTAATGCCGGATGGTTCAGAAAAATCAGCATAGCCAAGTTTCTGTAAATTTCCATCATAAGATGCACTCTGCTTTGATCCAAGAGATAAGAACAACTCCGTTAAGTCTTCCTCACTTACATTCATCTGAAATGCATCTGCAAAAGCATCCACATCAATACTGATTGCATTTTCCATCACGTTCTGCAGATTCGTGCCGAGCTGTGACATTGCCTGCTGCATGGAATTTTCCATTGCTTTCGTGATCTGCCCCATCAACTGCTGCACCTGCTTCTCTATCGCCTGTGCCACAGATTCTGACATTGCCCCAATCGCCTGTTCCATATAAGAAGCCATGGCTTTGGAGAGCTGCTGCTCCAGCGAATCCATATCGACCGCTGCAACCAGTCCTTCAGAAAACCGCTTCTGACCGTCCTCCGTATTCAGATATTCAAGAATATGATCTCCCAGCTTTGTCGGATCCGGCAGGCCATTCACTTTTACATAATCAAGATAACCGTTAAGCAGCTCATCTGTCAGTTTTTCAAGCTGTGCATCGCTGATCTCAAAATCTCGGTCCGACGGATAGATCTTTTCCATCCAGTCGGCAATGATCTTCTGTGCTTCTGCTGTCTGCAGATATTCTGTCAGATACTCATCAGATTTTGCAGGATCTGTATAACCATTTTTAATGAGGAACTCCTGATAACCTGACATGAGATCCCGGAGCAATTCCTGTATCTGTTCTGCACTGACTGTGACTTTTCCGTTGGCTTTTAAAATCTCTTTCAGATTATCCGAAAGGATCTTTCTTGCAGTTTCCGAACGCAGATAATTTCTGAGATCTTCCTGTAAATTGGAATAATCTGCCTCCGGATGCGTCTTTGCATACTCCTGATATCCTTCCAGCATACTGGCAGATAACTTCTGCATTCCATCCGATGAAACCTCGACTTTTATCCCTTTTAACAGCTTTTGCAGATCCATTGCAGGCAGTCCGTCCAGATTCAGATCCAGGCTGCCACTGTCCATCATTCCTGAAAGATCCAGTGCATTTCCACCGGATGTAAAGACTCCTGAAAAATCCGATGCTGTTCCAAGTCCTGCAAGTACAGACTCATCCATCTTAAACGCCTTTTGCAATGCTGCTTCATCTACAGTAAAAAGCGAATCTTCTGAAAAGCTGCTCTCTCCGTCCTCCTCTCCGAACTTCTTATTTGTAAATACATTAACTCCTGCATCTGCAAGCTGCTGCTTTACAATCTCACTGTCTGCTGCCTGCTCTGCCACATACCTGGTCAGTGATGCCGGATAGCAGATGCCCGGATTCAGGGAAGAAGCTGCTGCTCCTTCCCTGGGCTGTACTACACCGACGATCCGAAGCGTCTCACCATTTTCTACCAGTTTCTTCATATAAGAAGCATTATCTGTTTTATCCTTCCAGACCTTATACTGACTGTCATATTCATAAAAGTCAGAACTGTTCACCAGTTTAAACGTCGTTCCCACGATCTGATCGTAACTGTAATCCTGAAAATCGGATGGTACATCAATCGTCTCTTCATTCATAAACTGCCGGATCATCTCATCCAGCTCCAGCGGATCTCTCAGTCCCAGCGTATATGCTACAAAATCACTGATACTTCCATTAGAAGAAAGCACCAGGACACACTCATTATATTTTTCCGGCCATTTTCCTGCTTTCACATCATACTGACTTTCGTAGAGACTTCTGGTTTCAGGCATCTCAAAAAATACATCCGTACTCATCATAGATGACATGATACTGTTGGAACTGCTCGATGATCCAAGTCCCAGAGAAGAAAAAGACTGATCCGGATGTACCTGACGGACACCATCCTTCTCCTCTTTAAAGATTCTGAGGCGTTACACTATAGGAATATTCCACGGCATTCGTATACTTTTCAATTCCGCTTTTTCCTTCATCAAGATATTCTTTTAAAGATTTCAGGTCATTGGAATCCATCGTCGAAAACATATTGGTTACCAGTTGCATGACTTTGACTTTTCCATCCTCATTGTCTGCCGTATCCTTTTCATCATCGGCTGCATCTCAGATGCATTTCCGACCATCATGGAAGTGATATCAAATCCGGTACTCTGAATCTGTAAAGGATACTCTGACAGAGTCTCTTCTTCCACATTCTGAATGTATTCATTGACTCCATTGGACAGAGAAAGAATCAGGGCAATCCCGATGATTCCGATGGAACCTGCAAAAGCAGTCAGAAGTGTCCTTGCTTTTTTGGTCTTCAGATTATTAAAACTCAGTGCCAGTGCCGTCAGAAATGACATCGACGACTTTCCCATATTTTTATGCTTCGGTGGTTCTGCCTGCGTTTCATCCACTTCATATGGATCCGTATCGGAACGGATCTTCCCGTCACGCAGGGTCACGATCCTGGTGGCATACTGTTCTGCCAGTTCCGGGTTGTGCGTGACCATCACAACCAGACGGTCTTTTGCCACCTCCTGAAGCAGATCCATGACCTGCACACTGGTATCGCTGTCCAACGCTCCGGTCGGCTCATCTGCCAGTAAAATGTCAGGATCATTGACCAATGCCCTTGCGATCGCCACTCTCTGCATCTGACCGCCCGACATCTGACTTGGTCTTTTATGGAGCTGCTTTCCAAGCCCCACCTTTTCCAGTGCTTCTGTTGCACGTCTTCTTCGTTCACTCTTTCCGATTCCCGAGATTGTCAGTGCCAGTTCTACATTTGCCAGCACACTCTGATGCGGGATCAGATTATAACTCTGAAAAACGAATCCGATGGTATGGTTTCTATAGGAATCCCAGTCTCTGTCTTTATATTTTTGGGTTGAAATCCCGTTAATGATCAGATCTCCACTGTCATACCGGTCCAGCCCACCAATGATATTAAGCAGGGTTGTCTTACCGGAACCACTGGGACCCAGAATGGCAACAAATTCATTATCCCTTAAATTCAGGCTCACATCATCCAGGGCTTTCTGCACCAGTCCCCCTGTTCTGTATTCTTTGCAGACATTCTTTATCTGTAACATAGGCATCTGCTCCTTTTATTTGCATTGTCTTTTATCATACTATATTTTAATTTTTGATACCAGGGTCAAAAGGTCTGACACCACGTGTGCTCGCACACCAGTGGTAGAATGACCTTGTGACCTGCCCCAATATGAGCATAAAAGTAGGGCGTAAGCACCACGATATGCGAATGTTGGGTAGGATTGTGGGAGCACGTAGTGCGTAACAATCCGCAGGTATCATAGTCGGGGGCTTTTGACCCCGACATCTAATTTTTTGGTCAAAAGATCTTTTTTCTTATCCGACACCCATATCCGACTCCCGGTTTTTTCCCTTCTGACAAATAGTTTTTCAATGCTTTTTGCAGACTGGTGTTCTCAGGATATGCCTCCGGATCTTCCAGTATTCTTCCAAAAACCCTTTCCTCTGCCTGACGGTTTTCCAGATTCACAGACTGAATTTCAAAGCAATTCTGAAACTGAAGGATTCCGCTTTCTTTCTCCAGCAGCTCTTTCAGTGCCGGAGAAAGCAGCCAGGATTCGCAGTCATACAGTTTATAGGAAGAACCAAAAAAACGGTCCGCCCATGCAAAAGATGCTTCACATCCTTCACGGCTCAGAGATTCTCCTTCCGGTACATGGACATGGATCACTTTCTGCCCCTCATCCGGCTCAAACTGAAGTCTTCCAAGCCGGAATAATTTCATTTTCAAATGAAGTTTCAGCCACTGCTCCTCGCAAAGTCC
>ENA-OQIO01001676-OQIO01001676.1-human-gut-metagenome-genome-assembly--contig:-NODE-1676-length-10634-cov-1.204721_pt1 | contig 10634 bp, 13 predicted proteins | sample MGYA00242573_ERZ504737 | MGnify/ENA primary metagenome ERZ504737 (study PRJEB26092, sample SAMD00036203) | human gut metagenome | host: Homo sapiens | study: EMG produced TPA metagenomics assembly of... | reverse complement strand
CCTGAGAAAAAAGAGATCATCGGTTATCCGAAGAGAATCTGGCGAGTGGTACAGACCGGGGATGCATTGAGGCACCGCATCTTACAAAACGTGGGGAATATTATTACATTATGTGTGCAGAAGGCGGTACAGGTTATAATCACTGCGTGACAATGGGACGGTCCAAAAATGTATGGGGACCATATGAAAAAGATCCAAAGAACCCGATTGTTACCAGCGTTCCGGGAGAATCCTATGAGCGCCAGGATCCGGATCATCTGAAACCAAAGTACTATAACCCGGACTCTGTTCTTCAGAAATCCGGACATGGAAGCTATGTTGAGCTTCCTACCGGAGAAGTGTATCTGGTACATCTCTGTGCAAGACCGTTTGTACCGGAGCTCCGCTGTACACTTGGAAGAGAAACTGCAATTCAGAAAATGATGTGGACTGAGGATAACTGGCTTCGCATGGCAGATGGAAGCAATCTGGCGAAGATTGAGGTGCCGGAAACATCTCTTCCGGAATATCTGGTGGAAAAAACTCCGGATTTTGATGATTTTGATTGGGGATGAACTTGGAAACTTTTATTATTCTCCAAGGATTATGCCTCAGCGTTTTGCAGATATGAAAGCAAGAAAAGGCTATGTGCGTCTTCGTGGACAGGAATCCAGAACATCTCTCAACAAAGTAAGTATCCTGCCAGAAAGCTTACAAGTGTATATGCGCGGATCACCACAAAGATGGAATTCACACCGGAAGTACATCAGCACAGCGCAGGCCTGATTCTGTATTACGACAATATGAATTATATCAATCTCCGGAAATATTACAGTGAAACCCTGGGACAGAGTGCGCTGTCCATCATCCATCTGGAAAACGGAGAAAAAACAGAGTTCCTGAATACCAGAATTCCGGTAGAAGATAAACCGGTTTATTTGAGACTTTATATAGAGGGAAGAAAATCCTGGTTTGAGTGGAGCTATGACGGAGAAACTTATGAAAAGATCGGACGTATCTTTGACACCACAAGATTTTCTGATGAGTACTGTAAGTACGGAGAATTTACAGGAACCATGGTGGGGATCACCTGTGCAGACCGCGTTCTCCACAAAAAATGTGCGGACTTTGACTACTTTGAATATATTGCAGATGAGAGCCGTATGGTGGAGTAAAAAGATACAAAAAAACGGGGATTTATCGTTATAAAGACTATTGAAAATAAAAGAAGTTTGTAGTAAGGTAGTAGCTACAACGCTTACGAAAGGGAAGAATGTTTCAGGTGGGCAGTCTCCTTTTTGTGGAGAATTTTGGATGAAGGAAAACGAAAAACAAGGAGGAAGAATTTATGGAGAAGGTAAAAGAGAAATCTTCTTTTTTCCGAAAGTTCGTAGGAGATAAGAGATTTTATCTGATGGTCCTGTCTATTGCGGTACCGATCATGGTACAGAACGGAATCACAAATTTTGTCAGTCTTCTAGACAATATTATGATCGGTCGTATCGGTACCGAACAGATGTCTGGAGCGGCGATCGTCAATCAGCTGATCTTTGTATATAATCTATGTATTTTCGGCGGGGTGTCCGGAGCGGGAATTTTTACAGCACAGTATTTCGGACAGAAGGATCATGAGGGTGTCCGCCAGACACTTCGTTATAAATTGTGGATGGCAGTGATTCTGACAGCAATCACCATTATACTGTTTCTGACAGCAGGGGGTTCACTGATCAGCATGTATTTAAAAGGTGACGGGACTGCACAGGAGATCAGGGATACTCTTATTTATGGGAAACAGTATTTATGGATCATGCTTCTGGACTTCCGCCATTTATGATGGTGCAGGTCTATGCAAGTACTTTACGTGAATGCGGTGAGACCGTACTTCCAATGAAGGCCGGGATCGTGGCAGTGCTGATCAATCTGATATTTAATTATCTTCTGATCTATGGAAAATTCGGATTCCCGGAAATGGGAGTAAGAGGCGCGGCTGTTGCCACAGTGCTCTCCAGATATGTGGAAGCCTGCATTGTCCTGAGCTGGACACATAAGCATACAGAAAAGAATATTTTTGCACAGGGTCTGTATTCAACATTAAAGGTTCCGGCGAACCTGACAAAGAAGATACTTATTAAGGGAACCCCGCTGCTTCTGAATGAGACTTTATGGGCAGCCGGAGTGGCCATGCTGACACAGTGTTATTCAGTCCGTGGACTGAACGTGGTTGCGGGATTAAATATTTCCAATACCATCAACAATGTATTTAATATCGTATTTATCGCACTTGGAGATTCGGTAGCCATTGTTGTAGGACAGCTTCTGGGGGCAGGTAAGATGAAGGAAGCCAGAGATACGGACAACAAGATGATCGCATTTTCTGTGTTCTGCTGTACCTGCGTGGCAGCTGTGATGTTTGTAATGGCACCACTGTTTCCAAGGCTTTACAATACCAATGCTGAGGCACGTACTCTGGCGAAATATTTTATTATGCTCACAGCATTTTTCATGCCGCAGAATGCATTCTTGCATGCAACATATTTTACTTTGCGTTCCGGTGGAAAGACCATCGTTACATTTCTGTTTGACAGTGTGTTTATCTGGGTGGTAAGTGTAACGATCGCATTTACCTTAAGCCGTTTTACAGGTCTGCCTGTACTTGTGATCTACGCAATGGTCCAGGCAGCGGATATGATGAAATGTGTCATTGGATTTATCCTTGTAAAAAAGGCGTATGGCTTCAGAATATCGTTTCATAGAATTTTTTGAAATCGTTCCGGGAGGGGTGCTTCCAGGGAGATTTCTTTTTGTCATTTTGGCATGATGCATGGAAGCCAGGTGTCGGAAGCAGATTCATCAATTGAAAATGGAAGTTGAAATTTAAGCTTCCATGCGTGGAGTGCAGCCCGGGAAAACGGATTCGATATGTCCGATAAACAGTACAGAGAATCACCCAGAAGAGGATGCCCGAGAGATGCCATGTGTACACGAATCTGATGGGTACGGCCGGTTTTCAGACGGAGCATTACAAGAGAAGCCGGAGCTGCTGCGTCAGGGCCGGTAGATTTCAGAACAGAATAAAGGGTTTCTGCATGTTTGCTTCCGGGAAGCGTGCCATCTGTGGATACGACCATTTTCAGACGGTTATCCGGGTCAGGTGCAAGGGGAACGGAGATCCTGTGAAAAGCTCCATCTTCATCCACAGGCATGAAACCGGAAACTGCAGCCAGATAGGTTTTCTCTGAAATCCCTTCTTCACGCTGGTTCTGTAATCTGGCGGCAGCAGTCTGGTTCCTGGCAAAGAGCAGGATACCGGAGGTTTCTTTATCCAATCGTCCGATAGACCGGACTTTGGTAGGCTCTCCTTTGGAACGGAAATAGGAAGCCACCTGGTTGGCGAGACTGTCACTGTAGTGAGAACCGGAAGGATGAGTGACAATCCCGGCAGGTTTATTTATGGCGAGGATATCCTGGTCTTCGTATATGATCGCCAACTCAGGAAGAAACTGTGACGTTGCAGCCAGTGAATGATAAATGTGAGAATTGACATCAGAACATGCAAATTCTGAAGCTGCGGAATCAGAATATGAAATTGCGTCTGCGGAGAACTGGAAATTGTGATTGGACGAATTGACAGTAAAGGATGAAGATTCCAGCTGGGCAGAATCCACATCGTCCTCTTCCAGGCATATTATGATCTGATCCCCGGGATAAGCGGTTTCCGTTACCCGGCACTGCTGTCCGTTTTTCCGGATACCACCGGGACGAAACTTCGCCTGGCTGATCTGCTTTTTTGTAAGACCTGCCTGCGTGCGAAGAAAGCGGGAGACAGGTGCCGGAGCAGCTGTTTTCGGGATATAGATAGTAAGATAGCGGTTCATTGTGAGGAATCCTCCGATTCTATTAAATTAATAAATATTTACAGGAATTTGGATGCAGGAGATTTTTACTTATGCTGATAATAAAAAACAGCAACCTGAGTCCGATCCCTCAGCTGCAGTTTATCCAGAATGGAACTGAGATAATTTCGTACCGTTCCCTCACTGAGAAACAGTTCTGCGGCAATCTCCTTATTGCTGTATCCGTTGGCGATCAGCCGGATGATATCCAGCTCCCGTTCGCTGATGTTTCTGGAAGCATAATCAAATCCGTCGGAGGACTGCAGGAGTTCAGGGATTTTGGATATGATCTCTGTGCCGAATACGGTCTGACCGGAAGTAAACCGCCTGAAGGGCCGGAAGAATGCTGGTATGATCCTGCTTCAGAAGATAACCCTTTGTGCCGAGGCGGAGGCTTTTACAATATATTCATCATCGGAAAAAGTAGTCAGAAGAAGAATTTTTGCCTCCGGAAATTCGCCCAGGATCTTTCTGGAAGCTTCCAGTCCGTCCATTCCTTTCATACGGATATCCATCAGAAGAATATCCGGAAGATACTCTCTGTACAGAGAGCAGGCTTCTTCACCATCAGAGCCGGTGGCAGTCACTTCGATATCCGGGTTTGCTTCAAGAATGGTTTTTAGTGCTCCTGCAACCAGGCAGTCGTCGTCTACGATTATAATTTTCATGTCAAAATCTCCTGTTTATGAGTTATAAAAAGTAAATTTACAGATCAGAAAAAACAGACGGATCCAATATGCCGGGAAAGTACTTTGATCAAATCAGGAAGGTTTCCGGCAAAGTGAGAAATATCTGTCTGATTCAATTAGAAAAAGATTTCGGGATCGTCACAAAGATCCGAAAACCATTCTCCTGCGTAATCTGGACTGTACCGCCCAGCGCCTTTGCACGGTCCCGGATATTGGATAGCCCCATACCACCGGAAGTACTTTTTTCCTTATTGATGTCTGCTTCAGTTTGAATATCCGGAATTCCATTTCCCGGTGTCCCATTATCCTCAATGCACAACTGATAAAGTGCAGGATGCTCCCGCAGAAGAATATTTACGGAATCTGCATTACTATGCCGCATCACATTGGAAAGCCCTTCCTTTGTAATACTGATCAGACTGTATTTCACCTCTCTTGGAATCTGCCTGGACATATCATAAGTAAGATTCACCGGGCAGAAGGTGAAATCCTTTACAAGTCCTTTTATGGCATCTTCCAGATCTATCGCATCGTCATGAAGATCATGTACACTGGAACGGATGCTGTTCATGGCACCATTCAGAGATTCTTCCAGATTTCCGAGCAGAGGATCAAGAGCATCATTTTTGTTGATGGTTTTGCAGGCAGCAGTCATAAGGATAGAACGAGATAGTACATGTCCCACATTATCATGGATCTCTCTGGCAATTCTGTTTCGCTCGCGCAATGTAGCAGCATAAATCTCGTAATCCTGTTTTTCCAGAAGTGCCTTGTTTTTTTCAGAAAGAAGAAGCGTATGTTCCTCACTGTCATCCCGGATCTGATGGAAATCCTGGTAAAGAGTCTGATATTTCCGGCATAGAGCCAGAGAAAAAATGAGAGAACGAAACCAAAAATCCCAAGCAGACAAAGAACTGCCGGAAATCTATTGATCTGAAAAACCAGAAATCCCCAAAGTGGAAGCGCAGCCACTGCCAGAGGAAAAAGCCCGGCAGATAAGGTCTGATACAGCAGCAGCGGGAAAAACAGAAGAAGATCCGAAAACCACAGGGAACATAATCCAAAGATCACATAGCTTCCTGCAAGAACCGGAATGATATTTCCGGCGGGTTTCAATACTGGCAAAGAATTGTGTGAACAGGATTCTGTTTTACATACCCTGCACAGATAAGTAATGCAGCAAAGGATCACCGCAAAAAAGGAGGGCAAACACAAGAGCTTGATCTGCAGGCACATAAAAAAATGTTAAAGTACTGTATAAAAGCAATAGTATGGAATCTGTAAAATAACGCATAAAAAATATACCCTCCTTCTCAGAATTACAGCATTTTCCGAAAGTCATGCAGATAACCGGCTAAAATTATCGCATCCTGTTCCGGGAGAACCCCTTTTGCTGCACAAATTTCTGAAATCAATGTGCCTTTATTATAATATACCGGTTCCTTCCCTGCAAAGAAAAATCTATCCTTCTGAAAAAGACATGACATTTGTCATTCGCAGGTGGTGACATTCAACACTTGGAGCAGACAGAAGAAAAGGATATAATGGCATCATAGGATAAATATAAATTTCTGCGAAAAAGACATAAAAAGTCCTGCTTAACGGACTGTAAAAAGGAGGAAAACATATGCCACAGAGTATGGTCCACATAGAAAATCTGGTAAAACGATACGGTGATCTTACCGCACTGAATCATCTGGAACTGGATATCTGGGAGGGTGAGATCTTCGGATTACTTGGTCCCAATGGCTCGGGAAAGACAACGGCCATCAGCTGCCTCTTGTCACTTCTGAAATATGACAGAGGTGAAATAAAGATATTCGGAGAAGAGATGAAGCCGGACAGCTATAAGCTCAAGGAACAGATGATCGTGCTTCAGAATGTAGCCGTTTTTGATGAGCTGACAGTGCAGGAAAATATCGATTATTTCTGCGGCCTTTACATACGGGACAGGAAACGGAGAAAAGAGCTGGTGGAGGATGCCATTGAATTTACAGGTCTTGAAGATTTCCGCAAAATGTACCCAAAGAAGCTTTCCGGGGGCCTTTTACGAAGATTGAACATTGCCTGCGGGATTGCCCACAAGCCAAGACTGATCATTATGGATGAGCCGACGGTAGCTGTAGATCCACAGAGCAGAAACAAGATCCTGGAAGGGATCCAGACGCTGAACCACCAGGCTCCACCATTATCTACACATCCCATTACATGGAAGAAGTGGAGCAGATCTGTACCAGGATCGCCATCATGGATCACGGAAGAGTCATCGCTCAGGGAACAAAGGAAGAATTGAAGCAGATGATCAAAACAGGAGAGACCATCACCGTAGAAGCCATTGCCCTGGAAGAAAAAAATCTCCGGGATATCCGCACACTGGAGCATGTGTTTGATGTGCAGTATGAAAAACAGGTGCTGGTCGTGCGCTGTACCGATGCGAAGCATAACCTGATCCGTCTTCTTAATTATCTGCAAAGCCAGGATATTTCTTTTGGAAGAGTCTTTTCCGAACTGCTACATTAAATGATGTCTTTCTGGAGATCACCGGAAAACAGCTAAGAGATTAGGAGGGATGGGAGATCTTACATTTACTGAAATACAGTTTTATTTCCAAGATCCGGAATTTTAACATTGTATTCTGGCCGCTGGTCTTTCCGCTTGTGCTTGGAACCTTTTTTTACTTTGCATTCGGAAATATCAATGAAGCAGATTTTCAGACGGTTCCGGTGGCAGTGGTGAAGGAAGCTTCTGCGGATACGTTTTTTATGACCTATCTGGATGAAGTGGAAAAAAGCAGTCCGGATCTTTTAAAAGCAGAAGAAATGTCGGAAAAGGAAGCGCTGGAAGCACTGCAGGATAAAAAAGTAGAAGGGATTTATTATGTGGGAAAAGAGCCTTCCCTTACAGTAGCAGGAACCGGAATAGAAGAAAGTATCCTTCAGACAGTTCTCGACAGCTGCGAAAACACCAGAACGACCATCACCAATATCATGAAAAAAAATCCGCAGATGGATATGGAAACCATGAAACCCTTGTTAAGTTCCGACAGCTTGGTAAGGGAAGTCTCTCTTGGTGGCCGGACCATTGACGGAAATGTGCAGTTCTTTTACGCACTGATCGCCATGGCCTGCCTGTATGGATGCTTTATCGGATTTGGCTCTGCGATCGGGATCCAGCTAATATCACACCTCTGGCAGCCAGACGGTGTGTAACGCCGACCCACAAGCTGAAGCTGATCCTTACAGACCAGCTGACATCTTTTGCTCTGGGCTATGTGGACGTGATCATTCTGATCCTGTATCTCCGGTATATTCTCAATCTGGATTTTCAGGGACAGATGGGAAAAATGCTGGTGGTATCTTTTTTCGGAAGTCTCATCGGTGTATCTATGGGAATGTTTATAGGCAGCTTCGGAAAAATGCAGGAAGGCGTCAGAATCGGGCTCATGCTTGGAATCTCTATGGTAAGCAGCTTTCTTGCCGGACTGATGAACGGAAATATGAAGGATATCGTGGAAAACAGTGTTCCGTTTGTGAACCGGATCAATCCTGCATCACTGATCTCAGATGCGTTTTACTGTATCAATGTATATGATGATATGACCAGATACTATAGAAATCTGATCACACTGGCGGTAATGTGCGTGGTGCTGATGATGGCATCCTTTTCATGGTCAGGAGGGAACGTTATGACAGTATTTAAAGGCTATATGAGGATCATGAAAAAAATACAGGTCTGATCCTCCTGTATCTGGGCATTTTTTTCGGAGTGATAATGGCACTTCAGGCAGCGGCCGGTAAGGAAACTTATACCAGCTATGAAAGCGAAAAAATAAAGATCGGAGTAGTGGATAAAGACAACGGACCACTTGCAGAAGGACTGGTAAAATGGCTTGAAGGTACGCATCACGTGACCATGCTGGAGGATAACAGGGAGAAGCTTCAGGAAGAGCTTTTTTACAGAAATGTAGAGTACATCGTGGTGATTCCTGAGGATTTTTATGAGAACTGTATGGTAAACGGTGAAAGTATTTCTGTAACCAAGGTGCCCGGATCTTATTCGGCATATTATGTGGATCAGCAGCTTGAGAGCTGCCTGAATACAATGCGAACATATCTGAAAGCCGGTTTTTCCCAGAAGGAAGCGGCAACAGCGATCCTAGATAAAAAAAGAGGAGAAGTCACCATGCTGGATACAGATGAAAACAGTGGTACGTCCGGATGGCTCTATTATTTCCGATATATTCCATATCTGTTTCTTGCATTACTTTGCTATGTGATGGGATATGTTCTGATGGCTTTCAAAAAAGACGATATACCAAAGAGAATGCAGGCATCTGCGATCTCTGCAAGACGACAGAGTCTGGAAGGGCTTCTGGCCATGTTTATCATGGGCGGGGGCTTATGGGGAATCGGTATGGCTGGAGCCATCCTTATGTATGGAAAAACATTTCTCAGTTCAGAAAATTTCGGATACTATGTACTGAACACTCTGGTAATGATGGCAGTGGCACTTTCACTTTCCTATCTGATCGGTCTTTTTGTAAAAAACAGCAACATGTTAAGCGGGATCGCAAATATCCTGTCTCTTGGAATGTGCTTTCTGTGTGGTGTGTTTGTTCCCATGAACATTATGGACAGAAACGTCCTGAAGGTGTCTCAGTTTCTTCCTGTGTACTGGTATGAAAACGTAAATGAGACTCTTGGAAGTTACAGCCACCTAACAGGTGAGGCAGCTGTATCGGTGTGGAAAGGCATTGGACTGGAAGCTATGTTTGCGGTAGTTTTTGTCTGCATGATCCTGGCAGTGACCAGATATCAGCGGCAGAAATAACAGAAAATAATAGCAGATGGCTGTTAATTATGGTAGGATATAGCTGATAAAGATGATTTGCGGAGAAAAACAATGAAAAAATACAAGTTTTACTAAAACCACAATGCAATGCAGAAATTCAAAATCAGTTTGCAACAAAATTCGGAGATCAGTGCGAATTTACATTTCAGGGCAAAGAAACTGAGGATGCGATCGCAGCAGCAGAAGTAGTGATCGGAGAGCCAGAGGAAGAAGAAATCCTGAAAGCAGAAAATCTTCGCTGGATCCAGCTGACCTGGGCCGGTGCGGACAAATATACAAAAATGAAAGCATTCCCGACAGGAGTTACATTAACCAATGCTTCCGGCGCTTTTGGAAAGATCATATCAGAATATGTGATCGGGAATATCATTGCGCTGTACCGTGAACTTCCGAACATACTGGAAGAACAAACAGAAACACCTCTGGGTACAGAATCGATCATCAGAAACCATATATGGAAAAAACATTCTCATCCTGGGAACAGGGGATATAGGAAGAAATATTGCCCATAGAATGAAAGCGTTTGAAACGCATGTGACTGGAATAAAAAGAACTGCAGTCCCGGAGCATTTGCAGCAGATGAAAGAGTTTGATGAGGTATATGATCTGACAGCGCTGGATCAGCAGCTTCAGAAAGCGGATATTGTGATCGGCTGTCTCCCGGGAACGCCGGAAACAAAAGGACTTCTGAATTACGACCGGCTGCATTCCATGAAAAAAGAAGCAATTCTGGTCAACATAGGACGGGGAAGTCTCATTCCAACAGAAGATCTGATCCGAGCATTACAGGAGGGGCATTTAAAAGGCGTAGTCTGGATGTATTTGAGACAGAACCCCTGCCGGAGACATCACCTCTCTGGAATATGGAAAACATCCTCATCACCCCACACATCGCAGGTCCAAGTTTCGGAGGAAACGCAGAAGTCCAGGACATGATCTGGAACATCTGTATGGAAAATCTGGAACGATATGTGAATGGAAAAGAATTAAAGAATATTGTCCGGTTAAAGGACGGGTATTAAATAACATTGGAGGATGTTTAAATGAAAGACAAATACCGGAAAACGGTATACGCCTGTTTGCGGGTTACATCGTACAGGCGATCGTAAATAACTTTGTGCCGCTGCTTTTCTGACATTCGAAAAAAGTTACCACATTCCACTGAGCCAGATCACAATGCTGATCACATTCAATTTCGGGATTCAGCTGCTGATCGATCTTC
>ENA-OQIO01001675-OQIO01001675.1-human-gut-metagenome-genome-assembly--contig:-NODE-1675-length-10638-cov-2.230901_pt1 | contig 10638 bp, 16 predicted proteins | sample MGYA00242573_ERZ504737 | MGnify/ENA primary metagenome ERZ504737 (study PRJEB26092, sample SAMD00036203) | human gut metagenome | host: Homo sapiens | study: EMG produced TPA metagenomics assembly of... | reverse complement strand
TTGACGACAGCGTAACCGGCGAAGTAGCCGCACTGCTCTTCGTTGAAGGCGATGCCCGCAACGTTGTCAAGGCCGAGACCAACCGTCGATGAAGACGAACTTGGTGTCGGTGAATTCCTTAGCGGCCTTCTCGAGGGCCGTGCCCTGCATGAAGCCGGCGCAGACAATGACCTTGGCGCCGCCGTCCACGGCAGCCTTCATGGCGTCGTAACGGTCATCATCGGTAGCCTGATCGCCGTTGGCGGGCTGATAGTACTTGTAGCTCAGGCCGTTGTTGGCGGCATAGAGCTTCACGCCGTCGAAGGTGCCCTGGTTGAAGGACTTATCCTTCAGCTGGCCGACGTCGGTGACGAAAGCGACTTCATACTTGCCGTCCTCGGACGTCATGTTGTCGTCGATATCGTCGGGATTGGTGTAAGTGGTGGTCTCGCCCTGCTGATCGTCAGTGTTGTTGGCATCCTGGTTGTCGTCGGTCTTCTTATCACCGCAGGCAACGAGGGACAGAACCATGACGAGAGCGAGAAGCAGCGCAAAAAACTTCTTCATTCTTCTATCCTTCCTTATTTTCCGGTCGGCGGCGGGCCGCTCTCCGGTTTATTTTGAAGTGCGGACGCACCTCGTCTGACAGTATAGCAAAAGCAAAGGGGAGAATCAAGTCCGATTCTCCCCAATTTTACTTTTTTTGTGATAATTGATGGGATTCTTTACAAAAAGTCCACACTTTTTACACGTTATTTTCTCAGTCGAGCTTCAGGTCGCCGTCCTTGACCCAGCCGAGGCGGCGGCAGACCATATTGATGAGCGGGGCGAGGATGGCGGGCAGCACGATGGCGACGAGGATGAGGCCCAGCCAGTCAAAGCCCGTTGGGCTCATGGCCGCCGCACCCTTGGCGACAGCCTCCTCGCTCGGGGAGACCCAGCCCGTCCACACGCCGATGAGGCCGCACAGGCCGCAGGTACCCATACCGGAGTTGATCGGCGCACCGTTCATCTCAAGATGGAACACGCACGTGGCGATGGGGCCGGTGATGGCGGGAGGCGAGCGTCGGCGCGATCCAGACGCGGGGATTTCTGACAATGTTCGGCATCTGGAGCATCGATGTGCCGAGGCCCTGAGAGACAAGGCGCCCCAGCGGTTTTCCTTAAAGCTCATCACGGCAAAGCCGACCATCTGCGCGCAGCAGCCTGCGACGGCCGCGCCGCCGGCAAGACCGGTCATCTTCAGCACCGCGCAGATGGCGGCGGAGGAGATGGGCAGCGTGAGCGCGACGCCCACGAGCACGGAGACGGCAATGCCCATCCAGAACGGCTGGAGCCTGGTCGCGTTGTCGATGACGAAACCGAAGGCGGAGGCGGCTGTGCCGATGGGCGGCGCGATCCACTTGGCGAGCGCGACGCCGACCAGGATGTCACGGCGGGCGTGACCAAAATGTCGATCTTCGTCTCCTTGCTCACGGCTTGCCGCACTCGGCGGCAAGGATCGCGATGATGAGCACGGCGAGCGGGCCGCCTGCGCCGCCCTCGGCATTGGCTGCCCAGCCCACCGCGGCAAGGGAGAAGAGCACCATCGGGTCAGCCTTGAGCGCGTAGCCGATGGCAATGGCCATCGCAGGGCCGGAGACGGACATCGCATAGGTGCCGATGTCCGTCAGAAACGGAACGCCCAGCTGCGCGCCGAGCGTCTTGATGATCGTGCCGATGAGCAGCGAGCAGAAGAGGCCCTGCGCCATTGCGCCGAGCGCATCGATGCCGTAGCGCTTGGCCGAAACTTCAATGTTTTTGCGTTTGCAGAACGCTTTGAATTTTTCCATGATATCCTCACAGCCTAAAAATAAAATAGTGTCATATGCAGGTGTCTTGACACATGCATATGACACTATAATCGCTTGTGTGAGGATTGTCAACCCTTAATTTCCGTTTTCCTCCAGCAGGACGCGCAGTGCGCGCAGCGCACTCTTCGTGCGCTCGAACGCCGCCTCGTCGGGACAGGAGAGCGTGTGCAGGTGGATGCCATCGGTCAGGCTCGATAAAGGCTCGGCCTTTTTGCAGCGCTCAATGAACTGGCTGACCTCGTAGCGGTTCGAAATTTGCAGCGGACCGGTGAGCTGGCCGTAGATGGGGTGGTCGACGATGACGTCGATGACCGTACAGCCGTTTGTCGACGATGGCGTTGAGCTCGGCTTCCATCTCCTGCGGCGTGTGCTTCACGGCGACACGGCGGAGGATGCCGTGTGCCTCCTTCGGCGTCACATAGCCGCGCGGAGTGGCGAGAATTTCCTCGCCCGAGGAGCGCAGCAGCGCGATATCGCCCACGATGATCTGGCGCGAGACGGAGAATTTTTCCGCCAGCGCGGAGGCGCTGACCGGCGCGTCCGCCGCGCGCAGCACGTCGGCAATGGCCTTTCGCCGCTCGTCAGAATGCATTCGCTCTTCCTCCCCTTTTCGCGCAAAAGCGCCAAATTTCGATTACGTTTCGTATTATCAAAATCAGAAATTACAGTTCGTTGTCGGATTTTGCCGATTTAATACTCAAAGCAGCTGCCGCCGACGAACTCTCGCACGATGGAGTCGCGCGGGACATAGTCCGTGCGCAGCGACGGCACGGAGTTGACAACGTCCATCAGGTCGCTCAGCCCGTGCTCGGCGATAAACTGATCGTCGAGCTGGCTGTAAAACTCGGGGATCTCCTTCAAATACCGCGCGAGGATGCACGGCTCGTAGTCGTGGAACGTGTCGATGTGGATGCTCGCGTTCGGCTTGTTCGGCATGATGTAGTTGAGCTCGCCGCGGTCGACACTCTCGGCGCGCTCGACGGTCTGACGCAGCGAATGGCCGCGGCCTGATAGTCGCGGATCATGCGGCGCGCCACGCGCAGCTGCTCGGGACGAACGATGCGGTCCTTGTGCGTGATGATGCGCGTACGCGGGGCAACGTAAACGCCCGTAGCTTCGCTTCTGAGCTGGTCGAAAATCAGCGGGTTGAGCATGTGGATGCCCTCGGCGATGATGACGGCGTCCTTGTCGCCCTGCATGGGCTTGTAGCCGCCGACGCCGCCGGCCTTGAAGTCGTAGACCGCAGCTCCACGAGCTCGCCGTCCATCAGGCGGTGGATATCCTCGATGAGTAAATCGCGGTTCACACAGTAGGGCGACTCCCAGTCGCTCGCCTCGGGCGGACGCTGATCAAGTGGCAGGAAGAAATTGTCCATGCTGAGCATGCACACCTTCACGCCGAGGTTTTCGAGGTATTCGCGAAGGCGCATCGCCGTCGTCGTCTTGCCCGAGCCGCTCGGGCCCGTCAGGCAGACGATGGGCTTTTGTCCCTTGTTCATTAAAATGCTCGCCGCGGCGGAGCTGATCTTGTCGTGAAAGACCTCCTCGCAGCGCAGGACGAAGCGGGTGTCGTCCTTCATGTTGGTCACAATGTTTTCAATGTCGATCACGCGCATGGCATGATAATCTCCTTACTTTTTGGATTCTGCCGTCATCTTCACGGCTGTTTCGAGCGCGATTTTCATCATGGCGGTGAAGCTCGTCTGCCGCGCCTCGGGCGAAAGCTCCTCGCCGGTGAGGATATTGTCGGAGATCGAGCAGAGGGAAAGTCCGCGCTTTTTCGTATAGGCGGCGTTGCAGTAGAGGGCGGCGGCTCCATCTCGATGGCGAGCACGCCCATGTCCGCCCACTTGAGCGACGGGTTCGACGCGTCGTAGAACGTGTCGGACGAGTAGAGGTTGCCGACGTCCATGCGGACGCCGAGCTCCTTCGCCGATTCAACGGCGGCGGAGAGCAGCTGAAAGTCCGCGATGGGGGCAAATGTGCCGCCAAGGCCGTACTGCGCGGCGTAGTTCGAGTTGGTGCACGCACCCATGCCCGCGACCACGTCACCGAGCTTCAAGTCCTTTTGCAGCGCGCCCGCCGAACCCACTCGATGATGCTCTCGACATCGTACTGCGTGAACAGCTCGTAGGAGTAGATACCGATGGACGGCATCCCCATGCCGCTGGCCATCACGCTGACGGGAACGCCCTTGTAGGTGCCTGTGTAGCCCTGCACGCCGCGGACGTTGTTGACGAGCTTTGGTTCATCTAAAAATGTTTCGGCGATGAATTTTGCGCGCAGCGGGTCGCCGGGCATCAGAACGGTCTTGGCGAAGTCGCCCTTTTTCGCGCTGTTGTGCGGAGTCGGCATATTGAGCCCTCCCCTTTCTTAAAGTTCGCCCTTGGCCTCGAGCTCCTTGACGGCCTTGACAATGCGGGACGTGCCGAGCGGTCGGCGCCGAGCTTGAGGAAATCTTCGGCGTCCTGCAGGCTCGCGATGCCGCCGGCGGCCTTGATCTTCTTGCCGTTGGTCATGTGGGCTGCCATGAGGGCGACATCCTCGCGGGTCGCGCCGCCGCCGGCAAAGCCCGTGGAGGTCTTGATATAGTCGGCGTGGGAGTTGGAGACGACCTCGCAGAGCTTGATCTTCTCTTCGTCGGTGAGCAGGCAGGTCTCGATGATGACCTTTAAGATGTTGCCGTGGCAGGAGATTTTCACAGAGTTGATCTCCTGAAGGATCTTGTCGTACTGGCCCTCCTTGACCCAGCCGAGGTTGATGACCATGTCGATCTCGGTCGCGCCGTCGGCGACGGCGGACTCGGCCTCCATGCACTTGATGCCGCTGGGCGTGTAGCCGTTGGGGAAGCCGATGACCGTGCAGATGGGCAGCTGGCCGAAGCCATAGTGCTGCTGCTCGGCGACGTAGTGCGCGGCGTGATTCACATAGGTCTGCGGGATGCAGACGCTCGCGCAGCCGTATTTGATGCCGTCGTCACAGATCTGCTTGATGTCCTCCCAGGTGGCGGTCTGCTTGAGGAGGGTATGGTCAACGTGCTTGAGAATTTCCTTAACGTCCATGATATATTTCCTTTCTGTCGTTGAAAGCGTATTTGATCAAAAATCGTTTTATTTTAGCATGTTTCCGTGCTTTTGTCTACCGTTTCGGCAGGTCTCTTACAGTGCGCTGCCGAAATACTCCGTCATCGCGCGGATCAGGAATTCATAGTCCTGCACGCCCGCGGTCTCCCACGAAGAGTGCATCGCGAGCTGGGGCAGGCCGATGTCCACCGTGCTGACCGGCACGAGCGTATCGGAGATCGAGCCGAGCGTCGAGCCGCCGGGAAGATCGGAGCGGTTGGACATGACCTGCGTGGGAACGCCCGCGTTTTCGCACACGGCGCGGAAAATAGCGCAGGAGCGGCCATCGGTCGCGTAGCGCTGATTGGCGTTGAACTTGATGACGACGCCCTCGTTCATATACGGGCAGTTGTCGGGGTCGGCGTATTCACCGTGGTTGGGGTGCTGGGCGTGCGCGTTGTCCGCCGAGACGAGGAAGCTGCGCGCGAGCATCATCTGGAGCTCCTGCTCGTCCTTTCCGAGGCACAGGGCGATGCGGCGCAGCGTGTCGCGCAGGAACGTCGAGCCCGCACCCTGCTTGGTGGACGAGCCGACCTCTTCATTGTCGAAAATGCAGCAGACGGCGATATTTCCGCTCTCCTTCGCCGCAAGGAAGCCCTCGAGGCAGCCGCAGGCGCACTCGAGATCGTCGAGCTTGGGAGAAAGGATGTACTCCTCGTTCTCGCCAAGCAGCGTCCCCTCGCCGCGGCAGTAGAGGAACAGGTCGCTGCCGAGGATGTCGTTTTCTGCAACGTCCGCGGCTTTGGCGACGATGGGCAGGATGCCGCCGCTGTCTTTGCCGCCGAGCAGCGGCAGCGTGTCGATATTCGCGAGGTACTTCATGCCGTCGTTCGCCGTGCGGTTCATGTGGATGGCGACATTGGGAATGACGAGCAGGTCGCGGTCGACGCTCACGAGTTTTTCGACGATCTCGCCGTTTGCGCGCACGAAGACGCGGCCCGCGACGGAGAGTGGGCGGTCGAACCACGTGGACATCAGCATGCCGCCGTATTTTTCGGTCGAGAGCTGGACATAATGCGCGCTGCGGCGGTCGGGATGCTCTTTTAAACGGAACGCTGGCGAGTCGGAGTGCGCCGCAGCCATGGCGAAGCGCCGTCGATCATCTCCGGCACGCGGAAGGCGATGGTGCTCGAGCCGTTGCGGCGGACGAAATACTTCCCGCCGGGGGCTACCTCCCAGCGTTCGCGTTCGGAAAGCTCGGTATAGCCGTTTGCGAGGAGCTTTTGGCGGATGTTCTCGGTCACATGGTAGCAGGTGGGGCTATTTTTGATAAAATGCAGCAGTTCTCTTGCCGGTGCATGTTGCATGGTGATGTCCTCCACAGTTTATTTTTGTTTGGCGGTATTATAGCACACGTCATGCTTCTCGGCAAGCGGACACTCCCTCTGTGCCGCACAAAACGGGGGCAGCATTTGTACATTTGTCCATATTTGGTGGAATTATAGTTGATTCTTTTATCGAAATCCTTTATAATACAGTTGATTTCCGTCCCCCCTCCCGCATCGAGCGGGCTTTTGTTTGCGCTCTTAAGCCGGAAGGAGGCTATTTCTATGAACGAATCCTCTTCTCCCGCGCCAGTTCCGGTCTCACCGCTGTGGACGCGGGATTTCACTATCATCACATTGGGCAGCGTGATCTCGATGCTGGGCAATTCGATGTCCGGCTTCGCGCTGAGCCTGCTTGTGCTGGACTACACGGGCTCGAACCAGCTCTATGCCATCTATATTGCGACATTTACGCTGCCGCAGATCGTCATGCCGATCTTCTCGGGCGCGATCCTCGACCGCTTTTCGCGCAAGAAGACGATCTACACGCTGGACTTCCTTTCCTCCGGGGTCTACCTTGTCGCTGCGCTGATCCTGAGCCGCGGCTGGTTCAGCTTTCCGATGCTCGCGGTCTTCTGCTTTATCATCGGCTCGATCAACAGCATCTACTATGTCGCCTACGACAGCTTCTATCCCCTGCTGATCTCTGAGGGGAACTACTCCAAGGCCTACTCCATCGCGAGCGTGCTGGAGACGCTCTCGGCGCTCATCATCCCGATCGCAACGTACTTTTATAATCTCTTCGGCATTGCGTCGCTGCTCGGCATCAACGCGCTGTGCTTCTTCATCGCCGCGACGGCGGAGACGCAGATCCGCGCCGAGGAACACTACATCGAAAAGCAGCGTGCCGCGCTCGCGCTCGAAGGGCAGCATTCCTCGGGCCGCCAGCTCCTGCGCGACATCAAAGAGGGCTTTCGCTATCTGATGAGTGAAAAGGGGCTTCTGCGCGTGGCCATCTATTTCACATTCAGCATGCTGGCCTCGGGCGCGTCGCAGGTCATCACGCTGCCGTACTTCAAGTCGACATTCGATAACGGCGAATACATCTATATGCTCGTCTGGGGCATGGCGATCTTCGGCCGCGCCATCGGCGGCGGCATTCATTATAAAATCAAGCTGCCTGTGCAGCATAAGTATTCCATTGCCCTGATGGTTTATGTCGTCATCTCGCTGTGTGAGGGCTTCTATCTCTACTGCCCGCTGCCGGTGATGATGGTCTCGTGCTTTTTAACGGGTATCCTCGGCGTGACGAGCTACACCATCCGCATCTCCGCCACGCAGAGCTACGTGCCCGACGAGAAAAAGGGCCGCTTCAACGGCGCGTTCAACATGCTCAACACCGTCGGCAGCTTCACGGGCAATCTGCTCGCGGGCGCGCTGGTGGCGTTTCTCCCCGTGCGCGGCGTGCTGACGGGCTTCATGCTCGTCACGGCGGCCGCAGCGGTCGTCGTCATCGGCGGCGGACGCAAGGACGTGTCTGCGATCTATAACCGGCAAGAATAAGAAATGTAACAATAAAAATTTGATGGAGGAAACAACATGAAATTTTCCGAAATGACCTACACCCGCCCCGATCCCGCGGCGAGCAAGCAGCGCCTTTCCGCGCTGACGGCGGAACTCAAGGCCGCCAAGAGCTACGAGGAAGCTCGCAAGGTGTTCCTTTCGCAGCAGGAGCTGATGAGCCACATCTCCACCGCCGCGACGCTCGCGAGCATCCGCCACTCGATCGACACGCGAGACAAATTCTACGACGGCGAGGAAAAATTCTGGAACAACTTCAACCCTGAGCTGGAGGAATACAATCAGGCGTGGACGGCAGCGATGCTCGAAAGCCCGTTCGCGCGGACTTTGAGAAGGAATACGGCGATCTGATGTTCGTCAATGCCGAGATCGCGCTCAAGACCTTCCTCCCCCGCCATCATTCCTGAATTGCAGCAGGAAAACGACCTGACGCAGGAGTATGAAAAGCTGCTCGCCTCGGCGCAGATCCCGTTCGAGGCAAGGTCTACACCCTCTCGCAGCTCTCCTCGTTCAAGACCTGCGCTGACGATGAAAAGCGCCTTGCCGCGTGGAAGGCCGAGGGCCAGTGTACAAGGACAATCAGGCAAAATTCGACGAGCTCTACGACAAGCTCGTAAAACTCCGCGACGCGATGGGCAAAAAGCTCGGCTACGAGGCTATACCACGCTCGGCTACTACCGCATGGGCCGCAACTGCTATACGAAAGACGACGTCGAAAGTTCCGCGAGGCGGTCGTCAAGTATCTCGTCCCCGTGGCGGACAAGGTGTACCGCGAGCAGGCCAGGCGCCTGGGCAAGCAGTATCCGATGAGCTTTGCCGACAACGCGCTCGAATTCCGTTCCGGCAATCCCCGCCCCGCGGGCACGCCGGATGACATTCTCGCCCAGGGCATGAAGTTCTACAGCGAGCTTTCGCCCGAGACAAAGGAGTCTTCGAAACGATGCTGCGCGACGAGCTGCTCGACGTGCTCTCGACCGAGGGCAAGCAGGCGGGCGGCTACTGCACGAGCATCATGGACTATCAGTGCCGTTCATCTTCGCCAACTTCAACGGCACGCAGCACGACGTCGAGGTCGTGACGCACGAGGCCGGTCACGCCTTCGAGGCCTGGACGAACCGCAAGCGCATCCCCATCGACTACATCTGGCCGAGCATGGAGGCCTGCGAGGTCCACTCGATGTCTATGGAATTCTTCGCCGAGCCGTGGGCAGACGGCTTTTTTGGCCCCGACGCGAAGAAGTTCCTCTACAGCCACCTCTCCGGCGCGCTGACGTTCATCCCCTACGGCACGATGGTCGACCACTTCCAGCACATCGTGTATGAAAAGCCCGAAATGACGCCCGCCGAGCGCCACGCCGTTTGGAAGGAGCTGCTCGGCGTCTACATGCCGTGGATGAAGCTCGACGGCGAGATCCCGTTCTACTCTGAGGGCATGGGCTGGCAGCGCCAGCACCACATTTATTCGAGCCCCTTCTACTATATTGACTACTGCCTTGCCCAGACCGTGGCGCTCGAATTCTGGGCGATGATCCGCAAGGACGTGGGGAACGCCTGGCAGCACTACATGGCCTACACCGTGCAGGGCGCAGCCGGACGTCACCGATCTTCTCAAAAACGCCGGCCTCGAGAGCCCGTTTGACGAAGCGTGTCTTCGCGGCGTGTGCGCCGAGGCGGAGAAGGCCCTCGCGGACTTTGACCTCACGGGCATCGAATAATGGGCGAACAGCACAAAAAGCACAACCGCCGCGAGCACCTGAACGACTTTCATCTGAACGTCGCGGGCGAATATGTTTACGATGGGGCACTCTACGCCTGCCAAAACGATGATGCAAAGCAGCGCAGATCTAAGCGCGCCGTGTGGGGAATGGCAGCCATTCTGACCGTTGCGGTCGCCGCGGGCGGGTGCATTCCTGCGCCGGGGATGCAGAACTGTTTTTACGTTCTGCTCCCCTACCTCGGCGAGTTTCTGGGCGCGGCGAGCGTCATCTGGGCGCTTGCAAAGCTCGGAACGGACTGGAGCACGGTGCGCGAGTACAACTACAAAAAAAGCGTGGCCGTTCTGCCCGTGCGAACGGCGGTCACGGCGGTCTTTTCTCTTCTCGGCATCGTGTGCGAATTGATCTTCTTTTTCGTCAATGACCACGCAGGACAGACGTTTTTCGCGCTGCTCTATGTCCTGCTGAAGCTGATAGCCCTACTGAGTGTCCTTGTTCTGCGCGCCGAAATTATGCAGGCAGAATGGGACAAATTGCCTAAAAAAAATAACTCCTAAGATTTTACTCTGTACAATCTTCATCTTTTCATGCTATAATTAAAAAAATTCCATGCTCTGTTTTTCGGCGCACAAATGTCCATAGAAGGCGTACTTCCCTTTCCGCGCGTGTATACGCGCGGGCATCTTACTTTGTGCTGCACGGGGCGACCCGTTTTAGCAAAAATTTATAAAGGAGTAGATTCAATGAAAAGAACACTTGCACTGATCCTTTCTCTGGTCATGTGTCTTGGTCTTCTGGCCGGCTGCGGCGACAAGAAGACGGACGACGGCCAGACCGACGGCAAGACGCTTGTTGTCGGCACGCAGAACTTCGACGGTAAGTTCTCCCCCTTCTTCTATACCAATGACTATGAAAACCAGGTCATGGGTATGGTCTTCGACGGTCTGTTTCTCGTCGACCGCGAGGGCTCTGTCGTCCTCAAGGGCATCGAGGGCGACGTCCGTCCCTACAACGGCACCGACTATACTTACAAGGCATTGCCGACTGCGACATCGTTGAAAACAGCGACGGCACGGTCGACTACAACATCACCCTGAAAGAGGCGTCAAGTTCTCCGACGGTGAG
>ENA-OQIO01001674-OQIO01001674.1-human-gut-metagenome-genome-assembly--contig:-NODE-1674-length-10640-cov-1.766384_pt1 | contig 10640 bp, 13 predicted proteins | sample MGYA00242573_ERZ504737 | MGnify/ENA primary metagenome ERZ504737 (study PRJEB26092, sample SAMD00036203) | human gut metagenome | host: Homo sapiens | study: EMG produced TPA metagenomics assembly of... | reverse complement strand
CCTCTGTCAGTTCCTGTCCGGATATCTCCGGTCTGACTGAACCGATTCTGTACTTTTTGCAGCCTCGTTATTTTCCGCGATCATTTCAATATCCTGTTTATTGGACACTTCTTTTTCATCCTCGGAAAGTACCAGATCATCCAGATTCTCCGGGATATCCAGGCCCTGCTGAACTGCACGGAGGATCTTCATGAACTCTTTACCTGTAATGGTTTCCTTGCGGATCAGATATTCTGCGATCTTATCCATCTCTGTTCTGTGACTTCCAAGGATCCTCTTGGCTTCCTCATAGGAATGGTGGAGAAGCTTCATCACCTCATGATCGATCTCTGTTGCGGTATCATCACCACAGTTTAAAACTGCTCTTCCGCTGAGATACTGGTTCTCCTGTGTGGCAAGTCCCATCAGTCCGAACTTCTCAGACATACCATACTGTGTGATCATGGCTCTGGCCACCTTGGTAGCCTGCTCAATATCATTGGCAGCACCTGTAGTGACTGTGTCAAAAACGATCTCCTCTGCAGCACGTCCGCCAAGATAGCCTACCAGCATAGCTTCCAGCTCTTTCTTGGTGTTGAGATATTTTTCTTCCTCAGGTACCTGCATAACGTAACCCAGTGCTCCCATGGTACGGGGTACGATGGTGATCTTCTGTACAGGCTCCGCATCCTTCTGGAGTGCATTTACCAGTGCGTGTCCGACTTCATGGTAGGATACGATCCGGCGTTCCTGTTTGCTTAAGATACGGTCTTTCTTCTCTTTTCCCACCAGAACTACCTCTACGGATTCCTCCAGGTCCTTCTGTGATACAGCTTTACGTCCCTTCTTGACTGCAAGGATCGCAGCCTCATTGATCATATTGGCAAGATCAGAGCCTACCGCACCGGAAGTTGCAAGTGCAATAGCTTCAAAATCAACGGTGTCATCCAGAAGTACGTTCTTGGCATGTACCTTCAGGATATCCACCCTTCCTTTAAGATCCGGTCTGTCAACGATCACACGTCTGTCAAAACGTCCCGGACGGAGAAGAGCCGGATCAAGAACCTCCGGTCTGTTGGTCGCAGCAAGGATCAGAAGTCCCTTGGATGTATCAAAGCCATCCATCTCCGCAAGCAGCTGGTTCAATGTCTGCTCACGCTCATCATTTCCGCCGCCATAGCGGGAATCACGGCTTTTACCAATGGCATCGATCTCATCGATAAATACGATACATGGAGCATTCTTCTTGGCTTCCTCGAAAAGGTCACGGACACGTGAGGCACCCACGCCCACAAACATCTCCACAAATTCCGAGCCGGAAAGAGAGAAGAACGGTACCTGCGCTTCACCTGCAACTGCCTTGGCAAGTAATGTCTTACCGGTTCCCGGAGGACCTACAAGAAGTGCGCCCTTAGGCAGCTTGGCTCCGATGGCTGTGTATTTTCCGGGGTTGTGAAGAAAATCCACAACTTCCTGGAGAGATTCCTTGGCTTCATCCTGACCTGCCACATCCTTAAAGGAAACGCCCGTTTCCTGCTGCACATATGCCTTGCTTTGCTCTTGCCTACGCCCATGCCCATGATCCCGCCGCCTTTGTTCATGCGGCGCATGGAAAACATCAGAAGTCCGAACAGAAGCAATGTCGCAGAACCACGCTCAGGATCATTGCAACAAATTCACCAAAAACATCCGGCGGATCGGTCTCAAACTTGATTCCCTTTCCTTCCAGTCTCTTGGTAAGTGCTGTACTGTCTTCGGTCTTCGTGGTGTAATAGCTCATATCCTCGTACTTGGAATTCTTTTTCTTGGGTACGATCGTCAATGTACTGGACTGGATCGTTACTTCCTTAACCTGGTCCTTATCCACCATATCGATAAATTTATCATAGGAGATCTCACTGCTGTTATCCTTCAGCATATTGGTAAACAACGCGAAGCACACCAGTGTGACCAGGAGGCATATCAGAAAAGCCAGAATCGACTGATGATTCTTACCTGATCCCTGCCTGGGATCTTTGTTGTCAGGTCGCTTCCCGTCCTGATCATTATTCAGTTGATTATTCATTTTTTTCCTCCTCTTGTCATTTCTTTATTATAAAGAGAAAAACCATATAAATCAACTGCGAGATTACAAAAATACCATCGAAAAAACACCGCATTGGATATTGCCAGTGAACGTAAAGTTGTAGTATACTGTTCCCAGTGAATTGGAAAATTAAAGAGGAGAGGAAATCAGACAAATGAAAATAGGTTTTGATAATGACAAATATCTGAAAATGCAGTCAGAACACATCCGTGAAAGAATCGGTCAGTTCGGCAATAAGCTTTATCTTGAATTCGGCGGCAAACTGTTTGACGACTACCATGCATCCCGTGTTCTTCCGGGTTTTGAACCGGACAGCAAGCTCCGCATGCTGATGCAGCTTTCTGATCAGGCGGAGATCGTTATTGTTATCAGTGCCAATGACATTGACAAGAATAAAATACGTGGCGATCTTGGGATCACCTATGACGAAGATGTACTCCGTCTTATGGATGAGTTTTCAAGCCGTGGCCTGTATGTGGGAAGCGTATGCATCACACAGTACTCCGGCCAGGAAAGTGCCGATCTCTTCAAAAAACGTCTGGAGAAACTGGGAATCCGTGTCTACAAGCTTTACCTGATCCCCGGCTATCCAAGCAACACTTCCTTTATTGTAAGTGACGAGGGTTATGGAAAGAATGATTATATTGAAACTACCAGACCTCTGGTCGTGATCACAGCACCGGGACCAGGAAGTGGAAAGATGGCAACCTGCCTTTCCCAGCTTTACCACGAATACAAACGAGGAGTAAAAGCCGGCTATGCAAAATTTGAGACCTTCCCGATCTGGAACCTTCCTCTGAAACATCCGGTAAACCTTGCCTACGAAGCTGCCACTGCAGATCTGAACGATGTCAACATGATCGACCCGTTCCATCTGGAGGCTTACGGCAAAACTACCGTCAACTACAACCGTGACGTAGAAGTTTTCCCTGTTGTACAGGCCATGTTTGAGAAGATCATGGGCAGCTGCCTTATAAATCTCCGACAGATATGGGTGTCAACATGCAGGTAACTGCATCGTTGACGATGAAGTATGCCAGGAGGTTCCCGCCAGGAGATCATCCGCCGTTATTATAAGAGCATGAACGCTCTGGTTTCCGGCTCCGGCACAGAGAATGAGGTACGTAAGATCGAGCTTCTTCTCCAGCAGGCTCATGCAGAGATCACTGACCGTAAGGTTGTTCCGGCTGCCCTCGAAAAAGAAAAAGCAACCAATGGCCCTGCCGCCGCTCTGGAACTTCCTGACGGAAAGATCGTATGCGGAAAAACCTCCGATCTTCTCGGCGCATCCGCTGCTCTTCTTCTCAATGCCCTAAAAGAGCTGGCAGGAATCGATCACGAACTTCATGTGATCTCTCCGGATGCCATCCACCCGATCCAGCAGCTGAAGACCAAATATCTGGGAAGCAGGAATCCACGTCTTCACATTGATGAGATCCTGATTGCCCTTTCCATGAGTGCCGCAACCAGCGATGCTGCACGCCTTGCCCTGGAACAGATCCCGAATCTCCGTGGATGCCAGGCTCATACTTCCGTAATGCTTTCCGATGTGGATGTGATCAGCTTCCGTAAGCTTGGTGTTGAGCTTACCTGCGAAGCCAAGGCTGAGAAAAAGAAAGAATATCAGAAAGTCTGATCTTATAAACACCAAAATCCCCTGTGCCGGATCTACGTACAAACGCCGAACCGTACAGGGGATTTTTTTGAGGGAATCTATAATCAATCAACTTGCCGATATTTTCCTATTTAATTCATCCTATCTTTCTGATAGACAATACCACCTGTTGTAAATTTCACAACACTTCCGTTTTCGACCATATGAAAATAAGGTTCACCTTTCTGTTCTCCTGAAAATATTTCTCAATTCCGTCACAATATATATTTATAATTTCCGGAGATAACGCATACTTTTTATAACAGTCTTTTTCTTTTTCGCAGACGTGGGCAGGAAAAAACGCTGCTTACTTTTTTTCTGATTTTCTTCAATTTTAAAAGGCTTTCATAGTATACACGCAAAGAAGCAGATGGGGCAAGCGGACTTTTTCCAGGATTCAAATGTCCCCACACTTCCCAGGTGAGCATGATATCTCCTGTAAAAAGCCATCCTTTCTTCTCCTCAAACAATGCAATACACCCCAGGGTATGACTGGGAACTTCCAGAACTTTAAGTTTTTTATCTCCCAGATCAAAGATATCCCCATCCCTGACTGTACAGATTTTTCTTGCCGGTCCGGGATTCCACATTCCAAACGAAAATCCCTCTTTTTCAGGAATTTCAAAGAACATGAGCTCAGACATTTCTCTCAGCTCCTGGTCTACGATCTGATGGGAAAAAGGTTCGTCATACCTTCCCACACATACTTCTTCAAATTGATAATTTCCTGAATTATGATCCACATGAGCATGAGTATTTACAACAATCAGAGATTTTTCTCCACAAAGTTTCAAAACTTCTTCTTTTAAATCGGTAAGTCCCAGTCCCGTATCCAGAAGAAGAGCTCTTTCTGTTCCATTTATCACATACATAACCGTCTTATCTATTTCATTGATCGCCCACAGATCTTTTTCCAACGGAATGATCCTGAATAACTGCATCTTCATTCCTCCTTTATTTTACAGCTCCCATTGTCAGTCCGCTTGTAATATATTTTTGTGCACAGATGTAAAGGATAATTGTGGGAATAATACACAAGGTAAGTCCTGCAATAAACAGATTCCACTGTGTGCTGGTAGCACTTCTGAACATGAAAAGATTTACCGTCAGCGGTCTCAGTTCACTGTCTCCAATGAGAATACTGGGAAGCAGAAAGTCATTCCAGGACCACATAAAAAACAATACACCAATGGTAACCGTTGCTGGTTTAACAAGTGGAAATACGATCTGCGTCATAATTCGAAAAACTCCACATCCATCTATTGCGGCTGCTTCTTCCAGCTCCCGAGGTACATTTTTCAAAAATCCCGTAAACGTCAGAATTCCAAACGCACAGAAGAATCCAATATCAAGAATGATAATTCCTCCAAGGGAATTGGTAAGATTGGTATTTGTAGCAAGTACAGAAATAGGAATCATAACTGCATGAAACGGCACGATCTGTCCGAAAACAAAATACAGATACAGATTCTGTGAGATTTTCCCACGAAGATGTGAGATTCCGAAAGCACCGGCAAACGATACGAACAGCCCTCCCAGCATAGCTCCCAATGTAATCACAACAGAATTTTTTTAATGCAACTAAAAAATTCATGCTTTCCATGGCATTTTTAAAATTATCAAGATATAAAGACTTTGGTAATGCCAGAAAATCAGCCGCAATTTCCGGACTTGTTTTAATTGAATTCATAACGATCCACAATACCGGTAAAATAAAAATAAAGCCTAATATAAACATTGCTGCGGTACCTGCAATTTTCTTTTTCCATGTCATTATGACTGCACCTCTCTTTTTCTAGTAATATTAAGCTGAATCAAGGAAATTGCTGCTATGATCAAAAACAGGATCACCGATTTCGCACAGCCATACCCCATATTAAAAGTTCCAAATGCGTCATCATAAATATTCATGCGATCGTCTGTGTTGTTTTGAAGGTCCGCCGCCGGTTAAAGCGTAGTTAATATCAAATGCTTTAAATGCATTTGCAATAGATACAAACAGATTGATCGTAATCGTTGGCATCAGAAGCGGAAGCTGGATTTTTATAATACGATTCAGTCCCACACATCCGTCAATGCATGCCGCTTCCATCACATCAAGAGGAATCGACTGCAAACCTGTGATGTAAAGGATCATCAAAAATCCCAGGCCCTGCCACACGGTAACCACTGATACCGCCGCAAATGCTGCCGTTGAACTCCCGAACCAGCTAAACCCTGTTACTGCTTCCGAATGTAAAAGTTCTCCAATTATTGGCGTTACTTTCTGAAAAATAAATGTCCACGCCAGGGCGATCATAACTCCACTGATAATATTCGGAATAAAAAAGAACGCCCGGATCACTGGCTTACCGAAAATATGTGTATTCAACGCCAGAGCTATAAAAAAAGCCAGTACATTGGTCAGAACAATCGTAACCACTGCAAGTTTAAACGTCAAAAACATAGATTGTATAAAATCTCTATCATGAACCAAATCGACAAAGTTTTTTATTCCGATCCAGTTATGCGTTCCTTTGATCAGATTCCAACTGAAAAACGAATTCGGGATCGTTCCAAAAATTAACGGTCCTGCCAGCGCAAAAGTATAAATACATAGTGCCGGCAGCACAAGAAGGAAATAATATTTTTCTGTTTTCTGTATAAAATGTCCGACATGTTTCCTACCCCCGTATATAGCAGGCGGACTTTTAAAAGTCCGCCTGTTTTCCTGTGTGTTTATTCTTCTGCAAGCTTTTTAAATCCTTCATCAAGAGCATCCAGTGTCTGATCTTCATCGGTTATTCCTGCAAAATATCCCTGAACATCATCGCCCAGAACATCGCTTGCTCCGCTTGGAAGCTGATTCCACAAAGTACTTCTGACCTTTCCTGCATCCATATACGCTTTCAGATCTTTATAATAATCCTTACTTGCAATTTCATCATCTGCTTCAATGTCCATGCAAGCCATAAAGCCGCCGTAGCTGTTGGTCACTGTTTTCAGCCAGTCCCCGCCATCTCCGATATAATCAAGCACTTCCAGGGCTTCATCCAAGTGTTCCCCGTTTGCGTTGGCCACGATCGCATCTGTTGCACATGCCACAACTTCTGCATCATCTGCGTTATCACTTACTGGAACTGCAAAAAATCCGATGGGAAGATCCTGTGTTACACTTCCTACAGAAATCGTTGCCGCATCTGAAAGAAAGATCATTGCTGCTTCCTGGTTTGCAAATGCATAAATCCTGTGGCCGCATCCGAATCCATATAATTCTGTCCGGAATTTTCTTTCATAAGATCCATAAAATCAAAGACTCTGTCTACGCCATCCACCTTAAAGCTCCCTTCTCCCTTATTCATGGAATCCAGCCAGCTGTCGATCTTATCTTTTCCACCAAGTACTCCTCCGAATAAGGAGCAGATTCCTGACTTACTGTCCAGTTATCTTTATAAATAGCGGTAAATGGTGTAATATTCGCAGCCTGAAGTTTTTCACAGACTGCTTTCATCTCATCAAAAGTTTCCGGCACTTTTTCAATTCCTGCTTTTTTAAAAAGATCTTTATTATAAAGTACACCCCACCATTCATACATCTGTGGAAATCCCCACACTTTGCCATCATAAGTAACTGCTTCTTTTGCATTGTCATAAAGTTTGTCCACAAACTCATGATCGCTTACGTCTGCCAGCAGCCCGTTCTGTGCAAAATCATATACCTGAGAATAAGAACTTACTTCAAAAAGATCCGGCAGATCTTTTGCCGCTGTCTTTGCTCCAAGATACTGGTTATAATCTCCGGACTGCATCTCCACAGATAATTTTATATTATCATGAGTCTGATTAAACCCTTCCGCTGCTTTATTGTAAATATCCGCAGCTCCGGAAGTCCACACTGCCATCTTGATCTCAACTACATCGTCTACATTTTTCAGATTACTTTTTGCGTAAACCGGCATCACTGTTCCAACAAGCCCCATTGCCATGAGCGCTGCCATTGCGCACGCTGTCACCTTTCTTCTCTTCATTTGTAAACCCTCCGTTCTTTTTTGATGAACTCATTATATTATAATTTTTAATATCAAAACAGTGCACACTTCTTGACATTATGTGTCACTTTTCATAATATGTATTGGTTTTTTTTGCTCATCATTATATAATAATGCCAAAAGGAGGGGTAAGAATTGTTTTCTATTACTGCAAAATTTAAAGAACACTCTATAAAATTTCGAATTCTTGTCATCGTTCTTCCAGTTGTGATCCTCAGTTATATCATTTTGTTATCTTCTTTTTATATGATTTATGTAAAAGAATCCCGTAACAATATTCTTCTGGAACATGAAAGAATACTCTGTCTATCGCCAAAAATACAGCCAGTTATTTTTCCTCACTGAACTCCAACATTGATCTGCTGCTTTACGGAACAGAAATTCAGTCTCTGATCCATTCCTATGCAGATAAAAGCTCAGTCCGGAAGAAGTTCAGTCCCAGTGTAACACCCTTTTCTCCACATATCTTTTAGGTGCTCAGTCTAAAATTCAACGGGTTTATATTGTTCTGACCGATAATGGGATCATTTCCAATCAGACTATTTATAATTCCACCCTGGAACAACAGGAGCAAAAACTGGAGCAGCTCAGTGAGTATCTAAAACAACCAAAGGGAACTCTCTGTTATTACTATTCTCCAAAGGAACCTTATACCATCACTGCTGCCAAAAATATTTTTGACATTCAGAAACCGGAAAAGAAGATCGGTATTTTACTGACTGAGTCAATATCCGGTTTATGGAGGATATGATCACGGAGCATCAGGATTCTGAATATAGTTATTATTCCCTTTTTCAAAATAGTGACCTGGTATATACAACTTCCCCCTATGCCCCATCCGTCACAGCCAGCATGAATATGAATTATCACTCCCACAGGGGGAATAGTAATTTTTATGCCATCCGCTATTCTGTAAACGATTTCTTACAAATCGGAGGGCTTCTCAACACAACCGGCGCATTTCATTCGATCAATCGTGTATGGCGTCAGCTACTGGTTATTTCCATATTTTTTCTCTTGATACTGGTTTTCGCTGTTATTCAGATTTCAAGAACATATCCCAGGAATTTCAGGTTTTTATCACTAAGTTAAAACAAACTTCTGTTGCCGATGAAACCGCCCTGATCCACACAGTTTCCAGCAACGAATTTTCTGAGCTGACAAAGGAATACAACCATATGCTCCTGCGCCTTCAGGAATCCGGAAAGAAGATCACGGAACAACAGATTCTTCTAAAAAACGCAGAGCTGAAAACGCTTCAGGCACAGATCAACCCACATTTTCTTTACAATACCCTGGACTGTATCTCAAGCCTGGCATCTCTTGGAAAAACAGCGCAAATCACAGATATCGTTCCAAAACTTGGCTGATATCATGCGAATGAGCATCAAAGGCTCTGATCTTCTTCCTATTTCAGAAGATCTTAATTACGTAAGAGAATATTTGGATATTCAGAAAATGCGTTTCCAGGATCGGCTTCTTTTTCTGATCGAATGTAACGATCCCATGGAAGATCTGTATATCCCAAAACTGATCATACAGCCGGTCGTTGAAAACGCTATCATACATGGTATCAGTGAATCTGTGGAAAATGGTTTTCTTTCTATTCAGTTATTTACTTTTAAAGACGATGTGCTGATCAAAGTCTATAACACCGGCCCCCCTGTTTTCTCACCAGGTAATTGAAAAGATTCACTCTGTGTCACAAACTTCTTTTTCTGACCAGAAAAGCATTGGCCTTATAAATATTCAGATGCGGCTACGGTCCCAATTCGGAAATTCCTATGGACTGCTTCTTGAAAATATGGAAGACCGTACTTCTGTATGTGTTACGATCCGTATTCCACAAATACATCAAAGGGAGGACCTGACAAAATGAAAATTCTGATCGTTGATGATGAAAAGATCATCCTGGAAAAACTTAAAATGTATATTTCACAGATTTTTACAGAAAAAGAGAATATTTTTACTTCTGACAATGCAGCAAAAGCACTGGAGATCATATCCTCCCGGCAACCAGATATCATTCTTACGGATATCCGTATGCCTGGAAAAGACGGCCTGTATATTTCTTCTTTCGTGCATAATAATTTTCCAGATAAGATCGTAATACTGATTACCGGTTTTTCTGATTTCAAGTATGCACAGACAGCGATTAAAAACCATGTTTTCGATTATATCCTAAAACCAGTAGACGAAAAACGTCCTGAAAGAATCCGTATTGAAAGCTATACATACTATCACCGAACGGAAAAATCAGGCGATCATGCGCAAAAAATATGAATCCTATCTAAAAGAAAATATCAGAAATCTTCAAAAAGATTTTTTTGAACGATTGCTTTTCAGGAACACCACTTCCCTTTCTTCTTCTTTTCATGAAGAAGTCACCATGCTCCGCCTGGATCATATTAAAAGCTATTACCTTTTATACTGCAAATGTTCTACAACAATTTCAAAAGATCTGGAAAAAGAATATTACTTTACGCATATCGCCGAACATTATCTTCAGGAACAGATTCCGGGAGCTCTTATTTTTTCTTATGGAAACGCTTTGTATTCCTTATGTCCGGACATTGATGAAAAACAACTTACAAAAATAACTAATTTCATACATGGGGAACTAAAAAGGAATCACGTTCTCATGTCCGCAGCCATCAGCAGTCACTCTGAGAATCTGTCTGAAATTCCCCTGCTTCGAAGCCAGACTGTAGAAATTTTTAATACCCTGAAAAATTCCAGTCATTTTGTCATGCTCTACCGTGATCTGGAAACCAACCCCGTTGCTGTCATGTATGAAAAATCCAACTATTTTCAGGTTCTTCTCAATTCCCTGTCTTCCGGTGACAAAACAATGATTCAAAGGCATTTTGATGAGATCTCCCAGTTTTCACCCG
>ENA-OQIO01001671-OQIO01001671.1-human-gut-metagenome-genome-assembly--contig:-NODE-1671-length-10644-cov-2.311971_pt1 | contig 10644 bp, 15 predicted proteins | sample MGYA00242573_ERZ504737 | MGnify/ENA primary metagenome ERZ504737 (study PRJEB26092, sample SAMD00036203) | human gut metagenome | host: Homo sapiens | study: EMG produced TPA metagenomics assembly of... | reverse complement strand
CTCAATTCAGCAGAAGAAAACTCGCAATCTACTTATTATATATAAAGAGATAAATTTATAAAATAATAAATAATAATTATAAAAAATACAAATGGCACATTTATTTTTTATTGCGAGAAGCCGTTGACATTTTCCGCAATTGCGTGTATGCTTAATGTACTGTATTTGTGGAGGTGTAGGCCTATGTCTGAAAAGCGGAAAAATGACACCATCATTGAAGGCGAATACTATGACCCGGACCTCCCTGCACAGGAAAACACGCCGCCACAAAAGCACCGCCGCACCCGCTCTGCAGGCAATGTACCCAAGTACAATCCGGCGTCGGAATCGATCATCACCAAGAGTAATGACCTGATCCAAAAGACAAAATATGCCCTGCCAAAGCTGGAGCAAAAGGTGCTGCTGGCAATGATGGCACAGATCAACCCCAAGGAGACCCCGGATGCGGACCGCGTTTATTCGTTGAGCTTTTCCGACTTCGGGCGGCTGGCCGGGGTCAACATGCACGACAACACCTATCTGGAATACCTGAAGGACACCGTCAAAAGTTTGGAGGACCGCTCCTTCTGGAGCCTGGACCCGGCCAGCGACGGCCACCAGTACAAGGTCCTGTCCTGGCTGCAGCGCGGCTCCACCGTGAATGACCGGGACAAGCAGATCCGCGTGCGCTTCAATCCGGAGATCCTCCCCTATCTTTCCCAGCTGAAAAGCAACTATACCTCCTACAACGTGGAATATCTGCTGACGATGAACAGCACCTACTCCATGCGTTTTTACGAAATTTTGCTCTCCTACGACAACGGAGACACCGATTACGGCTACACGAACGGCCTGGTGTTTCAGCCGGTCACAAAAGAGATACTGGACCGCTTCCCGGACAAGGCGCAGGACATCCGCGGCTTCAAGTACAAGGTGTTTGACATTCAGGAGCTGAAGGAGCAGCTCTCTCCCCCGCCGGAAAAGCGCAAAAAGGACAAGGAAAAGCCGCTGACCGAAAAGTACAGCAACTTCCACGATTTTGAGCGCTACGTCCTGACCAAGGCCAGGGACGAGATCAACCAGATGACTGACCTCTGGTTTGACTATATCCCGGTCCGCATCCGCGGCGGCAGAAAATACGAGCGGCTGTACCTGTTCATCCGCTACAAATCCGCGCAGGAGATGGACGCAGTGCGCCAGCTGCACGCGCAGAAAAGCGCTCGCAATGAGGAAGTCCCGCGCCGCAGAAGGACGCGGAAAACCACCGAGCCGGAACGAAGTGCGGCAGCTGTGTCCATGGCAGAGCCGCTGGGGGACGAGCTGTTTACTATGACGGTGACGCGGGCTGTTCGCGTGCTGGAAAGCAGGGCGCGCAGCCAGACCCTGCAGGAAAAAATTTCGCCGGAGCTGTACAGTGCGGTGTCCTCGGTGTTGGTATACACGGCGCGTCTGCTGACCAACACCAACAGCGAGAAAAGGGCAAAGCAGGCGCAGGAGACCCGCGACGCGCTGAACCGCATCCTGGCCCAGCAGCACGATTGACCTGCTGGGCGCTGGGCATGGCGCGGATGATGCTGACCAAAAAGGAGCACGGCCAGCTCAAGTCGCCGCAGTACAACGCGACCATTGTATACAACGCGATGGAGGATATTACGATCATCCCGAGCGGCAGGGACGAGCTGCGCAGCGCTGGTGCAACGGATCATTTCAAGGCAGATCTGTCCGTCTTTGACGAATAAATTTGCCACGGAGTTATAAGACCAAAAGACATAACAAAAAGCGTATGGATACCCGGTCCGCAAAAAGCTGCGGCATGGGCGTGTCTATATGCTTTTTTCTTTATACAAAAATTTGCCACGGAGTTATAGGGCTTTTCTGCCGCAGAAAAGCCTGCCAAACTGCAAAAAGTGCTGTTGACGATGCTGGTAAATGTGGTATACTATACATAGATGAAAACGACATAAAAAATAATTTGCCACGGTGTTATAACTACATAATGAAATGGGGAACAAGCGAATGGCTGCAACAGTAATAACCATTGCGGTGGAAAAAGGCGGCTGCGGAAAAACCGTAACGACCTCTAACCTTGCCTATCTGATGGGCGACGAGGGCAAAAAGGTGCTTTGCCTGGACACCGACCCGCAGGGCAACCTGACGTTTGCCCTGACAGGCGGCAACGCCATTACCAGCAAGGCCTTTGCCAACCGCAGTCTGTATGATATGATCGACGGCTTCCGCTACAACACACAGACCAGAGATTTATCGTCGAGTCGGAATATGAAAACGTGGACTGATTCCGGCCAACGACCAGACGCCGCGCCTGTCCAAGCGGCTGGAGGATCTGTACACGGACGCCCAGCGGGACTATGACCGCGGCGACCCGAAGTATCTGGCCAGCGATACCGACGTGCTGGACTATTTCCTGCGCCAGGTCAAAAATGAGTACGATTATATCCTGATCGACACCCAGCCAAGCCGGGACAGCCTGCTGCTCTCCAACGCAATTGCCGCGGCGGACTATGTGCTGATTCCGCTGAAGTGCGATTCCTTCTCGGAGGACTCGGCGTTCCGCACCTATGTGCTCTGCAATGAGATGCGCAAGAGCAAGACTTCCCGCATCAAGGCGTCGGCGTGATGCTGACGATGGTGCAGAAAAGTGCAGCCTCGCAGGACATCCGCAGTGACTGCCGGGCCAAGCTCGGCGCAACGCTGTTCAACGCGGAAATCGCCTTTGGCAAGAGTGTGGATAACAGCATCAACCGCTGCGTGCCGGTCTGCTACTCGGCCCGCACGCAGCCTCCGGCCAAAAGCTATGTGGCGGCGTATGAGGAGCTGAAAAAGCGCCTGGCGGAATTGGAGGAAAAGTAAGATGGCTATGAAAAAGAAGCCCGGCAGATCCAAGGTCGAGGTGGGCATTCCGTCCACCGAGGCGGTTTTCAGCGCCGGAAACAACAACGCCTCCGGCAGCCTGATTGCCAACCTGGCCACACAGAACCGCGCCGAGCTTGCCTATGAGCTGCGGGAAATTGCCTTGCAGGACATCGAGCTGAACCCGGACAATGCGATTTTCCGCCAGCTGGACACCGACGAGGATGTGGAAACACTGGCCAACGACATTGACCGCAATGGCTGATGCACAATCTGGTCGTATATCCGCGGACGGATGGCAAACAGACGAAGTATGTTCTGCTCTCCGGCGAGCGCCGCTATAAGGCATTGAATTATTTGCAGGCGCGCGGCGACGCAAAGTGGAACACAGTCAAAAACTGCCGTGTTGTCACAACACCGCTGAGCGACAACGAGAAAAAAGTTATGCTGCTGAGCGCCAACCTGCAGGTGCGCGGCGGCTTTGCCAACGAGATGATCCGCCGCAAGGCGGTTGCCGAGTTGGTGTCCTGCCTGCAGGCAGAGCCGTACAACCTGACAGCAGCGGAGGCAAAAAAGGCCATCAAGGAGGCAACGCCCATCAACGGGCGACAGATCGATAAGGATCTGAGCATTGAAAAAAATCTGAATGAGGGTCTCAAGGATCTGCTGGATCGTGGCTTTGTGCTGCGCAGCGAGGCGGAGAGCTTTTTGCGGATGACGCCCGAGGAACAGAGAATCGCTGCCCAAATGCTGCAGCAGCTCTATGCTATTGCGTACAACGGCCCGGGCAGCGCAGCCATTCAGGACGAGAAAAAAGCGATTCGCGGGCGGTTTGTGGATGCACTGCGGACGGTGGCCGACACCAGCAGTATGCAGGATGCCCACGAGGCGTTGGTCGCTGCGGTGTTCACTGTCCAGAAGGAGATGGCGTGTCTGAAGGAGACCATCCGAAAGGTCAAGACCATCCCGCCGGAGCAGCCCGCCGCACAGGTCGAGCAGACAGAGGTCATCCGGGAGGTCAGGGAAAAGACCGCCGGCGCCAAGGCACAGAGCAAAATTACGGGCAAGCTGTCCAGCCAGACAAGCCGCTTGGAAACGATGCTGCGCAGGAAAAACCCTGAGAAGCGCCTTGCAGAAAAATATACCACGAGGAGCGCCGGCAGGCCATGAAGGAGCTGGACGAGATGATCGCCACGGCCACGCGGCTGCGGGAAATAATTGCAAAGGTGGAGCGCAGCGCCGATGAAGCCCAGGAAGTATAGGCTGCGTATCCGCCTGCACCGCAAAATTTACGACCTGCTTGAGATGGAAGCATTGTGGCAGGACAGTAAGATCGGTACGCTGGCCAACCGCATTTTGCAGGAGGAGCTGGCCAAGCTCCGGCAGGTCGGACTGGACCACTGCGTGTGCGGGGATGAGGACGCAGCATCCGCGCGGCGCATCGAGGCAGAGAAGCACCCCGAGAGCTATTACATGCTGCCGTCGTTTGACTGCGCGAAAAGTATATGCCGACCCATGGCCGCGGCCTTGACACGAAGGGACAGGTCACGCTGCTGGTCACAGCGGAGCAGCTGCAGCTGATCGACGCGCTGTTTGACCGGGAAAGCGGCTGTGTCCGCGGGCTTTACTCGGAATCCCAGGGGCAGACGGTCAAAAGCTACCGCTATCAAATCGTGGGGCTGCTGCTGCACAATCCCTTGCTGCAGGAATTACAGAAGCAATAATTGCTACAGAAAAGGACTCGCAATGGATTTGCGGGTCTTTTTTTTATAGAAAGTTTGTGGTAGGGCAGGGGAGAGAAAGGAGTATTGCGAGAGAATTTCTTGAAAAAAATGAAAAAAAGTAAGAAAAAGCACCTGCTTGTTATAGAGAGAAATGTAGGGGCGAACATTGTTCGCCCGCCAACCTGGTGCAGCAAGGCTTTTCCGGGAAGGCCTTGCACATGGCGCGCGGGCACGGGCGAGCAATGCTCGCCCCTACAGAGTTTTATAACGGCAGAATGATTTACAAACAGTAATAGTAAATTAAATGTTTCCAAATTGTACTTTTAATGCCCTGTATTGCGAGAGACTTTCTGCGAAAAAAAGAAAAAATCAGAAAAAATCTCCGCCTTGCAACTGCGTTTTATATCTGCTACAATAGCGGTAAAAATAGGGGAGGTCTGCACATGGAACCGGAAAAGCTGTTGGAGGCGCTGCACACAGCGGAAAAACTCAAGGACACAACACGGCATTGCTATACATCAAAGGGACGGCATGAGAGCGTGGCCGAGCACAGCTGGCGCATTGCGCTGATGGCGTTCTGGCTGCGGGATGAATTTCCGCAGGCGGACATGGACAAGGTCATCCGCATGTGCCTGATCCACGATCTGGGCGAGTGCTTTACCGGGGACATCCCGGCGTTTGACAAGACCGCCGCCGATGAGGCCGCCGAGGAAGCACTGCTTTCCCGCTGGGTCGATTCACTGCCCGAGCCGGTCTGTACCGAGATGCGGACGCTGTACGCGGAGATGGCCGCCTTGCAGACGACGGAGGCCAAAATCTACAAGGCGCTGGATAAAATGGAGGCCATCGTCCAGCACAACGAGTCCGCGATTGCGACCTGGGAGCCGCAGGAGTATGCGCTGAACCTGACCTACGGCGTGGAGCAGTCGCAGTTCTCGCCCTATATGCAGGCGCTGCGGGAGGCCCTCCGGCAGGAAACGCTGCGCAAGATGGAGCAGGAGGCGCGACACCGCAGCCGTGAGAACGGTATAAAAAATCCTCCTGGCGGGCAGAATAGAAGGTGATGATTCTGCTGACAGGAGGAAACCAAATGCGAGAAATGTTCTGCTTTCAGTGCCAACAAACGGCGCATAACACCGGCTGCGACGGCAAGGCCGGTGTCTGCGGCAAAAAGGCCGACACCGCCAACTATCAGGATGAGCTGATCGGGGCACTTATCGGGCTGGCGCGGGCGGCGCGGGCTGGGACACCGACACCGCACACCGATGAATTGATTTTGAAGGGCCTGTTCACGACGATCACGAACGTGAACTTCAACAACGAAACTATCCTGCAATGCAAGGCGGAAATCGAAAAGGAAAAGGCTGCCGTCGGCCCCGGGCAGCTTGACGATTACGACCTTGCCGCGCTTTGGGCGGCGGGGGAGGACGTGCGCTCGTTGAAATCGCTGATCCTCTTTGGGCTCAAAGGCATGGCGGCCTATGCGTACCACGCCCGCGCACTGGGGAGAACAGACCCCGCTGTGAACGCCTTTTTCTATGAGGCACTCGAGGCCATCGGCGCAGAGAAAACGCCTGACGAGCTGCTGGCGCTGGTGCTGAAAACCGGAGAAGTCAATCTGGCCTGTATGGCGCTGCTGGACGCAGCCAACACCGGCGCATACGGTGACCCCGTGCCGGTCACGGTGCCGCTGACGATTGAGAAGGGCCCCTTCATCGTGGTCAGCGGCCACGACCTGCACGATCTGAAGCTGCTGCTGGACCAGACCGCGGGCAGGGGCATCAACATCTACACCCACAGTGAGATGCTGCCCGCCCACGGCTACCCGGAACTGAAAAAATATCCGCACCTCAAAGGCAACTTCGGCACAGGCTGGCAGAACCAGCAGTCAGAGTTCCACAACATCCCCGCGCCCATCCTGTTCACAACGAACTGTCTGATGCCGGTGCGGCAGAGCTACAGTGACCGTGTGTTCACGACGTCGGTGGTGTCCTACCCGGAGCTGACCCACATCGGGGACGACAAGGATTTCACCCCGGTCATTGAAAAGGCGCTGGAATGCGGCGGCTACCCCGAGGATCACCCGATGACCGGGATGAACGGCGGCAGCACGGTCATGACCGGCTTTGCCCGCAATGCGGTGCTGTCCCACGCAGAGCAGATCGTCCGGCTGGTCCGGGAGGGGAAGATACGCCACTTTTTCCTGATCGGCGGCTGCGACGGTGCAGCACCGACGCGCAGCTACTACACGGACTTTGCACGGATGACGCCGCCCGACACGCTGATTCTGACGCTGGCCTGCGGCAAGTACCGGCTGAACGATATGGATCTGGGCAGCATCGAAGGCATCCCGCGCGTTCTGGATTGCGGGCAGTGCAACGACGCCTACAGCGCCATTCGCATTGCGCTGGCGCTGGCCGAGGCGTTTGGCTGCGGCGTCAACGACCTGCCGCTTACGCTGGTGCTGTCGTGGTATGAGCAGAAGGCTGTCTGCATTTTGCTGACGCTGCTGTATCTGGGGCTGCGCAATATCTACCTTGGCCCCACGCTCCCGGCGTTCGTCTCACCGAATGTACTGGACTTTCTCGTTAAGCAGTACAACCTGACGCCCACGGGCGACCCGAAAACAGACTTGGAAAAGATACTGAACCGACAATAACAACATCCGCCGTGCAGAGAGACGCCTCTCTGCACGGCGGATGCTTTTTTGCGGCTTTTGGCTTATTCAGGCAAATGGGCGTTTACACCTTCACCAGCTCATACGCCTGTGTGCCGATGCCAAGGGTCTCAGCGCTGTCGATGGTGTGGGTGCCGTGGCGGCTGTTGACGCGCTCCATAAAGTGGTCGCGGCCCGGGTCATTGCTGTTTATGACCAGATCGATGCAGGCGCGGTCCAGCGCGACGGGGTCAAGGCTCGAGAGGATGCCCAAATCGTTCATGCAGGGGTCCTCGGCCACGGCGCAGCAGTCGCAGTCAACGGAAAGGTTCTTCATGATGGCGACATAGGCAATCTTGCCCGCAAAGTGCTTTGCCACGGTGGAGGCGGCGTCTGCCATGGCTTCAAGGAAGGTGTCCTGCTCGGCGCAGTTCTCCCACAGGATGTGCTGGTCGGTGACCTTGCCGCCGGAATGGATGTACGCCTTGCCGGCGCTGGACGCGCAGCCGATGGACAGCTGCTTGAGCGCACCGCCGTAGCCGCCCATCGGGTGACCCTTGAAGTGGATGAGCACGAGCATACTGTCATAATTCTCGATGTTCTTGCCCAGATAGTTGACCTTGAGGACCTTGCCGTTTTCGACGGGCCATTCGACGTCCGGACCCTCGGCGTCCATGATGTCAACATCAAACAGGTCGCTCCAATGATGCTTCTTCATCAGCTCGATGTGCTTGGGCGTCTCGTTGCGCGCGCCGCCGTAGGCTGTGTTGCACTCAACAACGGTGCCGTTGACGGCGTCGATGACGGGCTTCATAAACTCGGGGTGCAGGTAGTTCTGGTTGCCGTCCTCGCCGCTATGGACCTTGACGGCCACCCTGCCGGGCAGCTCGATGCCCAGCTGGCGGTACATCTTCACAACGGCTTCGGGGGTGAGTTCGTTGGTGAAATAGACAGTAGATTTAGCCATAATAGGGGACCTCCGTTTAAAATAGTAGCGTGATAAAAGGCTTCCCCCTCGGGGGAAGCTGTCCGCGGAGCGGACTGATGAGGCAAAGCATACGATTGCTGCCTGTTCACGGGTGGCCAACGGAGGGCTGCCCCTCATCCGGCCTCGGTCGGGGCCTCGGCCACCTTCCCCCTCGGGGGAAGGCTATTGAAACCGCAGCGGCAGCTCCGGTTCGCACCCTTACTTTTGCCTTTCTGCTGTCTCTAGCATAGCATGAAAGCCGGGTTTAATGTCAAGTGGTTTTGCAAAAAATGAAGCAAAAGCCTTGCAAAACACGACAAACTGTGCTACTGTAAATTTGTACAAAAGGGGAGCTTGCGTAAAGCAGGCTGAGAGTGGGCTGTATCGCCCTGACCCGAACGGCAATACCGCACAATTCCCGCCTTACGGCTTAAGCACCGCTCCGACGGCTGCGGCGTGCCATCTGCGTTGCAAAAATGCTCGATAATACATCCAGTATTATCTGCGCTTTTTGCTTAGCAGCTGGCGCGCCTCGCTCGCCGTATCGGCACTTAGAATTATGCGGTATTGCCTGAACCTGATTTGGATAATGCCAACGTAGGGAGATACCGTAGCACTGCGCTTCTTGTGAGTTTTTGTGCGGATATGTCTTTACGGGCATATCCGCATTTTTACTTATAAGGAGCGTTTTTTATGCTGGGTACCTGTCTTGAAAATGTGCGCAACACTGTGCCGCTGGTGCACAATATCACGAACTATGTCACGGTCAACGACGTGGCCAACATTCTGCTGGCCTGCGGCGGCAGCCCGATCATGTCCGATGAGCCGGAGGACGTCGAGGACATCACGTCGATCTGCGGCGGTCTGAACATCAACATCGGCACGCTGAACCAGCGCAGCATCGAGGGCATGTTCCGCGCGGGCGCAAAGGCGAATGCCCTCGGCCATGTCGTGCTGCTCGACCCCGTCGGCGCGGGCGCGTCGGCCCTGCGCACGAACACCGCCGTCGAGCTGATGGAGAAGATCAAATTCACAGTCATCCGCGGCAATATCTCCGAGATCAAGACGCTGGCGCTGGGCAGCGGCACGACGAAGGGTGTTGACGCTGACGTTGCGGACGCCGTGACCGACGCAAATCTGGACAGTGCCGTCAAATTTGTCAAGGACTTTGCGGCCAAAAGCGGCGCTATCGTCGCCGTCACCGGTGCCATCGACTTGTCAGCGACGGCACGGCCTGCTATGTCATCCGCAACGGACGCCCCGAGATGGGCAAGATCACCGGCACGGGCTGCCAGCTCTCCGGCATGATGACAGCCTTCGTCGTTGCAAACCCCGACAATAAGCTCGAGGCTGCCGCCGCGGCGGTCTGCGCCATGGGTCTGGCGGGCGAGATCGGCTGGAGCCGCATGGCCGAGGGCGACGGCAACTCCACCTACCGCAACCGCATCATTGATGCCATCTACAATATGGACGGTGCAACGCTGAATGGGGGCGCCAAGTATGAACTGCGATAAAAATGATCTGCTGCTCTATGCCTCACGGACCGCCACTGGCTGGACGGGCGCAGGCTTATCGACGTTGTGCGCGAAAGCCTTGACGGCGGTGTGACGATGGTTCAGCTGCGCGAAAAGACGCTGGAGGAGGGTAAGTTCCTCGAGGAAGCGAAGGAGCTGCAAACGCTCTGCCGCGAGCGCGGTGTGCCGTTTCTTGTGAATGACAACGTGAGATCGCCCGCGAGATGAACGCAGACGGCGTGCATGTCGGCCAGAGCGATATGGAGGCGCAGGACGTCCGCGCGATTTTGGGCCCGGACAAGATTCTGGGCGTCTCCGCCCAGACCGTGGAGCAGGCCGTTCTGGCCGAAAAGCACGGCGCGGATTACCTCGGCGTCGGCGCGGTGTTCCCGACCGGCTCGAAGGACGACGCCGACGATGTGAGCTATGAGACGCTCAAGGCCATCTGCGGGGCCGTGTCCATCCCCGTTGTCGCCATCGGCGGCATCACGCAGGAAAATGTCGCGAAGCTCGCGGGCAGCGGCATCTGCGGTGTCGCGGTCATCAGCGCGATTTACGCGGCAAAGAACATCCAACAGGCATCCGCGACCTGAAGGCCGCCACGGAGAAAATGCTGCATGACTAAGGCTGCTGTTTTTGATCTGGACGGCGTGCTGCTCGACTCCATGGGCATCTGGAACGACCTTGGCGCGCGGTATCTACGCAGCTGGGCGTCACGCCGGAGGAAGGACTCAACGAGATTTTGTTCTCGATGAGCATGGAGCAGGGGGCGGAGTATCTGCACACGCACTATGCACTGCCGCAGTCTGCCGCCGAGGTCGGCGCAGGCATTGCGGACATGCTGCGGGACTTCTATTTTTATGAGGTCCCCGCCAAGGACGGTGCGGCGGCACTGCTGGCCGCCCTGACCGCCCGCGGCGTGAAGCTGGCGGCGGC
>ENA-OQIO01001670-OQIO01001670.1-human-gut-metagenome-genome-assembly--contig:-NODE-1670-length-10651-cov-2.544945_pt1 | contig 10651 bp, 14 predicted proteins | sample MGYA00242573_ERZ504737 | MGnify/ENA primary metagenome ERZ504737 (study PRJEB26092, sample SAMD00036203) | human gut metagenome | host: Homo sapiens | study: EMG produced TPA metagenomics assembly of... | reverse complement strand
TCCCGGATAAGTACAATACATGGATCGAGCAGGGCGGCTCTAACGTGTCCGGCGGCCAGAAGCAGCGCCATGACCATCGCCCGCGCCCTGCTGCGTAAGCCCAAGGTGCTGATTTTGGACGACTCCACCAGCGCCGTGGATACCGCCACCGATGCCAAGATCCGCAAGGCCTTCCGGGAGGAGATCCCCGGCACCACCAAGATCATCATTGCACAGCGTATCTCCTCGGTGCAGGATGCAGACCGCATTCTGGTGCTGGAGAACGGCCAGATCAACGGTCTGGGCACCCACGCAGAGCTGCTGGCGACCAATGCCATCTATCAGGAGGTCTACAACAGCCAGACGCAGGGCGGCGGCGACTTTGACAAGCAGGGAGGTGCGCAGTAATGGCAGTAAAAGAAGTACATGGCCCCGGCCCGCGGGGCGCACGGGGGCCGCGCCCCAAGGTGGAAAACCCGGGCAAGCTGCTGAAGCGCATCATGGATGAGGTGTTCCGCAACTATCTGCCCCACTGCATCCTTGTGCTTGTCTGCATCGTGGTCAGCGCGCTGGCCAATGTGCAGGCCAGCCTGTTCTTGCAGACTTTGATGGACGATTACATCGTCCCCATGACCCGCCAGCAGAACCCCAGCTTTGCACCGCTGGCCGGTGCACTGGTGCGGATGTGCTGCATCTACCTTGTGGGCATTCTGGCCGCATGGGCCAACGCCCGCATCATGGTCAACGTAACGCAGGGCACGCTGCGCAATCTGCGCACCAAGCTGTTCACCCACATGGAAAGCCTGCCCATCCGGTATTTTGACACCCATCCCCATGGCGATATCATGTCCGTGTACACCAACGATGTGGATACCCTGCGCCAGATGCTCAGCCAGAGCATCCCGCAGCTGGTGTCCAGCGTCATCACGATTGTGTCGGTGTTCTTCAGCATGTGCATGCTCAGCTGGCAGCTGACCATCGTTACCATGCTCATGGTGGCGCTGATGCTGTTCTGTTCCAAGCAGATCGCAAAAAGCTCCTCCAAGTACTTCATCCAGCAGCAGCGGGATCTGGGCAAGGTGAACGGCTACATCGAGGAGATGATGGAGGGCCAGAAGGTGGTCAAGGTGTTCACCCACGAGCAGCAGACCCTTGCCGGCTTCCGTGAGTTGAACGACCAGCTGAAGGAAAGCGCCAAGCAGGCCAACGCCTTCTCCAACATCATGATGCCGGTCAACGCCCAGCTGGCAACATCAGCTATGCCATCTGCGCGCTGACTGGTGCAGCCATGGCCGTGGGCGGCGTTGGCGGCATGACCCTTGGCACTGTGGTGGCCTTCCTCAGCCTGAACAAGGGCTTCAATATGCCCATCAGTCAGGTGTCCATGCAGGCCAACAGCGTCATCATGGCACTGGCCGGTGCCGAGCGCATCTTCAAGATGATGGACGAGCCCAGCGAGACCGATGAGGGCTATGTGACGCTGGTAAACGCCAAGTACGACCGCAACGACCAGCTGGTAGAAACGAACGAGCGCACCGGTCTGTGGGCGTGGAAGCACCCCCACCACGATGGCACCGTTACCTACCACAAGCTGGCGGGCGATATTACCTTTACGGACGTGGACTTTGGCTATGTGCCGGAAAAGACGGTGCTGCATGACATCAACCTGTACGGCCGTCCGGGGCAGAAGATCGCCTTTGTCGGCTCCACCGGTGCAGGCAAGACTACCATCACCAACCTGATCAACCGCTTCTACGATATTCAGGATGGCAAGATCCGCTATGACGGCATCAACATCCACAAGATCAAAAAGGCCGACCTGCGCCGCTCGCTGGGCATCGTGCTGCAGGACACCCACCTGTTCACCGGCACGGTGATGGAGAACATCCGCTACGGACGCTGGAGGCCACCGATGAAGAGTGCATCGCCGCCGCCCGTCTGGCCAACGCAGATGGCTTTATCAAGCGTCTGCCGGAGGGCTACAACACCATGCTGACCGGCGATGGCGCCAACCTCTCGCAGGGACAGCGCCAGCTGCTGGCCATTGCCCGCGCAGCCGTGGCAGACCCGCCGGTGCTGATCCTGGACGAGGCGACCTCCTCCATTGATACCCGCACCGAGGCGCTGGTGCAGCGCGGCATGGACGGCCTGATGTACGGCCGCACCAGCTTTGTCATCGCCCACCGCCTGTCCACCGTCCGCAATGCAGACTGCATCGTGGTGCTGGAGCAGGGCCGCATCATCGAGCGCGGCAGCCACGACGAGCTGATCGCCAAAAAGGGCAAGTATTACCAGCTTTATACCGGTAATCTGGCCGAGAACTAAACAATTTCCCACCTTCTCACAAAGCCGCCGCACAGCCATGCCGCCGTGCGGCGGCTCTTTTTTACTCCCATGAAGAAGCAATTCTGAAATCCGCAGATTTTCCAGAATTGCAAATATAAAAATAATTTTCCGCTGAAGATGGCCAAAGCGCACGCGGCGGCCATTTAAAATCGTCCGCTCCACGGTATACAAATGCCCCGGGCTGTGCTAGAATGGAGCAAACGAGAAAAAGGCTGGTGAGTGTATGCACCCTCTGACGGAATATCCCCGCCCGGCCATGCGCCGGGACAGCTACGAGAACCTGAACGGCCTGTGGCAGTACGCCATCACCGCCTCGGCACAGCGCCCGGCGGGCTGGGATGGCGAGATCTTAGTGCCCTACGCGCCGGAGTGCCGCGCCTCCGGGGTGGGGCGCACATTGCAGCCCGGGCAGTGGCTGCACTACCACCGATATTTTGCGCCGCCCGCCGGGACGGGCGGACGGGTGCTACTGCATTTCGGCGCAGTGGACTACGCCTGCGCCGTGCAGGTGAACGGCCATCTGGTGGGCGGCCACCGGGGCGGCTACTGGCCCTTTACGCTGGATATCACCGCGCAGCTCAACGGCACAGGCCGCAACAGCCTGTGGGTGGCGGTGCAGGACCCCACCGGCTACGGCACACAGGCGCGGGGCAAGCAGACTTTGCAGCCCGGGGGGATGTTCTATCCCGCCCAGAGCGGCATCTGGCAGACGGTCTGGCTGGAGCGCGTGCCGGAAAATTACATCCAGTCTCTCACCGTTACGCCGGACTATGATGCCCGCACCGTGACCGTGAAAGTGCATACCTCTGCGCCCGGCGGTGCGGTGAACCTGTGGGCGGTGGTGCGCGCCGGGGGCGTGACCATTGCCGAGGACTGGGGCGGTGATGAGGCCGGCCAAGACGGTGAGGTGACGCTGCATATTGCGAAGGAGTATTTCTTCCCGTGGAGCCCGGACACGCCCTTTTTGTACGACCTGACCGTGGGCACTACGCAGGGAGAGAAAGAACAGTTCGACACTGTGCACAGCTACTTTGCCCTGCGCAAGTGGAGCTGCGCACCGGACGAAAAGGGCGTGCTGCGCTTCTGCCTGAACGACAAGCCTATCCTGCTCAACGGCCTGCTGGATCAGGGCTACTGGCCGGAGGGACTGTACACCCCGCCCTCGGATGCGGCGGTGGAGCGGGAACTGAGCGAGGTAAAGGCGCTGGGCTACAACCTGCTGCGCAAGCACGCAAAGATCGAGCCGCAGCGCTGGTACTACCACTGCGACAAGCTGGGACTTGTGGTCTGGCAGGATATGGTCAATGGCGGCAGCAAGTATAACCTGTGGTTCGTCACCTACCTGACCAATGTTTTGCAGCCGCTTATGCGCCGCCTGCCGGACAAGGCGGCGCTGTGGGGGCTGCTGAGCCGGGGGAGCGAAAGCAGCCGGGAAGAATACCGCCGGGAGCTGGAAGATACGGTGCAGGCGCTGCGCTGCCACCCCTGCGTGGGCTGCTGGGTGCCCTTTAACGAGGGTGGGGACAGTACGATGCCGCCGGGGCGGTGCAGGCCATCCGCGCGCTGGACGACACCCGCCTTGTGGACGAGGCCAGCGGCTGGTACGATCAGGCGGCGGGGATGTATACTCTCTGCACAACTACTTCTACCCCCTGCGGGTACGCCCGCAGACCCGCACCGTGGCGCTGAGCGAGTACGGCGGCATTGCATGGCCCATGCCGGGGCACGAGCCGCCCCGCAGGACCTACGGCTACGGCACGGCCAAAAAGCCGGGAGGAGCTGACCGCCCGGTACAAAAATTGCAGCTGGGCACGGTGCTGCCGCAGCTGCAAAAGGGGCTTTCGGCGCTGGTATACACCCAGCTGACCGACGTGGAGGACGAGGTGAACGGCCTGTTTACCTACGACCGCACCGCCATCAAGCCGGACGCCAACGCCGTCCGCTCGGTGAACGCCCGCCCTTGCCGCAGAGTTTGCAAGGGTAATAAAATAAAAACAACGCCCGGTCCACCTTCCGCAGAAAGGGTGTGGAAACCCGGGCGTGTTGTTTTTACAAAGCCATTAGCTGTTGGCGCTGTTGGCGCCGTTGGCGTTCACGATCTTGGAAGCGGGCAGCTTGCTCATGGCAGAGCTACTCAGGGTGCTGTCCAGCTGGGCACCGTAGGCGGCAAGGGCATCGTTCAGCTCCTCGCCCTTCATGTCGCTCAAAATCTGGCTGCGCAGAGCGTCCAGCGTGGAAACGCTCAGCGGGTCCAGACGAACGGCCAGCATCATGGCGTAGCGGTGTACTGGATGGCGGCTGCCTGCCCGTAGGCAAGGCCGCGCAGGGTATCGGCTGTACCCTCCTGTGTAAAGGCGTCGGTCAGGTCGCTTTCGCTCAGCAGGTCGGTCTGCAGGGTGCTGGTGGAGGGTACCTCGGCGTCCAGCACAGCACAGATCCGGTCAGTGCGCTGCTTGCAATGCTGTTAAAGGCGGTCAGCTGGCTGGAAGTATCCTCCGGGGCGGCGGCGTTGTAGCTGTCCGCAGCCTTCTGGGCAAGGGAGAGCATCTCGGCCTTCTGGTCATCGCTGGCAAAGGCGAAGGTGCTGGTGTTGTACAGCGGCACGGTGATAAAGCCGATCTCGTACATGGTGCTGTCCAGATGCTCGGTCAGCTCGCCGTCCTCCACAGGGGTCTCGCTGTTTTTACCGTAGACAAGATCCAGCAGCAGGGTGTGCTTGTACTGCAGCTGCTGGAACAGCTTCAAAGTCTCCAGCCGATGCCGTTGGCAGTGTAGCATCGCCGTAGTTATCCATCAACTGCTGGGCGTAGCTGTCGGCGGCAGACTTCTGTTCCTCGGTCAGCTGGCCGCCCAGTTCAGTAAAGCGGGCATCCACAGCGGCAAGGGTCTGCAAAGTCTCAAGGGTCTTTTGCGCCACATAGTCCTTTACCACGGTGGTTTCGCCGGTGTCGGCATCGGTGGTGATGGTGGCCTTGAGGAAGGAATTCACCTTGCTGGTGTCCTGCTCAGAGTCCGCCAGCTGTGCAGCCTGCTGGTAGGCATCGTACTGCGCCAGCAGGTACAGGCCGCTGGTCACCTCAAAATCGCCGATCTTGCCCACGGTGTCTGGGGTGGAGAGTGCGCAGCCCACAAGGCTGACGGTCAGTGCAAGTGCGCATACCAGCGCAAGCAGTTTCTTTTTCATGCGTTTTGCTCCTTATTTGTTTTTATAAAACCCTCTCAGTCACGTTTTGCGCGTGCCAGCTCCCCTGTTTGGGGAGCTTTTTCGCGTTCTGTGCCAGTCAGGATATCTGCCATGGCTTTCAGGATGTTTTGCAGCAGTTCCAGCGGCTTTTCGTTCGGCTGTAATACCACCGAGAGATAGGCTTTGTGCCCGCGCCGGCGGTCACCCGGCCATTGAAAGCCTGTAACAGGCCGCGGATCATGGCAAGATCCAGCGTTTCCAGATTCAGCACAAGGGTATCCTTCTTCTGGGTCACCTCGTACACGCCCACGGCAGCGGCCTGTACGCGGACAAGGGAGACGTTGACCAGATCGCTCACCGAGGGCGGCGGATCGCCGTAGCGGTCGATAAGCTCGTCCAGCACATCGGCGGCGTCCTCCGGGGTCTGGATGGCGGCAATGCGCTTGTAGGCTTCGATGCGGCCCGCGCCGTCCGGGATATACTTTTCCGGGATAAAGGCGTCCACCCGCAGGTCCACAAGACAGTCGCTCTTGTCCCGCTGGACGGGCTCGCCTCGCGCCCGGGCAATGGCCTGTCCCAGCATTTTAACGTAGAGGTCGTAGCCCACGGCTTCCATGTGGCCGTGCTGGCTGTGCCCCAACAGACTGCCCGCACCGCGAATCTGCAGATCCCGCATGGCGATGCGGAAGCCGGAGCCAAAAGCGGTGAACTCCCGGATGGCAGAAAGCCGCTTCTGGGCGATATCGGTCAGGGTCTTGTCCCGGCGGAAGGTGAAGTAGGCGTAGGCCTTGCGGCCGGAGCGTCCCACCCGCCCACGGATCTGGTACAGCTGCGCCAGACCCATGCGGTCGGCGTCCTCAATGATGAGGGTGTTGCAGTTGCGCACATCAATGCCGGTCTCAATGAGGGTGGTGCAGACCAGAATATCGATCTCGCCGTTCAGCAGGTGCTGCCATACGGGGTTCAGCTCTTCTTCGGTCATCTTGCCGTGGGCGATGCCCACCCGCGCACCTGGCACCATCTGACTGACATGGGCGGCGCAGGATTCAATGTTGTCCACCCGGTTGTGCAGGTAGTACACCTGCCCGCCCCGGGCAAGCTCTTTCTTCATGGCTTCGGCAAGGATGACATCGTTATATTCCAGCACAAAAGTCTCCACCGGCTGCCGCTCGATGGGCGGCTGCTCGATGGTGGAAAGATCCCGGATGCCGCTCATTGCCATGTTCAATGTGCGGGGAATGGGGGTGGCCGACAGGGTGAGCATATCCACCCCGATGAAGTTTTCCTTCAGCTTTTCCTTGTGCTTCACGCCAAAGCGCTGTTCCTCGTCGATGATGACAAGGCCGAGGTCGTGGAACTTCACATCTTTGGACAGCAGCCGGTGGGTGCCTACCACGATATCCACGCTGCCGGCCTGTAAGCCGCGCAGGGTCTCCTTTTGCTGCTTTGCGGTGCGGAAGCGGGACAGCATCCCGATCTTCACCGGAAAAGCCTCCATGCGGGAGAGCAGGGTGTTGTAGTGCTGCCACGCCAGCAAAGTGGTGGGTGCCAGCAGAGCGCACTGCTTGCCGCCCATGATGCACTTGAAGGCGGCGCGCAGCGCCACCTCGGTCTTGCCCACGCCCACATCGCCGCAGAGCAGACGATCCATGGGGTAACCCTTTTCCATGTCCTGCTTGATCTCGGCGGTGGCGTGCAGCTGGTCGTCGGTTTCGTCGTAGTCAAAGCGGGTCTCAAGTCCCGCTGCCAGTCGCCGTCCGGCGGGAAGGCGTAGCCCGTGGCCTGACGGCGGCGGGCGTAAAGCTCGATCAGCTCCTGCGCCATCTCCTCGGTGGCTTTTTTCACCTTGGCGCGGGTGCGCTGCCACTCGGTACCGCCCAGCTTTGCAAGCTTTACCTTTTCCTCGTCGCCGGGGGCGGTGTAGCGGCTGAGCAGGTCCAGCTGGGTCACCGGCACATACAACACGTCTGAGCCGGAATACTGCACCTTGAGGTAGTCCTTGGTAGCGCCCTGCACTTCCAGCCGCTGGATGCCGGCGTACATCCCGATGCCGTGGCTCTGGTGCACCACATAGTCCCCGGGCTTGATGTCCGAAAGGCTGGACAGGGCGTTTTTGTTCTTCTTGCGCTTTTTGGCTTCGGCGGCGGCTTCCTCGTCCAGCCCGTGGCGGCGGCTGGAAAGCACCGCTGCATGGGCAAAGGGAAAGGTGCACCCGGCGGTCAGGTGTCCGGGCAGCACCTGCAAAATACCCTTGGCGGGGCGCACATCCCGGCTCATGCTCACGGCGTAGCCCTTGTCGGCAAGGTCGCGGGTCAGAGAGCTGCGCCTTGGGTGTACCGGCAAACAGGGTGACGGCGTAGCCTTGGGCAATGAGCGGGTCTAAGTCCTCTCGCAGGGAGGCAAGGTCGCCGTTCCAGTTGGGGGCGGCAAAGGCTTCGGCGTTGATGAGGTCTTTCAGTTTGAACTCGTTCATCCCGCGCAGGAAATTCTCGCACAGCAGGGTGCTGTGGTTCTGGGCGGCAATGACAAGATCGTCCATGGTCTGGTACAGCACATCCAGCCCGGGGCAGAGTACGCCCTCTTCCAGCAGTCCGGTCAGCTCCTCGCTGCGGCGGAACTCAGTGGCCTTTTGGGCATCCCGGATGCCGCCAACTTCATCCAGAATGAACAGCGGCGCGTCCAGATGGTCCAGCAGCGTGGCGGGGGCAGGGTAGCGGATGCCGTAATATTTATCCATGGCCTCCGGCATCAGCCGGAATCCAGCTGGGAAAGATCGGCTTCGGTGGCCTTTTCCAGTGCGGTGCGGCGCTTGCCGCGCGCCTTTTTGATGGCGCTGCGCAGCGCCTCGGCGGTCTCGGCAGTGCTGCCGAACAGCACCTCGCGGGCAGGGGAGAGGTATATTTTTTCCAGTGCGCCGTCCCGCCGCTGGGTCAGCAGGTCAAAGGAGGACATGGAGTCGATCTCGTCGTCCCAGTACTCCACGCGGGCAGGCTGGCGCATATCCGGCGCGTAGATATCCACGATATCGCCGCGCACGCTGAACTGCCCCGGGCCGTCCACCTGACTGCGCCGCACATACCCGGCGGCGAACAGACGCGCCACCAGTGCTTCGCGGTTATACACCATGCCGGGCTTTAAGGTGAGGGTATTCTGGATGAACTCAGCCCGGGGCACGGTGTACTGCAAAAGCGCTTCAGCGGGCACGCAGACGGCCTGCAGCCGCCCGCCCGCCAGTGCGCCCAGCACCGAAAGGCGGCGGTACTCGTACTCGCGGCCTGCACCCTCCACCGGGCGCAGCATAAAGTCGCGCGGGGGGAACACCGCTGCGGTAAGCCCCAGCGCCTTGAGGTCGTCCGCAAAGTGGGTAGCCTCGGCTTCGCCGGGGGTCACGATGCAGAGCACCCGGTCAAGGTCTTTTTGCAGGGCGGCATACAACAGCGTCCTGCCTGCGGGCGGCAGACCGAACAGCGCCGCCGGCCCGGCAGAGCCAAAGCTTGCAGCGACCTTCTGATATTCCGGTGTGGCCTTGAGTAAGGCTTCGTACATGGAAAAACCTCCTTTCCTGTCAGGATGACCATTGAAAATGCGCGGCGGTTAGCGGGTTCGTTCCGCTTACCCGTTATACTTGCTCTGCGCCAGACCCAGCTTACCGTCCATGATGAGCTTTGCGGCGGCTTCAAGGTCGGCGTAACGGTCGGCGATGGCCTTGGCGTCCTCCGGCGGGAACTTGCCCAGCACCCATGCGGCAAGATCGTAGTCCGGGTGGGGCTTTGCGCCGATGCCGATGCGGATACGGGGGAAGTTCTCCCCGCCCAGCCGGGCAATGATGCTCTTCAGGCCGTTATGCCCGCCCGCAGAGCCGGAGGGACGGATACGCAGCTTGCCGGGTGCCTGCGTAATGTCATCGCACAGCACCAGCACATGGTCGGCAGGAATCTTGAAAAAGCCCGCCATGGGGGCAATGGAATCGCCGGAGAGGTTCATGTAGGTCAGGGGCTTCAGCAGCACTACCTTGTGGCCGTCCACCTCGCCCTGTCCCCACAGGCCTTGGAACTTGGTCTTGCCCACAGAGATATGCCACTTGTCGGCCAGCGCGTCCAGCGCGGCAAAACCGGCGTTGTGGCGGGTGCCATCGTACTTTGCTTCGGGGTTGCCCAGCCCTGCAATGAGCCAGATATCGTTTTCATTCATGATGTGATAATACCTTTTCCTGATAATAGTGTGATACAACATCTAAGTATAACATACGCGCGCGCAAAAAGATATACATTATAAGCAAAAAATGCCCCCATGCCGCAGGGCACAGGGGCAGAAAAGCATTATATTACAGGTTCAGTGTGATGGCAGAGGCCTTCCAACGGCCGTCCTCCTTCACCATGGTGATGGTGCCGGACACCTGCGCGGCGGCGGTGCTGTCCGCAGCGGTCAGCAGGGCGGCGGAAAAGTCGTAGCAGTTTTCTGCCCCGGCGCGCTTTTTCAGGGTGAGGTCAGCGGGCACCAGCTTGTCGCCGGATTGCCCGGCCAGCGCGGTGATGCGGGTGGCAGTCGGTTTGCCATGACCTTGTTCAGGCAGTCGGCAGTCATGGCATCGCCCAGCTGCGCCTGAAGAAAGGTGTACAGCCCATCGGTGTCCGCTGCGGCAAGCCCCGGTTCACTGCCGGAAGTCGAAGCAGCTGCGTCCACAGCCTGCTCCACGGCAGAAGAGCAGGAGAGCAGCTGCTGCACCACGAACTCCGCCTGTTTTTTGGCGGGGTCGCTGCGCAGGCAGGTCAGGGCGAACACGGCGGCAACAGCCGCGAAGAAAAGGACAAGGCTCAGCGCCTGCTTGCGAAAACTTTCAGATTTCATACGCGGCTCCTTTCCGGCAGAGGGTTACTTACTCTGCTCGTTTTCCAGCTTCTGCTTTTTGGCGATGTAGGCTTCCATCTTGGGCTCTGCCCAGCCGTCCAGATTGGTCTGGCGCTCCCGGGCGATGCCCAGCGCCTGCGCGGGCACATCCTTGGTGATGGTGCTGCCGGCGGCGGTGTAGGCACCGTCGCCCACCTTGACCGGAGCCACAAGGTTGGTGTTGCAGCCGATAAAGCAGTAATCGCCGATCTGGGTGCGGAACTTATCCTTGCCGTCGTAGTTGCAGGTGACGGT
>ENA-OQIO01001669-OQIO01001669.1-human-gut-metagenome-genome-assembly--contig:-NODE-1669-length-10655-cov-2.001805_pt1 | contig 10655 bp, 14 predicted proteins | sample MGYA00242573_ERZ504737 | MGnify/ENA primary metagenome ERZ504737 (study PRJEB26092, sample SAMD00036203) | human gut metagenome | host: Homo sapiens | study: EMG produced TPA metagenomics assembly of... | reverse complement strand
ATTCAGAGGCTGCCGCCGCCGCACTGGCCCTGCGCGCTGCCGCGCCGCGCTGCTGGCCGAGTTCCCGGATGCGGTCATCGAGGCAGAGCAGCGCGAAATTCCGCGCAGGAAGGCATAGAAACGGCAGCTGTGACCTATATTTTCACCGCGAACATCGCCGCACCGCGTGATTCGACATATTTTGCTTAGGATGACGAAATGGCTGATAAAATTTTGTGCAATATTCATAGTTTCTTTTGCGAAAAACTGTGATATAATCTAAATGTATAGCTGTATGCTACACCATGAAACCGGGAGGATGAAAATTTGGCAGAACGATCTTTGGAACTGGACAGCATTGAACTGGCAGCAGCCATCTTTGGCAGCGGTGACAGAATATCCACCTGCTGGAAAAGGAATTCCGCGTCACGGCGGTCTGCCGCGGCTCGGTGCTGCGCTTTACCGGTGAGCAGAAGGATGTGGACGCCGCCGCCCGCGCCGTGGACGGCATGGTCACCCTGATGGAAAACCACACCCCGCTTGAGGAGCAGACCGTGCGCTACTGCATCAGCCTGGCCCACGGGGGCGAGGAAAAGCGCCTGCGGGAGCTGACCGACGATTTCGTCGCAGTCACGGCCAAGGGTCGTCCCATCCACCCCAAGACGCTGGGCCAGAAGGAATATCTCGCCGCCATCCGCAAAAATGCCATCACGTTCGGCGTCGGGCCTGCAGGCACCGGCAAGACGTATCTGGCTGTGGCAATGGCGGTCAAGGCGTTCAAGTCTAAGGATGTCAGCCGCATCATCCTGACCCGCCCGGCCGTCGAGGCGGGGGAGAAGCTTGGCTTTCTGCCGGGCGACCTGCAAAACAAGGTTGATCCGTATCTGCGCCCGCTCTACGACGGGCTGTTTGATCTGCTGGGGGCCGAGACGTTCCAGAAGCTGTTTGAAAAGCAGGTCATTGAGGTCGCACCGCTCGCCTATATGCGCGGGCGCACGCTGGATGATGCCTTCATCATCCTGGACGAGGCCCAGAACACCACGCCCGAGCAGATGAAGATGTTCCTGACGCGCATGGGCGTCGGCAGCAAGGTCGTGGTCACCGGCGATGTGACCCAGATCGACCTGCCGGATAAGGTGCGCAGCGGTCTCATTGATGCCCTGCATGTCCTGCGGGACGTCGAGGGCATCGCGCAGGTTCGCCTGACAGAGAAGGACGTCGTGCGCCACCGCCTGGTGCAGCAGATCGTAAAAGCGTATGAAAAGGCCGCCGAGGAGAAGGCTCCCGCAGCCACAACCATAAACAAACAATGGAGGTCGATTAACGTGTCCAATAAGGTGTTGATTACGAACGATCAAAACGTGGTCAAGGTCCTTCCGGGCTGCGCATCCTGATCCGCCGCAGCTGCAACGCGGTGCTGGATTTCGAGCATTTTGACGGTCCGGCGGAGATCAGCGTGACCTTCGTGGATAACAACCGCATCCACGAGCTGAACAAGGAGTACCGCGACAAGGATTCCGCCACCGACGTTCTGAGCTTCCCGCTCGGTGAAAACGGCGAGTATGACATTGACGAGGACAACGGCTGCAAGCTGCTGGGCGACATCGTCATCTCGATGGAGCGCGCCATGGAGCAGGCCGAGCTGTACGGCCATTCTTTGCAGCGTGAGGTCGCGTATCTGACGGTACATTCGATGCTGCACCTGCTGGGCTACGACCATGAGGCCGGCGGCTGGAGGCCGTGCGCATGCGCGAGAAGGAGGAGGCTGTGCTCATCCAGCTCGGCCTGCCGCGCACGGTTTCCTATACCAGCGATGAAATTTGAGCAGCTGACCCGCTTTGCGCGGGGCTTTGTCTATGCCTACAACGGCATACGCGCCGCTGTGCAGGAGGAACGCAACTTCCGGTTTCACCTCTGCGCGGCGTTCTATGCCTTTGTGGCGGCATTCTGGGCGGAGCTTGACCCCGTGGAGACCGCGCTTATCGCACTCTGCGTGACGGCGGTGCTGGCGCTGGAGCTTGTCAACTCCGCAATTGAGCGCGCCGTGGACAAGCCCGACACCACCCACTGGTGGAGCGCAGGCGCGGCCAAGGATATGGCCGCGGGTGCAGTGCTCGTCATGGCGGTGGGAACGCTGATCGTGGCCCTCTGCGTGTTCTGGCCGCGGCTGGGCACGCTGTGGGCTAACTTTACGCTGCGCCCCACACGCCCGGCGTGGCTGGTGCTGACGCTGGTCCTCTTCTGCAAATTCATTTTCCGTTCTTCCAACTCAACAGAGAAAGGCAAACAACCGAATGGCAAAACCGATTCCTGAAATGCCTCCAGCGTCTTTGTGGCGCTGGTCGGCCGCCCCAATGTGGGCAAATCCAGCCTGACGAACTACCTTGTGGGCGAAAAGGTCGCTATTGTGACCAAAAAGCCCCAGACGACCCGCAGCCGCATTACCGGCGTCATCACCAAGGGCCCCGTGCAATATGTGCTGATGGATACCCCCGGCATCCACGCCGCCCGCAACAAGCTGGACGCCCGCATGACCCAGACCGCCGCCGCCAGCCTGAAGGACGTCGATGTGACGATGATGCTGTTTGAACCGGCAGGGGAGTTCACCGACGCCGAGCTGACGATGGTCAAGGCGCTGCAAAAGGGCGGCCCGGCCATTGCCGTTATCAACAAGGTGGACCTGCTGGATAACTTTGCCGCGCTGGAAGCCCGCAAGAAGCAGCTGGAGGAGTTCGGCTGCTTTGACCACATCGTCACGATCTCGGCTAAGGACGGCACGGGCTGCGATGAACTGTTTGCCATGCTCAAGCCCTACGGCAACGAGGTCCGCACTATTTCGATGATGACGCCTTCACCGATATGCCGGAGAAGGAGCTTGTCGCAGAGCTTGTGCGCGAGAAGGCACTGCTTTTCCTGCGTGAGGAGGTGCCCCACGGCATCGCCGTCGTTGTCGAGCGGTTTAAAGAGCGCCCCGACAAGGATCTCATCGACATTGACGTGGACATCTACTGTGAGCGCAAGAGCCATAAGGGCATGATCATCGGCAAGGGCGGCCAGATGCTGAAAAAAATTGCCTCCGCCGCCCGCATGGACATTGAGGAACTGCTCGGCGTCAAGGTCAACCTCCAATGCTGGGTCAAGGTCCGCGAGGACTGGCGCGATAACGAACTGCAGCTGAACTCGCTGGGATTTGCGAAGCCGTAACGATGCTGCACGTCGTAGGGGCGGGGCATGCCCCGCCCGCAGCCTACCTGTTATAGAGCATTATCCGTAAGGCCGCGGGCGACATGTCCGGCCCCTACAGCATCCGCAAATTTATTTTATTCCCCATTCCGCCAACATCCCCGCGCCCCCTCTGCTACACTGTAGCCATGGGGGTGAACGGCATGGACAAAACGGCGGACGACTGGCGGCGCTTTGCGCAGACAGGCAGCATTTACGACTATCTGACGTACAAAAATCAACAAAACACAGCACTGGAGGACGTATATGCAGGTGGCAACAACGGGCCTTGTGCTGCGGCAGGTCAAGGTGGGCGAGGCAGACCGGATCCTGACGATCCTGACGCCTGACCTCGGCGTGGTGTCGGCGTCGGCCCGCGGCAGTCTGCGGATGAAGAGCGCCCTGTTCAGTGCAACAGGGCTGTTCTGCTACTCGGAATTCACGCTCACCAGCGGGCGCAGCCACTATTTTGTGGACACTGCGCAGGTCAAAAAGGTGTTCCACGGCATCTCTGCGTCCATTGAGGGTATGGCTTTGGCCAGCTACATGGCGGAGATCGCGGCGGAGCTTTCCCCCGCGCCGCCCGAGGCCGACGCCCAGCTGCGCCTGCTTCTCAACTGCCTGTATATGATCAGTGAGCGCCACTATCCCTGCGCGCAGCTCAAAGCCATCTATGAGCTGCGCGCCCTGACGCTGGCGGCTATATGCCGGACGTGCTGGCCTGTGCGGGCTGCGGTAAATACGACGGGGGAGAGTTTTATCTTGACCCTGTCGAGGGCCGTCTGCTCTGCGCCGACTGTGCCGAAAAAGCGCACCATATCACGAATCTGGACAACGGCGCGCTGTACGCCTTGCGCCATATCTGCCTGGCCGAGGATAAAAAGCTGTTCGGGTTCAAAATCTCGCCCGAGAGCTTACAGGAGCTTTCCCGCACCAGCGAGCAGTACACGCTGGCGCATCTGGAGCATGGGCTGAAAAGCCTGGATTTTCTCAAATCTGTACTTGAATAAGGAGACCTAAACCCTGTTATGGATACCGCCTATAAAACAACACTGGAGCTGGACAAGGTCCTGAACCGCGCTGTACAGCTCTGCGCCTGCCAGGAAACGAAAGAAATGATGCAGGCGCTGGAGCCGGCCCCCACGATTGAGGATGAGCGCTACGACCTGACCCAGACCAACGCCATCAACGCGCTGCTCATCAAGAACGGCAGTCCCCGCTTCGGCAGCGTGCGCGAGGTGCGCCGCATCGTTGCCCACGCCCGCAAGGGGGGCATCCTCTCGATGGGTGAGCTGCTGGAAATTGCCGCGACCCTGCGCAATTTCTCGGGCCTGTCCCAGTGGTACGGCCTGAGTGAGCATGAGATGCTGCCCACCGACGACCTGTTTTTTGCGCTGGCCCCGCAGCCGGTGCTGGAAAAGCAGATTTCGGAGAGCATTCTTTCTCCCGAGGAGATGGCCGACACTGCCAGTGTGACCCTCCACGATCTGCGCCGCAAAATCCGCCAGACCGAGGATTCCATCCGCACCAAGCTCGATAACATCATCCGCAACTCCACCACCAATAAATTTTTGCAGGATGCCGTCGTTTCCCTGCGCAATGGCCGCTACGTCGTGCCCGTCCGCGCCGAGTACCGCGGTGAGGTCGGCGGCGTCATCCATGACGTCTCGTCCACCGGCGCAACGGTCTTTGTAGAGCCTACCGCCGTCGTCGAGGCCAACGCCCGCATCATGCAGCTGCGTGCGCAGGAGCAGGAGGAGATCACCCGCATCCTGACCTCGTTTTCGACGCAGGTCGGCTCGCTGGAGCCGCAGTTCACCTACAGCTATGACGCGATGCTCAAAATCGACCTGCTGCTGGCAAAGGCCCGGCTGGCTGTGGAGCAGAACGCCTTTATGCCCGCCGTCAGCGACACGGTGCACTTCAAGCTGAACAAGGCCCGCCACCCGCTCATCGACAAGAAAAAGGTCGTGCCTGTGGACATCGAGCTGGGTAGCGAGTACGACACCCTCGTCATCACCGGCCCGAACACCGGCGGCAAGACCGTTTCGCTCAAAACCGCGGGCCTTCTCAACGCGATGGCCCAGTATGGCTTCCTGATCCCCGCGCACGAGAGCAGCATCGTCTGCCATTTTGACGAGTACCTTGTGGACATCGGCGACGAGCAGAGCATTGAGCAGAGCCTGTCCACCTTCTCCGGCCACATGAAGCGCATCAGCGGCATTCTCGACCTGGCGGGCCACGCCACGCTGACCCTGCTTGACGAGCTGCGCGGGCACCGACCCTGCCGAGGGCGCGGCGCTGGCTGTCAGCATTCTCGAGCAGCTGCGCCGTCAGGGCAGTCTGCTCATGGCCACGACCCACTACGCTGAGCTGAAGGTCTACGCGCTGGAAACGCCCGGCGTCGTCAACGCCAGCTGCGAGTTCAACGTCGAAACGCTGATGCCCACCTATAAATTGAGCGTCGGCGTGCCGGGCAAATCGAACGCCTTCCTCATCAGCGCCAAGCTCGGCATCCCGCAGGAAATTATCGACGCCGCACGCAATCACATGTCGAACGACGATAAGCGCCTCGACAGCGTGCTGTCCCAGCTGGATGACCTGAAGGTCCAGCTGAAGGACGCCCAGGCCGAGGCCGAGCAGGCCCGGTATGAGGCGGAGCACGCGCTGGAAAGTGCCGAGAAGAAACGCGACGACTGATCAAAAAGGGTGAGGAAGAACTCGAAAATGCCCGCCGCCAGGCCCATGACCTGATGCAGCAGGTGCAGAACGAGGCCTACAGCCTGACCGACGAGCTGCGCCGCATCCAGAAGGACGAAAAGACCAGCGCTGCCCAGCGTGCTGTCCGCGCCCGGGAAATTGCCCGCAGGGACACCGAGACACTGCTGAAAAAGACCGACGCCAAGCCGCAGCCCGTAAAGGAGTTTGTGCCTTTGAAGGAGGTACAAATCGGGCAGGAGGTCGTTATTGCAGACCTCGGCCAGACGGCCACTGTCACCGCGCGGCCTGACCGCAGCGGCATGGTCGAGGTGCGCGCCGGCATCATGAAAACGAAGGTGCCGCTGACGAACCTGCGCGCGCCCGATAAGATGGAGAAGCGCAAGCCGGCCGAACCGCGCCGCTCGACCCGCGTGCAGCTCGACAAGAGCCGCAAGACCAGTATGGAGCTGAACCTGCTGGGCTACACCGTGGACGAGGCCCTGAACGAGGTGGACAAGTTCCTGGACAGCGGTATGCTGCGCGGGCAGTCCACGCTCTATATCATCCACGGCAACGGCACCGGCGCGCTGCGCACGGCCATCCAGAAGCATCTGCGCACCCACAAGGCCGTCAAGAGCTTCCGCCTCGGCCGCTACGGCGAGGGCGAGAGCGGTGTGACCGTTGTGGAATTAAAGTGAAAATCAAAACAATCCGCGTGTTTTGTCTATGGCAATCATTCACCGCGTTTGCTATGCTAACAGTATTATGATAATCACTTCAATAATAAATTAACAGGAGAGCGAGTGAACGCTTTGGCTATGGATTACAACAGCATACGCAGCTTTACCATGACGCTGGCACACCGCGCGGTGGGGGACATCCGCCGCGGCGGCTTCCGCCAACTGCGCAACTATGTGGATATGTGTGCCACACTGGCTAAAAATCAACAACAGAAGGACTTTTTTGCCTACGCGCAGAAGGCTCTGCAGCGCACGGACAGCTGCTACTACAGCCTTATCCACCGTCTGTTGGATTCCGTGGATGAGGATCGCATCTGCACCGTCGGCGTCAATATGGGCTTTGGCGGGTTGATTTACGGTGCCAGTGAGCTGAAAAAGCAGGCTGACCTCGAAGGTCAGCCCATTGCCTGGATCACGGCGGCCCGCTGCGGCGACGAGCGCCTGAGCGAGCTGGTGCCAAAGGCCGCCAGGCACGGCAGCTTTGTCTGGCTGCTGGATGCGACGGACACCGACCCCGCGCAGGTCGTGCTGCTGGCTAAGGCAACCCGCAGAGCGCCTTTGGTCTGCTGGCTGACCCGTCCGCACTGACCGAGGACTGCGTCAAGACGCTTGCGGCATGCTGCATCTGGTGGTCATGCCGCTGCTGCAGACGCCGGAGCTGACCCCCGAGTCTGCCGCGCCGCCCGCCGCCTGAAAGCCCAAAAGATGTTCTACGCGCTGACGGTTCTCATCGATGACGAGACCGCGGGCGAGGTCATGCAGGACGACTGGCTCGAGAGCATGGCGCAGGAGACACTTTGCTGCATGTGTGCCTGCAAGCCCAGCACATCGGACGAAACCGCCCGGAAGCTGCGCCGCAGCATCGTGAACGGACGCCTTGAGACCGGCAAGCCCGTGCTGCTGCTCGACTGGGACGGCGATGTGCGCTATCTGAACAACCGTATTTCGGAGTATATGACCTTCGGCAGTGTCCTGCCGGAGGGCAGCACCTTCCCTTTGCAGTTGGGCTGACTTCTTGGCCCCCTCTGCGCGGCATCCGTCAGGCCGCGTTCCTTGCACACTTTGCAGTTGGGCTGACTTCTTGGCCCCCTCTGCGAGGGGCTCCCGCCGCAGCGGGTGGGGGAGAGAACCTTACGCCAGCTCGAAATACTTCGGATTATGGCAAAGCTCGCTCCCTCCGGCCCTTCGGGCCGCCTCCCTCGCCGAGGGAGGCAAGTACTGCCGCATAAAATGACAAAAACCGACCCCGTACCGATGCTATGATCGGATACGGGGTCGGTTTATTTTGTGTTTATTGCGGATCGCCGCGCAGCAGCTTCTGCATGATCTCGCGGTTGAACACCGGGATCGACAGCTCCGACACGTTGGACAGGGCGTTGTTCTTCATGCCGCTGAGCACCCACGGGATCAGGATACCCATCATCGCACCGGCAAAGAACTGCCCGATCTTGCGGGTCTCCTCGGCGCTGGCATCGGGGTTCAGCTCCCGCGCGTTCTGCTCAAAGATGGAGCGCAGATAATCGAACATATATTGCTGCAGGCTGTTCTGGCCGTTGTAGGCAAGGGCATTGCAGTAGAACACCTTGTTTTCCAGAAAATAGGTCTCCAGCGCCGCCAGCAGGGCATTCCAGCTGGAATAGGCGCTGAGCTCCACCAGAAACCGGGTGATGCCGCTCTGGAAATACCAGTTTACCAGGTCGTACTTATCCTCAAAATGGTAATAGAAGGTGTTGCGGCCCACATTGGCGTGATCGACAATGTCGTTGACAGAAATTTTCTCCAGCGGGGCCGTGGCCATCAGCTCCTGCAGACTCTGGGCCAGCAGCTGCTTGGTTTGATTGGAACGAGGCATAGCAATCCTCCTGCACGGTAGGTGGTAAAATTACATACCTGCATTATAACACAAATTCGACATAAAGTGCAAATGCTTTGTGGGAAGAACAAAAGAAGAAAAAAAGGCAAGACCACGCAGATGTTGTATGACAATTTGCGCGGAGTGTTTGGTTTTGCCCGCAGCAGCGGGGTTTCCGGGCTGTCAAGTTGAACATTCCCCGGCTTTTGTCTATGTACACTAAGCCGAAAATAGGCATAAAATAGTGCCATACCAAATGAGTGCCCCAAACGGAGAGAAAAAGGAGAGCAATCTATCATGCCGATGAATAAAGTGGTTCATGCCGCTCAGCGCGCTGCATTCAGCGCTGCCATTGATTCTGCCATCAAGGCCGTGCGCGGCAAAGGTCCTGAAAATATGGCCGAGCAGGCCGTCAAGCTCGTCAACCTGGCCCAGCCTCTGCTGGCTTACCGTTACCCCGATGCCGACTGGGACAAGGTTCGCGCCTTTGTGTCCGACCCCGGCAGCAAGTGATGGAGTACGCTACAAGGCTATCAACGAGATAGACCCCCACATCCTCAAGATGAACACCCTGAACCTTGTGTATGAGGGTATGTTCGCAGGCTATAACTACGTCATGGAGCTGCGCAGGAAGTATGACTGCAACATGCCGTGGATCCTGCTGTTCGACCCGACCTCCGCCTGCAACCTGCACTGCAAGGGCTGCTGGGCTGCCGAGTACGGCAACCGCCTGAACCTGAGCTTTGAGGATATGGACCGCATCGTCACGGAAGGCGAGGCGCTGGGCATCCACTGGTACATGTGCACCGGCGGTGAGCCGACCTGCCGCAAGGAGGATCTGTTCAAGCTGGCCGCCAAGCACCAGAACTCCGTGTTCCACCTGTTCACCAACGGTACGCTGATCGACCAGGCTTTCTGTGACCGCGTCAAGGAAGTCGGCAACATGGCCTTCTTCATCTCTATCGAGGGCATCGGCGATGCCACCGATGACCGCCGCGGCGAGGGCGTCTATGACCGCGTCATGCACGCCATGGACCTGATGAAGGAGAACGGTCTACTGTTCGGCACCTCCATCTGCTACACCAGCGCCAACTACAAGGCCGTCACGAGTGATGAGTTCATGGATATGCTCATCAGCCACGGTGTACGCTTCACTGGTACTTCCACTATATGCCCATCGGTGACGGTGCAAACGTTGACTGATGCTGAACGCCGAGCAGCGCGAGTATATGATCCACCGCGTGCGAGAGATCCGCGGCTACACCGGCGGCAAGCCGATTTTCTGCATCGACTTCCAGAACGACGGCGAGTACATCGACGGCTGCATTGCCGGCGGCCGCCAGTATGCCCACATCAACCCGGCGGGCGACGTTGAGCCCTGCGTCTTTATCCACTACTCCAACGCGAACATCCACGACAAGAGCCTGCTGGAGTGCCTGCAGCAGCCGCTGTTCAAGGAGTACCACAAGGGCCAGCCCTTCAACCACAACCACCTGCGCCCCTGCCCGATGCTCGAGAACCCCGAACTGCTGGGTGAGATGGTCAAGCGTTCCGGTGCCCACAGCACCGATATGCAGCAGCCGGAATCCACGGACGATGTTTTCCGCCGCTGCCGCCCCTACGCTGACCCAGTGGACTCCGTCCGCTGACCGCATCTGGCCGAGGAGCACCCCCGATTGCGCTTCCTGCGCCAGCTGCTCCGCGTGCGCATCCAAGTAAAATCGCATAAATAACATTTCACGCCCCGCTGTGGTTTGCAGCGGGGCGTTTTTGTTTGGTTTGGCTCCCCCCCACGGGGGAAGCTGTCAGCGGCCCCGCCCGCTGACTGATGAGGGGGAGCCTTGCCAATACCATCCGCTAACGGGTGACCACGCAAGCCTGCCCCTCATCCGGCCTCGGGCGGGGCCTCGGCCACCTTCCCCCCCGTGGGGAAGGCATTCATCTTGTCAGCTTTTCGCACATCCCACCGTCCGCGGATTTTCTCCCCACCCGGCGCATATAGTGGTAGCATGGCGGCAAAAAGGGAGGTGGGCGTATCAAAACGGTGGTGTATCTCGATGTGCTGCTGCTGACGAATTTTCTGACGGCGTACCTTCTGCTGCTGGCGGCGGGGGCGCTGAGCGGCAGCGTGCGCCGTTTGCCCGGATGCTGGTGGGCAGCGC
>ENA-OQIO01001666-OQIO01001666.1-human-gut-metagenome-genome-assembly--contig:-NODE-1666-length-10688-cov-3.195625_pt1 | contig 10688 bp, 10 predicted proteins | sample MGYA00242573_ERZ504737 | MGnify/ENA primary metagenome ERZ504737 (study PRJEB26092, sample SAMD00036203) | human gut metagenome | host: Homo sapiens | study: EMG produced TPA metagenomics assembly of... | reverse complement strand
CTGCTTCATCAATATACAGACAGGAGAGATACTCATCTCCTTTCTTTTCCGTATTTTAATTCGCCATCTTTATAGAGCATCTGGGTAGTACCATACATATCTACATACATCACTTCAGAATCTTCATAATCATATACCTTTGTATTCTGCAGTATATATTCACAGGTAGCTTCATAGCTTTTATGATTGCTTACAAGACTGTCTGTTTCTCCTGCTTTCATCATCTGTTCCAGTGCATTGTCTTTTGTCAGTTCAGGTAACGTATCCGATGCCTGAACACTCACACATCCTGCTCCCAGAGTTCCCATAATCAATGCCGTCACAATAATCATTCTTTTCTTCATTTTTTAGTCTCCTTTTCTTATATTTTTTCCTTTACGATGCCAGTAAAAGCGAACTTTCGGGCATATATACCGTATCAAAAGCTCTCCTCATTTTGACAGTTTTCTGCATCTATATTATTTATATTATTTGAATTTGACTTCCTTGTCTATATTTTTGCGTGAATAGTCAAAATATGGCGTAAAAAGGCCTTCATATGATTTGATTTTGCCTTCTGCCAATGGTATACTTATTTTTAATAGGTAACCTGACCATTATCTATCTTTATGACAGGAGGGTTTTATGATAGCATTGCGTTATTTCTGCGGATTTTCTCTTCAGATTTTTCCTTATGCATTTTTCTGTTTGTATCCATTTCGGGATCGTTTCCGCCTAAGCACAAAAAAGACAATGCTCATGGCACTGTCCATTTTTATTGTAATGGTCATTCCGTTTTCTCTTATCGCACAGTTCAACATTGGCGGTGATTACAAAGAGCTAATCTGGAATGTTATTTTTTATATTGCCCTGCTACTGTTCGGAGTGTTGTATTGTTTTATCATCCAGGCAAAAATAGCAGAAAAACTATTTGTATTTTTTGTTGTAATGAGCTACGGATTCTTTGTTACAAGCACCGTTACCTTTTTGCACCGTACTTTCCGGTTTCCATCCGATTATTTTATGTATCCGCCCTTTGCACTGGCTCTCACACTTATCATAAATCTGGTTCTTGCGAAACCATTTCTCATACTGATGGAGCGAATCCGTACTATGATCAATGCAGATCTGGAATCACGGATCTGGAAGATTCTCTGCTCCCTCCCTGCTTTGTTTATTCTGATTGCCAGCATTGCACAGTTCTCAAGCATAATAAATCTTTCCAATAATATAGTTGTCCATGTTATGTTTGTACTGTTTGCAGTATTTGCTTTCATGGTGTATGCCGTATTCTTCAGTGTCATGGGATACATCCGCAGCAAACAGGAAGAACAGCGGATTTCCGAGCGCATGCTGGAAAGCTACCGGAATCAGGCAGAAAACAACGAACATATTCTGGAAATACACCATGAGATCCGGCATCATATGAATGCCCTGTCCTCCTATCTTAAACAGGAGGACTATGCAGGTGCCAGACAGTATATACAGAAATTTACTGAAGAAGCCGAACAGCTTCCTTTTGTCACCTACACAGCCAATGCTCTGGTTAATTCCATCCTTTCAGAATTTGCAGAACGTGCCAGCCGTTATAAAGCCATAGTGGAGTACAGTATTATCATTGGCAGAAGACTCAACATGGAAGACATTGATTTGTGCCGGATGTTGACAAATATATTGGAAAATGCAGTAGAAGGGTGTCAGAAGGTTTCTGAAGGACAGCGGGTCATCCGGCTGAATCTCCATTCAAAGGGAAATTTTCTGTTTATTAAATGTGAAAACTCCTGCAATGAGGATAACTTGAGAATCACGAATGGAAAATATAAATCCAGTAAAAAGAACAGTGACAGACACGGTTACGGTCTTAAGATCATCAATGGAATCGCCGAAAAATACAATGGTATACTGAGCGTACAGGTACGTGGTGGCTTTTTTGCTGTAACAACAACACTTTGTCTTGACGAAAATAATGAATAATAGGGGGCTTTCACTATGTACCATATTGTCATCTGTGATGATGAACCGATTTTTTTAACACAGATATCAGAATGATCATCGATATTTTAGCATCCATGGGAGAATCCTGTGAGATTCGAAAATATACTTCTATTTCAGAATTAAAAAATACATTGCAGAATACTCCCAAAAGCTGTGACATTCTGATTCTTGATATTATGCTGGGTGAAAACAATGGGATCAGCTTTGCAGAATGTCTCCGTGACACTGAAAACCAAATTCCCGTTATCTTCATTTCCAGCAGTAAGGAATTTGTATTCGATGCATATTCTGCTGAACCTGTAGGTTATATCCTTAAGCCGGTCAGCCGTCAAAAACTTGCAGAAGCACTAACCCGTGCAATCCGACATCTGATCCCGAAATCCATTATAATCGACACTCCGTCCAGAACTGTATCCTTTCATATCAGGGATATTACCTATATTGAAATAATCAATAAAGAACTGCAGATTCACCTTCAGGACGGTACTGTCACGAAGATATATAAATCCCTTTCTGCAGTCCGTGAAATTCTGCCGAAAGATATCTTCGTGCAATGTCACAGATGCTACATTGTTTCTCTGTATGCTATCCGTTCAATCAGACGCTTTGAAATCACACTGAATAATCATGAAATAATCCCGGTCAGCAAATACAGCTACCGGGATGTCCAGGAACAATTACAGCAATACGCTGCAAAATGGTTTTAATTTTTCCAAACAGCAGAAAACGGCGGTCTTATCGACCGCCGTTTTCTCATTGATATTTTGCAACAAGCTCTCCGGCATTTGCTTTCACATCATCGGAAACAAGCCCCGGGAATTCCTCTTCCAGTTCATTCAGGATATTCAGAATATCTTCTTTTTCCTGACCGGTACTGATAACAACCTCGCAATAGTTGATCTTCTCCATACCTGCCACTGAGGTTTCCAGCTGCATAATATAATCCACATGCGGATTCCCATATAATCGGATCAGATCCTCCTGCGACCTTGCTTTCATCTTAAAGTTCAATGCATATTTCAGGTTCCGTTTCATACTATAATTTTTGTCAGTTCCGAGTATGCTGTCCACAAAAAATAGATAGTGGATTTCTTCCCTCCATGGCAGCCGTTGTTGTTGTCATTCCGGACCATCTTGGATTAATTTCGATAATATACCATTCTCCTGCCCGGTAAACCAGATCGACTTGCACTGTTCCTTCAAATTTCAAACTCTGTGCCATATTAAGCAGTTCTTCCTGTACCTTTTCAAAATGATAGGAAGGATCCGTCACCGGACCAAATTTTACAGAGCTTAACGGATCTGTAATGCCCTCTTTTGTTACAGAAAAGGCAATCGGCGGAAGGACACTGTAACGTCCCTCTACACCATGAATTTCCGTTCCGAACTGTTCTCCCTGGATCAGTTCTTCCACCATTATATCTGAATTGTTCCGATCGGAATTAAGAAAGCTCTCTACTTCCTCATAGGAGTTCATGACTTCCACTCCGATTGACCCTGCACCTAATGTATCCTTCACAATGACCGGAAAGTTCATTTCCTTAATCCGATAAAAAACATATTCCTTATATACATTTATACTGACACCCGGATTCTTCTTCTCCGCAAGAAACAGCTCATGGTGAATATAGATTCCCTTTGCCGCTTTGACAAAGCTGCGGAACATGATATTACTACGCCACTTATCAAATGCTGCCACTGACACCAGCGTATTATTGGCAATGGTTGCAATTCCTCTTTTCTGTAATTCCTCAGCAATGAGAGCGGTCTTGATCGGTACCCAGTCAAAGGGAACGGCTCCCGATGCAATTGCTACAGCAATATCCGGCTTCTGCTGTGCAATCAGCTCTGCCGTATCCTCCGCACTCATTCCACTCTCCAAAAGCACGTATTTCACCTTCTCAGGTTTTTTGCAGATTTCCCCATCTGCCACGTCAAAAATGTAAGAACCATTCAGGGGTCCTGCTACAACAAATTCGCAGTCCGGATAAAGCCGGTCCATTTCATCCCAGGTATCTGCCCGGAACGGCTGGTAGGTTGTTTTTGTTGATGAATTGGAATGTGCTGATGTTGACGCACTATAAAATACAATACGCATAATCTCTTCCTCCGCCTATTTTCTATGATTCAAACTGTGCCTGATATAATCTGGCATAGGCTCCGTTTTGTGCTAATAGCTCTTTGTGACTGCCCTGCTCCACGATATGCCCGTTCTCCATAACCAGGATCACGTCTGCATTGCGAATTGTGGACAGACGGTGGGCAATGACAAAGCTTGTCCGTCCCTCCCGCAGCTTATCAAGTGCCTGATCAATCATGCTTCGGTTCTGGTATCTACAGAACTTGTTGCCTCATCCAAAATGAGAATATTCGGTTTCACAAGAAATGCCCTGCAGATCGTCAACAACTGCTTTTCTCCGGCAGAAAGGCTTGACATTTCATTGGAAATTACGGTCTGATAACCATCAGGCAGTGTACTTACAAACTGATCCACGAAGGTCTCCCGGCATGCATTCCGGAATTCTTCTTCCGTGATTTCCGTTTCAGACCATATTTCAGATTGTCCCTGATCGTTCCTTTATACACCCAGGTGTCCTGCAGAACCATTGCAATGTTCTCCCGCAGGCATGCTCTTGTAAGGTCGTGAATTTCTACTTTGTCATCAAAAATAATTTCTCCAATGTTTACTTCATAAAATCGTTCGATCAGATTTACAAGTGTTGTCTTGCCGGCACCAGTTCCTCCAACAATAGCGACCATCTGGCCCGGTTCTACAACAAGGTTCATATGTTCGATCAGCTTCCTCTCAGGTACATAAGAAAAGCTCACATCCCGGAAATCGATCTTTCCCTGCAACCGGTAGCTCTCTCTGGCTTCCGGTTTTTCTTCAGCCTGATCTTCACTGTCTAACAGCTCATAGATCCGGTCAAGAGACGCTATTCCGGACTGCAGTGAAGAATACGCCTGGGACAGCTTGGAAAAGGGTGTCTGAAACTGTCTGGTATACTGAATAAATGCCTGCACATCTCCGACCGTCATCTGTCCGGATATTACCCGTAAAGCACCTCCCAATGCCGCAATCACATAATTCAGATTCGTAAAGAACCGGGACAATGGCTGAATCAAGTTCGATACGGCCATAGCTTTGAAGGAAGATTCATACAGCAGACGATTCTGCTTCCTGAAAGCTTCCACGAACTTCTCTTCCTGACCATAAAGCTTCACAATATTGTGTCCGTTCACACTCTCTTCCACATTACTGTTAATCATTCCGGTATAATACCACTGCTTCTGATATTCCTTACGCACAAACCTAGAAATCAGGGTCACAATCCAGCCCGAGACCGGAATAATGATCACAGTGATCAATGCCAGCCTCCAGTTAATTGCAGTCATCATGACAATCATCCCGACCAGCTGGAAAATACTGTAAATCGTATCTGCACCTGAAGAATTCAGAGTCGTGACCACATTATCAATATCATTTGTGGTCCGGCTCATGATATCTCCGTGACTGTTTGTATCAAAATAATTTAATGGCAGCGACCATAGCTTTGTCTCTACCTGACTGCGCAATTCTTTCGCCGTATCAGAGATGATCCGTGTGGAAAACCATGCGGATAGCCATTTCGATACGAACTGGATCAGAAAAATCACGCTCGATATCCCTGCCCAGAAGAAAAAACGGTCCCAGTGAATGTTACTGCTTACCGGGTTTGACATATCCTGTACAATGGAATCCGTTGCATACCCCAGATACTGCGGTCCCAGCGCTGTAGCAACCGCTGAAATAATAATACTGAACAGCATAAGAGCGGTCAGCATCTTATTTTTAAAGAAGAAGAGCTTTAACAGCCGCTTGAAAGCCCCCTTTTGTATGGTCTTTTTCTGCTTTGTACTCATGATGCCACCTCCTTATCTGTGGGCTGGGAAGCCACAATTTCCTGATAAGTCCGGCTGCTTTGCATGAGTTCTTCATGTGTTCCAACCGCTTCAATACGTCCCTGATTCATCACAAGGATCTGGTCAGCATCCTTAATGGTACTGATTCTCTGTGCAACAATAATCACAGCCGCATTCTGTGTAACCGGCTTCAGTGCTCTTCGCAGCTCCTGGTCTGTCCGGTAATCCAGTGCAGAGAACGAATCATCAAACAAATAGATGGAGGGTCTGCGGACAATTGCTCTTGCGATTGCAAGCCGCTGCCGCTGCCCGCCCGAAAAGTTTGTTCCCCCTTCGGAAACCTTCATCTTAAGACCACGTTCGTTTTTCTCCACGAACTCCTTTGCCTGCGCAATCGAAAGAGCCTCCCAGAGTTCTTCCTGTGTTGCATCCGGTTTTCCATCCCGCAGATTGTCCTCCAGTGTCCCCGAAAACAGGAAAGCCTTCTGCGGAACCATGCCGATTGCCTGATCAAGCTCATGCCTTAACAGCTTCCGGACATCCATGCCATCTACGAAGACCGTCCCCTCTGTCACATCTGCAAGACGTGGAATCATATCAAGCAAGGTAGTCTTACCACATCCGGTAGATCCGATAATCGCCGTCGTTTTACCCGGCTGTGCGCAGAAGGAAATGTCCTTCAATACAGGCTCCACCTGCTCATTATCCGGTGCATAGGAATACGTCACATGTTCAAAACATATTTCTCCCCGGAACTGCTCTGGCAAAAAAGCATCCTCTCTGTCCTGAATTTCACTTTCACTGTTTAAAATCTCTTCAATACGTGTAACCGATACCTCGGCTCTTGGTAGCATAATAAAAATCATGGAAGCCATCAGGGTTGCTGTCAGAATAAAGGATATGTAGGTTACGAAGCCGATCACCTGTCCAATCTGTACCTGACCGTTTCCCGCCATACGGCCGCCAAGCCAGATCAGCGAAATATTGGCAAAGCTCATTGTCAGGGTAAAGATTGGCTGCATCAGCCCTGTAATCTTACCGATGCTGGTATTAATCCTTGAAAGATCTCCGTTAATCCGTTCAAAGCGTTCCTTCTCGCCTTGTTCCTTCGTAAAGGCCTTTACCACACGGACACCGGAAATCTGATCCCTGAGTACGGTATTCATCTCATCTATTTTCGTCTGCTGTTCTCTATAATAAGGAAGGATCAGCTTTAAAAATACCACAGAAACCCCAAGCAACAGGGGTATCGTCACAAGCAATACCACCGAAAGCTTCACGCTTTGGGACAAGGCAAGCACAAGACCTCCGATAAACATCATCGGTGCTGCAATAATCGCGGTAAATAAGAACGTAATAAACTGGGTTACCTGCTGTACATCGTTTGTTGCCCTGGTAATCAGCGTAGGAGCTCCCATGCTTCCGATCATCCTGCGTGAAAAATACATCAGCTTCTCATAAACCTGCTCCCTCAAATCCCGTCCGGTCATCAGTGCCACCTTTGCTCCGAAAATACCAGCCAAGGTTGATAGCAGAAACTGAATAAGAGCTATTCCTAGCATGAGAATTCCCTGCTGCATGATATATGCAGCATCCGCATTCGCCACACCATAATCGATCACTCTGGAATTGATTGTTGGCAGATACATGGTTAAAAAGGACTGACCAAGCTGCAGTAAAATGACCAGTATCAAATGTCCCCTGTATGGGCTTAATACTCTTCGCAAAAATCCGGTCATGCCTGTCCCTCCATAAAATCATCAATAACGGAAGCATATGCATCCATCATCTTACACCCCGGCATACCCGGAAATGCATTTACCTCTGCCAGCACATACTCTCCATCACCAATCATAAGATCCAGTCCGATAATTGGAAGATTAAATATGGACGCTACCTTTTCACAGAATACCTTTTCTTCTTCGGTAAGAGTCTTCTCCTGTGTAGTTCCACCCACATGTACATTCGAACGGAATTCATCAGGATTCGATGCATGGCGCTCCATCGAAAAATAATATCTGCCATGGAGAACAACAACACGGATGTCTCTTCCTTTGGAAGTAGCAATATATTCCTGTGCCACATAAGCCTGTCCATAGGAAAGAGTTGCAAAGTAATCCTTAAGCTCCTGGCCGTTATGGATCAGTTCTACACCAATCCCGCCAAATCCACTGTCCGGCTTCACAACAAATGGATAACCAAAACGACCAGACAGTGTTTCGGGATCAGAATCTTTGAAAAACACCATCGTATCAGGCACCCGTATTCCATTCTGTGCAAGTCTCTGATAAGTTGCAATCTTACTTCTTGCGACCTGAAGCTCACGCAGATTTAAAATAGATGGAATTCCCGCATCCTGAAGCATATTCTCCAGAATAAATCCATCCGTGGATCCAAGCAGTGGCCAGAAATAATCCGGCTTTTCCATTTTTTCGCCCAGACAGGTGATCGCAAGTTCCCCGTTCCTGCAAATTTCAATCGTGGAATATTCGCAGAAAAGCACTTCCTTATCTTTACCTATCAGTGCCTGCATCTGCCTTCTTCCATTTGTCTTAACATCTTCCACAGTACTATCCTGGCTTGCTACTAAAGCTAAAATTTTCATAGGCTCCCCCTTTTATTTTCACAAAGTCCTTCCATTTATTTTACAAGCTCCACTCCGTATTCTGTCTGACTGAAAAAGAATTTCCGCTGCAGTTCATTCCGGATGATGTGCACAGGCTTCAGCTGTGCCGGCGCAATTCCCTTCATTATCATCAGATCACGGTATAAGCTATATGTCTCCGGCTCTAAGATATTTAACTTAGTTGGCGCACAGATTCCTTTTGCCACCTTATCTCCCATGGACGGATTGGCCTTAGCAAGATTCCTCTCCAGAAAAAAGCGGATTTCCTTTGCTTTCATCCCCTCCGGAAGGCTTTCGATTTCCATAAAATAAGTATAACGTGGAGGAACATGTTCAACATCCGGATATACTGTAAAATCAATCATGTCAAAGCCAAGCTGCTTTGCTGTATCCTCTGCGGCAGTCCTGAGTGCCACTTCTGTTGTCTTCTCCCCCATAACACTGACTGTCTGATCAATACGTCCGATGAATTCCAGAATCGGCAGATTCTTATATTTTCCTGCAATCTTTACCGCATCACGCATACGATACCGGTAAAAACCGGAAAGATTCGTAACAATCACTTCATATTCTTTACCTGTCTCAAGCTGATCTATCGTTACTATTTTGGAGAAATCATCATCTGCGTCTGTCGGCAGAAATTCATAGAACATACTGTCCGGAACCGGCACGCTCTTCTCATCATTTAACCGGTACGGGACACTGATCATGCCTTCAGATGCATTAATTCCGGTAAAATAACGGGCTATTTTTTCTCCCATATATTTCTCTTTGATCTTATCAGCATAAACCTTAAATCCACCGGAACCGACACCGGTAAGGAACTGTGCATGAGGCCACAGCTTCGGTACAATCGGTTCCTCAAACCCCTGCATGAAAATTCCCCTCAGTTCCTGCGCTCTCTCCGGCATGGGCTGAATTTTCTTTAAGAGACTGGAACGGACTTCCTCTGACATTTTAATACCCAGATCAATCGTTCCCTGTTCAATATCATTAACCAGAAGCTCCCAATTCTGTTCCATATAACGCAATACTTCCAGTAAAAATCCAAGAAGTTCGCTGCCATATTCGTAAGATCCTGGTCCATCAGTCCGAAACGTGCATGCAGATATCTGGTGTTGGTTTCCGATTCCGGATAAATTGCTTCATCGGGAGATGTAAAACTCATTCCGAGGTAAGGGCGGAATTCACCGATCATTTTTACTGACAAAGCTCCATAAGTAACACCGCTTTTCACGTGCTGGATCTCTGCAATGGATTCCGCAATGGACATATTCCGTCCGTTGATCCAGTCTTCTCCGAGTTCTTTTGCGACCAGCCCCATACGGTAGGGACCATTATACTTCTGAAAAACCTGAAAAGCCTCTTCCGTCAACGGTATACGCTTGGGATTTCCAACCGTTCCTGAAGACTTGTTATAATGTACAACCTTACCGGAGGTAATCAGATTCTCCTCCCCATCCTCACTCATTCTTAAAATATAGCCTGCATAATCATCGTATACACTGACCGGAACCTTCTTCTGGTATTCTTCTATGGAATGAATATCCGCAAAGCCATATTTCCTTCCATATTCCGTATCCTTATTCTGTTCCAGAATCCTTAAAAGCAGCTTTTCATTTTCCCCCATGGGATTCTCTGCCATCCGATTCAATGCTTCCACTACCGGTATTCCCAATTTGATCTGTTGCAGATTTCCCTGTCCGGCAGGTGTTAATTTTCTCTCTTCAATTGCCATATTCTTTTCCCCATTTTCATCCGTCTTTTATTGTTCGACTGTCAAAATACTGTCAAATCCGGTCGCTTCAAATACTTCCATAATAATTTCATTGACATGCTTTACAACCATACTTCCCTTTGCTGCATTCATTTTCTCTGACAGGATAAAAGCACTCTTAATCCGGCACTGGAAAGATATGCAAGATCGGTAAAGTCCAGAACAAGCTCGGTAACTCCATCAAGCTTTTGGAAAATCTCCTTCTCAAATTCCGGTGCTGTTGCAGAGTCCATTCTTCCTTCCAAAGCAACCTCCATTTTCTTTCCCTGTGTTTTAACATCAAATTTCATTGATTTAACCCCCTCCATTATCCTTTTATACCATCATAGCCTGAGAACTTTTTACTATATCTGGTAAAACTTTCTCTATTTTTCTTCCTTCTTTTAACTGTTTTTATATCTATATTAT
>ENA-OQIO01001665-OQIO01001665.1-human-gut-metagenome-genome-assembly--contig:-NODE-1665-length-10691-cov-1.446706_pt1 | contig 10691 bp, 14 predicted proteins | sample MGYA00242573_ERZ504737 | MGnify/ENA primary metagenome ERZ504737 (study PRJEB26092, sample SAMD00036203) | human gut metagenome | host: Homo sapiens | study: EMG produced TPA metagenomics assembly of... | reverse complement strand
TCTCAATTCCGCCACAGCAAGGCACTTCCATACGTGTTATTGTAACAGATTTGATGTCATTGTTTTTGATAATTTCTGTCAACTTCTCAGAATAGTCCACATCATCTAACTTTGGACACCCGATCAGTGTCACATGACCGCGGATGAATTTACGGTGGAAATCTCCGTAGGCGTATGCGCTGCAGTCCGCTGCGATCAGCAGTTTTGCGCCGTCAAAGTATGGCGCACGGACCGGTGCAAGCTTGATCTGTACCGGCCACTGTGTCAGTTCGGAACGGATTTCTCCTGCCGCCTGCAGCTCTGCGTTTCTGTCTGCATCTGCCTCTCTCCGGATGCTCTCGCCTGACTTCCCGGACATCCGCATGGTGACTTTGCCGCCTCTTTGCTCTTTTTATGCTCTTCCACTGCCTTCTCATCATAAGCTGCTGCCTCACGCTCCACAAAATGGATCGCATCTACCGGACAGGCCGGCAGACAGTCGCCGAGACCGTCACAATAATCATCGCGCATAAGCTTCGCTTTTCCATTCACCATTGCGATCGCTCCTTCATGACATGCCTCTGCGCAAAGACCACATCCTACACATGCTTCCTCGTCGATCTCTATAATTCTTCTTACCATCTTCATTCCTCCTGTTGTCTGCATATCTATTATTTGTTTCATTTGACTTTCTATGTGCATACTAATATAATAAAGAAAATTTTTCTGTTGTTTTTACAACGTAATTATGTTTTATTCTACGAACATTGGTAGGTAATTGTGAAACTCCTTCATAACGTAAATCAAATTGTGAAAAATTAACAAAAGCTTGAGAAAACACTGGGGAGCGGTCGGCACTTAGAAGGCAGGCGTAACGTCAGTTGCGACTGGCTTCTTAGTACCGTTACCAGCGACACGTAGCGAAAGCGTGTTTTCGAAAATTTTGTTAATTTTGAACAATGTTGTACAGCTTACGAGGAGTTTCACAATTATCGAGCCAATGTTCTATACATCCATTCGAAAGGAGTTTCTATGACAAACGACGATCTGCTTTTATTACAGACCTCTGTATTCACAGGGATCACAACCGATGAGATCAGGGACATGCTCTCCTGCCTCTCTGCACGGGAGACGACATTTACCAAAGACGAGATCATTTTTTCCTATGGGGAAACCATCACAGGCATCGGCATTGTGCTGGACGGAAATGTACACATTGTAAAAGAGGACTTCTGGGGCAATGCCAATCTGATGGCAGAATGTGTCCCGGGCGATATTTTTGGGGAAGCTATGCGATCAATTCCACCGAACCTCTGGAAATGAATATTTTTGCTGCTTCCACCTGCCGCATTTTGTTTCTGGAGGTCTCTAAGATCCTGACGGTCTGCCCATCTGCCTGTGCGTTTCACAACCGGCTGATCCGCAATCTCCTAACGTTAGTGTCCCGGAAAAATTTCCAGTTAAACCGCAAGTTAGAACATATGTCCAAGCGCACCACCAGAGAGAAACTGCTCTCCTACCTGTCCATGGAGTCGAAAAAAGCCAATGCTTCAACCTTTACCATTCCATTCAACCGCCAGCAGCTTGCTGACTATCTCTCTGTCGACCGCTCTGCCATGTCCAATGAATTGTGCAAATTGAGAGATGCCGGCATTTTGGAATTCAACAAAAATACCTTCACGATTTTTGAGAAAAACGATTAAAAGAAACGCTATGATGCTAATTCCTGCACCATAGCGTTTTTTCAGATTCCATTCTCCTTCAGGTAATCCACCCAGATCCCATATTTTGAACCATACAGATGAATGTCGTCGAACGTCAGACTGCTCTTTAAGTTGCCTTCCTCATCGCATACGACCTCATTCATGTCAAGGTAAAAGATATTTTTTCCGTCTGCGAGTGCAGCGATCCGCTCATTCCGCTGCTCGATCCCCACATTGTTAAAGATCGGATCTTTATCACTTTTTTCTTTTGCAACCTTCATGATCCCCTGAACGAAGATCACAGCGTCCGGCTGCAGTTCCCGGAATTTTTCCACTGAATCCTCATAGGCTGTCATGAAACCATCCAGCGTTCCCCTTCCCATCTCATTGATCCCGATCTGGAAATAGATTTTCCCGTATTTTTTTGCCTTAAGCGCTTCCTCTAATGTCACTTTTTCCCCGTCCACTTCACAGAACTTTTCTGTCCAGAGGTTATATACGTTCATGCCGACGGTCGCATAAAAAGTGCTGTCATCGAGTCCGCCGTAATCATGAAGTCCCACGGTTCTCGAGTCACCGATAAACACTGCGTCCGAGAAATACCCGGCGTCCACCGGGTGAAAGCTTCTTACTTCCTCCTGCTCTGTCTCCGCCACTGTCTCCGTTTCTGCCATACTCTCCGTTCCCTCTGCGGCAGGTTCTGTGCTCTCAGTCGCGGATATCTGCTCCTCATCTCTTCTCAGTTCTGCCAGATGTTCCCATTTATCCCCAGAGTGCTCATAGTCGCTGCTCCATGGGTAAATCCCATCGTGTATGCCCTGCATGACCAGAACAAAGTACGGTGTTTTTACCGGATCGACCGTATAACGGCTGTAAATCGTATCTTTTCCCAGAAATCCTATCACTGACAGGATTGCCCAGCCAGCTAAAATCAGAATGGTGATTTTGCAATTATCTGATTTTTTTCATTTCTGCTCCTTCCTGTTATCTAAAAATCAAAGTATAAAAATGGATTGTTTGCAGATACCGCAAGGTAGTACATGCTGAGTGCAAAGATCACCGCAATTGCCAGCGTACCGAGCATCCCCCGCTTTATTTTTCCATAAATCACCGCCGGAACCGGAGTTGCAAAAAGAACTCCCATCGCCAGCAGGCTGTCATAATCTTTCAGATATTTGATGTAATCCATGGAATTGACCATGCCGGTATGTGCATTCACAAACGGAAACATACGTGTCAGATAAATTCCAAGCTGATGCACATCCGTGATCGTAAATGCCATCCATGTCACAGGCACAAACAGTAACAGATAGACATGTCCGATCACTTTGCTTTTCTGTAAAAATGGAAGCAAAAACAATTTTCCAGAAATAAAGCCCCGAGCAGCATGCCGCCCCAGATTAGAAAATTATATCCTGCCCCATGCCACAGTGCCGTCAGTGTCCACACAGCAAAAAGGTTGAACATCGTCCGCAGTCTGCCTTTCCGGCTTCCTCCGAGCGGAATGTATACATAATCGCGGAACCACCGTCCCAGTGTAATGTGCCAGCGGCGCCAGAACTCCGTCACCGATTTTGAGATATATGGAAAACGGAAGTTTACCGGAATCTGGAATCCTAACATTTTTCCGAGTCCGACCGCCATCATCGAATATCCTGCGAAATCAAAATACAGCTCCATGGAATATGCGACCGCACCCAGCCACGCCAACGGCGTTGAGATACTGTTAAACCCAATCGTCTGCACGTTGTTCCACAACATTCCCACCCGGTCAGCGATAATGACTTTGGATCCGAGTCCGATCACAAGGATACGGATGCCACTCTCAAAATCCCGTGCTGTCACCGTCCTTCTTTTCAGGCAGCTGCTCACCTCGGTATAGTTTACGATCGGTCCGGCGATCAGCTGTGGAAACATCGTCAGATAGGTTCCAAGGTTGACATAAGATTTTTCTGCCGGGACAATGCCACGGTACACATCGATCACATACGCTGCGATCTGGAAGATATAAAAACTGATCCCAAGCGGCAGCTTCGTGGTCAGACCGCTGTATTTAAAAGAAAAAGAGCATTCCGAAATCATAGCAAAGCGCCAGAATAAGCAGTACTGCCTGTCTTCTGCCTCTTCCGTCCTCCGGCGTCTTATACATGCTGCGTGCGATCACATAGTTCACCGTGACTGACGCTAACAGCAACAGGACATACTGCGCCTCACCATAGGTGTAGAAGGCAATGCTCCCCAAAAAGAGTACTGCGTTGCGGAACTTCTTCGGTGTGATAAAATATATGATTAAAAAAGCCGGCAGAAACCGGAACAAAAATTCAAAACTGCTAAATACCATACGTAATTCTTTCTCTCATTCTCCTGCTTGTGCTGCACGATCAACGTGCTTTTCTGCAGAAACTCTACCTGTTTTTCAAAAAAATAACTGCCTGTTTTCTTTTTTATTATATGCACAGACTGTTGTTATTATAGATGAAAAAAATAAATATTACCATATGATTAATTTTAAAAATATATTAAATCCATGCTATTTTGTAACTTTTCTGTAATGATTGGGCACGGACGCTGCTTTTCTCAGATTTTCCGGAAACTATGTTACTGTTTTCCCTGCAGAAATGCTTCGATCTCCCCGATAAAATACAGTGAGCCGAATGCCACTGTCTTTTCTGCGGATGATTTTGAGAAATCCGGCAGCACATCCGCAAGGTTCTGATACGCCTCCGCCGGGATCCCTTTTGCCCGGATGCAGTCTGCGAGCGCCTCTCCCTGCAATGCCCTCTCACTCTCCACAGTCATTGTCTTAAAATCCAGTGCCAGCGGAAGAAGTTCCCGGATCATCTCCCCATAATCTTTATCCGCCATGACACCCATGATAAAATGGAATTTTTCATCCGGATACATTGTCTCCAGACTTTTTTTCAGCGCCTCCACACCGTTACTGTTATGCGCACCGTCCATCAGGAAAAACGGATCATTGCTCACAAGCTCCATGCGTCCCATCCACTGTGTCCGGTCGATCCCTTCCCAGATCGCATGCTGCAAAACTTTCCGTTCCGGCACATTCTTTTTTCCTGCAAAATATTTTTCAAAAAATAATTCTGCTGCAAGCATTGCCGCCACGGCATTTTCATACTGGTGCACACCGAGCATTTTCATTGTGACTGCATCGTATCCAGCGTATGAAAAACACTGTTTTCCGTCCTTTTGTGGCAGGATCCTGATCTCATCTAAGTTTACGACTTTTTGTAGTTTTTATATCTGCACGCTCTGCGGCCTTATTTAACACGTCCATCGCTTCTTTTTCCTGGCTCTCTAACACAAGCGCTGTGCCGTGCTTGATAATTCCTGCTTTCTCCGCTGCAATTTTGGCGAGTGTGTCACCGAGGATCGCCATATGGTCAAAACCGATTTTTGCAATGACGGTCACATCCGGCACTCCGCAGGCATTCGTGGAATCATACGTTCCGCCAAGTCCGGTCTCCAAAATCACAACATCACACTTTTGTTCCTTAAAATAAAGCAAAGCCATTGCAAGACAGTAATCAAACATCGTCGGATAAACGCCAAAATCCATAGAGAGAAGCCTGTTTCCAAGGCGCATGGTATCCTCTTTTGAGATCATATCTCCCTGCACCTGGATGCGCTCCCTGAAATCCACCAGATGTGGAGAAGTAAACATCCCGGTTTTCAATCCTGCACATTCGAAAACAGAGCGCAAAAAAAGCAGAGACGGAGCCTTTGCCGTTCGTCCCTGCTATGTGTATGATGCGTAAATCTTTCTCCGGGTGTCCTAACTTCTCTAACATTATCTTTGAGATCTCGACACCCTTTAAGTTTCCAAATCTTCTTTTATTTTCAATCGCTGTTACTGTTTCTTCGTAAGTTAATGTCTGCATCTGACTATACTGCCATGATCACACCGCCGTCGTTGGCATACATGCTGCTGACACCTGCGGTGTTGATGATGATGATCTTTTTGAACTTCGCAATCTTCTCGATTTTTTCTTTCACTGCTTTTGCACGCTCCGGGCAGTTGCAGTGTGCGATTGCGAGAACACGGTTCTCACAGTCTTTTGTCTTTGAGATCATATCCTTCACCATACGCTCAAGTGCTTTGTTCATACCGCGCGCCTGATCTAACTGGCAGATTAAGCCTCCTTTGTTGAGCCCATAACAGGCTTGATATTTAATGAATTGGCAATAAATGCTTTCAGATTGGAAAGTCTGCCATTCTTTCTCAATGTCTCTAACGTCTCCAATACAAAATAGGTGTTCATGGACTGGATGTACTCTTCCACCTTCTCCACAACCTCGTCGAAACTGCATCCGGCTTCCTCAAATTCCTGAATCTTCATGCCGATGATCGTCTCACCGATGGACGCTGATTTTGAATTGAACACATAAATTTTCTTTGCGTCTGTGTGCTCTTCCTCATAGAGATTCTTTCCGAGCACTGCACTGTTGTAAGAGCCGCTTAAGCCGCCGGACAATGTCACAACATAAACATGGTCTGCCTCACCCTCATATGCATCCATATACTGCTCCGGTGACGGGCAGGAGGACTTTGGTCCTTTCAGACTCTCTTTCACTCTTCTCAAAAAGTCTGACTGATTAAAAGTGCTGTCATCTTTGATACGGCATCCGTCCACTTCCAACTCTAATGAAACGGTCTCATAATGTCCATCCTGTTTTAATTCTTCCGGTAATTCCCCACAACTGTCGATTACAATCTTATACATAAATCCTCCTTGTTTTGCGAAGCAAAATGCGACTGTCCTTACACGGAGCAATGCCCAGCAAGCTGTGCAGGATTTTGCCTCCTTGTGATATTCATTATTATATCAAAAGTTTCTTTTTTCTATTACATGTAGTATTGATTACTACGTAACATTAACATAAAAACTTTACTTTGTATAGAGGATATTATGATTTTTATTAAAATTTTATAGTCAGCACGTTCTGGTCGGAATCTTCCAGATAATATAAAGATGTCAGTCCTTTGCAGTAATGCACGATCTTCTGATCCGTGATAAAGTAGGTGAATGCCTGTTCGTACAGCTCCCTGTCTGCAAACCTGACAGAGCAGAAACCATCTCCCTGCTCATAGGCAGCCCGATATACATTTCCGATGCTGTCTGCATCCCATGTGTCAAAATAAAGATTTTCATGGACATAATAATTGTCTTTTACCGCCTGACACACCGGAACGATAATATCGTCATTCGCTGATGCGTTTTCTGTAATTCCCCGGTCGTAACTGCAAAATAATTATAATTGATAAAAGTCCCCATACCGCTCGCACCATTGTTATAGGAAGAATTTCCCCATGTCGTATCCATAAAATAATATGCACCGTCAAGCTGGACAAGATTCCATGCGTGTGTGTCTCCCTCCGCAGTTCCTGTCACCACAACAGCCGGAATCCCCAGAAGTGTCAGCAGATACTGCGTGGCGTTGGCATATCCCTGACAGACTGTTTTCTTATTTAAAAAGACACTGATGATATTCTGATTTTGTTCCGTCCCCATTTGATATTCAACGTTTCCCGCCAGATATTCAAACACATATTTTGCCTTTTCATAATCTCCCCAGGATGGATCCACATTTTTTAATATGGAATCCACCACTGCGTCGATCCGCCTCTGATAGGAATCACGCTCTGTGCGCTCCATCGTATAACTTGGGGAAAAATCGATGCTGACAATCTTTTTTCCCATGGTATACTGTGTGTAGTTATAACCGGATACCCAGAAAATGCCCCCATGATCTGCTATCACAGAACGATATGCCTTCTCTAAAACTTTTTCATCACAGGTACTTACTTTTACCTTTGAATCATGTGCCAGAATGATCCGGTACACTTCGTCATAGACAGTCTTCTGCTCCGCCGTCAGCGTTTCATAAGCATATCCATGCGGCACTTCGGTATCCGCTGTTTCATTTTCCGTGCTTATCTCTGTACTCTTTGCCGTCTGTTCCTCTGCCGTACCGGAATATGTTTCTGCTTTCGCATTTTTCTGTTCTACACTGATCTGGTCTGTGATTTTTTCCGGAAACACACCTGTATCCTTAAGCACTCCGGAATATTGAACCACTCCGCCCGCTATCACTGCAAGAATTATAAACTTAAGCAGTGTATGCCTTTTTCTTCTTTTCAAAATTCCTCCTTAAAGTGAAAAATATGCCGTTACAAGCTCTGTCAGTGCCTCCTGATCTGCTGCCCCCATCAATTCTCTTGCTGAATGCATTGCCAGAAGCGGAATACCAATATCCACTGTTTTACCGGCAGCAGCGCAGATGCGATAGAGCCAAGTGTTCCGCCGCCTGCCATATCGGAACGATTTACAAATTTCTGATACGGGATCTTCTTCAGATCACAGATCTGCTGGATGATTGCAATCGCCTCACAGTCTGTTGCGTAGGACTGGGAACATGCCTCCTTGATACAGAAGCCGCTTCCGAGCACCGGTTTATTTGTGATGTCCATTTTTCCTGCCTGATTCGGATGCAGTCCATGTGCAACGTCTACCGATAACAGCATACTCTGATACAGCAGCTCCTGCGCACTCTCCTTCGCACCGCATTCCGCTAAAATGCGAAGCAGCATGTCGTGAAGTAAAATAGAACCTGCTCCCTGTTTGCTGCGGCTTCCGATCTCCTCATGGTCAAATAAGGCGATTAGATTGATACCGTCTTTTCTTTCCGCATCTAAAATACCGGACACTAAAGCTGCACAGGATGTCAGGTTATCCAGTCTCGGAGAGGATATAAAGTCATCTGCTACCCCAACATACTCCGGCTGCTCCTTGCAGTACACCGACAGTTCAAAGTCTAAAATATCCTCTTTTGCAACAGACAGTTCCTTTGCAAGAAAACTTAAGAAATAATCGGCATTCTTCTCTTCTTCTGCAAGCAGCCCTGCAACCGGGATCATATCGATCTGCTTATTTAACTCCACGCCCTTATTCACTTCGCGGTTCATATGGATCGCAAGATTCGGGATTGTCAGCAGATTCTTTTCGGATGCAAAATATTTCATTTCCGGTACAAACGGATCATTGCCCCTCACTGCCACACGTCCTGCCACACCAAGCGGTCTGTCTAACCAGGTATTTAAGATCGCACCTCCATATACCTCGATGTTGACCTGTGCATAGCGGTTTGTCACGACATCACAGGACGGCTTAATGCGCAGACAACGGAAAATCCGTATGTGCCGCTGCAATGCGCACTGCAGGTTTTTCCTCTTTTTCATCTCATCTTCCGGAATCGTAAATGCGAACAATGTGGTATCGTGGTGATCCACATAATAACGTCCACCCGCTTTTAGATTCCATTCTTTTTCATAAGCTATCTTTTCAAATCCGGCATCCTTTAAACGTTTTTCACACGATTTTACCACATGTGTCGGAGATACTCCCTCTTTTAATAAATCAAATAAAACTGTTTGTTCGTTCATTGTATTTCCTCTTTTCTGTCATACTGATTAAAACCACTCCTATTCTACTATAAAATCAGAAAGATTACATCCTTTATTTTGTTTCCAGGTGTTTTATGGTACAATGGGGATGTGATGTTGGAGTTTAAAGGTGGATCATGATACCTGCAGAAATTAAAATCCACCTTTAAACTCCAGCACCACACCATCAGCTTATGAAAGAGGTATACTGCATGTTAGCGCTCAATATCCCGGAACTTAAAAATTTTATGAATCAGCTTTTATGCTCTGATACATTCGATCATTTCTTATTAAAAGAAGCCACGATCCAGAAAGATGCTGTGTGGAATTTTGACGGAACGGTCACACCGGACTTTTATTCCAGTGAAGAATTAGAAGAACAGGGGTTATCCGGCCTTGCGTTTCTGCCCTACGGCAGAGTGCGCCAGCACTGCTTTGATCTGATCAAGGGAAAACGGACACCTGCTTATTTTAAGTTTGTTTTTCTGCTCTCACCGGACAATTTATCCCGCACGCTTGCCAGTATGCAGACGCCTTTTACACCACAGGATGTGACCGGCATGTTTTTGAATCTGAAGTTCCAGAATGGAAACCTTATGCTCACGACCGGTGTATCCTATCGTATCTTTTCCACCGATAAATCCTTAGAGCACGAATGGGACAGACTGGTTGAGATTTTTCTCAAAAACCACAATATTATTATTGAGAAATTAGGTTAAAAAATATCCGTTTTTTTCCTTTACTTTTCAAAACTGTTATGATATGCTCTAACTAGCTGTAAATACAGCTAGTAATATTTTTTGGAGGTACTTTTCAATGAACAAAGGTACAGTAAAATGGTTTAACAACCAAAAAGGATACGGATTCATCTCCGATGAACAGGGAAATGATGTATTCGTTCACTACTCAGGTCTTAATATGGAAGGTTTCAAATCCTTAGAAGAAGGCGCTGCAGTAGAATTTGAAGTTGTTGAAGGTGCAAAAGGACCACAGGCAACAAACGTAACAGTAGTAAGATAATTTTATTATCGCTTGTTACTACAGTCTAAATCAGTAGTTTCATGTACCTTTTTCTTTATTAAATAGAACTTGTTTTATTTTTCTAGATTAAGATATTGCAAACAATGGATTTGAAAAAGAGTGTCGGTTTTCCGGCACTCTTTTTTGCATACATATTTTGAAAATTCCTTGACTTTCCCCATCCAGCCCCTTACAATAAACCTATCTTTTTTATCAAATCAAAGTTACAAAACATGCTAACGTAACCAAAAAATCCATCACCACATCGGTGAACCATTCAGCAGGAGAAAATGACAGGTACAGATTTAGAACAGTAACCCCAAAAGGTTGATGGAAAGTAATAGAAACTACAAAATGGGTATGCTATAATGAAAACAGTTTAACCGTCACGGAAGGAGAAAAAGAATGAGGGTAGGAATGGGATATTATGTCCATAAATTAGTAGAAGGAAGGGATCTGATCTTAGGAGGTGTGAAGATTCCGCATACGCTGGGTCTTTTGGGACATTCGGATGCGGATGTTTTGCT
>ENA-OQIO01001664-OQIO01001664.1-human-gut-metagenome-genome-assembly--contig:-NODE-1664-length-10691-cov-1.766944_pt1 | contig 10691 bp, 16 predicted proteins | sample MGYA00242573_ERZ504737 | MGnify/ENA primary metagenome ERZ504737 (study PRJEB26092, sample SAMD00036203) | human gut metagenome | host: Homo sapiens | study: EMG produced TPA metagenomics assembly of... | reverse complement strand
CAAGAAATACACTTATCACAATATACAATGATTCCACTTTCAAATGTTTATAAATTAAATGCCAAGAGTTTAGATGATTTATTTACTGATGAAGATGATTTAGAAAATTTATTTGATTATCTACAAGAACAATTTGAAGATATTCAAATAGAAGATTTAAAACAACCATTGATCCATTTTGCAAATAAACTTGAAATCATTTAAATCAAAAAATAGATTATGATACACTTATTGGATTGTTAATTCATATTATATGTTTAATTGATCGTTTGAAAAAACATCTTTCACCAGCTGTTCATTTTCAAGCAGCAAGTGATATTCTAACAAAAGATAGAAGTACTGTTGAAAAAGTGAAAGAAATTCTTTTACCAATAGAACAAATATGTCGTATTACTATTAGTGATGTAGAAGCTGCAACCATTATTTCAATTATAAAGGGGAAAGAACAATGACAAAAGAAGAAGCAAGTGTGATAGGTTTTGAAATTGTAGCTTATTCAGGAGATGCAAGATCTAAATTATTATTAGCAGTTGAAAATGCAAAAACAGGAAATTTTGATAAATGTGATCAATTAATTGAAGAAGCCAATGCGTGTTTAGTTGATGCACATAAATCACAAACAGAATTATTACAACAAGAAGCACGTGGTAACCACGTAGAAGTTGGCTTTATTACGGTTCATGCACAAGACCATTTAATGACAACTTTATTATTAAAAGATATTATTTCAACACTCATTGATGTTTATAAAAAATAAGGAGAATGTGTATGGATGCAATTATTAAGCCAATTGAAAAAATGAAACCATTTTTTGATAAAGTGGCAAGAAATAAGTATTTAAAAGCAATTAAAGATGGTTTTATTTCAAGTATGCCAATTATTTTATTTTCAAGTATCTTTCTTTTAATTGCTTATGTTCCAAATGTTTTTGGTTTTTATTGGTCAAAAAGAAATAGAAACAATCATTATGAAACCTTACAACTATTCTATGGGAATCTTAGCGATTGCTGTAGCAGCAACAACGACAAAGCATTTTACAGATACTTTAAACCGTGAAATGCCAGCGAATAACCAAATTAATAGTATTTCAACAATGATTTGTGCCATTTGTGGTTTTCTAATTTTAAGTAGTGATGCTTTAGAAGGTGGCTTTGCAAGTGAATTTATGGGCTCAAAAGGGTTACTTACAGCTTTATGACAGCTTTTGTTGTAGGGGGTATTTATAAATTCTGTATTAAACGTAATATTACGATTAAAATGCCTGAACAAGTACCACCAAATTTATCTCAAACATTTAAAGATGTTATTCCATTTGCTTTTTCAATGATTATTATTTGGCTATTTGATTATCTTTTTAGAATGGCTACAGGTATTTGTTTTGCTAAAGGGGTTATTCAAGTATTCCAACCACTATTTTCAGCCGCAGATGGTTATGTCGGTTTAGCACTTATTTATGGAGCAATGTCTTTATTCTGGTTTATTGGCGTTCATGGACCATCAATTGTAGAGCAGCAATTTCAGCAGCATTAGTTTTAAATATGTCTACCAATTTAGCTGCTGTTCAAGCAGGACAACATGCTGATAAAGTTTTAACTTTAGGAGCACAATATTTTGTTGTTTGTTTAGGGGGTACAGGAGCAACTCTTGTTATATGCTTGATGTTTGCTTTCCTTGCTAAATCAAAAGAATTAAAAGCAATTGGAAAAGCAAGTTCGATTCCAGTATTATTTAATGTTAATGAACCTTTCTTGTTTGGGGCACCAATTGTTTTAAATCCAGTATTCTTTGTACCATTTATTTTTGCTCCAATCGCTAATGTTTGGTTATTTAAAATCTTTGTAGATGTTTTTAATATGGATGGTTTCATCTATACGCTTCCTTGGACAACACCAGGACCTCTTGGAATTATACTTGGATGTGTATTAAATTATTACCTGTTATTTTCTTGGTGATCGTTTTAGTAATGGATTTTGTTATTTATTATCCATTCTTTAAAGTTTATGATAATCAAAAATTAGAAGAAGAAAAAAACAATCACTTTGAAGTAAAAGAAGATGACAGTGTTGAAGTTGATGGAAAAGTATTAGATTCTAAAAAAATTCTTGTATTATGTGCTGGTGGTGGAACAAGCGGTTTACTTGCCAATGCCCTTGCTAAAGGTGCTAAAGAAGAAGGGATTCCATTAGTTACAGCTGCCGGTTCTTATGGAGCACATTTAGATATTATGGGTGATTATGACCTTGTTATTTTAGCTCCACAAGTAGCCTCTTATTACGAAGATTTAAAGAAAGATGCAGATCGTATGGGTGTTAAATGTATTGCTTGTGAAGGAAAACAATATATTGATTTAACACGTAATCCAAAAGGTGCTTTAGAATTTGTTTTTAAGATTATGGGGGAATAATGATGAGATTTGCAGATGATTTTATTTTTGGTGGGGCTACAGCAGCCTATCAATGTGAAGGAAGTACAAGAGAGTATGGGAAAGGAAAAGTTGCTTGGGATGACTTTTTGGCAGAAAAAGGTCGTTTTCAAGCAAATCCAGCAAGTGATTTTTATCACCAATATCCTGTTGATTTAAAATTATGTAAGATGTTTGGTATTAATGGTATACGTATTTCTATTGCTTGGAGTCGTATTTTTCCTGATGGTACAGGAAAGATCAATCAACAAGGTGTTGATTTCTATCATCAACTTTTCCAAGAATGTCATAAAAATGGGGTAGAACCATTTGTTACATTACATCATTTTGATACACCAAATACTTTATTTCAAAAAGGTGATTTTTTAAATAAAGAAACAGTTGATGCTTTTGAAAAATATGCAAGTTATTGTTTTGAAGAATATAAAGATGAAGTAACCTATTGGTTTACTTTTAATGAAATTTGGGCAGTTTGCACAAATCAATATATTGAAGGAACTTTTCCAAATGGAGAAAAGTATAATATGACAAAAGCATTTCAATCAATGCACTATATGATGCTTGCTCACAGTAAAGCAGTATTAGCTTATAAAAAAGGTGACTATAAAGGAAAGATAGGAATTGTTCAATCGTTGGAATATAAATATCCTTATAATGAAAATAAATTAGAAGATATTATTGCAGCAAAAAATGAAGATGTTTTACAAAATCAATTCTTATTAGATGCCACTTTTTTAGGATATTACAGTGATGAAACTTTAAAAATTGCACAAAAATTATGTGCCCTTAATCAAGGAATGTTAGACATTGAAGAATCTGATTTAGAAATTATGAAAAAAGCAGCTAAAGAAAATGACTATTTAGGAATGAATTATTATCAAAGCCGTTTTATCCAAGTTTATGATGGTGAAAATGATATCCATCATAATGGTACAGGAGAAAAAGGAACATCTCGTTTTCGCTTAAAAGGTGTAGGAGAAAGAATGAATAAAGAAGGTATTGATCGTACAGATTGGGACTGGTTGATTCATCCTGAAAGTATGTTTGATATGCTTGTGCGTATTAAACAACAATATCCTCAATATAAAGCAATTTATATTACTGAAAATGGAATGGGTTATAAAGATGATTTTGAAGATGGTATTATTGATGATACACCACGTATTGATTATGTAAGAAGACATCTTTATTACTTGTTAAAAGCGATTGAAGCGGGTGTTAATGTTAAAGGATATTTTATATGGTCATTGATGGATATGTTTTCTTGGACAAATGGTTATAATAAAAGATATGGATTATTTTATATTGATTATAAAACGCAAAAAAGATATCCAAAAGCTTCAGCTTATTGGTATAAATACATTTCACAAACTAAGGAATTGTTTTAATGATAAAAGGTGTTATCTTTGATTTTAACGGAACGTTGTTTTTGATAACGATAAACATGTCAAAGCCTGGGGTGCGATATCAAGGCTATTAAGAAATAAAGATATTACAGATGAGGAACTTCATAAACATTTTAATGGAGTTCCTAATCAAAAAATAATCCAATATATGAAAAATAACCAAGCAACAAAAGAAGATATTGACTATTATTCAAAATTAAAAGAGAAATACTATCGACAATTTTGTAAAGAAGATCAAGCTACATTCCATCTAGTTGAAGGAAGCTATGATTATTTTAAACAACTTAAAGAACAAAAAATTCCTTTTACAATAGCTAGTGCATCTATTAAAGAAAATATTGATTTTTTTGTTGAATCATTTCATTTAGATAAGTGGATGAAAGTAGATGATATTATTTATGATAATGGAACATATCAAAATAAAATAGCGATGTTTAAAGATGCTGCTTTAAAATTGAATGTTAATATTAAAGATTGTTTAATTGTTGAAGATTCTAAAAGTGGTATAGAAAATGCTTATCAAGCAGGATGTAGACAAATTATTGTTGTAAATTCTGCAAATAATAAAAAAGAATATGAAAAAATGCCTGGAGTTATTAAAAGTAATCGATGATTTTAAAGAACTTTTATAATACCTCCGGGTATTTTAATTAAAAGGAAAATGAGGATGTTATACAGTCTTAGTTTTCCTTATTTTGTTTGTGTCACTTGTGTTGGTCTTGCTTATTTTGATACTTGATTCATGCACGTTATAAATGGATTGAAAAGTACCTATTCTATTTTAAATTCTTTAGTATATTTCAAAATAAAAACCTCCAAAGTTACTAACTTGGAGGTATAGTTCATTTTATTTACTGTTTTTTAAATGGAAATTCCATGCTGTTTGAATAATTTGTTTAATATCAGTGTATTGAGGATGCCAACCTAAAATTTCTTTAGCCTTAGAATTATCAGCAACTAATTTAGCGGGATCACCAGCTCGACGAGGTGCCATTGTGACATGGATTGGAAGTTGAGTCACTTCTTTGGCGGCGTTGATAATTTCTAAAACAGAATACCCTTCACCATTTCCTAAGTTAAATGTTTGACTTTGATTTCCTTGATAAAGATAGTTTAAAGCACGAATATGTGCATCTGCTAGGTCATTTACATGAATATAATCACGAATACATGTTCCATCTTTTGTATCATAATCATTTCCAAAAACATAAATTGTTTCACGTTTTTTTAATGGCACTTGTAAAATTAATGGGATTAAATGGGTTTCAGGGTTATGTAATTCTCCAATTAAACCATTTTCATGAGCACCACAAGCGTTAAAATAACGTAAAGCAACATATTTCATGCCATAAGCTTGATCGCACCACTTCATCATCTTTTCCATTGCTAATTTTGTTTCCCCGTAGGTATTTGTAGGATTTGTTTCATCACTTTCAACGATTGGAATATGTTTAGGCTCACCATAAGTAGCAGCAGTAGATGAAAAACAATATATTTAACGTCATGTTCTTTCATGACTTCTAATAAACAAATCATGCCATAAACATTGTTGTTGTAATATTCAAGTGGTTCTTTCATGCTTACTCCAACTAAAGAATTTGCTGCAAAATGAATAACACCTTTTATGTCTTCTTTTTCAAAAACACTATTTAAAAATTCTTTATCACGTAGATCTCCTTGATAAAATTTTGCTTTAGGATGAATCAATTGTTTAAAACCTGTTTGCAGATTATCAACGATAACAACATCTTCTCCTTTTTCGATTAATGCATAAACTGTATGAGAGCCTATATAACCAGCTCCTCCTAATACTAAAACACTCATTTTTAGTCCTCCTTGATGATTTAATTCTATACTTTTAGTAAAATACAGTCAATAAATTAGTAAAACATTTACTAAAATTAGTAAAATTATTTGACATTATTTACTAAAATGATACAATAAGTATAGAAAGAAAGCGGAGGAAAGAATAAAATGAATCATCAAATTAATCGACTTATTCATTTTGGTTTACAACATCATTTAATTAGCGAAGATGATGAAATTTATGCAGTGAACTTATTATTAGATTTATTTCATTTAGATCATTTTACTAAAGAAGAAATGAGTGAAGAATTAGAAGTGGCGACAGATATTTTAGAAGAAATGTTAGATTATGCTTGTCAAGAAGGCCTCATTGAAAATAATATTACAGAACGAGATCTTTTTGATACGCGCATTATGAATTGTTTAATGCCTCGTCCAAGTGAAGTGATTCAAACATTTAAAGAGTATTATAAAGAAGATTCTAAAAAAGCAACAAAGTATTTCTATGATTTATCTATTGCATCGAATTATATTCGAAAAACAAGAACAGATAAAAATATTCGTTTCAAACAATTTTATAAATATGGTGATATTGAAATTACCATTAATTTATCTAAACCAGAAAAAGATCCAAAAGAAATTATGAAGGCAAAGACAATCAAAGCTAGTGGTTATCCAAAATGTCTTTTATGTAAAGAAAATGTGGGCTTTGCAGGAAATTTTAATCATCCCGCAAGACAAAATCATCGTATTATCCCATTAATGTTAAATGGATACCGTTATTACATGCAATATTCACCTTATGTTTATTATAACGAACATTGCATTATTTTTAATGAAAACCATCAACCAATGGTCATTAATGAAAATACTTTTAGATCATTATTTTCATTTGTTAAACAATTTCCACATTATATGCTAGGTTCAAATGCGGATTTACCAATTGTAGGAGGATCTATTTTAACACACGATCATTTCCAAGGAGGACATTATACCTTTCCAATAGAAGGAGCAACAGTTGTTAAAGATATATCTTTAGATAAATATCCGGATTTACAAATCAGTGTTTTAAATTGGCCTTTATCAACCATTCGTGTACGTTCAACAAATGATGAACAAATGATTCAATTTGCTTTAGATACTTTAAATAAATGGATCAATTATTCTTATGAAAAATTGGATATTATCGCTTATAGTGAAAAAACAAGACATAATACCATTACTCCAATTGTAAGAAAGAAAAATGGATTGTATGAAATGGATCTTGTTTTAAGAAATAATCGAACAAGTGAAAAATATCCTGATGGTATTTTCCATCCTCATCAAAACTTACATCATATTAAAAAAGAAAATATTGGTTTGATTGAAGTGATGGGACTTGCGGTTTTACCGGCAAGATTAAAAGATGAATTAGAAGTTTTAAAAGAATGTTTATTAGGAAAAAGAATATTTTAGAAATTTCAAATATGAAAAGCATGTGGCATGGTATAATGAATTAAAGAGCATGATTTTAATGAAGATACAGTGGATCAATTACTAAAAGAAGAATTAACACATAAATTCGTTAATGTATTAGAAGATGCAGGTGTCTTTAAAATGAATGAAGAAGGAAAAGAAGCTTTTATTAAATTTGTAGAAATGGTAGGAGAAAAATAATGAAAAAAGCAAGTTTAGTGATTAAAGAAATTCAAGAAGGAAGTTATAATGATATTTTAAAAGTAGTCTATATTGATGAAAATCGTATTGAAAAACAACCTCAAAGATATGTAGAAGCCATTGAAAAATTTATTTCACTTTATGGAGATCAAGAAATTGAAATCTATAGTACACCAGGAAGAAGTGAAGTGAGCGGAAATCATACGGATCATCAAATGGTGAAGTTTTAGCGGCAGCTATCAATTTAGACATTATTGCGGTTGTTTCTAAAAATGATGTGGTGAAGTTTTATCAGATGATTATGATTTAAAACCTATTTCTTTAGATGATTTATCGAAAAATGAAAATGAAGTAGGAACATCTGAAGGACTAATGAGAGGCGTTCTTGCTCGTTTTAAAGAATTAGGTTATGACATTGGTGGATTTAACGGCTATATGACAAGTGATGTTTTACAAGGCTCAGGGTTATCTTCATCAGCAGCCTTTGAAGTCATGATTGGAACTATTCTTTCAGGTCTTTATAATGAAATGAAAGTCGATCCTGTCGTGATTGGACAAGTGGGACAATATAGTGAAAATGTATATTTTGGAAAACCATGTGGTTTAATGGATCAAAGTGCTTGTTCAGTAGGAAGTTTGATTCATATTGATTTTAAGGATAATAGTAAACCTGTTGTCGAAAAAGTAGATGTTGAGTTTTCTTCATTTAAACATAGTTTATGTATCGTAGATGTCCATGCCTCTCATGCAGATTTAACAGATGATTATGCAGCTGTTCCTTATGAAATGAAAAAAGTAGCTCAATTCTTTGGCAAAGAAGTTTTAAGAGAAGTAGATGAAAAAGATTTTTATAATCAATTAGTAGAAGTAAGAAAAGAAGTGGGAGATCGTGCGATTTTAAGAGCAATTCATTTATTTAATGAAAATAAACGTGTGGAAAAAGCAGTATCTTCTTTAAAAAATAATGATTTTGATACGTTTAAACAAGTTATTAAAGATTCAGGAGATTCTTCATATAAATACTTACAAAATGTTTATTCAAATAAATATCCAGATAATCAAGCTGTTTCTTTGGCTCTTGCTTTATCAGAAGGTAATTTTAGAAAATCATGGTGTATGTCGTGTTCATGGAGGTGGATTTGCGGGAACAATCCAAGCCTTTGTGGAAGATGAATACGTTGATCATTATAAAGAAGAAATTGAAAAGTATTTTGGTGAAGGTTCTTGTCATGTCTTAAAAGTAAGAAAATTTGGTGGAATGAAGGTACTTTAAGATGATTAAAATTGAGAAGTAGAAAATGATATTGATTTAATTACAATCAAAAATGATGAATTAGAAGTTGTTGTTTCTAATTATGGATGTACGCTTGTTAAAGTGTTGATGAAAGATCAAGCAGGAAATGTTGATGATGTGGTTTTAGGATATGATGATTTTAAATCTTATCAAACATTAGATGCCTATATTGGGGCGCTTGTTGGAAGAGTTGCTAATCGTATTAAAAAAGGAACTTTTGAATTAAACAGTCAAACTTATCATTTACCAATTAATAATGGACCTAACTCCTTACATGGAGGAATCAAAGGCTTTTCTTATCAAGTATTTGATTATCAAGTGCTTGATGAAACAAGTGTTGAATTCCATTATGTTTCTAAAGATGGGGAAGAAGGATATCCTGGTGAGTTAGATTTTAAAGCAATCTACTCACTTGAAGGCGATACACTTACCATGCATTATCATGCAACTACTTCGAAAGATACGCTTATTAATATTACGAATCATTCGTATTTTAACTTATCTGGCAAAAAAGAAAATGTATATCAACATTTATTAAAAGTTCATGCTGATCGTTTTGCTTGCATTGATCCTGATGGACTTCCTACAGGTGAAATAAAAGATGTCAAAGGAACATCTTTTGATTTCAATGAATTTGCCTATATTGGAGATCGTGTCGATAATGATGATGAACAATTACAACTTGGTAAAGGATTTGATCATCCAATGATCTTTAATACAAAAGAAAACCAAGTTGAATTAGTTCATGAAAAAACAGGAAGAAAATTAACCGTTTCAACGAACTTTACCACAAGCACAAATCTATACAGCAAATTATTTAGATGGTCGTCTTGGTAAATATGGACAACATTACAATGCCCGTGATGCCATTTGTATTGAAACACAAAATATGCCGGATGCGATTCATCTAGAAAGAAAAACCCCAAGTACGATTTTAAAAAGCAGGCGACACTTATGATGAAAAAAACATCTTATAAATTTGAAGTGATAAAAAATCTCTAGAGAAAAATCTAGAGATTTTTAAATACACGAATTTCTTTCGATTAAAAAACAAGGTAAAAGAATTTTGATTGGTGAAATATTTTCAATTATGTTTAAAAGCATCAAAAAGTTGTCTAGCAGCCATAAAGCCCATATCAAACGTTGGCGCAAATACTGTTGTAAGCGGTGGATCGGTATAATTGGTTGTTTCAATATTATCAAAACCAATGATTGATATATCTTCAGGTATTTTGATGTCATATTGTTTTAAAGCACGCATGGCACCAATAGCGATAGGATCGCTTGCTGCAAAAATGGCGGAAGGAAGTTTCTTGTTTTTAATAAGTTCATAAGTCATATTAAAACCAGATTCAATTGAAAACGTTTCTTCGCTCATAGAATAATCAATGTTGTATTCTTTACAATAGCGTTCAAAATATTCTTTTCTTTGATCATGATAGAGCTTATCATGAATTATTTCTTTACCACCTAAATAGGCAATTGAAGTATGTTTTTGACTTAAATAAGAAACCACATCTTTAACTGCATTTTTAAAATCAAGTAAAATACAACATTCATGAATAGGATCAATATTCATATCTAAAAAAATAACATTTGAACATATCTTTTTATATGTTTCAATATCTTCTTGACTGTATTTCCCAATACAAACTAAACCTTGAATATCTTCTAATTGATTTAAATAATCAACATCTGTCTTAAAAACACGTTTGATAGCAATCTTGTTTTAAAACAATATTCTTCTACTCCTTGACGAATACTTAAATAATAAGGGTCATTGGATTCTTCAATAGGAGATATCCATTGAATGATTCCTAATGTCATCACTGTATCATAGACTTTTTTATTTTTCTTTTTATAACCAAGCTGATTAGCTGCATCAAGAACACGTTGTCTTGTTTCTTTAGGAACAGACAAAGTAGGATCATTATTTAAAATACGTGAAACACTGGCGCTTGATACTTTCGCTAATTCAGCAATATCTTTTATTGTTGCCATAAAAACCTCCAATCTATAGTTATTTTATCATTTAGTAAATTTGAAATCAATGTTTACTAAAATATTGTCTTCGTTTACAAAATGTCTATTCAAAGGTAAAATAAGG
>ENA-OQIO01001663-OQIO01001663.1-human-gut-metagenome-genome-assembly--contig:-NODE-1663-length-10691-cov-2.320333_pt1 | contig 10691 bp, 13 predicted proteins | sample MGYA00242573_ERZ504737 | MGnify/ENA primary metagenome ERZ504737 (study PRJEB26092, sample SAMD00036203) | human gut metagenome | host: Homo sapiens | study: EMG produced TPA metagenomics assembly of... | reverse complement strand
CATCGCCGCCGTCAAGGGGGCGGGCGGTGTGGTGGTCGCCGCGCATGCGGGCGATCCGCAACGCAACCGCCGGCTGCTGTCCGACGAGCAGCTTGACGCGATGATCGCCGACGGCTTGGACGGCTTGGAAATATGGCATCGCGGCAATCCTCCGGAACAGCGCGAACGATTGCTGACGATTGCCGCACGGCACGATCTGCTGGTGACCGGCGGCTCGGACTGGCATGGCAAAGGCAAGCCGAACGGTCTGGGCGAGAACCTTACCGACGACGACACCGTACGCGAAATCCTGCATCGGGGTGTGGATTTGATCGGTCGCGTCGGCAGCTCACATGCCGCATGAAATCCGGATATGGAATTTCCAAGCGTGAACCGGATACATGAATCGAATATGAAAAAGGCGTCGAACCTGATATGGTCCGACGCCTTTTTCATATGGAACGTGTCCAACGCGTTTGTTGGTGGCGATCAGAGATTGCCGAAGCCGACGGCGTGCTTGGTTTCGGAACCGATGATGCATAGCCGAGAGAACCGGCCGGCACCACGATGCGACGGCCCTTGTCGTCGGTCAGGTTGATGGTCTTGCCATTCTCCACGGCCTCGGCGATGACGTTGTTCACTTCGTCGGCGCTCTGCTCGGTGCTGAAGGTGACGGTGCGCGCCACGTTCTGAATGCCCAGTTCGATATCCATGATGCTCCTTGTAAGGGTGTTCGTGTGCAAATTCGTTTGCAATGTATGCGCTTATTCTACGCGCGGTTTCTCATCGGTGGCGTCCTCGGCCTGCAGCCGGTCGACTCCGCTTTGGCCTTCTGCATAGTGGCTCATCGCGTTCGAGCAGCGGAATGAGCATGGTCGCCGCTTCGCTATGGGCTTGAGGAATTTCCTCCTCGTTCGTGTCGTCGCTGCCATCGGCGGTCTGCAACGTGCTGATCACAATGGTCGAACTGGACGGCAACGACTCGTGACGCTCCCTCGCGGACTGCTCCGGAACGAACGTGCTGACGGGGGATTCCTCACGTTCGCTCGTATCGTCCGAATCGGCATTGCCGGAAACCATGCCGGCGGAGGCGATATGTTCGGCGGCAGTCACATCGAACGCTTCCGTGGCGTCATCGACGATCTGCTTCGTCTTACGGACGGGCTGGGAGCCGGTGACATCGAAATCGCCGGTCCTGTCATCATCCATATCGGTCGCGTCGATATGACGTTCGCCGGTCGCGTCGGCATCGTTGCTCTGCTGCGCCACCGCCTGCCTGCGGCGTTCCGATTCGTCCAACAGCGTGCCCACGGTGATGGTGCTCGGCGGACGGTTGCCGGCCTTCTGCTCGTCCTGACGCGTCTCGCTCGGCCTATGGTTTTTCGCGGTGAGCATACCCAACTGGTGAGCCAAACGCTCCACCTGCGCCTTGAACTGCATGATCTTGACGCTATCGGCCTGATTCAACGCGCTGATGAAATCGCCCACCTGTTCCATCTGCAGCCACAGGTTGGCGCGCAGCATGATCAGATCATCCAGACGATTGCCCAGCATGCGTCCATACGCGCTGAGCAGCGCATTACGGTGGTTCTCGTCAAGTTTGGAGAAAATCCACGCCAAATCACGCGCCGGATCATTGACCTGCATATTCTGCCAGTTCGTGATGGCGGTGATCGACGAGCCCGAGAACAGCACATCGCCGTCGGACAGGCCACCATGCACCGGACAAGTGGCGAACGACCACAGGCCGTCCGTTTCAGAACGTCGGACCAGCTCGTCGTGATTTCCTGCGGCACATGGCCAGCCTGACGCAAACGCTTGATCCATGCGGTCAGCTGCGCGCGAATCTGCCCCGTGGAGAACACCGGATAGCCGGCCTCCTGCAGAAAATCCGGACGAAGACGGTGTATCGCGCCCAACGCGGTGCCCACGCTGGCACAGTCGTCCAACGTCAGCAGCGTCAGCGGACGCGCCTGACCATCATGATGCGTGGCGATCATCACGGAAACGTCTCCTGTGACGGACCTCTCCTGTTCGCCGTTGGAGAACGCCAGAACGCGATCGACGTCGAACCCCAATCCGCCCAACTCGCGGTTGCCCATCAACGTCTGCGCGGCACGCACGCGACCAACGAGACGCTTGCGTCCCTTCGGTGTGTTCGAAGCGAACGTGTCATACAACTTGCCCGCGGCGTCCTGCACCACGGCATGATCAATGCCATACCCCTTGTCGGTGGCGTTGACCTGCTCGCTGTCACGCGTGCCAGCATGGTGGCGTTCGGCATCGCCGCGCTCGCCAGGGCGGCCATCATAAATCTGCTTCGTTCGGTCACAATTCCAACCTTAATACACACTGAAGGCTAATAAGGGCGCGACTTGCCACGAATTCACGGTTAATCGCGCCGATGGCGTCCGTCTCGTCACGCAATCTGCCACAATGGAGCATATGGATGCAACAGCGGAAGCGATTCTCGACGGACTGGACGATGCGCAGCGCATGGCGGCGACCGCCGTGCGCGGACCCGTCCGTATCATCGCCGGCGCAGGTGCCGGCAAAACGCGGACCGTCACCCGAAGAATCGCCTACGCATGCGCCACCAAGGCATGGGATCCGCGCGCCACGCTCGCCGTGACCTTCTCCGTCAAAGCGGCCGCGGAAATGCGCAACAGACTATCCCAACTCGACGTCGCATCCGACGTCAAAGCCGCCACCTCCCACTCCGCGGCACTACACCAACTCCGTCGGATCTGGCCAGACGTATGCGAAGGCCCATGCCGTTCATCTCACGCAATCCGCGCGAAATCGTGGAACATTCCCTACGCCGAGTCACCACCCAGCAGGTGGACGACGACACCGTGCGCAACCTGCAAGCCGAAATCAACTGGTGCAAAATCTCACTCATCGCGCCGGAAGACTATGAACGCGTCTGCGCGGCCATCCACCACCAGCCGCCGGCAGGACTGGAACCAAGCCAATTCGTGGACGTCTACAAAGCCTACGAAACCGAAAAAACCAATCGCAACGAAATCGACTTCGACGACATCCTGCTCATCACCTGCCACCTCATCGAAAGCGACGAAGACGTGGCGGCCAACATCCGCTCCGGCATCACATGGCTCACCGTCGACGAATACCAAGATGTCTCGCCCCTGCAGCATCGGCTGCTCACCCGATGGCTCGGTGACAACCGCAACATCTGCGTGGTAGGCGACCCGGCACAGACCATCTACTCGTTCGCCGGAGCCAGCAGCTACAACCTGCTCAACTTCGCCTCCGAATTCGGCCCCTCACCGCCGACGTCAGACTCAACAACGACTACCGTTCCACCCCGCAGATCGTCAACTACGCCAACCGCGTGCTCGAAGCCTCACCGCAACGCGCCGACTATCTCAAACTCAACTCCAAGCGAGACCCAGGCCGCCGAGTCTCGCAAACCGTCTACAACAGCGATCTCGAAGAAGCCCGGGGCGTGGCTGCACGCATCCGCAGACTCGTGGACGAGGGAGCATCTCCGGGCGACTGCGCCATCCTCACCCGAGTCAACGCGCAGCAGAAAATCCTCTGCCGGGCACTGGGCGAACAACACCTGCGCTACCGCGTCAAACGAGACAGCGGATGGCAGAACTCCGCGCTCGCGGATGACGCTCAGACCCGCTTGGCCATGTTGGAAGCACTTGGCGCAGGCGGCGACGTTAAAGGCGTGACCATCTCCACCATCCATGCCTCCAAGGGCCTGGAATTCAAACACGTGTTCCTGATCGGATGCTCCGAAGCTGATTCCATACGGTTCACCACCCGAAGGCGACCTTCTGGAAGAGGAACGGCGATTGATGTACGTGGCGGTCACGCGTGCCGAAGACACACTCGACGTGTCCTATGCGCGCGCCGCGAAGACGATGGGTCCGATCGCGGGCGCAGGAAATCACGCTTCTTCCCGGTGACTGCGGGTCGCCGGAAGCGTTCGTATCGCCGGCGTCATCTGTACCGTCGGCGTCGTTCGTGCCATCGGCGTCATCGCCCTTGTGCTCTTCCTCGTCGAGCAGCTTGGACAGTTCGGCATCCCAATCGATGCTGTCCGGAATATCCTGTTGCGCCGTGGTCTGTTCCGTACCGGTAGTGGCGGATGCGGCGCCGTTCTCTTCGTTGGAGTTATCCTCGGACTGTTCGTCCGGCAGTTGCGGCAGCAGATCCGGATGCGACCATTTCGCGTCGCGCGCCTCGGGGCCTTCCTGCGCGCCGATGCTTTCCCACAGCGCGGCCGCCTCACGCATGCGCTTGGGGCGCAATTGCATGCCCATCAGGCTTTCGAACGTGCGTTCCGCAGGGCCTCCGATGGCGCGTTCGCGGCGCAACATCTCACGAAGCTGTTCGATATGCGGAATATGCGCCATGCCCGCACGCCACACGACGGCATCCACCCAGCCCTCCACCAAGGCAAGCAGATTCTCCAACGCCTTCATGGCCTGCTTCTGCTCCGGAGTGTCCGGGAACGCCACCTTGGTGATGTTCACCGCGCTGGCCATGGAATCCGGATCGATGGAATCCGCCTCACGGATCTGCTCCTCCATGGCATCCATGTCGATGGTGATGCCACGCGCGTATTTGCCCAGCAGCGCCTCGAAGCGGGCATCAGCCACGGCACGGAGGCGAACAGCCTGGCATGCGCAAGCTCCTGCAGCGCAAGATAGCCCATCACTTCGTTCACGTCGATGTCCAGCGACTTCGCGTATTCGGTCACGTTCTGCACGATCAGTCCGCCGGCGGGATTCTTCAGCAGCGCGATGCCCTGATCGAAGCTGCCGCGCACCTCATGGGACAGGTCGCCGGCGGCACGCCCCAACTGCATGGCGAACGACGTGTTGCCGACGAATCGCATCAGCTTCGCCGGATTCTTCATCTCGTCCGGAATCGGAATTTCGATGGGGCCTGCGAAAACCCCGGAAATCTCGGTCTGGATTTCGCCGTCGCCGAAACGCTGCGACAGAATCGAAGCCAGAGCGTCGTTCATCGATTCGGCCACGGGGGAGGCGAACTGCGCCCACGCGTCGATTGTGTCCTCCACCCAGCCGGCGCGGGTGAGCAGCTGCGTCTCGCCTTGCGCCGGGTTGAACTCGCAAGCGGTATCAAGCCACAGGTTCGCCTCGCTGATGGCACGTCTTGCGATTTCGCCGGTTTCGGCGTTCACGCTGCTGTCCGATCCGGCACCATTCGCCTGCTGCAACGCGAGCGATTTCGCCAGTTTGATGTTGATCGGCCCCTGTTCCACGGCCTGCTGCATATCTCCCATGGTGTTGAGTCCGCCGGCGGTGAACGCCTGCATCATGGACTTGACCTCTTCGGGCTTGGGCAGCGTGCTCGGATCCTGACTCATCAGCTGGTCGCGTACGGCTTCCGGCATGTTGGAAAGCTGGTTCCATGCCATCTCGCCTGAATCGGTCCGAAGCAATCGATAAGCCACTGGCGGATCGCATTCTCATCCATACCGTTTCCTGCCTTTGTTCCACGCGATTGTTAAGTTCGTTGCCTTCCATAGTATGGGAGGCATGGCCGATATGCAGGAAACACAGCGAGTTCACGCCAAAAGCACACGTAACGGGTCGTCTCAAGGCCTTCTGCCACGTATCAGACGACGTTGGCGTCAGGTCGGACGGTGGTTCGATGTTCGCCCTTGGCGATATCTCGCCGGACCGATCGTGGCTGTGCTCTGCGTGCTGGTGCTTATTGCGCCCAGCGCGTACGTGGTGCAGGAGCCGGGACCGACCCAGGACGTGCTCGGAAAAGTCGAAGGCAAGCAGGTCATCGACGTGTCCGGCGTGAAGACGCATAAGGACTCCGGCAAACTACTGCTCGTCACCGTCAACGCCTCAGGCGTTCCCGGATATCCTGTGACCAACGCGCAGGCGTTGCTGGCATGGGCCAATCCGAAGGCCACGGTGATTCCGCAGGAGGCCGTGTTCCCCGTCGGACAAAGCGCCAAGGACTATGCGAAGGAAAGCAACAAGGAGATGTCCTCATCGCAGAACGCCGCGGCCACGGCCGCGAAGCGGTTCCTCAAGGCGCACGGTTATGACGTGTCCGGTATGAAGGTGTCCATGCACGTCGACGACATCGGCGGCCCGTCCGCGGGCATGATGTACACGCTCGGTCTGATCGACAAGGTGACCGGAGAGCAGCTTTCCGGCGGGAAGACCATCGCGGGTACCGGCACGATGAACGCCAAAGGCAAGGTTGGCGCGATCGGCGGCATCCGGTTGAAGATGATCGGCGCGAAGCGTGACGGGGCCACGTGGTTCCTTGCCCCGGAATCCAACTGCTCCGACGTGGTTGGGCACGTGCCACAGGGCCTCCACGTGGTGAAGGTGGGCACGTTGGACGAGGCGTACGACGCGCTGGTCGCCATCCGCGATGGTAAAGGCGGTTCACTGCCGCAATGCACCGTCAAGCAATGAGCGTGCGGCGGAAGGAGATAGGCGTGATACAGGCGGAAATCGCCGTTTCATCTCGAAAAGTGGGCGATTCCGGCGTTCGTAACGTATATGTTCGAGCAGTGTTGGTATATTGACGAACGTGAATCAAACGGCATCTGATAACGCTGAAGAATTCGGTTTCCACGCCGGCGACCTGGTACAGGAATGGCTGTGGGACGATGATGTGGATGACTCGATCCGCGCCAAGATCGAGGAACTGACCGGTGAGGAGCTGGTCGACGAGGATTATGACTCCGCAGTCGACGGTGTGATCATCTGGTGGCGTGATGGCGATGACGAGGACGAACTGGCCGACACCATTGTCGATGCTTATGCGGTTCTCGGCGATGACGGCCCGCTGTGGGTGCTCACCCCGAAGCCGGGACGTCCGGGTGCCGCAAGCTCCAGCACCGTGCAGTCCGCGGCCAAGACCGCCGGCATGAACGCCGCCACTCCGCTGACCGTCAGCTCCGATTGGAACGGTATTCACCTGCGCGCGTTCGGCAAGGGCAAGTAAACCAAGACTTTTCGCGATTTTTCTCGCGTATACGAAAATCCCCCGGGCCCATTGGCTTGGGGGATTTCGCTATTACGTGGACTTTCCGGCAAAACACAAACAAAACGTGGGCGGAATGTGGGCAAAACACGGGTGCGCGCGTTGATATTACGCGGGATGATATGCGATTCCTTGATTTTTCACGGCGTTGCGAAAAGTGGGCGATGAGGGATTCGAACCCCCGACATCCACCGTGTAAAGGTGGCGCTCTAACCAACTGAGCTAATCGCCCGCAACGAACTACTGTACCGTATCCGCGCGATGAGCCGCACTCGTGTGTCGGCATGGCGGATATGATGCCGCTTGATCGGTACGAAACCGCCGTGTGAGCGATGAGCCGCACGTGTCGATTCACTGAATTTTCATCTTTTGCGGCGTCTGCGTCGAATCAATCACGTAAAGTAGTGACGTTAATACGTGTAGCAGGAGGTCGAACGCCAATGGCACAGGAACCTGAAACCGAGAAGAACGCATCGGGAATCGCTCATGCCGCGAAGCAAAGTGGGGCTACGATGCGGAACAGGTGGATGCTTTCCTTGAACGTGCGCACATGCTGTATGAAGGTGAGGGCGCGCAACTCACCCAGCATGATATTCAGAACGTCTCCTTCGAACTGGTCAAGGGCGGCTATGTGATCGCCCAAGTGGATGCCGCGCTTGCCCGTCTGGAACGTGCCGTGGTCGACAAGCAGACCACGTGGGAAATCTCCCAGCATGGCCGTGTGGCATGGAAGGCGCAGACCGAGGACCTGTTCAAGAAGCTCGACGCGCATGCCGAACGCGAGCACGGCCAACGGTTCAAGCCGGGCGAGGGCAAGAATCCGAGCTACGACCGCAAGCAGGTCGACAGCGTGATCGACAAGTGCCTGACGAAAGCCGCCGGCGAGCTGGGTGTTGAGGAAGTCAGTGAAGCGGACGCCAAGGCGATCGCCGACACGAATTCCCAGACCTTGAGCAACGTGATCTTCACTCAGCGCAAAGGCAAGAGGGGATACGACGAACGTCAGGTGGATTACTATCTGGCCGCCTGCGCGCAGTTGCTGACCCGACTCGAATCGTATGCGCGCGTCGCGGATTTCGTCGGTGAACCCTCCGAAGAGGCGATGGCCGCGGCCGCACCGTCCGTTGCCCCGGCTTCCAGTGATTCCGCAGCTGGCGAAACCCAGATGATCGCACCGCTGTTCGCAGCTCCTTCCGCCACGGTTCCGGCTGCTCCGGTTCCTCCTACTGTGCCAACCGTCACGCCGGGCGAAGAGGATTCCTTCGACGCGCTGAACAAGGCCGAGCATGAGATCTTCACGTCCGCGGTCACCTCCCCGGTGAGCGTGCCTGCCACGCCGACGAACACTCCGCCTGCGGCTCCGGTGGTTCCTCCGGTGTTCCAGCCGCAGACCGATTCCGCTTCTTCCGCGCCGAGCGCCGTTGAAGAGACCCAGGCGTTCGATCCGCTTGCCGATGATGCGATGGAAGATGCGCGCCAAAGACTCCGGCTCCGACCACGACCGATTCGCAGGCTCCAGCCGCTCCGGCATTCCCGCCGGCTCCGGTTGAACCCGAGCCGCAGCAGGATCCGTCTTTGGCCGCGTTGGCGCATCTGGCCCACACCATCAATGAGACGAACCAGACGGAAAACACGTTCACGCCGCAGGTTCCGAGCCTGTCCGCGTCCGACTTGCCTCAGGTCACCACCGGTTCGACGAGCCTGAGCTCCCTCGCAGCCTCGGTGCCGCCATCCTTCACGCCTGAACCGTCCGCTCCGGCTGAACCTGCCGCAGAACCGGCAGTTGCCCCGGCAGCTGAACCGTCCGCCGAACCCGATGCGGACAAGCAGCAGGAGGACAAAAAGCCGGAACCAAGCCCGGCCTTCAGGTCGATTTTCCCTGCGTCGGGCAACGACGACAATCTCGATATTCCGGATCTGTCGTTCCCGTCCTTCGAGTGAACCAACGGTAAGAAACAGGCTGGCGGAATCGTCAGCCTGTTCTCGCGTTTACACAATCCCAACTACACAGCCTCGACTACACAGTCCCAACTTACATAGTCCCAACCAATGCCGGAACATCGGCAGATCATACGGAGAGCAGCGCATAACCCATGCAACCATCAACCGTAGTAATTCTGGGCTCCACCGGGTCCATCGGCACCCAAGGCCTTGACGTCATCTCACGTCATCTCGACCGCTTCACCGTGACGGGTCTCGCCGCGGGCGGAGCACATGTCGAACTGCTTGCGCAGCAGGCGGCGAAATTCCATGTGCCAACCGTCGCGATCTTCTACAAGGAAGCCGTCCCCGCGCTACGTGAGGCGTTGGAACAGGCCGGCGCAGGCAACGTCAACATCACAGCCGGCCCTGACGCGGTGATCGCCATGGCAGGCTCCGGCGCCGACGTGGTGCTTAACGGCATCACCGGCTCCATCGGCCTCGAACCGTCCATCGCGGCACTGCAGGCAGGCTCCCAGCTGGCATTGGCCAACAAGGAATCCGTGGTGGCCGGCGGACACCTGCTGTTTAGCGCGCAGGTACGCGACAAGCAGATCAATCCGGTCGATTCCGAACATTCCGCCATCTGGCAGTCGTTGCGTTCCGGCACGCACGGCGAAGTGTCCAAGCTCGTCGTCACCGCTTCCGGCGGTCCGTTCCGCGGCTGGAAGCGCGACCAAATGACCGACATCACGCCGGAACAGGCCTTGAACCACCCCACATGGAACATGGGGCCGGTCGTGACCATCAACTCGTCCACGCTGATGAACAAAGGCCTTGAAGTCATCGAAGCAAGCCGACTGTTCGACGTGCCACCGAGCCGCATCGACGTGACCGTGCACCCGCAATCCATCGTGCATTCCATGGTGGAATTCCGCGATGGCGCCACCATCGCACAGGCTTCACCGCCTGATATGCGTCTGCCGATCGCGCTTGGCCTATCGGCTCCCGAACGACTTGGCAACATCGCAGCGGCCTGTGATTGGACGAAAGCCGCCATGTGGACGTTCGAACCGCTTGACGATGAGGCATTCCCCGCAGTGAGCTTGGCTCGACATTGCTTGGAAGCTTCCGAAAAGCATACGGCCGTGCTGAATGCTGCCAACGAACAGGCCGTTCACGCCTTCCTCGAACATCGCTTGCCATATCTCGGCATCGTCGATACCGTCAAGGAAGTGTTGGACGAAATGGATGCGGAACTGCGCGGCAATCCGCTATTCGCTTCCGTGGAGGAAATGAGCCAACTCGAGCTGGAAGCCCGTCGTCGAGCCGACGACTGATAAACAAGTAACGGAAAACGAAACAAACAAACAGACGAAACGTAAGTGACGCAAGGCTCCCTAAGTCGGGAGCCTTGTTATTGCAAGGATTTGACGTATGCCAGAAATCGAAAAGCCGTTCCGTAAAACCGGTGAGGCAGCCATTAGCGAAAGCCCGCTGCATCCGCGCCGCAAATCGCACCGTATTATGGTCGGTCCCGTTCCAGTCGGTGGGGGAGCGCCAATCTCGGTGCAATCCATGACCAATACGCTGACAGCCAATGTTCCCGCGACATTGCAGCAGATCGCGGAACTGACCGCGGCCGGCTGCGATATCGTGCGCGTGGCCGTACCAAGCAGGATGATGCCGACGCATTGCCGGAAATCGTAAGGAAATCACCGATTCCGGTCATCGCCGATATTCATTTCCAAAGCAAATACGTGTTCCAG
>ENA-OQIO01001662-OQIO01001662.1-human-gut-metagenome-genome-assembly--contig:-NODE-1662-length-10698-cov-2.481979_pt1 | contig 10698 bp, 14 predicted proteins | sample MGYA00242573_ERZ504737 | MGnify/ENA primary metagenome ERZ504737 (study PRJEB26092, sample SAMD00036203) | human gut metagenome | host: Homo sapiens | study: EMG produced TPA metagenomics assembly of... | reverse complement strand
GAGCTCTGAAGGTGTACCATCCCACTGGATGGGAGCACCATCCAGTGGGGATCCCACGACGCAAGGTATGGCCCGTTGGTCAAGTGGTTAAGACAGCGGCCTCTCACGCCGTTAACATCGGTTCGAATCCGGTACGGGTCACCATCCCAAAAAAGCAATGCTTTTTCGGGAGCCCCTGAGGACAAAAAATCCTCGGGCGAAATGGATTCGCCCTGCGGCAAGGTTTTGCTGTGCAAAACGCTTGAACGTGCCACTCGGCACGACTTGACAATTGGATAAAGGTTTGTTACTGTAGAGATGCAGTTTCAATAGCAGTTGGTGCTGATTAGGGCGAGGGTCCACCCGTTCCCATTCCGAACACGGAAGTTAAGCTCGCTTCTGCCGACAATACTTGGCTGGAGACGGCCCGGAAAGATAGGTAGCGCCAACATGGAGAGAAGCCACTCAATAGAGTGGCTTCTTTTTTTATATTCATAGCTGCGGGAGTGCAATTCACTGTTCGAAATCCGCGACAATACGTTACAATACCCCTATCAAGAGAGATAGGGGTATTTTTATTATGGAACATTTATATGACTGACAAGATGGTCGAAGCCTATTTGAAAGTCCTCGAAGGCGAAGAACGTGCCGCAGCGACGATCAAAAAATACCGCCGTGCTTTACTGGGCTTTGCAGCCTTTTTGAGCGGCGCGGCGGTCACACCGGAGATGATCCGCCTTTGGAAAGACGACCTGCGCGCGAGAAACTACGTGCCGTCGACGATCAACACCTATTTAGCGGCGCTGAACGGCTTTTTCCGTTTCTGCGGTTGGGCAGATTGCCGCGCACGGTTTCTCAAGATCCAGCGTCGCCTGTTCCGAGACAGCAAACAGGAGTTAACGCGAGCAGAGTATGAATGTCTCGTCGCCGCGGCAGAGGCTGCGGGCGACCGGGGCTTTGCGTTCCTGATGGAGACCATCTGCTCCACCGGCATCCGTGTCAGCGAGGTGCAGTATATCACGGTTGAGGCCGCGAAGAACGGCAAAACAGAAATTGCGCTTAAAGGCAAAATCCGCACGATCCTACTGCCGTCAAAACTCTGCCGCAAGCTGCTCAAGTTCGCCGCGCGGCAAAAAACCGCCTCCGGCGCGATCTTTCGCGCCAAAAGCGGCAAGTCCATGTCGAGATATCAAATTTGGCCGAAAATGAAAAAGCTGTGCACCCGCGCAGGTGTCGACGCAGGGGAAGTTTTCCCGCACAATCTGCGCCACCTGTTCGCGACGGCATTTTATCGCGCATACAAGGAGATCGTCAAGCTGGCGGATGTCCTCGGCCATTCGAGCATCGAAACGACGCGCATTTACCTTGTTACGAGCATGGCGGAGCATCGGCGTCAGCTCGAACAGCTAAAACTTGTATCATAAAACGGAATCTATATTCTGTTGCGCAAAAATGCCAAAAGCGAATACAGTTACCACTATATTCACAACTAAAGCGCATGCAGAGATCGAGCTGTCTGCGCCCGAGAACGCTCAAATGGGTGCAGCGGCACAAGCTTACAGTGCGTTTTCCCCTGTAAACTCCATAATTTATATTTGAAATCATAATTTCCCTAGTCTTTGTCGGAAGATTGTGCTATATTTTGCTACGAGTAAAGGAAACGATAAGATCGTTTCGCTTCCTTTGCATATACGGAATATAGATTCCGTTCTCAAAATCTCATATTTTGGCAAAACCGCCGAAAGGCGGCGACGCAAAGCCAGATGGTCTAACGCCTCTCCGAATGGAGAATACGCTATGACAGCCGGTTGCACCCTTACTGATGTATTCGCATGTCACTGCTCCGTCCGGCTTTGCTGGAACGGAGCTTTTTTCATGAGAGGGTGGCTGACGATCCGACGAACATTTAGAGCGTTTTGCACCGAACAGGGAAAGACTGCTTTGCTTGCCCAGTGGGATATTGAGCGAAATTTACCACTCACGCCGGATGATGTGACTTTCGGCAGCCACAAAAGAGTCTGGTGGACCTGTCCAAGCGGCCACTCATGGCAGGCCATGGTTTACACCCGCAGCGAGGGTGCAAGCTGCCCCTATTGCACGGGCCGCAAGGTTACGCCTAAACAGGGCGGCCTGGTGAAGCAGTTTCCCGCGCTGGCGGCAGAATGGGATGACGAAAAGAACGCGCCCTTGACGCCGCAGGATGTGACGACCGGCAGCCACAAGCTCATCTGGTGGAGATGCCCGAAAGGGCATTCGTGGCGCGCGGCGGTGTATTCGAGGACAACCCTCGGCGCGAGCTGTCCGGTCTGCACCGGACGGCAGGCGCTCGCAGGCGAAAACGACCTCGCGACGCTGTACCCGGACATTGCCGCGCAGTGGGACGAGGAGAAAAACGGTGCGCTCCGACCGAACAATGTGACTGCGGGCTCGAACCGCCGCGTGTGGTGGCGATGCGAAAAGGGGCACTCCTACCGTGCTGTGATCGCGCAGCGCGGCGACGGCTGCCCCTACTGCGCCAACCGAAAGGTGCTGCCGGGGTTCAACGACCTTGCGACTGTTCAACGCTTGTGGCCAAGCAGTGGCACGAGAGCCTCAACGGCGCGCTGACACCGGAGATGGTGACTGCCGGAAGCCACAAAAAAAGTGTGGTGACAATATCCCTACGGCCACATGTGGAAAGCGGTCATCTACGCCCGCACCGGCGCGCAGCAAAGCGGCTGCCCCGTCTGCGCCGGAAAGACCAGACGCAAAACCAAGTAAACCCAGCCCGCGGAGACGAGCAAAAGATAGAGAATCTTAGAAGGGAATGGAATGAAACGGCGATTATTGGCAAGTTTACTGACGCTTGTCATGATGCTGAACCTGTTGCCAACGGTAGCTTGGGCAAGGAATGATGAGGGCATTGATGCTGATTCGGTAGAAATGTATATGTAGTGACATCGGGGCCGATAACCCTTTGGACGGGTAAAGAAGGCCCAATTACCGTTCCCGAGGGGGACACAGTCAGAAGCTCGAACGAAGCTATTGTTAGTGTTACGCAAGATGGCACGCTGACCGGTGGCAGCAAAGAGGGACGCGCAGAGGTCACTGCGGGAGAGTCTACCTGGGTCGTTTATAACTATGCCAGCGAAGCGGAGTATAACTATTTATACGCGCTGTTCCACGAGAAAAGAATCTCCGTGATGGGCGACAGCATTTCGACGATCAAGGACAAAATCCCCAGCGGTAATGCTCTGTATTATGATAATACTACTGGCAAAGAGATGACTTTTGAGCGCAATTACTGGGGTGATATCATTACCCGCTTTGGCGCAGCAGAGGGCATTGATGAGGCATGGAGTGGAAGCACCATCGGTTCTAAAGCTGCTTCTATGGCAAGCAAGGATAGAATCAACAAGCTTGACGATAATGGCACGCCGGATGTGATCCTGTACTATGGCGGCAGCAACCCGGACAGCTCGGTTGGTGCGTTTGATCCCGATGCAGACTATGCGAAGACTGTCGATTGGGCGCAGTCCTATTCGGATACAGCGAGCGCCTACGCGGCTTCTCTGCAGCGCATGAAGGCAACCTATCCGGGTGCTGAGATTATCGCAATTATTCCCTATTATGAGCAAAATAATATTCCTAAACAGGCGGAAGTGATCGAGCAGATTGCAAAGCACTACGATATCACGACGATCGACCTGCGGGAGCTTCGGAATCAGGAAGGCATTTCTCCGAATAACGCGCTCCACCCTAATATGGATGGTCACAGCCAGATCGCGGCCTACATCTGTCAGCAGCTCTATGAGCAGCGGGCAGTGACTCCGGATGAGAAGACCGTCACCTATAATGCCAACGGCGGTAGCTTCAAAAACGGCAGGGATCCCATCAAGCAGTTCGTGACAGCTAAGCTGCCGAAGGCACCCGCGCAGGCTACGCCTTTGTGGCTGGTTCGATCGGGCTGCTGGCGGGAACAAGATTGCATCCGCTCTGGACACGGCGATTCCCTCTGGCATGCAGGACAACCTTAACGGTACGACCCTGTATGCGCATTGGACCCGCAGCTTTACGTGGGACTTCGACAATAATCTGGACGCTGTTGATGCGGATGGCAATGTTATCATCACTGTGAGTGATAAACATGGCAGCACCACGTTGAACGATGACAACACAGTGAAGTTCAATGATTATCAGGGTAAACTGAGCACTCCATTCACTCTTGACCCGACGCAGAATTGGTGTGTCGAGTGGAGAGAAAAGAATCAGGCAAAAGAGAATATGCTCTTCAGCTCTACTGCAACGAGAGAAAAGGGTATGACCTATATTTTCCTGTATGAGCCGAGCATCTATATGGGTACATATGATGTTACAAATAACAAAACAGATTACATCAACTTTGGCGGTCCTGCATATCAGAAAGAGCCAACCTCCAATGAGTATCTGTTGTCAAACTGGAGAATAACTATGATAAAGCTACCGAAACGAGCCTTGTGACTCTTTCTGTTGATGGTGAGCAGGTGTTTGCCAAACTGAACACGCAGCAGATACGGAAGCCATGGATCTTCGTTGACTGCAAGTGACTATGAGCAGTATGCTTTGGAGAAGCTCAACTTTACATTTAATTACCTCGGCGGTAACAGAGACGGCGGCGATACTCCTGCTTGGAAGCTTTCCAACACCTTTGACTACATCAAGGTGACGCTGGGTGACGACCATACCCACACATATGGCACGACCTATTCCAGCGACAGCACTGGCCATTGGAAGACCTGCACTGAGTGCGGTGCAAACGGTGAATTTTCGAAGCACACCGGCGGTACTGCCACCTGTACTGCAAAGGCGGTTTGTGAAACCTGTGATCAGCCGTATGGCGAATTAGGCGCTCATAAGCTGACCAAGACCGATGCCAAGGCTGCCACCTGCACCGAGGCCGGCAACGAGGCCTACTGGACCTGCTCCGGCTGCGGCAAGTACTTCTCTGACGAAAACGGAACCAACGAGATTGAGAAGGACAGCTGGGTGCTCAAGACTCTCGGCCACGATAGGACCAAGACTGACGCCAAGGAAGCGACCTGCACGGAAGACGGCAACAACGAGTACTACACCTGCTCCAGATGCGGTGGAGTCTTCAAGGACGAGGCTGGTACGCAGGCAACCACCGTTGTGGCGGAGACGCTGAAGAAACTCGGTCACGACTGGAGCAACAAGAACGGTATCTGCGCGCGCTGCGATGCCAAGTGCACCGAGACGCACAAGCCCGGCACGACCTGCTCTGTCTGCCACAAGTACACGAGCTATCCTTACCGTTCCCGGCGCGCGACCTATCCCGCGACCGCTCCCGCTGTCCCCAACGGCACGGTGACCGTTTCCCCGGCCAACGCTCCAAGGGCGCGAATGTGACCGTCACGGTGAAGCCCAACGAGGGCTATGAGCTCGGCAGCCTCGCCGTCAAGGATGCGAGCGGCGATCTGCTTCCGCTCGCCGACCTCGGCAACGGCAAGTACAGCTTTGTCATGCCGGATGGCAAGGTCAGCGTCGAGGCGGAGTTCGTTAAGACTGCTGCTACCAGCTTTGCTGATGTTCCCGCGAACGCTTACTTCGCCGACGCGGTGAAGTGGGCGGTCGACAAGGGCGTGACGAACGGCCTGTCTGACACGATGTTCGGCCCCTACGCGTCCTGCACCCGCGCGCAGATCGTGACCTTCCTATGGCGTGCCGCCGGCAGCCCCGAGCCGAAGACCGCAAGCAGCTTCACGGATGTTCCTGTGAGCACTTACTATGCCAAGCTGTCGCTTGGGCCGTTGAGAACGGAATCACGAACGGCATGACTGAGACGACCTTTGCCCCGAATGCGGCCTGCACGCGCGGCCAGAGCGTGACGTTCCTGCACCGTGCGCTCGGCAAGAAGGTCGAGAGCAGCGCGAGCTTCACGGATGTGAAGTCCGACACGTTCTAGCTGATGCGATTAACTGGCGGTTGCGAATAACGTGACGAACGGTACTTCCAACACGACGTTCAGCCCAACGCGGATTGTACACGTGCGGAGATCGTGACGTTCCTGTATCGCGCCTATCAGGGCAAGTAAAACTTAAAATCATGCGGAAAAGCGGCGGTTCACTCGAACCGCCGCTTTTTTGCGCCGCATTGACAAGCGCTCCCGCCCTCGGTATACTATGACCAAAAGCAAGACGGCAGTCAAAAATGCAGACGAGTTTGAGAGGTTAAACTCGAAAAGGGGAGAGCAAATGAAGTATCTTGGAAAGCCTGCGGGCATGTGGGCGCTGTTTGCCGGATCGTTTGAAAAGCACCTGACGGTCGAATTCGACCTGACTGCGGAGCAGGCGAAGGACGTTGCGGCGCGTGCCAAAAAGAGATATCGCGAGATCATCGCGAAGCTGCCGGAATTTGACAAGCGCGACCGCTTCGAAATGAACATCGTCAACTGCGCGATGCTCGCCGCGTTTATCCTGTGCATGCCGCAGCGGCCGGACATCAAAACGCTGACGGACTACTGCGCCGCGGCGATGATGACGCCTACGATGAAGGCTTTCTGCCGCGCGAGCGGAAAGAAAGTTCACGCCCAAGGACATCGAGGGCATGAAGGCGACGGCGAAGCTGCGCGCGGGCGATCGCAACCCCTATTCGTGGAACATGGACTTTTTCGAGTACGAGGACGGCAGCGGCTACGAGGCGCGCTTCACGACCTGCGGCATCTGCACGCTGATGCAGGTGTTGGGGCTCTACGATCTGACGCCCGCGCTGTGCCATCTCGACTACACGATGAGCGACGCGGGCGGCGCGTCGGATTTCGTGCGCGAGTACACGCTCGCCTCCGGCGGCCCCTACTGCGACTGCGGGTATCACAAAAAGCAGTGAAAAAACAAAAAGGATGCGTCTTTCGATGCATCCTTTTTCCTTTATGTAGGGGACTCAATCTTCGTTGTAGGCATCCGAGGCCTTGATGCGCTGGTACATGTCCTGCATCTGGCGGTCGATCTCAGCGATCTTGCCCGCGCATTCGAACATCTCCTCGTTGATGCCCTCGGGCAGCTTCGTTTTGTCGACCTTGTAGCGGATATCGTGCTCAAGGCTCGCCCAGAAGTCCATGGCGATCGTGCGCAGCTGGATCTCCGCCACGACGTATTCCGTCCGGTCGGAGAGGTAGACGGGCACCTTGATGTCCATGTGCAGCGAGCGGTAGCCGTTGTAGTTCGGCGTCTGGATGTAGTCCTGCTTTTTGACGATCTCCACATCCGTCTGCCGCGCCAGCATCTCGCCCACGCGGTAGACATCGTCGATGTAGCTGCAAACGACGCGCACGCCCGCGATGTCGTTGATGTTTTTTCGCGCGGACTCGATCGAGAGCGGCAGCCGCGCTTGATGAGCTTGGCGACAATGCTCGATTGCGATTTGACGCGTCCGTCGATGTGATGAATGGGATTGCGTGCATAAAGAACATTGAATTCACTGTTGAGAATATTGAATTTCAACGTGAGCTGCCGAACCGCCGCGTCATAGAGATTCTGCATGACAAGAAAGTCATGCGGATCTTCGCAAAGTGCGGCGCCGTTCCCCGTTCGATTCATTCTGAGCCTTCCTTTCCATCGGAAGCGTCAACGCCCGCCCGATGTGCTTTTGTTCCTTTCAGTATAGCAGACGATCACCGCCGCGCCAAGGGGAGAAATGCTGATTTTCCGCAAAAGTCTGCGCGAAAAAAGCAGCGGGCGGGAGAAACTACCAAGCGACGGGCAAAAGAACTTGCAATGCAGCGCAAGCCATTCTATAATTAACCTGAAAGGATATGCACAGCGTTCGGCACTTCCGCTCCGGTGGCAGAGCGAACGCGCGGAAGGTGCAGAAAAGAACAATGGATAAAAAAGGAAAACAGCAATTTCTTCTGGTCGCGTTCGGCGTGGCGCTCTATGCCGCGCTGATGAATCTCAACGAAGTCGCGGCGTTTCTCACGAGGCTCGCTACCCTCTTCACGCCGGTGATCATAGGGTTATTGATGGCGTTTGTCCTCAGTGTGCCGATGCAGGGCATCGCAGGACGTTTGACGCGCCTGATGCCAAAGGCAAAGGAAAAACACATTGACCTTCTCAGCCTGCTGCTGACGCTTTTGTGCGTGGTCATCGTCGTGGTACTGCTGTGCGTTCTGGCGCTGCCGCAGCTTGCCGCGTCGCTCAAGAGCATCGGCACACTGGTCAGGGAGAACTGGCCGGACTGGGCGCGCCTTCTCTCGGATCACGGCGTGGATACAAGCGAGCTCACCGATCGCATCGCCGCGCTCGATTGGAAAACGGTGCTGGAAAAGGCGCTCACCGGCGCGGCGCGCTGATCGACTCGGTGGTGGATCTTGCCGGTACCACAGTCTCGGCGGTGGCCAACGTCACCTTTGCATCGTCATCATGTTTTATGTGCTGCTCGACCGGCGCAGCTTGCTAAACAGAGCCGCAGACTCCTCTACGCCAACCTGAGCGAGCGAAAGGCCGATCAGGTCTGCCGCATCGCGCGCCTGACGCACACCACCTACGCCCGTTTCCTGTCCGGGCAGTGCGTGGAGGTCGTGATCCTCGGCACGATGATCTTTCTCGCGTTCTCCCTGTGCGGCATTCCCTACGCGGGGCTGACCGCTGCGCTGACGGCGGCCTTCGCCTTTGTTCCCTACATCGGCGCGCTGGCCTCCTGCGCAATCGGCGTACTGCTGACGCTGCTTGCCCAGCCGGAGAAGGCGCTGCTGTGCCTGATCGTCTATCAGGCGGTGCAGTTCACGGAAAATCAGTTCATCTACGCATGTGGTTGGCAGCAGCGTGGGGCTTGCGCCGCTGTGGACGCTCCTTGCGGCATTGCTTGGCGGCAAGCTCTTCGGCCTTGTCGGTATTGTGTTTTTCATTCCCCTCACGGCGGTAGTACTCCAGCTCGTACATGAGCACACCGCACAGCAGCTTTCGGAAAAGAAACTCGACCGCGAGGATCTGATCGAATAACAAAAAAGGACGACAGCTAAAAATAGCTGTCGTCCTTTTGTGCGGTCACGACTGCGCCATGCGCTCGAGGAGCTGGAAGGCCTCTTCGAGCTTGGGGTCGATATGGTCGGTCTGCAAAGCCTCGCGCACGCAGCCTTCGATGTGCGCGCGCATGATCTGCTGGTTGGCGCTTTTGAGGAGCGACTGCGTGGCGAGAAGCTGGTTGGAGATGTCCACGCAGTAGCGGTCGTCGTCGATCATCTGCAAAATGCCGTCGAGCTGGCCGCGGGCAATTTTCAGCTTGCGGCGGACGGAATCACGATCGGCTCTCATGCCTTAGCGGATGGAGACGGCCTGATAGCCCGCCTCATCACGGCGGCCTTGAGCGCCGCGTCGGTTACGCTGCCGTCCACGCTGACGGTGGCGGACTTGCTCTCGAGATCGACCTTTGCCTCCTTCACGCCGGGGACGGCGGAAAGCGCCTGCTGAACGTGATTCACGCAATGCATGCAGGCCATGCCCTCAATGCTGATGACTTTTTCCATGTTTGTTTCTCCTTTTTCATTACTTGCCATAATTTCCTTGCTTGCTATCTCCACTCCGCGATCCGACGGAGAAGAAACCGTTTTCGGTGCTGCCTCCGTGTGCTTGGCCTTGAACCAGCGCAGGCGCAGCGCATTGCTCACCACAAACACCGAGCTGAAGCTCATCGCGAGCGCGCCGAGCATCGGGTTCATCTTGAGCTGGAAGCGGGGTAGAACACGCCCGCCGCGATGGGAATGCCGATGGCGTTGTAGAAGAACGCCCAGAAGAGGTTTTCCTTGATGTTGCGGATGACCGCGCGGCTCAACTGCACGGCGGTCGAGACGTCGAGAAGGTCACTGCGCATCAGCACAATATCCGCCGACTCGATGGCGACGTCCGTACCGGCGCCGATGGCAATGCCGACGTCTGCGCGCGCAAGGGCGGGCGCATCGTTGATGCCGTCGCCGACCATGGCGACCTTCTTGCCGCCCTCCTGTAAGCGGCGGATCTCGCGTTCCTTATCCTGCGGCAGCACCTCGGCCACGACGCGGTCCACGCCGACCTGACGGCGGATGGCCTCGGCGGTCTTGGCGTTGTCGCCCGTGAGCATGACGACTTCAATGCCCATGCTCGAGAGCTCGGCGATGGCCTGCGCGCTCGTGGGCTTGACGACATCGGCTACGGCGATGAGGCCGATGAGCTTGCCGTCCAGCGCAAAGTAGAGCGGCGTCTTGCCGTCCTCAGCCAGCGCTTCGCCGCGCGCGAGCAGCTCACTGTTTTCGATGCGGTTTGCCTCCATCATGCGGCGGTTGCCGGCAAGGCAGAGCTGGCCCTCGACCTCGCCGCGGATGCCCTGACCGGGGATCTGCTCAAATTTGTCGACGGACAGGAACGTGAGCGATTCCTTCTCCGCCTCGGCCACGATGGCCTCGGAAAGCGGATGCTCGGAGAGCTTTTCGAGCGACGCGGCGACGGAGAGAAGTTTGTCCCTGCCGATGCCGCCGTCGACGACGTCGGTGACGACGGGCTTGCCTGCGTGATGGTGCCGGTCTTGTCGAGCACGACGGTGTTGACGCTGTGCGTCGTCTCAAGCGCTTCGGCAGACTTGATGAGGATGCCGTTCACCGCGCCGCGGCCCGTGCCGACCATGATGGCCGTCGGCGTGGCCAGGCCGAGCGCGCAGGGACAGGCTATGACCGTGACCGACACAGCGGCGAGGACGGCGCGCGGAAGGGCGTCCCAT
>ENA-OQIO01001658-OQIO01001658.1-human-gut-metagenome-genome-assembly--contig:-NODE-1658-length-10713-cov-2.513886_pt1 | contig 10713 bp, 11 predicted proteins | sample MGYA00242573_ERZ504737 | MGnify/ENA primary metagenome ERZ504737 (study PRJEB26092, sample SAMD00036203) | human gut metagenome | host: Homo sapiens | study: EMG produced TPA metagenomics assembly of... | reverse complement strand
TTCAAGATTGAAATCTTTTACTGCGTGAAATCCGTTAGGATAAATTTTCTGAATTCCCTGAAGAGATAAACTTGCCATTATAAGTGCCTCCTTAAATGATTACTTTTTACTTGTTTGACTAAATTTTGGTTTTGTTTTTTAATTGGTAGTTGAATTTGGTTTGTTTAACTTATGTACTTAGTATAGCGTTAGGCACGAAAATCAACAATGTCACAAGTGACTAAAAAATGGAGGGGAAAGTGTACATTTCAACCATATGAGGTTATGATTACAGTTAATATGTACAAATCAGTAGGAAATGGCAGTAGAAAATGCAGTTATCAGATGAAAGATTCTGATGGCTATATTTTTTCTGCCGAAGAAGTGAATTGAATTGTCAGGTATCGGTACTGTGGAAAGTAAGATTCATCTAATAAAATGTCGGATTCTCAAAAAGAAACAACATGGACAACCGGTATAGAATTTTTTACAATTATTTTAAAGTAATCAATTCTATATGATGAAGTGTAACGAAAAGGAAGTAAAACAATATGAAAATCAGTCAGTTGAGAGTAAATAATATCGAACATCCTCTTGGATTCCTGCTGTGCAATTGCAGAACTTTATATCGGAGAAGAAACACAGCCAACGGTATGTACAGGAGAAGGATGGAAATAGTGCCATTTGATGCGCAGGCAGAGTTCAGCGTGGAAGGGATGGAGTCGAAGAAGCTGCAAGCCGGAAGCTATGTCTTTCAAGTGAAAATGGAGGAAAAGTAGATGTTAGAACAGAAATGGAATAAAAATTGGAAATTTTGGGAAGATAAAGATTCTTTTGCATTAGTATGGAATATCCCGGAAATCGCAAGAGATATTACATTGCCACATGATGCAATGATTGAGAAACCTGCAAATCCAGACAGCTTAAATGGAGGAAACACAGGATTCCGTGACGGAGATGTATACACTTATGTAAAAATGCTTCATGCACCGGATGAGTATAGAGAAAAGACTGTAATGTTGAAATTTGAAGGTGTGTACATGAATGCATTTGTCTATGTGAATGGACAGATTGCAGCAAAGAGCCCATTCGGATATACGACATTCTACGCTCCACTGAATGATTTCCTGAAAATAGGGGAAGACAATGAGATCCGTGTGCAGGTACGTGCCGGGGCAATGACAAACAGCCGCTGGTATTCCGGTGCAGGAATATACAGAGATGTGTATCTTCTGGAATCTGAACTGACACACATCATACCGGAAGGAGTACAGATTAAGACAGAAAATGCGGATGAGGATTATGCAACATTAAAGGTATCTGTAGAATTAGAAAATAAGACAGCTGCACCACAGAATCTGGTTGTGGAAACAGTGATCCGTGACAGCGAGGAAAAAGAAACAGGCAAAGAGGTTACACATGCTACTCTGTTTGGAAGTGAAAAAAGAACAGTGAAACAGCGTATTCTTGTAGAAAATCCAAGCCTTTGGAGCGCAGAATCCCCAAGTCTGTATACATATGAGACAAAAGTATACGAAGATACAGAAGAGAAGAAACTGTTAGATGAAGCAAAAGATACTTTCGGAATCCGTACTCTCTCTGTAGATGCAAAGCGTGGTCTCCGTGTGAACGGAAAGTCTGTCAATTTACGTGGCGGCTGTGTCCATCACGACAGTGGACTTCTAGGTGCTGCAACTTATGAAGATGCACAGTACCGTCAGATTCTGAAAATGAAAGAAGCTGGATTCAATGCAATCCGTATGTCCCATCATCCGATGGCTCCGGCTATGCTGCGTGCGTGTGATGAGATTGGTATGTATGTTATGGATGAGACTTTTGATATGTGGAACCGTCTGAAATCCAACTATGATTATGGTCTGTATTTCCAGGAGTGGTGGGAAAAAGATGTGACAGCGATGGTAAGAAAAGATTACAATCATCCGGCTGTGATCCTTTATTCTGTAGGAAATGAGATTCCGGAGATCGGAACTGACAAGGGCGCCCAGACATGCCAGCAGCTCAGTGACAAGATCCATGAGTTAGATGACACAAGATTTACACTTGCTTCGATCAACGGTGTATTTGCAGCGGGGGATCAGGTGGATCAGATTGTTGCAGATGTTGTTGCAGATTTAAGTGCAGAAGGAAAGATTGATGGAAATGTCAACGATTCATGACTTTGATGGATGGATATCTGGATGAAATCGTGGTACATCATGCAATCAGCAATCGACTGGAAAAAGCATGCGCAGGTGTAGATATTGCAGGATATAATTATATGACTGCACGTTATGAGGGAGATGGAGAAAATTACCCGAACCGTGTAATCGTAGGAAGTGAGACCTATCCACCGGAGATTGCGAGAAACTGGGATCTTGTGGAAAAACTGCCACATGTAATCGGTGACTTTACATGGACCGGATGGGATTATATCGGTGAGCCGGTGTTGGAATCCCTGCATATAAGTGGGGCGAAGGTGGATTCGGAGCCGGATTCCCGGCACAGCTTGCATATCCGGGAGATTTTGATATCACTGGGTTCCGCCGTCCGGCATCTTATTACAGAGAAGCAGTTTTTGGACTTAGTATGACTCCATATATTGCTGTTCAGAACCCGACACATTATGGAGAACACCTGATTAAGACTCCTTGGGTAATCAGTGACTCTACAGCAAGCTGGAACTGGGAAGGTATGGAAGGAAAACCGGCCATCGTGGAAGTCTATACGCAGGGCGATGAGGTAGAACTTCTGTTAAATGGAGCTTCCCTCGGCAAAAAAGCAGCGGGAAAAGAAGCCGGATTCCGTACATTATTCGAGACAACGTATGAACCGGGAACTTTGACAGCTGTTTCCTATGAAAAAGGACAGGAAATCGGAAGAAATGAGCTTAAGACTGCAGGAACAGAGAGAACACTTGTGGTAGAACAAGAAGAATATGCCGGATTAAAAGGTTCTGCTCAGGAGCTGATCTATGTCCAGGTAGAGATGTGTGACCAGAATGGGGTGCTTGTGACAGACGACAACCAGAAGATCATACTGGCTGTTGAAGGAGAGGCAGAAGTGCTTGGATTTGGAAGCGGCAATCCAAAGCCAAATTATAACTTCAATGAAGGTGTGACAGAACTGTTTGGCGGACGTGCACAGATTATCCTAAAGAAACCGGCAGAGACAGTAACACTGACTGTAAAAGCAGAAGATGGAATGAAAGGAGCTATTACGATCAATAAATAATTAAATTAATGGAATAAAATATCCTATGGAGAATGAAAGCTGTGAAAGTGGCAGAGTCAACAATGTTTGCCCTGAACTTCCTGAAGTTCGGTGCTCCGACATTAACAGGAATCATCCTGATCATCTGTGTTGTTATCAACCCAATGAACAAATATGCAGACGAAATTGCTGCTATGAAAGTGAAAATGGGTCAGAACGACTAATTAAATTACATAATGTGAATTAAAAATACCATGCGGGCGGTGCGTCTGCATGGTATTTTTTATGTTATATTATTTCATTGCAAATGGAACAAACTCCGGTTCTTCGTTCTTGTGTTGTTTCCGGTATTCCAACGGCGACATCTTATAGGCAGAACGGAACACTCTGGAGAAATGATCAGCAGAATTATATCCAATCTGTTCTGCAATCTCACTGACCTTCATGGATGTGTTCAGAAGATAGTTCGTTGCATCGGCCAGACGAAGCTTCTTGATCAGTTGGGTAAAGGTGAGCCCGGTGTTCTGCTTGATCAGAGTGCAAAGATACGGTTCACTGTAATGGAAAAGTTCAGCAAGAGAAGATAATGTCAATGTCTGATAATTATGCTGGATATATTGTAGTACCAGTGAAAAGTCAGATCCCATTTCATGATTGTAGAACTGGATAGTCTGACTGTAGTTCCGTAATAAAGCAGAGAACATTAGGTAAACATAGCTGATACAACAGGTGTTACTGTACATATCCTTTTTGCTGCACTCAATCATCATATTGCGGATATATTTTTTTAATGTCCGGTTACTGTTAGTAAAAAAATATCAGATAGTTCGCATGACCGTCTCCCTGCAGAATGGTACGGAAAAAGTAGGATAACAGATCTTTTCTGGACATCAGTGAGAAGAAAGTTGTCTCGAAAGTGCTCTTTCGTATACAGATTGTAAAAATTGTAGAATCATCATCAATGTAAAAATCGTGTTTAGAATTCGGAGCAATAATACATAATTCACCATCTTGCATGATATGTTCTTCTTCTTTAAAAATAAAGGTTCCTTTTCCTCTGGAAACATAATTGATTTCAAAATAATTATGTCGATGAAGATTCGGGCGAGTATATCTTGGATGACGGATGACAAATACATCTCTTGCATTTGGAATTAAATCAGCTTCTTCTACCGTAGGGGCAAGCGGAGCACCGTCATACAAAGTGAGGGATAGAGGAAGGGAATCGACAACCTTCTCAAACTCTTCATCACTCATAGAATCATAATCGTCTGTCAGATCGGGAGCGGGAATGGAATCGTAAAGAAACCCTTTGTTATATAAATATTCTGTCATTTCCGGAAACTGCAGGCGGTTCCCGGTGCGCTGGTAATAATCTTTCATATGCGCCTGAAACTCACCATAGGTCATATAATAAGCCATAAAATTCTCCTAAAATAAGCGTGGATTGTATAGAACAATAAAATTAGAAATCAACAATTCTTATTGTAGCAGATGGAAGAGATCTTTGACAAGAAATAACAGCATTATAATGATGAAAACAGAAAAATCAAGAAAAGGCATAGAGTATGAAAAAACGTCGGATTGATAACAAAATACTACATGGAAGAAAAAAGTTCTGTTCGATACAATGATATTGTAAAATAAGAATGACAAACGGAGGTTTGAGAAGATGTTCGATTATAAAGCAAATCCATTTTATTTAAATGATAATGAAATTAAATGGGTAGAAGATACTTATGAGGGAATGAGTCTGGAAGAAAAGCTGGGTCAGCTGTTCTGTCCAATTGTATTTACAAAAGATGAGAAAGAATTGAAAGAACTGGTGCAGGAGAAACATATCGGTGGAATGCTGTATAGAGAAGGACCAGGAGAAGAACTGCGTCAGGCACATAAAGTACTTCAGGATGCTGCAAAGATCCCGCTTCTGACAGCGTCAAATCTGGAGTACGGTGGAAATGGTTCTGCCATTGAGGGAACTTACTTCGGACGTGAGATGCTCGTAGCAGCTACACAGGATACAGAGAAAGCTTATCAGCTTGGTAAAGTAAGCTGCAGTGAAGGTGCGGCAGTTGGAGTAAACTGGTCTTTTGCGCCGGTTGTAGATCTGGATCAGAACTATCATAATCCAATCACAAATGTACGTACATTCGGAAACGACCAGCAGACGGTCATCAATATGGGAAAAGCTTACATTAAAGCAGCACAGGAAGAAGGCGTTGCCACATCTGTAAAACATTTCCCGGGAGATGGTGTGGATGAGCGTGACCAGCATCTTCTGACAAGTGTGAACTCCTTAAGTTGTGAGGAATGGGACAAGACTTACGGTAAGATCTATGAAGAATGATAGAAGCAGGTACTCTGACTGTGATGGCAGCACATATTGCAATGCCGCATACGAAGAATACTTTGACAAGAAGCCATGTGAGAGAATCATTCCGGCAACATTATCCAAAAACCTGATGAAACATCTCCTCCGTGAAAAGCTTGGATTCAATGGGCTGATCACAACAGATGCGACACCAATGGTTGGATTCTGCAGCGCAGAGGAAAGAAAAAAAAGCCGTACCGCTTTGTATTGAAAATGGCTGTGATGTCATCCTGTTCAACAGAAATATGGAAGAAGATATGCAGTACATGGCAGACGGATACAAGAATAGAATTCTTTCTGATGAGAGACTCGAGGAAGCAGTAAAACGTATTCTTGCGACAAAAGCAGCGATGAAACTTCCGCAGAAAAAGGCAGAGGGAACCTTGGTTCCGGGATCGGAAGCACTTGATATTCTCAAATGTGAGAAGCATGATGCATGGGCAAAAGAATGTGCAGACCAGGGCGTGACTCTTGTAAAAGATACACAGAACCTGTTTCCGCTTAATTCGGAAAAACAGAAGAGAGTTCTCCTTGAAATCATGGGAGATTTCCCGTCAAATGAGCGTGTGACAGCATATTTTAAAGCAAAATTGGAAAAAGAGGGATTTGAAGTAACTGTCTACGAAAAAGAAGGATTTGAGGTTATGGAAGATACAGTAGAGAGCTTCAAGAGTCGCTACGATCTAGTATTATATCTTGCGAATATCGAGACAGCTTCCAATAAGACAGTATCCCGTCTGAACTGGCACACGATGTTCGGACTTGGCAACAACATGCCTTGGATGGTACACGAGCTTCCGGTTGCATTTGTAAGTATCGGAAATCCATATCACCTGCTCGATGCACCGATGGTGAAGACATACATTAACGGATATTGTAATTCAGAGTATGTCATGGATGCAGTTGTTGAGAAGATGATGGGAAGAAGTGAATTCAAAGGAAAATCACCAATCGATCCGTTCTGTGGAAAGATAGACCTGAAATTTTAATAACAAAAGAAGGATTCCCAAGCTGGCTTTATAGTGTGAATTTGTTTATGCTTATGCAGCAGGAAATTATGACTTCATATATCAGCCGGAAAGGACTGAGGAAACCTTATGGAAGACATACAACTCTTGCAAGAATTGCAAAAAACGGACAGGCAATGGAAATTCTTGGAAAATATACACCGGCACTTGCAGGAATCGCAGCATCCGGGAATCTGGAGATGGGATCTAATTCATTAGAAGAACTGTCACATATAGGATTTCTCCCATTTGATCCGGCTGCACTTGAGACAGCAATTGAAGAGATATCCAATCTTACAGTTGAATTATAAGTAATGTGTAACTCCCACAGACATGCAGAAACAGCAGACATGTGGGTAACGGAAAGAGAACAGGTAAGATTCTGTTTCCTTTCCAGCATAAAGAAACAAGGAGTAACAAAATGGAAAGAAATTTGAAAGAACTGATTAGTCAGATGACACTGGAAGAGAAGGCGGGAATGTGTTCAGGACTGGATTTCTGGCATCTGAAAGGAGTGGAGAGACTTGGAATTCCGAGCGTCATGGTGAGTGATGGTCCTCACGGACTCAGAAAGCAGGAGGACAAGGCAGATCACCTTGGAATTAATGACAGTATTAAGGCAGTGTGTTTTCCGCCAGCTGTTTTGAGTGCATGTTCTTATGACAGAAAATTACTGGAAAAACTGGGAGAGGTTGTTGGAGATGAGGCACAGGCTAAGAATCTGTCTGTTGTACTCGGACCAGCAGTAAACATTAAGCGTTCCCCGCTTTGTGGAAGAAACTTTGAGTATTATTCCGAGGATCCATATCTTGCAGGAGAAGCAGCTGCTTCATTTATTAATGGAGTGCAGTCCAGACATGTTGGAACATCAATCAAGCACTTTGCAGCAAATAACCAGGAATTCAACCGTATGAGTGCATCTTCTGAAGTGGATGAGAGAACCCTGCGTGAAATCTATCTGCCGGCATTTGAGACAGCAGTAAAGAAATCACAGCCTTATACAGTGATGTGCTCTTATAACAAGATCAATGGAACTTATGCATCAGAAAATCCATGGATTTTGACAGAAGTACTGCGTGATGAATGGGGATTCAAAGGCTATGTGATGTCTGACTGGGTGCAGTAAATGACCGTGTAGAAGGCTGAAGGCAGGACTGGATTCTTGAGATGCCGTCTTCGAATGGAATCAATGACGCTGAAATCGTAAAAGCAGTGCAGGAAGGTACTTTAGACGAGGCAGTTTTAGATCAGGCAGTAGAACGAATTCTGAAGATTGTATTCGAATATCTGGATAATAAGAAAGAACAGCCACTTACTTTGGAGCAAGATCATGAATTCGCTCAGCATGCGGCAGAAGAATCCATTGTTCTTCTTAAGAATGAAGAGAATATTCTTCCATTGAAAGAAAAGGAACAGGTTGCCTTTATCGGTGGATTTGTAAAGAACCCACGTTATCAGGGGGGCGGAAGTTCCCACGTGAATCCTTTCAAGGTGACAAGTGCATGGGATGCACTTTCCGGTAAAGAAAATATTACTTATGCAGAAGGATTTTCTTCTGAGAAAGATTTCTATGATGAGAAACTTGTAGCAGAGGCAGTCGAGACAGCAAAGCAGGCAGAGAAAGTCATTATCTTTGCAGGTCTTCCGGAATCTTTTGAATCAGAAGGATATGACAGAGAACATATGCAGTTACCAGAATGCCAGAATCGGTTGATTGCAGAAATTGCAAAAGTACAGCCGAATACGATCGTTGTTCTTCACAACGGAGCGGCAGTGGAGATGCCATGGGTTCAAAATATAAAAGGTGTTGTGGAAGCATATCTTGGCGGCCAGGCTGTGGGACAGGCACTGGTAAATATTCTGTATGGAATAGTCAATCCATCTGGAAAACTTGCAGAGACACTTCCAATCAAGCTGGAAGATAACCCGTCCTATCTGAACTTCGGAGACGGGGAAAAAGTAGAGTACAACGAGGGTGTCTTTGTCGGTTACCGTTATTATGACAAGAAAAAATGAAAGTAGCCTTCCCATTCGGACATGGACTGTCTTATACAACATTTGAATATAGCAATCTGAAAACAGACAAGGACACAATGAAAGAGGGAGATACTATTCAGGTGTCTGTTGATGTGACAAATACCGGGGATTGTTTCGGAAAAGAAGTTGTCCAGCTGTATATCTCTGACCTGACAGGAGCAGCCAGAAGACCAGAGAAGGAACTGAAAGGATTCGAGAAAGTTGCACTGAACCAGGTGAGACCAGGACAGTAACCTTTACACTGGATAAGAGAAGTCTTGCATGGTACAGTACAGAGCTTCATGACTGGTATGCAGCAAGCGGAGAGTACCAGATTCTGATTGCAGCTTCCTCCAGAGATGTCCGTCTGAAGAAGACAATCCAGTGGGAGAGTGCACAGAGACTTCCTCTGCATATTCATCTGAATTCAACGCTTGGAGAACTCCTGAAAGATGAGAGAACAAGAGAACTTGGCAAAGAGCTGAAAGGAAAACTGGATGCATTCTTTGGCGCAGTGGATGGTACGGCTGATCAGATAGATGATGCAGTTTCCGATGACATGGGAGATGCTATGGCCATGTCTATGCCAATCCGTAATGTGCTGAGCTTTGGACTGGCAGACAAAGAAGAACTGCAGGCAAAGCTGGATGAATTAAATAACAAATAGAAAATATAAAAAAAATGCCGGATTTTTCTAAAGAACCTACATGGAGAAGTTATATACAGTACATTAAAATAGAGTTATAAGAACTGAAAATGTGCAGTGTATGATTTTATAATGAAGGAGATAAAGAAAATGAAGGCATTTATTTTTGACCTTGACGGGGTAATCGTATTTACAGATAAATTCCATTATCAGGCATGGAAGAAGATGGCAGATGAGATGGGAATCTACTTTGATGAGAAGATCAATAACAGACTCCGCGGAGTAAGCCGTGCAGACAGCCTGGAGATTATTCTTGAAAGATACGAGGGAGAACCACTTTCAGCAGAAAAGAAAGCAGAGCTGATGGAAGAGAAGAACAATACTTATAGAGAACTTCTCAAGACAATGACAAGAGATGATGTAACAGATCAGGTACGCAATACATTGAAAAAGCTCCACAAGGCAGGGTTCAAGCTGGCACTTGGTTCTTCCAGTAAAAATGCAAAATTTATTCTTGAGAAAGTAGAATTGCTAGATACATTTGATGAAATTTCAGATGGAAACAATATCACATATTCCAAACCACATCCGGAAGTATTCCTGAAAGCAGCAGAATTTCTTGGAGAAAAACCGGAAGACTGTGTTGTTGTAGAGGATGCTTATGCAGGAATTGATGCAGCAAAGGCAGCAGGCATGGAGGCAGTTGGTATCGGAGATGCAGCAGGATATGAAAAATCAGACTATAAGATCCAGAACTTTGAAGAACTGTTAAAAATTGCAGGAATTGAGTAATGCAAGTTTCTGTGATGTTCTAACATGTCTTTGGAAATTATTTATAAACAAATGTGTTAAAGAAAAATTCCTATACAGCTTGCAGTTTTAAAGCAGATTCGCTACAATGTCACTAGAGTGTATCTGTAAAAGCGAATTATCTTATTGCTTTTACAGAAAACCTGAGAAAAAGAAAAGAGGAAATGAAAATGGCAAATCCAGTAGTTACATTTGAAATGGAAAATGGCGATATCATGAAAGCAGAACTGTATCCGGAAGTAGCACCGAATACAGTGAACAACTTTGTGTCACTTGTAAAGAAAGGCTTCTATGACGGAGTAATCTTCCACCGCGTAATCAGCGGATTCATGATCCAGGGCGGAGATCCGGACGGAACAGGAATGGGTGGCCCGGGATACTCAATCAAAGGTGAGTTCGCGCAGAACGGTGTAGAGAACAACCTTGTACATGATGCAGGAGTCCTTTCCATGGCGCGTGCAATGCACCCGGATTCAGCAGGAAGCCAGTTCTTTATCATGCACAAGAAAGCACCACATCTTGACGGAGCTTATGCTGCATTTGGTAAGATCACAGAAGGAATGGATGTAGTGAACAAGATTGCTGAGACAGCAACAGACTACAGCGACCGCCCGCTTGAGAAACAGGTAATGAAGAAAGTTACTGTTGAGACATTGGAGAGGATTATCCGGAGC
>ENA-OQIO01001656-OQIO01001656.1-human-gut-metagenome-genome-assembly--contig:-NODE-1656-length-10736-cov-1.893581_pt1 | contig 10736 bp, 13 predicted proteins | sample MGYA00242573_ERZ504737 | MGnify/ENA primary metagenome ERZ504737 (study PRJEB26092, sample SAMD00036203) | human gut metagenome | host: Homo sapiens | study: EMG produced TPA metagenomics assembly of... | reverse complement strand
CTTTACGGAGAGCTTTTTCGTACAGATATTTTTCTGTAGTGTAAATTTCCCTCTGAGTAATAGGCTTTTCATAGTTTTTAAACTCGAACACGATATACTTCGTAGAAAAATACTTACAGATCGTGTCAAAAAAATCCTGTGTCACCCCGTTTTTGATCTTACAGCACATGTCAAAACGATACAGATTTTCCTCTGTTGTCTTCTGCTGCTCCCACAAAGTCAGATATTCTCCAAGGATATATTTCAGAATAGAAACACAAAGTTCCTCATATTTCTTGAAAGCTGCACTACCGGTCTCCAACACTTTTAACTGCGCTATATAGCTGTCAGCAACCGATTCCGGATCCGTATTCTCCATCTGGCTGCTTTCCTCAAAGATAAAAGGCTCCGGTCTCTCCGGTTCTATGTTTTCCACCGAATAATTCAGAATCGAGATCAGTTCGTTCTTCAGTTCCGGATAGTCCTCAAAGAGCCACAGCACATTTCGGATGTCCCAGACATATCCAAGCTTCGCCTCTTCGTACTTTCTCTTAGTCTCATCAGAGACAGATTCGCCACTACACAGATATTTTGTAATGGCAGATCCTTTTTCTGATCTGACACTGCTTTTCCAACCAGACGGCTATAACTCTGCAACCGTTTAAGTGTAGCGATTTCTTTGGAATCACTGTACATTCTGGTCATAAAGACCCATTCATCGCTTTGGAAAGAAACCCCTTTATATGTAAGGTATTTTTCAAAAAGCTGCTTAAAGCGGGCCATATTTTCCCAGTTTTTCATCTGCACATCACCCTCTGAATTTATATAGGGTTCTACGCAGAGATTGCGAACGACCTGTTCTGTCACTTTTATGTTCGGCGCATATATCAGGCTTCTGTACATCCGGCTTTTGTTTGGCACAGAACGTGGAAAATCTTCCGGAAATCCCTTTAATCTGGCTATTTCTTTGTGTGTGATCTTATGATAGACGCCATGGATACGGATCAGCGGCATTTTTATCAGATTCAGACGAACCTGCCCGGATTCCCGATAACCGCCTTTTTCCCAACACAAAACGCTGTCACCGGCATGCGAAGCATCAATCTTCTCTTTCGCAAAATCAATTCTGTAATACCAGGAATCCTGTGGATTCATTTCCACCCAGCCATCCAACAGGATACTACTCTTATGGACCTGCACCGGCATGATCATATCCGAAGCATTCACTCTTTTTGAAACAATATATGCAAATTCTTCCCGCAGCGGAAATGCAGTAACCTCCGAACTCTGGATATTTTTATGCGTGATATGGTATCCATATTCTTGCAGCTGAAAAATGTGCTCCTTTATGAACCCTTTCCATAATTGCTTTTTCATAACAAAAAGAATGGCCGGCGGTCGTCTTCTTTGCACCAGGGTCAAACTATAAAACACCTCTTCTGCTTTCGACTGCGTCAGATCAAAAGCCCAGACATCACTGTCCGGAACTGTGGCAGGATCTATGGAAGAAAGGCTGCATGCAGTTACATTTTGACTTATATTTTCCTGATAGATCTCTATCACTTTTCTGTCCGGCTCATATGCTTTCAAAATCTCATAACCGGCATTTTTAAAACCCAGAGTCAGTGCACCGATACCGGCATTAAAGATCACCACTGTATTCTTCATATATTTTTTCCTATCTTATTATTTGTACTGTGACAGCAGCTCCAAAAGCTTACCACTGTTGATTGGTTTGTTATAATTGATCCCCACAAGCCAGGATATTCCCTGTACATTTCTGTAAAGACTCCGGATAATTTTTCTCCTTTATCTGCTCTATGGCTGTCCGGGCACTCTGGTTTCAGTTCAATCTCCTCTCTGGCACTACCGGCATAAGCATGTACCCGTCACCCCTTCTTAATATCCCCTGAAAAGCAAAATAATTTCACAGCATCATATGTCTATATGATACCATGAAACTATTTTTGCGTAAAGATTTTATAAAAAAGCCTCAGAGTATTTTCGCATATACATACTCTGAGGCTTTCTCTATAGTCCATATATATTTTTTACTCCACTGTCACGCTCTTCGCCAGATTTCGTGGTTTATCCACATCCAGGCCTTTGGCTACGCTTACGTAGTAGCCCAGAAGCTGAAGCGGGATCACTGCCAGGGATGTTGCAAAGTGCGGGTCTGTTTTCGGGATGTAGACGGTGAAGTCTGCAGTATCCTCGATATTGTAATTGCCAAATGTGGTCAGGCCCATAAGGTAGGCGCCACGGCTCTTACACTCAACCATATTGCTGACTGTTTTTTCGTAGAGATCCGGCTGGGTCAGCACACCGATCACAAGAGTCCCGTCTTCGATCAGGGAGATCGTTCCGTGTTTCAGCTCTCCGGCAGCATAGGCTTCAGAGTGAATGTAACTGATCTCTTTCATCTTCAGACTGCCCTCCAGGCTGATAGCGTAATCAATTCCTCTTCCTACAAAGAAAGCATCTTTTACATTTGCCTGTTTGGAGGCAAACCACTGGATACGCTCCTTATCTTCCAGGATCTTACAGATCTTATCCGGAAGTGTCTGCAGTTCACTGATATAATTGCTGTAGCTTCTTCTGTGATCGTTCCTCTTACCATTGCAAACTGGATCGCAAGTGTATAAGCTGCGATCAGCTGTGTGCTGTACGCCTTGGTAGTAGCTACAGAAATCTCCGGTCCGGCCAGAGTATAAAATACATTATCAGCCTCACGTGCAATGGAAGATCCCACTACATTAACGATTCCCAGTGTACGAATACCATTTTCCTTGCATTTACGAAGTGCTGCAAGACTGTCTGCTGTTTCACCGGACTGGCTGATGATCACTGCAAGGCTGTTGGTGTTAAGGGCCATTTTTCGGTAACGGAATTCGGAAGCGAGCTCTACCCTTACCGGGATCTGTGCAAGATCCTCGATCACATACTGTGCTGCCATTCCTACGTGATAAGCGGAGCCGCAGGCTATGATATAGATCTGCTGGATGTTCCGGATGCTTTCTTCTTCCAGGCCAACTTCACTGAGGTCGATCTTTCCATCCTTGAGCACGGAATTCAACGTATCCAGTACTGCCTTTGGCTGTTCATGGATCTCTTTCATCATGAAATGCTCATATCCGGCTTTTTCTGCTGCTTCTGCATCCCATTCAATGGTTTTCAGCTCTTTCTCGATCTCATCTCCATCAAGATTGTAGAAGGTGACTTCGCCTTTTTTCACACGCGCCATCTCCAGATTGCCGATATAATATACATTGCGGGTGTATTTCAGGATCGCCGGTACGTCAGAAGCGATAAAGGATTCATCTTCTGCCACTCCAAGGATCATGGGGCTGTCTTTTCTGGCTACATATATTTCACCCGGATAATCCTTGAACATGATCGCAAGGGCATAGGAACCACGGATACGTACCATGGAATGTGTGATGGCATCCACCGGTGTTCCCTCATATTTCTTGTAATAATAATCGATCAGCTTGACTGCTACCTCGGTATCGGTCTCAGAATAGAAGTATAGCCTTTACGGGTGAGCTTATTTTTCAGTTCCTGATAGTTCTCAATGATGCCGTTGTGGACTGCTACGATATTACCGTCGTCTGTCATATGCGGATGTGCATTGTTCTCAGAAGGTTCACCATGAGTTGCCCATCTGGTATGACCGATACCACAGGTTCCCGGTACAGTCTCTCCGCCGTTTGTCTTTTCTGACAGAACTTTCAGTCTTCCCTTGGCTTTGATCACTTCCGTCTCGTCCTCGCCGTCACGTACGGCAATTCCAGCGGAATCATATCCTCTGTATTCCAGCTTGGAGAGTCCATCTAAAAGGATCGGAGCTGCCTGGTGTCTACCTGTAAATCCTACAATTCCACACATATTTATCTGTCCTTTCTGTCTATGCAGGTATTTTCGCAAAAGACCGGGCTGTTACATCATATGCAACAGTCCGGTCAGAAGTTTCAGTTATTGCAATATAACACGTCCTACAGTATAGCACGTACCACTTCTCGGTTTGCAACCCGCTTTTCCAGAGCTGCAACGATCTGATTCTTATGATCTGTTCCGAATGCTTCCATAGTGATCCGAAGTTCTACGGCTGCATTTCGGTTGGTACTTACAAACTGGTTATGATCCAGTTTGATAACATTACCCTGATTTTCAGCGATCACACTTGCAACACGTACCAGTCACCTGGCTTATCCGGAATAAGTACGGATACGGTAAAGATACGGTCACGCTGGATCAGTCCGTGCTGTACAACCGATGACATGGTGATCACATCCATATTTCCACCGCTTAAGATGGAAACGATCTTCTTATTCTTTACATCCAGATGACGGAGAGCTGCTACAGTAAGAAGTCCTGAGTTCTCTACGATCATCTTGTGGTTTTCTACCATATCCAGAAAAGCCACGATCAGCTCATCATCATCGATGGTAATGATATCGTCCAGATTTTCCTGGATATATGGGAAGATATTTTTTCCCGGAGTCTGTACTGCAGTACCATCTGCGATAGTATTTACGTGAGGAAGCGTTACGACCTCCCCTTTCTCCAGGGATGCCTTCATACATGCTGCGCCTGCCGGCTCAACACCGATGACTTTGATGTGTGGGTTCAGAAGCTTCGCAAGTGTGGAGACACCTGTAGCAAGTCCGCCCCCTCCGATCGTACCAGAATGTAATCTACAAGCGGAAGTTCCTGTACGATCTCCATGGCGATAGTTCCCTGACCGGTTGCTACTGCCGGATCGTCAAATGGATGGATAAAGGTATATCCTTTTTCTTCTGCAAGGGCAAGTGCGTGTGCGCAGCTTCGTCATACACGTCGCCGTGAAGGATAACCTCCGCACCGTAACTCTTGGTGCGCTCTACCTTGATCAGTGGTGTGGTAGTTGGCATGACAATGACTGCTTTTACTCCATATTTATGTGCAGCATAAGCAACACCCTGGGCATGATTTCCTGCAGATGCAGTGATCAGACCTTTGTTCCTCTCTTCGTCAGAAAGTGTGCTGATCTTGTAATATGCGCCACGCACCTTATATGCACCGGTACGCTGCATATTCTCTGGCTTCAGATAAACCTTATTTCCCGTCATATCTGAGAAATAACTGCTGTATATCAGCTTTGTTTCCTGTGTCACTTCTTTTACTTTTGCTGCCGCTTCCTCAAAGCTCTCTAATGTAAGCATTTGTATTTAGCTCCTTTCTTCTACGTCAAAGAGGGCGTTTACAAATGCGTCTGCATCAAATTTCTGCAGGTCATCGATACTTTCGCCTACTCCGATGTATTTTACTGGTATATCAAGCTCAGACTGGATCGCTACTGCGATTCCGCCCTTGGCTGTACCATCAAGTTTGGTAAGAATGATTCCGGTAACGTTTGCGACCTCGGCAAACTGTCTTGCCTGGGAAAGCGCATTCTGGCCTGTGGTTCCGTCAAGAACTACCAGCGTTTCCAAATATGCTTCCGGATACTCACGTTCCAGAATACGGTAAATCTTGCGAAGCTCTTCCATAAGGTTTTTCTTATTATGAAGTCTTCCTGCGGTATCGCAGATCAGAATATCTGCATTTCTGGCTTTGGCTGCTGCCACTGCATCATAGACAACAGATGCCGGATCTGCTCCGTCCTGGCCGCCGATGATCTCAACGCCTGCACGGTTGGCCCACTGTGTCAGCTGCTCCCCGGCTGCCGCACGGAAGGTATCTGCTGCTCCGAGGATGACCTTTTTTTCCCTGATCCTTTAATTTACCGGCCAGTTTGCCTACAGAGGTAGTCTTACCTACTCCGTTGACACCGATCACAAGGATCACGGATTTCCGGTTCTCAAACTCATATTCTGTGCTTTCTACCTGCATCTGTTTTTTGATGCTGTCGATCAGAAGCTGTTTGCACTGGGACGGCTCCTTGATATGCTGCTCAGCAACCTGCTCCTTTAAATGCTCCAGAATGGAGGTGGTTGCGTTAATGCCGATATCTCCCATGATCAGGATCTCTTCCAGTTCTTCATAAAAATCATCATCAATACTGGAAAAACCGCTGAAAATGGAATCAAATCCGGCAACGATATTGTCTCGCGTTTTGGTAAGTCCACTTACCAGACGTTTAAAAAATCCTTTTTTTTCTTCTGCCATACTGATTCATCCCCTCTGCTACTGGGTAAGCTGGTTCTCTACTAAATCTACGGATACCAGCGTGGATACCCCTTTTTCCTGCATGGTAATTCCATAAAGCCTGTCTGCTGCATTCATGGTACCACGTCTATGTGTTATTATAATAAATTGTGTGTTCTTCGTCAACTTCTGAAGATATCCCGCAAAACGTCCTACATTGGAATCATCCAGTGCAGCCTCGATCTCATCCAGAAGACAGAATGGTGAAGGCTTCAGATTCTGGATCGCAAAAAGAAGTGCAATGCTGTCAGTGCTTTTTCTCCACCGGAAAGCTGCATCATGTTCTGAAGTTTTTTTCCGGGCGGCTGGGAAATGATCCGGATCCCTGCCTCAAGGATATCCTCGTCTTCCGCAAGTTCCAGAGTTCCCCGGCCTCCGCCGAACAGTTCTTTGAAGGCTTTATCAAATTCTTTCTGGATCTCTCCGAATTTTTCGGTGAACTGCTTCCGCATGCCCTCATCCAACTCCTGGATGATCTGTTCCAGCGTTTTTTCCGCCTCCAAAAGATCGTTGTACTGACCGCTTAAGAACGTATGCCGTTCCAGAAGTTCTTTGTAATCCTCAATGGCATTGACGTTGACAGAGCCAAGAGCTCGGATCTCGTCCTTTAATTTATGGATCTGCTGCTTCATCACATGCCTGTCATTCATTTCTTCTTTCCTGTACTGCAAGGCATTATTCGGAGTGATCTCGTATTCTTCCCACATATAGGAAATCCTTGCTTCCCGGTTCTCTTCGATCTTTTCTGCCTGAGTCTTCAGTCGGAAGCATTCTTTGTCCAGAAGACTGATCTGCCAGACAGCTCATCACGCTTTTCAAAAAACTCCTTATGGCTTTTTGTGCGTTCTTCCTTTTCCTGCTGCCATTTTTCCAGCTGTTTTGCAGCCGCCTCTTCTTTTGCGGCAAAGCCTTCGATCTCCTTACGAACCTTGTCGATCGTCTTTCTCTTTTCTGCAGTTTCCTGGCTGCCTTTTTCCAGAGAATCCAGAATTTCTTCCCTCTCTTTCGAAAGAACTTCGATCTCCTCTTTCAGACGCCGCAGATTTTCCTTTATGAAGCTTTCCTTCTGCTGGGATGCAGATGCGTCAAGACGAATCCTTTCCAGCTTCTCTGAAGTCTCCGCTTCGTCCTTTTTCCAGTCCTCCAGCTCCTTCTGCCGGGTCTCGATAAACGTTTCCAGCTCTTCCTCATCCCTTTTGGATGCTTCAAGTTCCTGCGTGATCTTTATGTTATCTGCCTGCATGTCTCTTGCCTGAAGACGGATCTCCTCCTGCTCCCTCTCAATCCTGGTATAACCGCCGCGGATCTCCTCCGCTTTTTTCCTCCAGCTGTTCAATGTTCAACCTGGCTGTATTCTGCTGAATGGATTGTTCCTGAAATTTCTGCTGCAGCGCCGCCACAGTATCACGCATCTCATTTCTTCTGCTGCGGTTATCTTCCATGGACTGTCGGATCTCATGATACCCGGCTGCCAGCTCTTTTACCTTCTTTTCCAGTTCCTCGATCTCACGACGACGCCCAAGAAGATTGCTGTTGTTCTTAAAAGCTCCACCGGTCATGGAACCGCCGGGACTTAAGGATTCTCCCTCCAACGTTACCATACGGATACTGTGTCGGTATTTTCTGGCAATGGCAATAGCATGATCGATATGATCCACCACCAGCACTCTGCCAAGAAGATACCCGATCAGACCGTCATATTCCTTCTCTGCAGTTACCAGGCCACTGGCAAGACCAATAGCTCCCGGTTCGTTCAAAGCACCTCTCTGATTAAACTCGCCTCTTGAAGAAATGCTGTTTAACGGGAGAAAAGTCGCACGACCATACCGGTTTTTCTTCAGGAATTCGATCATCTGCTTAGCAGTCTGCTCGTTATCCGTAACGATATTCTGAATACTTCCGCCAAGAGCTGTCTCAATAGCATCTCATAATTTTTTTTCAACGTGAATGATATCCGCCACTACGCCACGGATCCCAGGAACATGATTCTTCTGTTCCATGACACGGCGGATACTGTTTCCATATCCATCATAACGTTCTGTGATATTGCGGAGGGATTCCAGTCTGGATGCCTCTCTATGATAGGACGTCTGTTCCTTTTCCAGCTGTGTATTCTGCTGTTTAAGGGTTTCCTGGATGGCATGTATCTCTTTTGTAAGACGGCTGCCTTCTTCTCTGGTTTCCTGAATGGCCTTCGTGATAGTGTCGTATTCCTTCTGTGCCTGATCGATCGCTGACTGCTGCTCCTCTTCCTGGGTTTTCAGGGAAGGATCCTCTGACTGATCCCGGCTTTCCGGATATCCAGCTGCTCCTTCATGGCATCAAAACGCTGTGCCTTACCTTTGGTGTTTGCACGGGAATTAAGGATTTCAATGATCTCATTCTTACCATCTTCCACTGCCTGGGTGCATTCTTCGATACTGCTCTGGATATTGTCCATTTTTTTCTGCTCGTCAGCAAGTTTTCTGTCGATCTCCCGTAAATTTGCCTGAAGATCTGCTTTTTGCTCTTCCAGAGCTTCCTGGTCTGCAGATTTTTTCTCCGTATCTTCCTGAACTGCTAAAAGACGGCTGCGATAATGACTGTCATTCTGCTCTCCTGCCAGGATCTGTTCATGAAGAACATTGATCTCACCGGACAGCTGTTGTTTACGGATAGCACGATCCCGGCTTTCTTCCCGCAACGCCTCCATCCGCTCATTCAGCTCTTCCAGTATTTTTTCCAGACGTTCATATTCATCCTTGGTACGACTATGAGCATCCTGGGCTTCTTTTAACTGATTTTCTGCGATCCTGGTTTTTTCTTCCAGCTCGCGGATCAGATTTCCGGTGTGTTCATATTCCAGGAGGAACATATTTATATCCAGCTCTTTCAGATTTTCTCTTTTTGCCAGATATATTTTTGCAGTCTCAGACTGACGTTCCAGCGGTTCCAGCTGCTTGGTCAGCTCACTTAAGATGTCCGTGACACGGACCAGATTCTGTTGTTCTTCCTCAAGCTTCTTCAGTGTGGTATTTTTTCGTCTTTTAAATTTGACGATCCCGGCTGCCTCGTCAAAAAGCTCTCGGCGTTCTTCGGGTTTTCCACTTAAGATCTTATCGATCTGACCCTGTCCGATGATGGAATATCCTTCTTTTCCGATACCGGTATCATAGAACATCTCATTGATGTCCTTTAAACGACAGGAGCTGCCGTTGATGCGGTATTCGCTCTCACCGGAACGATACAGTCTTCTGGTAACGGTTACTTCTTCAAAATCCACCGGGAGCTTGTGATCACTGTTATCAAGTGTAATAGCCACGGACGCAAAGCTCAGAGGCTTGCGAAGCTCCGTTCCTGAAAAGATAACATCCTGCATATTCCCGCCTCGAAGCTGCTTGGCGCTCTGTTCTCCCAGAACCCAGCGGACTGCATCGCCAACATTACTTTTTCCGCTGCCGTTAGGTCCTACGATGCCGGTGATCCCGTTATGAAATTCAAAATTTATTTTCTGTGCAAAGGATTTAAATCCCTGCACCTCTATATTTTTCAGATACATTGGCCACCTGCTGTTATTTTATACTGCGTATTACCTCTAGGCTGCAGCCTGTTCTGCTGCCTTTTTTGTATGGCCGGTTCCGGTTCCCATACTTTTTCCATTGATCAGTGCCTCCACAGTAAAGCTCTTGCTGTGGTCCGGTCCCTCTTCTTTCAGAAGACGATATTCCACCGGATGATTTCCGCCTTCCTGTACCATTTCCTGAAGCACTGTCTTGCTGTCATAAAAAATCCTCTTATCCTCCAGATCGTTCAGGATAAATTTCATAACAAAAGCCTGTGCCGGTTCAAATCCACCGTCCAGATACATAGCCCCGATCAGAGATTCCAGGGCATCAGAAACGATGGAATCTCTTTTACGACCGCCCATCATTTCCTCACCTCTTCCAAGGAGGATAAACTCCGGAAGCCCGAATTCTCTTGCACAGTAGGCAAGACTCTTTTCACATACCATGCTGGCACGTTTCTTGGTCAACTCACCTTCCTGATTATTCCGGAATTTTTTGTACAAGAAATCACTGCTGATCAGCTCCAGCACCGCATCTCCAAGAAACTCCAGACGCTCATTGCATCCAAGCTTTCCAAGGTGTTTTTCGTTGGCATAGGAGCTGTGTGTCATTGCCTGCTCCAATAAAGATTTTGCGGTAAACTGGTATCCGATAGTCTGCTCCAGCTTTTTTAAATTATTTTCCATTTCTTCTTCCCTTCGTTACTCGGCGAAGAGTCTCCACTGCATCGCCGACAGTAACGATCTCCTCGGCTTCCTCCGGGGCGATACGAACATCAAAAGTTTCCTCCAGATCAATAAGAATCTGAAAAAAATCCAGAGAATCCACTCCCAGATTCATCCACAAAGGTAGTTTTTTCTGTAATGGCATCCATATTTCTTCCCAGAGTTTTTTCGATGATGGTCTTCAGCATTTCCAGTTCCACGACTGTTCGCCTCCTGTTCTGTCTGTAATATTTCCGGCAATCCCGGTTTTTATTTTTTTTCGCTTTTTTCTTCTGCCTGTGCTTTCTGCTCGGCTGCT
>ENA-OQIO01001655-OQIO01001655.1-human-gut-metagenome-genome-assembly--contig:-NODE-1655-length-10744-cov-1.129886_pt1 | contig 10744 bp, 9 predicted proteins | sample MGYA00242573_ERZ504737 | MGnify/ENA primary metagenome ERZ504737 (study PRJEB26092, sample SAMD00036203) | human gut metagenome | host: Homo sapiens | study: EMG produced TPA metagenomics assembly of... | reverse complement strand
TCGGTGTTCTGTTGCTCATCATATCTCCTTGCTTATGCGGATGAAAAGGACAAATATTCCATAACAATGGTACCGAGCCGTGAAGATTATACCAGTCTTTCAGTTTAGGCCATACGATTGAAGCAGATAGTTCTTTCTCAGGTTTTCCATCTGAAAAAATCTTATAGCCAAGACCTTTCCCCATAATTTGGGGTATTATATCTACTGTAAAGTTTTCTTCACAAGTAAATGCGATTCCAGACAGCCGGCAACCATGATAACTAGGTGCTTCACCAATCAGCATAACCTTAGTATTATTACTTTTAGTTCTTTGAAGGTAGTTATACAAATTTTCTCTGCATATTTCACTCTGAGGAATATCGGGAGAATATACGTTAGTAAGTTCAGGTGTTGATTCTTCAGTTGAGAGTTCATCAATAAAAAGTCTTATTCTATCCATTTTCTTCGGGATTATTATATTTCACACATTTCCACAACATACCTATTTACTTCTTCCCTTAACGACTGGGGACTTATTACTTCAAGCTCAGAGCCACAAGATAACAATTCCTGTACAAAATCATAACAGGGTTTCAGGTATAATTCGAATGTCATGTAGTCGTCATCCTGGTGTATCAGCTTCTGTGAATGATGGAGGGGAAGGGTCTTTATATACATTCCCTGCTCACATCCAACTTTGATAATAACACGTTCTTTCTCCACAGGAAATTGGATGATTCCATAATAGTCATAAAACAAGGTTTCAGCATTTTGTTCTTTTTTAAACTTAAACTTAATATCTGAAACAGTTACTGACTTTATCCTATCAAAGCAGTAAATTCGGAACTCTTCAATATCACGTCTTTTCCCAATCAAGTACCAACGACGTTTGAAGAGCTTTATGTAATATGGTTCTATGTTTCTTTCTTTCGGTTCATCCCAAAACGCCTGATAAACCATTTTAATACACAGCCCTTTCTCCATCGCTTCCGTTATTGGTTCAATGAACTCTTCACTTCCTGATGTGGTTTCAAGCATTATACGATCCTTGAGTCTGCTTCTCCTGCTTATTACATTTGAAGCTGAAACAGACTGGAGTAACCATCTATACATGGCATTATGGGTTATTAAGTCCTTATCTTCTATGTAGTACTCTTTGGTACCAGGATTATATGATATTTCTGTTCCGAACAATTCTTCAGCTTTTTTTCTATAGTTTCCAAATGTATTCCTATGAATCTCTACATCTTCATTTATGTATTTAGACCATTCGTTTATAATATTTTCTTGGGTATCAGGACCTCTCCTTATAAGATACGACACCAACCATATAGCAAATTCAGTTTTCATGACTTTGATTATTTTCGGCAAAGATAGCGTGATACTGCATAAGTATTTTGTGCATTGATAGGCTAATTTTGCAGCATCATCATAAAATATAACAGATATGGAAAAAGAAAAAGTATTTCAGATTTTAAAGAGCTGGCAAAGAACAAGAAACCAATGAATAATCTTGGTATGGAAGATTATGGTTATTTAGTGAATGAACATGAGATTGAGTGTTTCTCACATTCCTCTTCAACAGATGAGCTTGTTATACGCGTAAAGGAAGTGTTGGACAAGTTGGGAGAAGATTTACTTAATTCAAGTATTGACTTCGAACGCTTTGTTATGATTATTGAATATAACTCTCAAAATGAATTGATGATGAATGAAATGAATCCTATTCATGAATTTATTGTGAAGTTTGTAAAGGATAAAAAAATGTGTTGGGGGCTAAGTCAGCATGATGATATTGAGGGAGTAAAAATAACATTGGTAGCAAGCAAATAATTATGAACACATTTTTATGGGCCCAAATCCTATGTCTGATTATCACAATAGGAGCTTCTGTATATATCTATATCAAAAGAAAAAAATTGGGATTCTGGACAGTAAGCATATTATATCTCTTGATTCTTGGAGGGACTATATATATTGCAGTGAAGAACTATCCTAAATATTGGTTCGGGTATCATCTTACAATGAAGCCGGAGAAACAATTCGTCTTGGAACAGAAATATAGAGCCAAACGAATACATGGACGATTTCAAAGAGATATGTGACATTGTCGAAAAGCATTATTCTTTAGCCGAGTATAAAGGAACATCTCTAAAATCCTTGCGTAATAAATATTCTATAAAGGTAAAGAATGACTAAGGATAGTAGATGAATATTTCCTGCTATCCAACAGTATTTCTCAGAGCTTAGGAACTCACATACATATCTGATATATAATAAATATTCTACCTAGCGGATGCTGAATGGAGATGTGATTCCTTATATGTTTCAATCAATCTGACTGATTTACCTTTTCAGAAAGGAGATAGGATCTTGTCTATTGATGGTATTGATGCCTTGTCATGGAGAGACAGTATAAAAAATTACCTTCCAGAATCTACTAGAGAAGGAAAATATATTCATACTGCAAATTATGTATTTTCAAGTTATGTTGATACAGTAAGAAACCTATGTCTTTGCAGAGATGATTCCGTTTTTAAAGTTAAGGTAGAGTTGAGTAGTGAGGGAATGCAACGTATATCCCAATATAACAAAGAAACTAGGAAATCAGAGAATAGGCGTATCATGGATTCACCCAAAGATAAGAAAGAATACTTTACTCTCTTGTCATTATCAGGATTTACAGATGAAGATACTGAGGAATTCATTCTCAAATACAATAAGGTCAAGAATTGCCAGTGTATTATCTTGAATCTGCTGAACAACTTTGGTGGACTTGTAAAAAATATGGAAAAGATTGCAGCTCTTTTCGTGAAGCAGCCTTATCAAGCTGAAAGTCTCATTACTCCGTCTGATAATTCATTCAAAGGCAAGCTGTATGTGATGACAGGTCCCAATACCTTTTCTGCAGCCGAACATCTTGCAAGTATACTGAAAGAATCTGGAAGTGCTGTACTTGTAGGGAAAGAAACGGCAGGTGATTTCGGAACCACACCACTAACGTTCTGCACGTCACATGGCACTTATTTCTGTATTGGATTCGGCAAACCGAAAAAAACGTTTAAAGGTCAGCCACGTGAAGGAAAAGGTGTAAAACCTCACATTCGGATAAAAGAGAATGCAGCTCTTTCAAACGACTTTAATACCGTAAGGGCCACATATTATCTGGCTATGAATGATATTCTAGAGGCTAAGAAAGATTCGATAAAGAAAAAAGAACGGTTGGAGTAGATTCCAACGTTTATATAATTATTCTCTGTTTTACCACTGAAACTGGTAACAGTACAGCCATTGCTCCCCCAAAAACTACGCAAATGTATAATTTCGACATCTACCCAATTGCGCTCCTTCTAGTAAATAAATTTTATCTTTTTCAAAAATCTTTCTCTATTATTTATTTGATTTATCCTTACGTATTACGCCTATATCATCAATAATATCTTTGGTAATTCGCTCTATCGTTTTATTCATATCACTTAAATGAGATGCACTATTACCATCATTCAAATCTCTGAAATTGATACAGGCTTTGTATGCTTCCAGAATAGCCAACTACTGCTAGAATGATATTCATTTTGTGAATTCTGTATCATTTCGTCTATGCGAGATATAATAGTCTTGAGTTTTGGATTTTCTATCTCATATGCATCTTTGAAGGGGAATTATCTTATTACTATTATCTCTGATCAAGCTCCATAATATGTACGCCAATCAACCTGAACACTATACAATTAATCGGTATTCATCGAAACCTTCTACCACAAATTCTACAGACTGATATTTACAATTATTACTTTCATAATATTTACGTAGGTAATTCTTATCCAAAGCATATTTATAGCCATCAAATGATTCTTTTACAATCGGATAACCTTGATTTTGAATAGCATTTTCCAACTTTGTCCAAAAATCGGTATATAAGCTTATTTCAACCTCTTTAATAGCATCCTTATATTTCGGCAAAAAACAAATATACTTTGGATTATCTTTGATAAGTTTTATCAAATCATTCTTTTCATTTTCCATCTGATGTGTCAATATTTTAATTAAGTTCCTATAATGTGTTATACCTTCGCGTATCAGAGGTTTATCTATCGCTTTAGTTCTACATTCTTCCAACCAATTCAAAATAAATTCAGAATAGGATATTGTAAAGAAATCTTCACCTTCTTTTATCTGATTATTTCCTGTAGTTTTTTCTAGGTCATTTTATTTCACCATATAACGACAAATACAACAACAAGCTTATTTTCCCCCGCAATTCCGACTCCAGATAGTTATGATAACGTAGAAGTTGGTTTTCCTGATCTGTTGCATATATTTTATTTTCAATAGCTATATGATTGGTATTGTCAGATATATAAATATCAATCCTACCTCCTATATCTTTCCCTTCCTTATCTTTAGTTTTGAGACCAATATATTTCTCACAAACAATTTTTGCATCGCCATAGTCTAAGTTTAACTCCAACTTAAACAGTTCCTCTAATTTACGGATGAACAGTTTTAGAAAGATATCACCCATCTGATGAAGTCCCTCCGGATTAAGTAAATCTGCTATCATGGCAGAATGCACTCTTGTTTCATCACTAGTCATATTTATCACTTGAAAAAGGTTATAATTATCTCCCTTTTCCTTACGTATCTGCTCATATTTTTCTATTAGCAAGTGTATGTCATTGAACAATTGTATTAATTTACTCATTTTCTTCTATAATTTGTATATCTGTAGTCTATCCACTCACCTTCTGAATATATTGTTCTATCCAATAGTAATGATAACATGCGAGAATCAACATACGATTGGTTATATTCATTGCTAACCAATATATTATCAAACTTCCCTATATATTTATGAAGAATATCAGGTCGCTCGTTGAATAAAAAGAATGTTTTAATGGCAAAGTCATCGCAATCTATTATATTCCTCTTTTTACAAAAGTTCCAGTAATAAGCATAAATATCAGACATGCTTCTAAGTTTTCCATTATGCCATCTTGTTAAATTATCTACCTTTCCATTTTCATCGGGTAAAATTAAATTCTTCTTAGCATAGCTAATTTCATTTATTACTGCACCTAAATTATAGATTTTCTTATCGAGCTGCAAATGCCTGATAATATTTCTTAGAATAACATTACTATCGTATATTTCAATTGTTTTATTGATTGGTAAAATCTCTGTTCTATAAAACCTGACATAGAAGTCGTAGAAAGTATTAATCCATAATGATTGAACCCTCTTTTCACCTATGCATAAAGCAATTCTTGACTTTAATTCACAAGTATGGCTTGGCGTATCTGTAAGGATTAGAATAGAATCAAGATGACTACTTTCATACATTAAACGTACAATCTTATTTATTATGAGATTGAAAATACCATCATCCTGTTTATTAAGAATATACTGTCTGCCATCAATTTTAGATGTAACAGTATAAAAGTCTTCATTCATTTCTTTTAAATATGATATCATAATTCTTTCAAGTTTTAATAATGCCATTATTACCTGGATAAACACCCTATGAATATTTTATTAACAGTAATCAACAATATTAACATTTATATACAAAACAAACATATTATCTTATTTATACTATGTTTAAAAGAAAACTTTAAAGACACATATGGCTTCTGCAATTAAATGATTCTTTCTTCCGCATATACAGGCGCTATCGGTAGAAACATGAACATCAGTAAAACCTGAACTCCCATAACACTCCAAACGATTACAGACAAAAACGGGGTTACAGTTCCGATAGCCTATCCGGTACATACCGAACTGGATCGGAACCGTAACAAGATTCTTAACCTTACGTATAGTAGGCTGAACACTCAATCAGAGGTAAAGTTGTAAAAAAAATAATACTGATATCATACATAGTTCAACGAACCAAAGAAGAAGCAGACTTCAACTATCAGCAACATTGAAGGTGTGGACAGAGAATAAATCACCAAAAAGTATTACCTTTGCAGCCCTGAATAATTAAATGTTATATTTTGTATAAAATTAATCGAAACAAAATCAACCATATTCTGTTCATCACATGGACAACTCGTGGTCCTAACCTTCTGCAATGGTTCTTTTAAAGTCTTTTGCAGAACGGGAAAACATTATTTATCCTTTAAAAGACTCTTTTTATTTTCAAATAAAATTCTAATTATTTCCATAACACGATGTGTGTTAAGGGAATGATTTCTCACCCTTTTTCAGTCAATAAAAGGGCTATTTGTTATGTACCATTTAAAATAAATAAAAGAACTAATGAGATCAACCAAACGTACAGAATATATATACCACATCAAATCATTATTGCTTTTAGGATTACCTATCATTATCGGCCAGCTGGGAAATATTATAACCGGATTGGCAGATACTGTTATGGTAGGACAGCATAGTACGGAAGAGCTGGCGGTCAGCTTCATTTGTCAACAATGTAATAAATGCATTTATCATATTAGGCACAGGCTTTTCTTTCAATTACACACCCATAATTGGTGAGAATATAGCCGTAAACAAACGAATTGCAATAGGCGGATGGTTGAAAAACAGCCTCATGGCAAACTTTACAACAACAATAAGCATACTCATCGTCCTGCTCCTCATATATACTAACATAGAATTACTGAAGCAACCGGATGAACTGATGCCACTCATTAAACCATATTATATTGTATTGATGTGTTCTGTTCTCTTCGTAATGCTAGCCAATTCATTCAGACAATTTGTAGAGGGAATTATGGATGCTTCCATTTCAATGTGGATTCTTACGATTGGAAATGCAATGAATATAGCAGGAAACTATATACTTATCTACGGAAAATTCGGTCTTCCAGAACTCGGACTTTTGGGGGCAGGTATCAGTACACTTCTTTCACGAATTATAATGTTGTTACTTTTTATTGCAGTATTTGTGAAACAGAAAAAATATCTGCCATTCAGAAAAGGATTCCTGGTAACTCCTTTTAGAAAAGCATACTGGAAAAGATTGACCTTAATTGGATGGACCTATCGCGTTCCAGCAGGGAATAGAAGCTGCAACATTCTGTATCACAACAATCATGATAGGATGGTTAGGTGGAATGGAACTTGCCGCACACCAAGTCGCTATTGCTATTTCTACGGTAAGTTTTACAATCTATCTGGGATTAGGTTCAGCCGTTGCCATTCGTACAAGTATGTTTAAAGGACTGCAAGATTGGGAGAAAGTACGTCATGTAACTGCTGCTGGAGTAATTTTGGCTATTATCACCTCTATCACACTTAGCATTATATTATTATGTTGCTGTGATACGATAGGCAATTTATTTACTGATGATGAATCGGTGTCAGAAATTGTAGCTATACTGATACCGATACTGATAGCATATCAATTTGGTGACAGTATACAAATCGTTCTTGCAAATGCTCTGAGAGGACTAAGCGATGTGACTTCCATAATGATTATATCGTTTATCTCTTATTTTATCGTAGCCATTCCTTCGGGATACAGTATCGCATTCTTTTTAGGCAAAGGAATAGCCGGTATTTGGATGTCATACCCTATAGGATTTACTTGTGCAGTCTTGCTTCTCGGATATAGAGCATTTCATATTATGAACTTCAAAAGAAGATAGTATAAGCAATATAGTAGGAACCCCTAGAGAGCCGCGAGCTCACAATCAGAACGGGATTCCTACTTTTATTGTCTGTCTGATTCAATACGAAATAATTTTACAAGCAATTGCTATTGTATAAAATTTACAATTTGGTTTTTCGGATTAAGAGGGGTCTGATCAGATAAAACCAGACTCTTGACCATATGCAGTGTTTTTTGCTTATATTCCTGAAAATGAGCTGATGAAATATGAGCCTGGTATGCTGCCTGACTGGCATAAGTTTTCTAAAATTGTCACCATGCAGGGATTTTCTTTTTCACTGACCGCATACATTGTCAGTACACCAGGTTCAGTACGTAATGAGATCTCTCCCACCCTGATTGCATATTCCAAATACTCTTCAAGATATTCCGGATAGACTTCTATTTTTGACAATCGCACAATGCCATCAGCAGCCATTGGCAACTTGGTACAAGTACATGAGCATAAAATTTCAGACAGTAATATTGGCAATAGGAACTTATTCATTTTATCGTTATTTATCAATCTGACTTTCTGTAAACGGATCGGCACGATGTCCCATCAAATCTATCTTGGCATAATCACGGTCGAATTCCTCCATTTCCCATGCTGAAAGGCGTATTTTCCCTGCACCTAGAAAATCATCCAGATGCTGAGGATTAGTTGTCCCGGGAATCGGTGCAATCCACGGCTTGCGTGAAAGCATCCAGACAAGTGCAAATTGTGCAGGAGTGATTCCTTTACGTTCAGCCATTGTTGTACTAGATATACTAAAGGCATATTATGCTTCAGGCTTCCGGCTGAAACTGGGGTAAGTTCCACCGACGGTCATTTCGCGAGAAAGTGCTGTCTGCATGAATAACTCCTGTCAGAAATGCGCGCCCTAAGGGGCAATAAGGTACAAACCCGATGCCCAGCTCTTCCAATGTAGGAAATATTTTTGTTTCTGGTTCACGCCACCAAATAGCATATTCACTCTGTACAGCAGAAAGTGGACAGACAGCATGTGCCCTACGGATAGAACGTGCACTTGCCTCAGACATTCCCCAATGTAACACTTTTCCTTCAAGTATCAGCTCTTTTACTACTCCGGCAACTTCTTCTACCGGTACATTCGGATCAACACGATGCTGGTACAAAGGATCAATATGATCGGTACGAAGACGCTTTAATGATCCTCCACCGCACGGCGGATATGATCGGGACGGCTGTTCAATGCAGTAGGTTTTCCTTCTTCTACCCCGAAGCCGAATTTTGTACCAATTTTTATTTTATTCCGAAAGGGTGCGACAGCTTCACCCACCCATTCTTCGCTGGTATGTGGTCCGTACACTTCGGCTGTATCAAAGAAGTTACCCCTTCATCGTATGCCCTGCGAATTAAAGCTATCATTTCATGTTTATCATATTTTCCCCCATAATAGCCAACCATAGGCAGGCAACCAAGGCCGATAGCTGAAACGTCCAAAGCACCAAGTTTACGATATTCCATGGAACTGGCCAGGCCAGTGTTATACGAACGGTATTTTTCTTTCTGCTCAGGAGCATGTGCAAAAGTCTCTGTTATCCCAGTCCACATGCCCACTGCTGACATTGTTGCCAACGATGACATTTTTCAAAAAATCTCTTCTATTCATAATCTGCGTTTTTTAAAATGATAACCACCAAAACTTCTATCCACAAGAGTGATGCTTCACTACGACAAAATTGCAAAGTCACATAAAAGGGAACGTAACAATAAAAAGGGACTTCGTATCGTTTTTACTGATTTTTACTTAGTGCTATTCGATAATTCGTTGGAATCATATATTTTTGCATGAAAAAATTTGAATGTACATAACCCCGCAGAGGCCTGACTATGAGCAAGATTATGAAAATAAAAAGCGTAAGCGACTACAGTCGCTACTTGGGACATACCGCCCAGCACCCGCTGGTCAGCGTCATCGAATATGCAGAAGTTTCTCCCATACGGCATAGTCTGAATAATTACAGCGTCTTACGGAATCTTTTTTCACGATAAAGCAGACATAGATCTGGCATATGGCTGTGGTAAATATGACTATAAAAGTGGAACAGTATCTGTGTTGCTCCCGGACAAATTGGAGGAAAAGAGGACAATGGAGAGCAAGTGATGCTTACCGGATGGGCATTGCTATTTCACCCCGATTTATTACATGGCACACCACTGGATAAGAAGATAAAGCATTACTCTTTTTTTGATTATCGAGTGAATGAAGCTTTGCACATGACGGATGAAGAACATGATATCTTTGTTTCACTCATACAGCAAATAAGGAATGAACTTCAGAACAAGCATGATGAGTTCCAAAATGCGATTATAGTAGGATATATCGAACTGGTCTTGAATTTTTGTCAGCGTTTTTATAACCGTCAGTTTGCTACCAGAACATTGGAAAATTCGGATATCCTCATGAAGTTCGATAATTTGTTAAGCGATTATTACGAAGAAAAAATACAGCTGAGACGTGGTTTGCCTACGGTCCAATACTGTGCCGACAAGCTCTGTATGTCGGCCAATTACTTCGGAGATTTAATAAAAAAGGCAACTGGAGATACAGCAAGCAATTACATTCATCAGTACATCATCCAGCGAGTTAAAAGTGTTCTTGCAGCCGGAGCAAGTATCACTCAGGCAGCAGATGAACTGGGATTCGAATACCCACAGCATTTGAGCCGGATGTTTAAGAAACGAGTCGGGATTACGCCATCCGAATTTTGTGAAAGTATTCGCAAAAAATAACGCGTCACTTATGAAATATCGGTTTATTCTGTAAGTTTCACCAACGTGGTCACATCGCCTCACTAAAGTAAAACGATATGTTCACTTCTGTGAAACATTCTCTTCGCCTTGGTGAAAAGATAAAATCCCTCTGTTCTTACCTTATACTGTCATGAATCAAGGTTGTAACAGAGGGATTCTTTTGCTATATCTACAATAGCTTAAGGCATTTTTACATCTCATTACGAGAATCTGCCTCATTTATTTTTTGTGCGAAAGCCGGTCAAGCTTCTGCTAGCCCCGGATGTGTCAGAGATATACCAATGCCTCTGCTATTCCCTTACCATAAATTGCATCAGCTTTCATACAATTACGGATATGACGCAGTTTTTATTTCTTCAGGAATA
>ENA-OQIO01001653-OQIO01001653.1-human-gut-metagenome-genome-assembly--contig:-NODE-1653-length-10745-cov-6.669900_pt1 | contig 10745 bp, 21 predicted proteins | sample MGYA00242573_ERZ504737 | MGnify/ENA primary metagenome ERZ504737 (study PRJEB26092, sample SAMD00036203) | human gut metagenome | host: Homo sapiens | study: EMG produced TPA metagenomics assembly of... | reverse complement strand
CGGGCTTGGGCTTTCGATTGCAAAGGAACTTGTGGAGAGAATGGGCGGGAGTATTGAAGCAAGGCTTGAGGGGAAGAGGTTTGTTGTGGAAATACTGTTTGAATGTGAATAGTTCACTTTTGTAATGGCTAAGTTGTAAAATCAAGTGCGACAAGGGTTAATAACTCTATCGCACTTGATTTTTTATTGTGGAAAATATGAGTGCTACAAGAGAATTAAAAAACTCTTGTAGCACTTTTTTATTTTGCCAATTTTTAAGGAAAGGTGGGCGGAAACGTGAAAAAAGGAGATAAGCGTATTACATACGCCGACAGACAGAAGATTGAAGCAATGGAGCGAACCGGGGCAAAGGTTACAGATATTGCAAAGGCGGTTGGGTTTCACAGAGCAACGATTTATAACGAATTGAAGCGTGGGGGAACACCATACCGGGCAGAAGTAGCACAGAGAAGTTTATAAATGCCAGGCGGCAGCAGTATAGAAAGGAACTCAACATGGAAGTGTGGATATTACGAGGGACAGACCCGGAAACATTGGAAGAAAAGATAAATAAGCAGTTGAAAGAGGTGGAAAAGGTAAAATCACTTTTCCATACGCCAACGGTTCAGTATCAAACGGCAGTAGTGCCGCAGATGCGAGGGGATAAGGTAACGGGTTACAAGGTGGAGTATTCAGCAATGGTTGCAGTAGAAGCAAAACCGTTATTCCGGGAAGCGTAGGTGGCAGCAGATGAAAAGAAAATTAAAGGTTAATGACTTCTTTTGTGGATGCGGCGGAATGGGTATTGCATTTAAAAATGCCGGGTATGAAATAGCCGGGGCATGGGACTTTGATAAATACGCCGTGGAGAGTTACCGGGCAAACGTAGGGGACCATGTACAGAAAGCAGACATAAAGGAATTGCACCAAGCAGACATACCACAAGCGGATGTGTGGGCGTTCGGCTTTCCTTGCCAGGATTTGAGCGTTGCCGGAAAGCAACGGGGCATGATTTTAAAATGCGAGGATTGCGGCGAGGAAATAGAGATAAACCCGGAAGAGTACACGGGCAACACCATTTGCCCCAAGTGCAGCAGTAACAATTTTAAGGCGGCGAGCCGTAGCGGATGCTTCTTTGAAATGATGCGATTACTTGAAGAAACAGAGAGAGAGAGAACACGCCATGCCGGCCGTTATCATTGCGGAGAATGTGCGAGGGTTACGCCATATCTGCCAGTGTTACGCCTGGAATATGAACGCCACGGGTACACGGCACATATTGAAATGTTTAATTCCAAATATTGGAACGTGCCACAGAACCGGGACCGTTACGCAGTAGTAGGGACCAGAAATAAAAAGAACCTAACATTTACATTTCCGAAAGAGCAACACGAATTTGTACCGAAGTTATCGGATTACCTGGAAAAAGATGTACCGGAAAAATATTACTTGCCGGATGAAAAGGCACAAACCATTATAGCCCAGGCGTTAGAGAAACTAGAGGGTTTAGGAAAGTGCCATGCGTGCATTACACCGGACCGTATCAACAAGCGGCAGAACGGACCGAGGGCAAAGGCAGAGGACGAACCAATGTTTACACTTACCGCCCAGGATTTACACGGCGTTATCATCCTGGAAGATGAACAGACGGAAGAAAGCGTTGTTACGGACATTGCAGAGGAAACCGGGCTTTTAGACCCTAACGGTTGCGGCAAAACATTACGAGTTGGGGGGGCGGAAGCATCACAAAGAAACATAACTACCAACACGTTATTGTCAATCCAGGGGGGGGGGGCAGAGAGCAGCAGAGTTTCCCATAACGGTAACGGTCAATAAGTGCGGAAGAAATGTTTTAAAAATTGCGGATGTTTCCCCGTGCCTTACCGCAAGGGATTATAAAGGGTACGCCGGAAAGAAAGACATGATAGCAGTTATAGAAGAGCGAAAGGAACAAGACAATGGAAAGAACTAATAACCAGGGTTGCCAAATGGTGGGGATGCTTGACATAAAAGGACAAGACCAATGCCGCCGGGTGTATTCCGTGGACGGAATAGCACCAACCCTTACAACATCCGGGGGGCAAAGGGAAGTGAAAATATTTGATACAAAGCGGTTGAGGGTGCGAAAGTTGACACCTAAAGAATACGGAATTTTACAAGCGTTCCCTATGGACGATTGGAAACAAGTTGTTTCAGATAGCCAGGCATATAAACAATTTGGTAATGCAGTAACTACAACGGTTTTTACTGCAATAGCGGAAGAGATAGCAAAAAGCATTTATGCAGCAGAAGAAAGCGAGGAACAAAACATGGAAGCAGAAAACAAGAACTTTACCGGGATGAATGAACCGGAAGAGAAGCCAACGGCGGAAAGTATTTTGGCAGCAGCGGAAGCAGAAGCCCAGGCGGCAGCAGACCAGGAAGAAACGGCTAAAACTGCAATTCCGGCAGAGAAAACCATAACACCGAACTCATTAGCCAACGGGATGTTGCAGTTTCTTCTTGATAGCGGAATTGTAGCGAGTGCGTGCGTAACGGATGAAACAGAAAAGATGTTTGCAAAGCACATTAAAGAAGAATTGGACGGAATAACGATTGGGGAAACACCGGAGATATTGAGAGATTGGGAAGCGGCACAAAACGCCGTCAATGATATGCTTTCAAAATATGCACCGGGCGGATATATGGGGAAAATCATTTATCCATTACTTACCCCATTAAAAGAGCGGTTGGAAGCCGGGGAAAGAACACCGGATTTATACAACGCCATTGTAGAAGCCACAAGGTAGGTGCAGCGTATGACATTAGCGGATATTGTGGCCGTTATGTCTGGCCCGGACCGTGTACGGATTACAAAAGGAAGCAATGAACTATTTGCCGGATATTTGGGTAATTTGGTACACATGGCAGAATATGAAGCACTTATGGCGGAAGAGGTCACACGACTAAAAGAAAAAGTGGACATAACCCATAAAAGATATAAGGAATTGGGACTAATGCAGCCATTACACCCGGAAGAAACACCAAATTACAGTTTTTCAGATTTACAGTTGACTATATACCGGGAAATCATATTGAAAAGTGAGGAATAAGCCGTGGCAGAAATTGGAAAGTTAGAAATTACCGTTTTGGATATGCCAAAAAATCCAAAGGTTATTGAAGAGGTACGAGAAAATACAAAGGCGGCGTGCCTGGAAAAATCACGCAAGAACAATGAAAGTGAGGAATAACACATGGAAGAAAAAACAATGATGCCTATTAACAATCAGATTGAGCCGGATTTTTTAGAACACATCAAAAGCACCTTTAAGCGGTGGAGAGATTTAAACACCCAGGGCGTGACGATTGGGGCAAGGGAATTAAGTAATTTTGCCTTTACCTTAAAAGGTGCATCCATGAATAGCCATTTGGGATTTAAGTACAATTTCAACCCACGGGGAACGGATACAGACGGAAACCCGGCAATCACATTAAAACTTTATACCAAACCAGAGCAGATGAACCCGGCAGCAGATAGGCCGGTATATGAATTTGCAGCCCCTTACATGGTTTAGGGTGCAGCAGTACAGAAAGCGAGGGAACACAACATGATGCAGAAATTAAAAGAAGAAATCACGCAGCAGCCAACAGAGAATTAAACCGGGCAAATGAGCAATTCCCATTATTTACATCAAAACATGAGGCGTGGCGGTTGCCTATGAGGAATTAGAAGAGAGCAAAGAAGCCCTTGAAGAGTTAGAAGCATCCTTTAAGTGCTTATGGGATGATGTGAGAGGGAAAGAAACGCCTTGTTATCTGAAAGAAGAGATAACACCGCTTAAAATTGCAGATTACGCAATTAACCTTGCGTGCGAAGCCGTACAGACGGCCGCTATGCTTATGAAATATGAAATGAGCCTTAACCTGGCAGCGGAAAGAGAGGGCGAATAATGGCAATATACGCAATTGATTTTGATAACACATTGGCTATTACCCGTTTCCCGGAAATTGTAGCCCCAAACAAAAAATGGTTGCTTTTGCGAAAGCGGTAAAAGCCCAGGGACACCAAATAATATTGTGGACAAGCAGAGCCGGGTCAGACCTGGAAAATGCCGTGGAGTGGTGCAGATTGCAAGGGCTTGTATTTGATGCCGTGAATGAGCCGTTACCGGAGCAGATAAAGCGGTGGGGCAATGATACAAGAAAAATCTATGCGGATTATTACATAGACGATAAGAACATGACAATAGCCCAAGTGGAAAGCACCATGAACCAAATAAAAGAGATTATGGAAGAAATGGCAGAATGAGAGGTAAAAGGAAATGAGTAAAAAAATCGAGGAAACAATTGTAATCAGAAACGAAAAAATGTCCTATGCGGTTCGCTTATGCTCAAAATTAGAGGGAGAGGGTTCACGGCTTGAAAATAGAAACCCGTATATGGTAGTAGAGGACGGGAAAATAAAGTATTTGGATAGTCTATACGGAAACAAAAGCGAGTTTAACTTTAATGATGAAGTTCATGCAGTTGCAAAAGAAATTTTCATAAGCGGTTTAAGAACGGCCATTAAAGAAGAAATATTGAGATTAAAACAATTAGAACTTGTTTTAAATGAAATGGGCCTTACGGAGTGCATAGGAAACACATTGGAAGAAAGTGCAACATTCTTACAAAGAGTTAAAGGCTTTATAGGACAAAGAGATTAACACAGAAAGCGAGGGAACACAACATGATGCAGACGGCAGCAGTACAGAAGATAAGCGAACAGAATAGCCCATATAAAGCAATGTTGGACCGGGCTATATGATAGGCTACACGGATGCCATGAACCAGGAGAGAAGCCACAGAAGAGCCGCCAGGGAACGCCGGGAAAGAAAAAAGTATTTTGCCATGCAGAAGTTAAACGGCGTTGCATTACTGATTTTCACGGCCGTAGCAATCAAGATTTTAGAGGGGGATGCAACAATAGCGTTTATAACCGTTCCTTTAGGGTTATCCATGCTTTTATCCAAAGAAATGTTGATTATCAATAAATATTATTGGAAGTGCGAGGAAAAAGCGGAAAGCGAGGGGCAACAATGAGATTTGTTATAAATGGATTAAAGTACGATACGGAAAATATGGAAAAGGTGGCGAATGTAAAGAAGTGGTACGAAAGCAGAAGCCAACTTATAAAGGCAATATACAACAATGCGAAAGTTGGAACTATACACGATTGCGAATTATGGAAAAGCAAAAAGGGAAATTGGCTTTTGACACATACGGAAGATTACGCAACGAAAGTAGGGGAAGCAATAACAGAAGAGGAAGCGAAAAGCCTTTTAATGAGATATGCACCGGATGATTACGAAAAGAGATTTGAAGAGATACCGGAAGCATAGAAAAGCGAACCCCTATTGCAAAGGTGGGGACCTAAAACAATAGGGGTTGGAACTCAATAAAGAGAGTATAACACAATATATAGCGTTTGTAAATGCGGTTTTTCTATATATAGGAAGAAACCGCATTGGAAAGGTTGGTTTTACATGGTCACAAGGGTTATTACCATAATTGCAGCAGTTACGGCAACGGGATTTTTCACGCTTGCCGCTTTATGGTTCATAGGATTTTTGAAAGTCCGCCAGGCATGGGCGTGGCTTTTTGAAGATTGGGACCGTAGATTTTAATTTTTTTTGACGGTGCAACCGGGTTTAGCCGTCCTTGTAATGGGCCTTAACATATCAACCATTATAGAAATATATGTTTATATCTGCCTGGATAGGTGGGTTTTAGATAGATAAGTGAAAAGGTGGGGCAATGGGTAAAAGATATTATGACAATTACGATTATGAGGAAGCATACAAGGAGCAGTGCAAGAAGTTAGAGGAAGCAGAAATGGAAAGGTGGATGAAAGAGGGGTGGGTAAACTGCCTATACAGAACATCCACATACAAAAGCACCAATACAGAGAGCAACACAACATTGCTTGAAAGTATGGTGTACCCGTCCTTTAAATTCAAAGCAGATATGCCAAAGACGGAAAAGAAGAGAGAAACAAGCCCGTCACAATCAAACCTCAACGATAAGAACGCAAGACGGTATTTAATCCGTTTAGCCAATATCAATTTTGGAAAAGGGGATATATGGGCTACGTTTGGTTGGAATAATGGGTTATTGCCGGAAACCTACGAGGATGCAAAAAAAGATGTGGTTAATTTCATACGCCGCATAAACCGCAAGCGTAAAAAGTTAGGGTTAGAAAATGCAAAGTATATTTACATAATCGCATTTGAGGAATACACACGCCCACATTTTCATTTACTCATATCCGGCGGAATAGACCGTGACGAGTTAGAAAGAATGTGGGGAAAGTGCGATAGACCAAACACCAGGAACATAAGCCCGGACGAGAACTTTTTATTAACCGGACTTGCTACCTACATAACACAGAACCCACACGGAACAAAGCGTTGGTGTCCGTCCAAGAATTTGAAAAAACCGGATGAACCAAAACGCAGTTACTCAAAATTCAGAAAAGCAAAGGTGGAGAAAATGGCCTTTGATAGTAGCGTGTTACAAGCAGAAATGGAAAAGGCATATCCGGGCTTTACATTCCTGGATGCAGAGGTAAAGCACAACGGAGTAAACGCAGCCTTTTACATATACGCCCGTATGGTTAAAAAGGGCGAGAAGCCGAAAGGCAAGCCACAAAAAAGAAAGCGAGGGAACAAAGCATGAAAATTATTTGCACACTAAACCTAAAGGGCGGATGTGCCAAGACCACAACGGCGGTCAGTATGGCGGAGTTATTGGCAACCGGGTTTAAATCGAAGCGTGGAACGGTTAAGCCTGGGAAAGTCCTTTTATTTGACAATGACAAGCAAGGGAACGCAAGCCGCCTATTTGATGCGTACCAGGGAGAAACAGAAAGCCCGGCGGCAGCAGTATTAAAAAATGCCACATTCAAGGGAAACACCATAAGACACACGAAAATTAAGAATTTGGACATTGTGCCGTGCAATTATTTTATGGAGTTGGCGGAATTGGAGATTAAGGCAGATACAGACACGCCACAACATGACAGATACCGCCGGGCGTTTGAAGAATTGAAAAACACGCCGCCATTTGGAAATTATGATTGCTGCATCATAGACAACGCCCCGGATTTAGGCATGAACGTAATAAATGCACTTGTGGCAGCGGATGAAATTATTATACCCGTGAATTTAGATTGTTACTCATTGGACGGATTGGAAGAGTTGGTGGACCAGGTAAATAACGTAAGGCAGTTAAACAGAAAAGCCCACATTGCCGGGGTACTTATTACGGATTACGAGAAATCAGACACAAGCGAAGCGGCGGAAACATGGTTGAGAGAAAAAAGCGGATTGATAGTATTTAATACAATCATCAGACATTCCAAGAAAGTAAAAGACAGTACATTTTACCACAAAACGCCAATAGCCTATTCCGTGAGAAGTGGAGCGGCACAAGGGTATAAAAATTTTATCCTGGAATGTATGGGAGAAACACGCATAGCAGAAATGCAGAAAGAGAGGGAATAAAATGGCTTTTAATATTATGGACCTTATGAACGGAGCAACCAGGGCAGCAGTTGAGGGCGTAGACAACTACGAAGCAATAACCCTTAACCTGGACGAAATCAAAGTTACGAAGCACAACCGTTATAGCATGGACGATTTGGAAGAATTGGCAACATCAATTCTTATGGACGGATTGCAAGAGCCGTTAATCATTGGCCGGGTAAACGGGGAGTATCTTCTTTCCGGTGGACATAGACGGCGTGAAGCCTTGTTATTTTGCAGAACGAGGGACACACGGAGATTACGCAGAACATCCCGTGCCGCTTTAAGGACATGACGGAAACACAATTTAGATTATCCTTGCTAATCGGCAATACCTTTAACCGAAAAATGACCGATTACGATTTGATGAACCAGGCGGCGGATTGGAAAGAGGTATTGACCCAGGCGAGAAAGGAAAAATTGTTAGTCCTGGAAGAGGGAAAAAGGGTTAGGGATTATGTGGCGGCAGTCCTGGGGGAGAAACCAACCAAGATTGCACAGTTGGAAGCAATTAACAACAATGCCACGGAAGAGGTAAAAGAGCAGTTTGAAAAAGGCAATATGAAAATTACAAGTGCCTATGAAACAAGTAGATTATCCGAGGATGCACAAAAAGAAGTTGCGGCAGCAGTTGAAGCCGGGGCGGATATAAAGAGCGAAGAGATAAAACAGATGTCAGAAGAGAAGAAAAAGAAGCGTAAGACCGCCGAGGACATAGCCAAAGAACAAAATGTGTCAGATACCGACACATCCGAGGAAGAAAAGGCAAATGCCAAGAAATTACACGCCGTAAAAATGCTTGAAAAATATTATATCTATCTTTCCGAAGAGGAAACGGGCATTTTGGAACGGATGTTGGAAGATTGCAAACGCCGCAAGCGTGAATACGCCTTAGAGGAAGATTAAACGGGTATGGGGAAAATTATATTATTCCCCACGCACCCGGATTATTGCAAAAGGTGTATTTATTCCAGGAACAACGGAACGTGTGCAAGCGAGAAATACAACGAAAATCAATACAAGGTAAATTGCGTGTGGCATTACTGCAAATACCGGAAAGAAAAGGCGGAATATGAAACATGAGTATACAGAACATGAAGAGAAGCGAAACAACGGAGCAAATAGCCCTTTTCAATTGGGCGAAGCGGACAGAAAGCATATTGCCGGAATTGGCGTTGATGTACCATGTGCCAAACGAGGGCAAAAGGAGCAATGGCGGAATATTAAAGGCGGCCGGACTTAAAAGCGGCGTGCCGGATATATGCTACCCGTTGCAAATAACGGCTTTCACGGGTTGTATATCGAATTGAAGTTTGGAAAGAATAAGGCAACCAAAGCCCAGGAAGAGTATATGGCAATGCTTAATGCACAAGGCTATAAAACGGCGGTGTGCTATGGGGCAGAGGAAGCCGGGGAAGAGATATTGGCATATCTCACAGAACCGGGACGGATGCCAAAGAAAGCGTGTGTAAATGCACCGTGGATTAACGGAAAGTGTGGCGGTATCAATTTACCGTCACGAATGTTTAGCCGGGAAGAGTGCAGAGGGTGTAAGAATTTTAATCCGGGAAGAGAAGAAAGAATAATAAACGAGATTTTAAGCGAACACCCGGAAAAGAGAGAAATAAAGCAAGCAATTATAAATCTTTCATGCGGTCAGACGGGAAATAAAAAGATTGAGAGTATGGAAGATACATTGGAGATTATCAACGCCACATTGGGCGGAATGGTAAAAGGCAATGAATTAACCGTGGAGCAGTCGGCAGCAGTATTAACGGTTGCTATGAAAGCCTACGAAGTAGGAAAGAAAGCGAGGATAAAAGCATGAGTGCAAAAGCAGATAAAACGGTTCATGTTCCTTTTGTGGACAGACCAAAATAATACAGGTCCCGGAAGAGTGGGAGCAAGGGCAGATTAACGAAGCGGTAACGTGCGAGTGCGAATGTGAGCAAGCACAAGCATACGCAAAAGCAAAAGAGAGAAAGGACAAGGCAAAGAAAAGAGTAAATGAATTATTTGGTGGCGGTGCAGAAAAGCCCGTTGCGGAAGATGTGGTTAATCTTTTAATTGCAACCGTTGATGCAATCGAGGATAAACACATGAAAGGGATTACCGTTGATGTGGGGCATGGCGCAAAAGCAAAGGTTTCTAAAATGGCGAAAGAAAGTATTAAGGTTGAACGGTCGGAGAACAAAAAGACAACCTACGAAGAATAACGGATTGGGGGGCAGTATTGCAAAGAATTGATGATGATATTAAAGCCACAGTAAAAAAGATTATCCAGGGCAACGAGAAACGCAAACGCCGGATGCTTAACGGGAACGCATCAGCATTTGACCGTATGGCTTATAGCGTGATAAATGAAGCCCTTAATAATTCATGCCACAACATAGATAGCGAAGCGGCACGGGAGCAGATGCAGAAACAAATATATAAAAGCGTGGTTCATTGTACGCCGTATGAAAGTATTTATGATGTGATGTGTGGCCGCCGTCAATTCTACGATTACCGCAATGAATTTATAACCGCAGTTGCCGAGGGGCTAGGAATGTTGCCAGGCAGCAGGACTAAAAGGAATACCGGATGCAGCAGTACAACGGGGACATAATAGCAAGGCAAAAGAATTTATAATTGGGTTATGGGGTAGCAATACACATAACCCATAAACCATTTACAGAAAGGGCGGTGGGACCGTGAAAGAATATGCAAAGGCTTTTATAAGTCCGCCGCATGGAAGAGAGCAAGGCAGCAAGTAATAACCAGGAGCAACGGATTGTGCGAGCGGTGCAAGGCGAGAGGAATATATAAGCCGGGTTACATTGTGCATCACAAAGAATATATTACGCCGGGCAATATCAACAATCCAAACATCACATTGAACCTGGACAACCTGGAATATGTTTGTGAGGATTGCCACAACAAAGAACACAAGGCAGTACATACACCAATGCGTTATCAGTATGATGCAAACGGAAATTTATTACCGCCGAAAGAAAATAATAAATCAGACCACACCCCCGGGGTGCAAAATTTGACCCCGGGCAAAAGAACCGAGGGAGTTACTTCAAAAAAACTCTGCAAGGTCGCACGCATATGAGGGGGGTATATTTATGGCAGAAAGCAAGAATGATTTAACGGAAAATAAGAAAAAAAGACCGAACAAATTAACAAATGCGAGGATTAAAAAAGAGATAGAGTTTTTAGAAAAAATGTTTGTTGGGG
>ENA-OQIO01001651-OQIO01001651.1-human-gut-metagenome-genome-assembly--contig:-NODE-1651-length-10758-cov-1.520459_pt1 | contig 10758 bp, 20 predicted proteins | sample MGYA00242573_ERZ504737 | MGnify/ENA primary metagenome ERZ504737 (study PRJEB26092, sample SAMD00036203) | human gut metagenome | host: Homo sapiens | study: EMG produced TPA metagenomics assembly of... | reverse complement strand
GCGCGAACGGACGCCTGACTGCGCCCCCGCAGGAGCTGCTGAGCGTGGCCGTAGCCCCGTTCCAGCGGGCAGCAGCGGCGGTGAGCAGCGGCGTGGCTCCCTGTGGGAGAACTACGCCAACATCGACGCATTCTGGAAGAAAACCAGCAGCTCAGCGAGGAAAATGCCTCTCTGCGCTCCCAGATGGTGGACTACGACAAGCTCAAGGCCGAGAACGAGGCCTACAAGGCGCTGGCCAACATTCAGGAGCAGCACCCTGAGATGAGCTACACGTCCTCTTTCGTCATTGGCCGCGACCCGCTGGACTCCTTCTGGGGCTTCACGCTGGACAGAGGCACACTGGACGGTGTGGCCGTCAATGACGCCGTCATCAGCGACGAGGGCTATCTGCTGGGCGTGGTGCGGGAAGCCGACCTCACCAGCTGCAAGATCATGACCATCCTGCACCCCAGCTTCAATGCGGCGGGCGTCGTGTCCCGCACCCGGGACAACGGCATCATCACCGGCAGCGCCGACTACGCCGCCGACGGCCTGTGCATCCTCTCGAACCTCGCCCGCAGCACCCTGAGCAGAGAGGGGGACCAGGTCATCACCACGGGGTCTGGGGCGGGGGTGTTCCCCGCCCGGGACGTGCTGGTGGGGCGTCATCAAGGAGCTGACCCCCGAGGCCAGGCGGCAAATCGACGCTGGCCGTCATCCAGCCGGGCGCAGACCCCCGCACGGTGCGCCATGTGTTCATCATCACCAACTACTGAGGAGGGCCGGAGATGGAATCTCGCCGCAAGCGCAGCCGCAGCCAGAGGCTGAAATGGGGCTGCTATATCCTTCTGCTGGTGGTGTGTACGGTGTTGCAGACCATGCCGGAGCTGTTCCAGTTCGGGGCCGCGAAGCCGCTCTGGCTGCTGCCGCTCTGTCTGGCGGTGTCTGCCGCAGAGGGCGAGTTCGCCGGGGCCGTCTTTGGCGCGGTGTGCGGCCTGATGTGGGACTACACCGCCGGCCGCACCGTGGGGATGCTGGCGCTGGAGCTGATGATCCTCTGCTTCGGCGTGTCGGTGGTCGTGCAGCTTTATCTGAAGGACACCCCCTCCAACTTCGTGCTGCTGGCCGTGGTTTGCGCCCTGCTGGTGCTGTCGGCGGACTGGCTGTTTTTCTACTATATGCCGGGCTATGCGGGTGCAGGGGAGCGTTTTCTCTGGGTCGTGCTGCCGTCGGCCTTGATGACGGCCCCGGGGAGCTGGCTGCTCCACCGTGCAGTGCAGCGCATCAGCACGGAATTCAAGATAGACAACGGCGTGGTGTGATGCCAGACCTGCCGGGAGGAAAACGGATGAATCAAGACGAACACAAGATCGTGGTGCGCCGGATGGCTGGGCTCATCGCTGCCGCCTCGGTGCTCATCGCCGTGTATGTGCTGCGGCTGATATTTTTGCAGCTCGTCAACAGCGACAGCTTCAAGGCGCAGGCGACCAACACCACCGATTATAACTTTACCGTCACCGCTGCCGCGGCGACATCGTGGACAGCGCCGGACGCCGCATCGCGGCCAGCACCACCAGCTACAATGTGGTGCTCAGCAAGCTGCTGATGGGGGACGAAGACCTTGACGCCATGCTGCAGCGCATCGTGGAGCTGCTGGAAGCCCACGGCGAAAAATGGAACGACTCGCTGCTCATCGGCGAGCCGGACGCGGCGGGCCACTACAGCTTTACTGCGCAGGCCGACAGCACCAGCGATCAGAAGGCTCTCGCGGCCATGAAGGACTCGCTGGGCTTACAGCAGTACGCCACCGCCGATGACGTGATGGAAAAGCTGGTGGAGGACTACAAGTTGGAAAGCTATCCCCTCCACTGGCAGAGGGTGCTGGGCGGCATCCACTACGAGATGCAGCAGCAGGCGTTCTCCAACGTCAACAACTTCGTCATGGCCGAGAATGTCAGCGAAGTGACCGTGGCGACCATCAAGGAGAACAGCCTGACCATGCCCGGTGTGGAGATCGTAGAGACCAGCACCCGCAGCTACGATGAGGGCGACATCATCCCCCATGTGCTGGGCCGTGTGGGCAAGATCACTGCCGAAAAGTGGAAGGTGACCGACGAGAACGGCCAGACCACCTACTCTGCGGCGAAAAGGGCTATAACATGAACGACATGATCGGCGTGTCGGGCCTCGAAGCCGTCTATGAAGACGAGCTGCGGGGCAAGGACGGCGTTGAGACCATCACCCGCAGCTCGGACGGCGTCATCGTGGGGACCGCTATGACCACCGTGCCGGAGCCGGGCCATACCGTCCAGCTCACCATCGACAGCGCCTTCCAGCAGGCGGTGGACAAGGCGCTGGCCAGGAACATCGAGATGATAAACAGCACCTACAACAGCGGCAGTTCCGCCAAGCTGCCGCCGGTGCGGTGGTGGTCATCAGCACGAAGGACGGCAGTGTGCTGGCCGCCTCCAACTACCCCAGCTACGACCAGAACCTCTTCGCCACCCAGTACAGCCAGTACAGCTCGGACCCGGGCCTGCCCCTGCTCAACCGCGCTTTGCAGGGCCTGTACACCCCCGGCTCCACCTTCAAGCCTGCGGTGGCGGTGGCGGCGCTGGATTCCGGCGTCATCAACCGCTTTTCCACGGTCTACTGCAACGGTGTCTATACCTATTATGACGGTTCACCGCCCCAAGTGTACCCGGCCACCGGCCACAGCGCAACATCGACGTCATCACGGCATCAAGTGGAGCTGCAACATCTTCTTCTACGATGTGGGCCGCCGCACCACCAGTGACGTCTACGATGCCTACGCCTACAAGATGGGCCTTGGTACCCGCACCGGCGTGGAGGTCAACGAGGCCACCGGCCGCCTGACCACAAAGAACGACTCCAACTACACCGCTTCTCTGGACATCCAGGCCGCGATCGGTCAGGGCAACACCGTCGTCACCCCCGTCCAGCTGGCGACTTACGCCGGCACGCTGGCTAACCGGGGCGTGCGCTACCGCACCCACTTCGTCAAGGCCATCCTCGACACCAACACCGGCAAAGTCCTGCAGGAGACCCAGCCCGAGGTGATGGACGTCATCGAGGACCGGGGCGACACCTTCGACCTCGTGCGGCAGGGCATGATCGGCGTGTCGGAGACGGTGTCGGGCCTGAAGAACTACCCCGTCACCATCGCCTGCAAGACCGGCACCCCTCAGCGCAGCGAGACGTACTACGTCGGCAGCACCCGCAAGCATTACACCAACACCATGATGGTGGCCTACGGCCCGGCCGAGGACGCTGAGATCGCCTCGGCATCGTCATTGAGTACGGCGGAGGCGGCGCCCGCGCCGGCAACCTCGTGGCCGACATCTTCGACGCCTACTACGCATGAAGGACGGCAGCCTGACGCTGGACGAGACAGGAGCAGGCGAGACGGCTGATACGACAGCTGACGGGCAGGATGCTGTGCCGGAGACTGTGGAAAACAACGACGCCCTTGCAGGCGACACCGCCCCCGCAGAGCAGCCCGCCGCCTGAGCGATGGTGCGTGGATTTGGCAGAAATCTATGAAAAATTGGAACTTTTGCCCGAAAAACAGTTGTAAAAAGACGGAAACTGTGATACTATGATATGTGCAAGATGATTGCCCCGGACAGGGGCGTGGGAAAAGGAGAGGTTGACCGATGACGATTGCACTGATTGCGCATGACTCCAAAAAAGAGCTGATGGTACAGTTCTGTACGGCGTACTGCCGGATTTTGAGCCAGCATAAATTGGTGGCAACCGGTACGACCGGCAAGATGATCGCCGAAGCCACCGGCCTGCAGGTGCAGCGCTTTCTGGCGGGCGTACAGGGCGGCGACCAGCAGATCGCGTCCCGCATCGCCTGCAACGAAGTAGATCTGCTGCTGTTCTTCCGCGACCCCATCAACGCAAAGCCCAGCGAGCCGAATGAGATGACTCTGCTGCGCCTGTGCGATGTGCACAACATCCCCATGGCCACCAACATCGCCACCGCCGAGGTGCTGATCCACGGCCTCGAGCGCGGAGATCTGGACTGGCGCGATATCGTGCACCCCCAGAACTAAAGTATGTAAAAAAGAAGCGCTGCATCGTACAGATGCGGCGCTTCTTTTTGCGTAGAAAGCGGTTGGCTCAGACTGTTCCATTCACTTTAAAATCCTGTGCCATCTCCTGCACATCAGCGGCGGTAAACTCGCCCAAGGGCAGCAGCAGCCGGGCAAGGGTATCCTGCGGCAGCGCTGCCAGTGCGGCGCTCTCGTCCAGTGCAGCGTCCACAGCAGGGCAGACGGTGTGCACACCATCGCTGCCCAGCTCCACTCGGGCGTGGTGCCCGGTGGCAATGTACTGGATGCCCAGCTTGTCGGCAGCGGTCAGCAGGGCGGCAAACCGGGCGTCGTTGCCGCTGCCCAGCACCTCGGCGGGCTGGTCTGCCAGTGCTCCGCCTTCAGCACGATGCACTCAATGCCAAGAGCCTCGGCAGCCTGCCGTGCGGCTGCGGCCCACGCGCTTTGGTCAGCGGCCAGCTGCACCACAGCCCCGGCCACGCCGAAGCCTGCTGCTGCAAATGCGCACCACAACGCCGCAATCTACGGAGCCGTCCATGCTGACAAGCACCTTGTCCTGTGTTTCGTAGGTGTCAAACCCGTTGCCGGGCAAAAATGCGTCGCTCATGCTCCTTGCCTCCCGCCATGTGCTTTGCTTTGTGCTACGGCCAGCTGGTCGCAGCGTTCGTTTTCCGGGTGGCCTGCATGGCCCTTTACCCAGACATAGGTGATCTTGTGCCGTGCCTCCTGCTCCAGTGCCTGTGCCCATAAGTCCGGGTTCAGGGCAGGGGAGCCATCGGCTTTTTTCCAGCCCCGGCGCTTCCAGCCCTTGGCCCAGCCCTTTTCCAGCCCGTTGATCACATACTGGCTGTCAGAGCACAGCCGCACCTCGCAGGGCTCCTTGAGCTGGCGCAGCGCCTCGATAAAGGCCGTCAGCTCCATGCGGTTGTTGGTGGTGCTGGCGTCGCCGCCGCTCAGTTCCTTTTCGTACACCTTGCCGTCAAAGCGGTAGCGCAGCACCGCACCCCAGCCGCCCGGGCCGGGGTTGCCGCTGCAAGCGCCGTCTGTGTACACCTCTACCTGTTTCATGGGGTTCTCCTTATAGAATAGAATACCTTTATTTAGCGCTATTTTGCCCAGGATGTCAAGAGCCAATGTATACGCCGGCCCAGTTTTGCCAAACCTTGGAATTGACAAAACCGGTGCGAGATACTATACTTAGCGTAACAAAATGCGTATAGGGGTGCACCAAAGGTGTGCGCCCGGCTGTTCCGGCAGAAACGCCACGGTCGCATCGAACAGATGGACTTACCTGGCCAAGAACCTCTTGCGGAACCAACAGCGCTGCTGCAAAAAGCACGCTGAACGATAAATTCTATACGATGCATCAACCGGAAGCCGATGCAGTTTCAGGTGCTTCCCCTGTGCAAGGTACGGCTGCTCTCCCCGGTGGGGGCGCGGCCTGGCCTGCAATTGAATCTGGAGGTAAAGAATGGCTCAAGCAAAAGAAAATAACCCCGCTCCTCGCGCAAAAGCCCCGGCAGCGCCCAAGGCAGCCGCCGCAAACGGCACTGCTCCCGCAGGGGAAAAGCGCACCCGTCCCACCACCCGCCGCCCCTACTATAACCGCCGCCCGCGCCGTGCGCAGCAGCCCAAGGAGGCAGCGACCCCCATCCATATCTACCCGCTGGGCGGTCTGGGCGAAGTCGGCAAGAACATGACCGTCTACGAGTGCAACGGCGATATGATCATCGTGGACTGCGGTCTGGTGTTCCCGGACAGCGAGATGTTCGGCGTGGACATGGTCATCCCGGACTTCACCTTTGTGGTGCAGAACAAGGATAAGATCAAGGGTCTGCTCATCACCCACGGCCACGAGGACCACATTGGCAGCATTCCCTATCTGCTGCAGAAGTTCAGCCTGCCGGTGTACGGCACCCGCCTGACCTGCGGCCTGATCAAAAACAAGCTGGAGGAGTTCGGCCTTGCCGGCAAGACCAAGTTTGTGGAGATCGTGCCCCGGCAGAAGATCAAACTGGGCTGCTTTACCGTGGAGCCCATCCATGTCAACCACTCCATCCCGGATGCCGTGGCCTTTGCCATCGACAGCCCCGCCGGTACCATCATCCAGACCGGCGACTTTAAAATTGATTACACCCCGCTGGCTTGCGGCGTGACCGACCTGTCCACCCTGTCCGAGTACGGACAGCGCGGTGTGCTGGCTTTGCTGAGCGACTCCACCAACGCGGAGCGCCCGGGCTTTACTGCTACCGAGCAGAAGGTGGCCGCCGGTGTGCGCAGCCTGTTTGCCCGCGCCCGCAATAAGCGCATCATCATTGCGACCTTTGCGTCCAACATCTACCGCGTGCAGCAGATCATTGATCTGGCCGTGGAGGATGGCCGCAAGGTGGCCTTCAGCGGCCGCAGCATGGTCAACAACACCGCCATGGCGCAGGAGCTGGGCTATATGCACATCCCGGAGGCACCCTGATCAGCGTAGACGAGCTGAACCAGTACCCGCCGGAGCAGGTGGTGCTGGTGACCACCGGCAGTCAGGGCGAGCCTCTGAGCGCGCTGAGCCGTATGGCCTCCTGCAGCCACCGTCAGGTACGGGTAGGCCCCGGCGACTTCATCATCATCTCCGCAAACCCCATCCCCGGCAACGAAAAGAGCGTGACCAAGATCGTCAACGGTCTGCTGCTGCTGGGCGCAGAGGTCATCTACGAGAGCATGTACGATGTGCACGTTTCCGGCCACGCCTGTCAGGAGGAGCAGAAGCTGATGCTCACCCTGACCAAGCCCAAGTACTTCCTGCCTGTGCACGGCGAGTATAAGCAGCTGAAAAAGCACGCCCTTACCGCTGCAAGTCTGGGCATTCCCACCAGCAACATCCTCATTGCGGAAAACGGCTCCAACGTTATCCTCTCGCAGGACGAGATGAAGCTGGGCGAGCCGGTGACCGCCGGTGCCGTCATGGTGGACGGCCTTGGCGTGGGCGATGTGGGCAACGTGGTGCTGCGGGACCGCAAGCACCTCTCCGAGGACGGTCTTGTCATCATCGTGGCTACCGTGGACAGCAAGACCGGCAAGTGCTGGCCGGGCCAGATCTGGTAAGCCGGGGCTTCGTGTATGTGCGCGAGAACGAGAGCCTGATGGACGGTGCCAGAGCATTGTGGAAAATGCGCTGGAGCGCTGTGTGGACGAGCACGTCCGGGACTGGAACAGCGTAAAGACCCGTGTGCGTGAGGCACTGAGCAGCTATATCTACCGGCGCACCAAGCGCAGCCCGATGATCCTGCCCATCCTGATGGAGGTCTGATCCGGGCGCACCGCAAAGCGGTGCAGCGTCTGAGGAGGCAAAAAACGAATGAAACGTAAACCAAGATGGACACTGGAAATGCTCACGGCCAGTCTGGCGGTGCTGTGCGGCCTTTTGCTGCTGGTGCTGCTGGTACAGCGCCCCACAGCATGGCCGCTGCTGGCCGTGCTGGTGGTGCTGTGGGGCGTAGGGGCAACCTTGTTCCGCTTCAGGCTGCGCAGCTGGGTGGTGCGCTGGACAAGCGGCACCACCTTTGAAAAATCCAAGGTGCAGTTCAGTCTGGAGCCCCTTTCCCAGCCTGCGGTGCTGCTTTCCGGCGAGACGGTGTTGTGGTATAACAGCCAGTTCCGCACCCGCCTGCTGGGCGGGCAGGATGTGCTGGCCAGCCGGGTGCAGAAGCTGCTGCCCGGCTGGATCTGCAGCTGTGCCGCAAGCGCGAGGGACAGCTGCTGACCCTTGCCGACGGCTACTGGAGCGTGCACAGCTCCACCGTGCCCGGCGAAGCCGAAAGCGTGACCCTGCTGGTGCTGAACGAGGAGACCGAGCTGCGCCGCATTGAGGCAGAGTACAAGGCCAGCCGTCCGGGGTATCTTGCCTTCCAGCTGGACGGCTACGATGATGTGTTCGGGGATCTGATGGACAGCGAGCGCGCCCGCCTGCTGGAGGGCGTCAACCGCATTCTGGAGGATATGATCGGGCGCGGCAGCGGCTTTCTGCGCCGGGTAGGCAGCGGCGGCCGCTATATCGCCGTGGTGGAGGAGCGCCAGCTGGAGCAGTTCGCCAACCGCGGCTACGATGTGCTGGATAAGATCCGCGCACTGGACCCCGGCGTGAGCCTTTCGATGTCCATTGGCATCGGCCGCGGTGCACGAACCTGCGGGAAGCGCAGGATATGGCCGAGCACGCGCTGGATATGGCGCAGGGACGCGGCGGCGATCAGGCCGCTGAGATGACGCTGGACGGCTTTACCTTCTATGGCGGCGTGAGCACGGCGTGGAAAAGCGCAGTAAGGTGCGCAGCCGCCTTGTGGCTGACCAGCTGGTCAAGCTGATCAAGGAGGCCGACCATGTGGTCATCATGGGTCACCGCATGAGCGATCTGGATGCCATCGGCGCAGCAGAGGGTGTGCTGCGCATTTGTAAGATCTGCGATGTGCCGGCGGTCATCGCGTCCGGCGAGACGCTACGCTGGCGGCCAGCCTGATCGATGCGCTGTGCAAGGCGGGCAGAAGGATGACTTCATCGACCCCAAGGACGCCCTGCCCATCATTTCTAAGCGCACCCTGTGTATCGTGGTGGATACATATCAAGCGGGTCTTGTGGAAAGCAAGGACATTCTGGAAAAATGCGGCAAGGTGGCCGTCATCGACCACCACGCAAGGGCGTGGGCTACATCGAAAACCCGGCACTGTCTGTCACGAGCCCTATTCCTCCTCGGCCAGCGAGCTGGTCACCGAGCTGTTGCAGTATGTGGGCGAGCGGGACGACAAGCCCAACCGCGTGGAGGCCGAAGGTCTGCTTGCCGGCATTTTGCTGGATACGCAGGACTTTACCCTGCACACCGGTGTGCGTACTTTTGAAGCCGCTGCTGCCCTGCGCCGCTACGGTGCAGAGACCGAGCGGGTGCGCCGATTGTTCGATGTGACCATGGTGGAATACAACGCCAAGGCCGATTTGGTGGAAAAGGCGCAGATGTACAAAACTGTGCCATCTCCATTGGCGGCGAGGTCGCCCCGGAAGCCGGGTCGCCATTGCGCAGGCCGCCAACGACCTATTGCGCATTCAGGCGTGGACGCCAGCTTTGTGGCAGTGCAGGTGGGCAACGGCGTAAACGTCTCTGCCCGCAGCATGGGTGCCGTGAATGTGCAGGTGATCATGGAGTCGCTGGGCGGCGGCGGCCATCAGACCATGGCAGCAGCTCAGCTGAAGCATATCACCCCGCAGGCGGCACGCAGCCGCATTCAGGATGCCATCGACCAATATTATCTCTCCCAGAAAAAGACTACGCCGGAAGCACGACCGGCAAAAGGGGAATAAAACATGAAACAGTACGATTATCTCATCGTTGGTGCCGGTCTGTTCGGTGCCGTGTTTGCCCACGAGCCAAAAAGGCAGGCAAAAAGTGTCTGGTCATCGATAAGCGCGACCATATCGCGGGCAACATCTACACCGAGAATGTGGAGGGCATCAACGTGCACCGCTACGGTGCGCATATCTTCCACACCAACAACAAGGCTGTGTGGCAGTATGTGAACCAGTTTGCAGAGTTCAACCGCTACACCAACAGCCCGGTGGCCAACTACCACGGCCAGATTTACAATCTGCCCTTCAACATGAACACCTTCAACAAGATGTGGGGTGTTGTGACTCCTGCCGAAGCCAAGGCCAAGATCGAAGAGCAGAAGGCCGCTGCGGGCATTACCGACCCGCAGAACCTGGAAGAGCAGGCCATCAGCCTTGTGGGCACCGATATCTACGAAAAGCTCATCAAGGGCTACACCGGCAAGCAGTGGGGACGCCCCTGCACCGAGCTGCCTGCCTTTATCATCAAGCGCCTGCCGGTGCGCTTTACCTACGACGACAACTACTTCAACGCCCTGTATCAGGGCATCCCCAATGGCGGTTACACCGCTATGGTGGAAAAGATGCTGGCCGGTACCGAGGTGCGTCTGAACGTGGATTATCTGGCCGAAAAGGCCGCGCTGGACACACTGGCTGAAAAGGTGGTCTATACCGGCCCGGTGGACGCCTACTTCGGCTACCGTCTGGGTGCTTTGCAGTACCGCAGCGTCCGCTTTGAGACCGAGGTGCTGGATACCGACAACTATCAGGGCAACGCGGTGGTCAACTACACCGACGCCGAGACCCCCTATACCCGCATCATCGAGCACAAGCACTTCGAGTTTGGCACCCAGCCCAAGACCGTCATCAGCCGGGAGTACAGCGCCGAGTGGAAAAAGGGCGATGAACCCTACTATCCCGTCAACGATGAGAAGAACGGTGCCTTGTATGCGCAGTATAAGGCACTGGCCGATGCCGAGCCGGGCGTGATCTTCGGCGGCCGTCTGGGGCGAGTACAAGTACTACGATATGGATAAGGTCATCGAGGTAGCGCTGGACGTGGCCGCAAAGGAGCTGGCATAAAGAGCGCAACTGCCCCGGGTCACCGCCGCAAAAAAGGCGTCCCCTTGGGGGGAGCTGTCGCCGCAGGCGACTGAGGTAGGTGTGCAGCAAAAGGACATTTGAAATGCTGCCCCGCTTCCTCTTGCCCAAAAACGACAAATGCGCTATACTATTACCATAAGACTGCACCGGTTTTCCGGTGAGAAGTGAGGGATACTATCATGAAAGTGATTCCTGAAGCAGGATATCAAGGGCATGGCAAGAAGGACGAGATCCA
>ENA-OQIO01001649-OQIO01001649.1-human-gut-metagenome-genome-assembly--contig:-NODE-1649-length-10760-cov-2.158751_pt1 | contig 10760 bp, 14 predicted proteins | sample MGYA00242573_ERZ504737 | MGnify/ENA primary metagenome ERZ504737 (study PRJEB26092, sample SAMD00036203) | human gut metagenome | host: Homo sapiens | study: EMG produced TPA metagenomics assembly of... | reverse complement strand
ACCACATTCAGCTAAGAATCTAAATCCTTCTGCATCTAACAACGTTACCGGCACCTACTTTAACAGTATCACCATAATTTTCTCTAATCCAATCGATTGTTAATTTTTGCCATTCTGAGAATCCTTCAGATGAATCGATACATAAAACATCAGCACCAGCTTCTACTAATGCAGGAACACGTGTAGCATAGTCACGTGTGTTGATTCCAGCACCAACAATGTAACGTTTATTTTCATCTAATAATTCATTTGGATTATTTTTTCTATTTTCATAGTCTTTTCTAAATACGAAATAATGTAATCTTTGTTCAGCATCTACTACAGGTAATGCATTTAATTTGTTATCCCAAATCATATCATTACATTCTTTAAGAGATGTTCCTAAATCTGCACAAATTAATTTATCATATGGTGTCATAAAAGTTTCAACTTTTGTATCCATTGATAAACGAGAAATACGATAATCTCTTCCAGTAACAACTCCTAATAATTTACCGTTAGCAGTTCCATCCGCTGTAACTGCCATTGTTGAATGTCCAGTTTTTTCTTTTAAATCTAAAACATCTTTTAAAGTTGATTCAGGTGATAAGTTTGAATCACTTGGAACGAATCCAGCTTTATAATTTTTAACACGTCTTACCATAGCTGCTTGGCTTTCGATTGATTGAGATCCATAAATAAATGAAACTCCACCTTCTTTAGCTAAGGCAATTGCCATATTATCATCAGATACAGCTTGCATAATTGCTGAAACTAATGGAACATTGAGTGATAATGCAGGTTCTTCACCTTTTTTAAATTTAACTAATGGTGTTTTTAAACTTACGTTTTCAGCACGACACTCAGCTGATGAGTATCCTGGAACTAATAAATATTCATTAAAAGTACGCGATGGTTCTTCAAAGTAAAATGCCATTTTTTTATCTCCTTATTCTTTCTATATTTTTGAAAAATTATAATCCCCAAATTTAAATAAGTCAATAATAAAAAGAAAAAGTAGGTTTCCCTACTTTAAAGCATTATTCATTTGTTGATTGATTGTTTGTAAGATTTCATTCACTTCATTTTGTAAATATAAATAATTAACAACTAATGGATGATTTTCATAATATGCTTTTTTTTCTTGATATTCTTGAATTGTTTTTGTAACTCGATCATCCTGTTTTGCTTTTTGATTGACAATCTTTTTTTGTAATACTTTTAATTCTTTTTCTAATTGTTTAAGTTTTTCATCATTTAAAACAAGTTTTTCATACTTTTGATATTCTTGAACAACTTCTAAAGCTAAAATTTCTTGATTTAATTTTCTAGCAAGCTCTTCAATTCTAGTCAACTTGTTCACCTTTTAAAGCCCAAGTTTTTACTTCTGTGACTTTTACAGGCACAATTTTACCAATATCTTCTTTACGCCCTTTGAAGTTGATCAATTTTTGATGTGCCGTATATCCTGTCATCATTGTTTCATCACGTTTAGATGGACCATCTACTAAAACATCCACAACTTGATTTAAGAAACGTTGATTTTGTTTTAAAGCTTTTTCTTTAACAACTTCATTTAATCTTTCTAAACGGTCTTGTTTTTGTTCAAATGGCACATTGTCTTGCATTTTAGCAGCAGGTGTTCCTTCACGAGGAGAATAGATAAATGTATAGGCTAAATCGTATTCACATTCTTCATATAAAGAAAGTGTATCTTGGAATTGTTCTTCTGTTTCATTTGGGAAACCAACAATAATATCTGTTGTAATTGAACAATCTGGCATCACTTCTTTAATCATGTGGAAAAGTTCCAAATATTGTTCTCTTGTATATCTTCTACCCATTAATTTCAAGATTTCTGTATTTCCTGATTGTACTGGTAAATGGATATAAGGCATGATGTTATCATATTGATTAATGATTTCAATCATTTCTCTAGAGAAGTCCCATGGATGACTTGTTGTAAAACGAATACGTGCAATTCCCGTTTTAGCAACTTCCTCTAAAAGAGTCGCAAAATCATAGTCTTCTTCTAAATCTTTTCCATAACTATTGACATTTTGTCCAAGTAAAGTGATTTCTTGATACCCATCTGCTTTTAATCCTTTAACTTCTTCAATAATATCATCCATTAAACGAGAACGTTCTTTTCCTCTTGTATAAGGCACAATACAATACGTACAGAATTTATTACATCCATACATGATATTGACCCATGCTTTATGTCCATTAGCACGTGTAACAGGCGTATTTTCAATAACATCCCCTTCTTTAGACCATACTTCTACAACCATTTCTTTACTAAACATTGCTTCTTTTAATAAAGTTGGTAAACGATGAATATTATGTGTTCCAAAGATTAAGTCTATATGTGGGTGTTTTTCTAATATTCTTTTAATAACAACTTCTTCTTGCGCCATACAACCGCATAAACCAAAAATAAGATTTGGGTTTTTCTTCTTTAAGTTTTTAACATAACCTACTTTCCCAAATACTTTTTCTTCTGCATTTTCTCTAATAGCACAAGTATTTAATAAAATGACATCTGCTTCTTCGATTTCTTTAGCAGCTGTACATCCCATCATTTCAAAAATACCTGCTAATGTTTCACCATCACGTTCATTCGCTTGACAACCATAAGTATGAATATAATAAGTTTTTCCTTTACCTACACTTACCATATCACTAGGTATTTCAAAAGCATCTTTTAAATGATCAACTTGTTTTCTACTTCTTTTTTGAGCCTCTTTTAAATTTGGCCCTTTAAAATATTCACTATAATCTTTCATTTTTTCACCACATTTCTTTCTTATTATATACATAAAGTTATCTTTTGGCTAGAAAAAAATAAGGACTTATCAGTCTTATAATTTTTATCTTATCCAAAGAATCCGTCTGGTTGAATTGAGAAGTATAATACTTTACCTTCTGGAGTTCCTTTAAATACTCCTTTACAATGACCTGCAGCTTCTTCTGGTGATAATTCAGTTTCACATTCAAATTCAGCTTTGATTCCTACTTTTTTAACATATTTACATGATACTTTATCATCTGAATATCCATCAAAGAAATCAATAATTTTTTGAACTTGTCCTGTTTGCATTAATAATTTACATTTTGCCATTTTAAAAAACCTCCATTTACATTTCAGTATTATACAATGAATTTTTAAAAAAAGAAACCCTTTTCACTAAAAATTAACGTAATTCTATTACAAGTCTTAAGGCAGTAATCCTTTTATCATCGACCATTAAATCATGAAAAGAAGGAATACAGATAAGCTCTTTACCTGTCGGTATAATATATCCTCTAGCAATAGCAATTGATTTAATTGCTTGATTAAGTGCTGCTGCACCAATTGTTTGAATCATAAGTTTATCTTGTTCCCTCATTAATGATGCTATTGCTCCTGCAACGTGATTAGGAACAGATGTTGAAGATACTTTAATTATTTCCATATTTTTGCCTCCTAATTCACTATATGAATTATCATTAAAAAAATAACAAAAAAAGCATCCTAAGATGCTCGATATGGATGATCATCATTGATTAAAACTCTTTCAATAGAGATAGGTTGGTGTTTGTCATTAAATTCAATAACAACTCCAGCAAACTGTCCTGAATTTTCAGAAATTAAAAACTTTGAACTTAGACCTCTCATACGTGTAATGACACTATCTAAATCACATCCTAAAGAACTTAAATAAGGGCCCGTCATTCCTGCATCAGAAATAAATGCTACTTTTTTATCAATAATTCTTTCGTCTGCTGTTTGTACATGTGTATGTGTTCCTAAGACCGCCTGTACTTTATCTTTACAATAATAAGCTAAACCTATTTTTTCACTGGTTGCTTCTGCATGAATATCAATGATATGAATATCTTGTTCAAGGTTTAGATAATCATCAATATGATCAAAAGGATTCGAATAACGGTTATCCATAAAGACACATCCAAGTGCATTGGTTACTCTTATTTTTGTACCTTTAACATTAAATACTCTTGTATGGACTCCTGGTAAAATACTTGGTTGATTGAAAGGAACAACAAGGCGATCAGCTTCATCAATAAAATCAAGAAGTTCTTTTTATCAAAAGTATGATTCCCCATTGTCATACAATCAACACCTTCAAAAGTAAAGAAATCATAATGTTTTCTATTTAATCCTTTACCATGTGTCGCATTTTCAACATTTGCGATTACAAAATCAATTTGATAATCTTTTCGAATACGATAAAGATAATCTTCTATCATTTGTCGTCCTACATTTCCAACGATATCTCCTATAAATAAAACTTTCATTTTCTTTCCTCATTTCGTAAAGATATTTTAACATATATAAAAAAAAGGGAATTGATTTCCCTTTTATTTTGCAATTTCACTCGCACGAATTTCTCTTATAACAGTAACTTTAATATGTCCTGGATAAGTTAATTCTTCTTCAATCTTTGTCTTAATATCACGTGCAATCTTATGACTTGCTAGATCATCCACTTTATCAGGTTTTACAACGATACGAATTTCACGTCCTGCTTGAATTGCATAGACACGATCGACACCATCAAAGCTTTTAGCCATTTCTTCAAGTTTTTCAAGTCTTTGAATATAATTTTCAATTGTTTCACTTCGACTTCCTGGTCTAGCAGCTGATAATGTATCAGCAGCAGCTACTAAAATAGAAATAACACTTGTTGCTGGTACATCCCCATGATGTGAAGCAATTGCATTAATAACAGTTGAATGTTCTCCATGTTTTTTCGCGAATTTTGCACCTAATTCAACATGGCTTCCTTCCATTTCATGATCCATTGCTTTACCAATATCATGTAATAGACCTGCACGTTTAGCTAATTGTTGATTTAATCCTAATTCAGCAGCCATAATTCCTGCTAAATGTGCAACTTCTAATGAATGTTGAAGCGCATTTTGACCATAGCTTGTACGATATTTTAATTTACCAATTTGTTTAACAATTTCTTTATCAATACGAGAAATACCTAATTCAAAAATTGCATTTTCTCCAGTTTTACGAATAACTTCATCTAATTCTTTTCTTGTTTTATCAACAACTTCCTCAATTCTTCCTGGTTGAATACGTCCATCTCTAATTAAAGTTTCTAACGATAAACGAGCAACTTCTCTTCTTACTGGATCAAAGCAAGAAATCGTAATTGCTTCAGGTGTATCATCAATAATTAAATCTGCACCTGTTGCTTGTTCGATTGCTTTAATATTACGACCTTCACGTCCAATAATACGCCCTTTCATTTCTTCACTTGGAAGATCAACAACAGTTACTGTTCTTTCAGTAACTTCCTCTTGAGCATATCGATTAATTGCATTGGCAATAATGTCTCTAGACATATCAGCAGCTTTGCTTTTAGCTTCTTCTTCTTGTTCCTTTATGTAAGCAGACATTTCTAATGAAATTTGTTGTTCAACTTGTTTGAACAATTCTTCTTTAGCTTCTCTTGCTGACATAGCGGCAACTTTTTCTAATTCAACAACTTTAGAATCAATTTTATCTTTTAATTCAGCCTCTAATTTATCTATTCCAGCTTCTTTAATATCTAATTGTTTAATTCTTTGTTCAAGAACGTCTTCTTTACCTTGAACAGCAATATCTCTTCGTTCAATACCTTTTTCACGTTCTGAAAGATTATTTTCAAGTTCAGTAATTTCTTGTTTTTGTTCTTTAATTTCTTTTTCTGCTTCTAATTTTAATTCATAAGCTTGAGTTTTAGCATCTAAAATAGCTTCTTTAACTAGATTATCAGCTTTACTCGTTGCATCATCAATAATCTTTTGAGCACTGACATTAGCTTTTGAAATATTTAGTTTTGCATATACAAAATAAATAAGAACCCCAACAGCGACAGCTAGAACATAGGATAAAATAGTGGCAATATTTAAACCTGGCATATTCCACCCTCCATTTTCTCTATGCACATTTTTTATGATTGATTATTCAATCATTCACCGGTTGTTTCGGTTATAATAATTAATATTTACATAGTCTTTACTATGTTTATTAAACGTGTTTTGCGCACAAGTATATTATATGTCAAATTGCTTATTTTGACAATAACAAGTTAAAAAGAGGAATTTTTACAATTCCTCTTCTTCTACAGGCATTAATGAAGCTTTAATTGCTTCCGTAATTTCATTCATTATATCAGGATGTTCAACAAGATATCGTTTTGCATTTTCACGTCCTTGTCCAATCTTTTCACCCTTATAAGCATACCAACACCGGATTTATCAACAATATCTTTATCAACTGCTAAATCCAAGACTTCACCATCTCTTGAAATACCTTTACCATAAATAATATCAACTTGTGTTGATTTAAATGGTGGTGCCACTTTATTTTTAACAACTTTGATATTGACTTTATTCCCAACAATTTCCGTACCATTTTTAATTGCTTCACTTCTTCTGATTTCTACTCGCACAGAAGAATAGAATTTTAAAGCTCTTCCTCCAGTAGTCGTTTCTGGATTTCCAAACATAACTCCAATTTTTTCACGTAATTGGTTAATGAAAATAATTGTACAATCTGTTTTATTCATAACCCCTGAAAGTTTACGTAAAGCTTTAGACATCAATCTTGCTTGTAATCCCATTTGTTGATCAGCCATTTCGCCATCTAATTCCACTTGAGGAACAAGTGCAGCAACAGAGTCAACAACTACTAAGTCAATAGCTCCAGAACGTACGAGTGTTTCAGCAATTTCTAAACCTTGTTCACCACTATCTGGTTGCGAAAGAATCAATTCATCAATATTAACTCCTAGATTTTTAGCATAAACAGGATCAATGGCATGTTCGGCATCAATAAATGCAGCTGTACCACCTTGTTTTTGTACTTCAGCAATTGCATGCAATGTAAGCGTTGTTTTACCACTTGATTCTGGACCATAAATTTCAATAATTCTTCCTTTAGGATAACCACCTATTCCTAAAGCCATGTCAAGTGTTAAAGAACCTGTTGGAATAACAGCCACATCAACAGCTGCACGATCTCCAAGCTTCATAACAGAACCTTTTCCAAATTGCTTTTCAATTTGTTTGATTGCATCATTCAATGCTTGTGCTTTTTTAGCATCTTTTGTTTCTACTTCTTTTTTTCCAGCCATAAATAATACCTCCTATTCCTATATATGCTTTATTTTTCATTTTTTCTTTTATTTTTTTAAAATTTTTTCAATTATTTTCTTTTGAGCAAAATCTATTGCCTTTAAAGCAATCTCTTTTCGACTACCTTCTAAATTCAATTTATAAACAACAACATCTTCATAAGCAATACCAATATAGACTTCTCCTACTGGTTTTCCTTCCATTGCATCCGGTCCAGCATTTCCTGTAAAAGAAATACATAGATCAACATCTAAAATACTTTTACCATTAACACACATTAAAGTAGCAATTTCTTTAGAAACAACACCGTACTTTTCAATCAATGGATGTTCAATTCCTAAAAGCCTTTCTTTCGTTTCACTTTGATAAGTGACTAAAGAACCCTTATAAACCTTAGAAATGCCAGGAATATTTCCTAGCATTGTCGCAAAATTTCCTACTGTAAAACTTTCTACAGTTCCAATAGAAATATTATTTTTTATTAATAATTCAGCAAGTTCATTCATTACATTGACTCCGTTAACATATCTTTACTATCCATAAAATAATCAATACCACTTACTATTGAAATCACGCAAGCAACCCATACACTTATTTGACCAATTGGTAAATGAATGATTGAAAAAGGAAAATCATTTAATAATAAGAATATCACACTGATCATTTGTGTCACAGTTTTTAATTTTCCTAAATATTTTGCTGCAATAACAACTTGTTTATTGGCAGCCACCAAACGAATGGCATCTACGATCGTATCCCTAGAAATCATAATAATAGGAATAATGATAGAAATTGTCCCATCACTTGCTAGTAAAAGAAAAATCGTATTAATTAATAGTTTATCTGCAATCGGATCAGCAAACTTACCAAAAGTTGTAATTAATTTAGATTTTCTCGCAATTTGTCCATCAAAATAATCAGTTAACGAAGCAACTGCAAAAATAATAAAGATAACAATATTAACAAGTGAAATATCAGCATTCAAAATATGATACATAGGTACATTGATTCCAAACGTTGCATAAGGAAACATATAAATAAGAAGTAAGAATTGGAACAAGGATTATTCTTGTAATCGTTAATTTATTAGGTAAATTCATTATTTGACCATCGTTAATTTAAATGTTCTTACTCTACCATTAGAGCTTGTTCCGTAATGATCATTTTCTTCTAATGGAATTTTTTGATCATTAATATAATAACGATGTCCTAAGTTCCAACTATATGAAAATTCCAAATATTGGAAATCATTCACATTAAATTCTAATTCAACACTTTCACATGCAGAATCATCTTTTAAAGCATCTGATGCTGAAATACTAGCAAGATTACTACTATAAACACCTTTTTTAAATGTATCAGTTTGATAACTGTTAGGATCACCATTAACATGTAGATCAACAGTTGTCGCAAATGTAAAGTCTACTTTTAATTTAAAAGTTTCTTGATCATATCCATCAGGTAATTTAAAACTATAATCACCATCTGCATTTTTAGTAAAAGTTATTTCAGTAGATGTTTGTTCATCTTTTTTCGTTGTATCAGATTTTGTTGTTTTCTTTTTATCTGTTTCTGTTGTTTTCTTCTTTAAAGTTTCACTTGTTTCTGTTTTAGATGTATTACTATTTTTAAATGATGAATCATTTGATTTCGTAAAGACAAATGAATATCCAAGTACAATAATAATAGCAATGACAATAATAATGACAATTGCATATTTAACATATCTTAAGATATAGTGATCTTCATAAACTCCCTTTCTTGTCGGTTGTTTTTTAGTTGGTTGAATATTTTTTACTTTATCTACAAAAGTAACAGATCCTATATCTTCTTTTTTATTTTCTAAATCTTTTAAATCAGCCTTTTTAATTTCTCTCGTAATTGCATAATAATCATCAGCAATCGTCTCATCTATTTCTAAGTATCTTGCTATTTTCTTAAGATACATTTTTACATAAAGCTCGTCTCCAACAAATCGTTCAAAAGCACCGTCTTCTATATCTTTAATGATATTAACAGATAACAATGTTGCTTCTGCGACTTCCTCTATTGTAACGCCTTTGGCAATGCGGGCTGCTTTTATCTTTTCACTTATTTTGTCCATAAAGACATCCTCCTTTACACTTAGGCATAATTAAACAAATAAATTATAGCACAAATGTTTTATTTGACAAATACAAAAGCTCATTTTATTTCTAATATATTATATACATAAAAAATGTCTTTTTTATGTCCAAAAGAAAAAAAAGCTTAAAAAAGCTTTTTTTTATAACGTAATAATTCCAAATGTTGATAAAATATAACTTAATAAAATAATTAATAATGTTGGAATACAAATATATTTCATCACAATATTATAGACTTTTTCTCTTTTAAAAGCAGATGATATTTTAATTTCATTTGAAATTGTTTTTAATTTTGTTACAAAAATAATTAATAAAACTGTACATAACGCTGAAATTGGCATCATACATGAATTTGTGACAAAATCAAAGAAATCTAATAAAGTCATTCCTAATGGTTGAATCCATCCTAAAACACCATAGCCAAGTGAAATAGGAATTCCTAAAGCTAACATTTCAATAATCATTGCTAAAGCTGCTTTTTTTCTAGAAATATGGAATTGTTCCATCAATGTTGCACAAGAACATTCCATTAAAGAAATTGCTGAAGTTAAAGCAGCAAATAAGACAAGTAAAAAGAAATACCCCACCTATAAATCCACCTAATTTTAATGAATTAAAACTTTAGGCATTGTAATAAACATTAAAGACGCTCCAGCATTTAAACTATCTTTTCCTGAAAATGCAAAGACTGCAGGAATAATCATTAACCCCGCTAAAAAAGCAATTAAAGTGTCCATAATTTCTACTTGAGAAATTGCTTTTTCCATATCAACATCTTTTTTCATATAAGAACCATATGTAAATAAAATACCCATTCCAATTGATAAAGAATAAAACATTTGTCCCATTGCTGAAATAACTGTCATAATACTAAACCTTGAAAAATCAGGAATAATATAATACTTCAAACCTTCAATTGCTCCTGGTGTCATTAAACCATAGATTGAAATAAAAATAGCTATTACTACTAAAATAGGCATTAAAATCTTACTTACCTTTTCTATTCCTTTTTCTACCCCTTTAATAACCACAATAAAAGTTAATACTGCAAAAACAACTAACCAAAAAGCTGGACTAATTGGATTAGCAATAAAATTTGAAAAATAGGTATCTTGTGTCAAGATTTGACTTGATCCTCTTAAATATTCAAATAAGTATTTACATACCCAACCACCAACAACACAGTAATAAGGAATTATCAACATTGGAATAATTGAATTCAACCAACCACCAATCTTTAATTTTTTTGCTCCTAAGATTTTATATGCTTTGATTGGATTGTTTCCGGTCTTTCTTCCTAATGCTGTTTCACTTACAAGTAAAGCAAAACCAACTGTAAACGCTAAAATAATGTAAGTAAATAAAAAAGTACCTCCACCATATTTAGCCGCAAGATATGGAAAACGCCAAATGTTTCCTAATCCAACAGCTGAGCCAGCAGCCGCCATAACATATCCTAAACGGCCTGAAAAACTTGATTTTTATTTGTTTCCATCGAATTTCCCCTTTTAACAT
>ENA-OQIO01001648-OQIO01001648.1-human-gut-metagenome-genome-assembly--contig:-NODE-1648-length-10760-cov-2.698204_pt1 | contig 10760 bp, 14 predicted proteins | sample MGYA00242573_ERZ504737 | MGnify/ENA primary metagenome ERZ504737 (study PRJEB26092, sample SAMD00036203) | human gut metagenome | host: Homo sapiens | study: EMG produced TPA metagenomics assembly of... | reverse complement strand
GCGTTTTTCCCCATAGCCGCTTCGATGGGATTGCCGCAGTCCGTACAGGCGGCACAGGCTCCTGCTTCTGGACACGAGGTTTGTAGGGCCGGATACGGATGCCATCGGTCATGCCGCCGTCCTGCGGATCCCGGACATTGTGATCTACATACAGCTGGATCTGCTTGCCCACCAGCGTAGAAGCCTTGGCGTCGCCGAACAGCTTACGCAGCGTCTTGCGGTTGGTGGAGTTCACGATCAGCGGGCGTACCTGCAGGATGCCGGGGACACGCTCTTCCTTGAAGGAAAGAACGTCCTTGTTTTCTTTGCCGCGCTGCAGGGTCACAGAGCCGTACCACAGGCCGGCAATGGTGAGCACCGGCTCTGTGCCGTCATCGATGTCCTCGGCACCCAGGTACTCGGATTCGCGCATCTGGCCGAGACGTTCATCGCCGGTCAGCTGGCGCAATTTATCTTTCGTCATCATGTTTACTTTCCTCCGTCTGGTCGGCTGCATTTGGAATAGCAGCATTCACAATTGCCATAATGAACCGGCACTCTTCATAGCAGATGTTGGTGTCCGCCTTAATGACGATATCCATGATTTTGACCGCAGCCTTCATCAGGTTCGCCATTCTGTAAGGTGGGACATAGAAACCGGTGGTTGCGAGAAGGCGCTCCTTTTCAGCCTGTAAACGTTCCGCAGCAGTCACAGCTCCGTCACCTCCAGCTCCTCGGAATCGGTCACGCGGGTGGCAATCAGCTGAAGGCCCTTAGCCTTGCACTTGGCGTACAACCGTTCACGGCTCTCCTTGTCCAGCCGCTCAGCGCCATCGATGAGGATAATCTCCAGCTGGCCGGGCTTGCAGACAGAGATATCCACGCACAGCTCCAGAAGCTCGCCGTCAGACAGATTGGAAATGGGCAGGCCGTTGATCAACGGGATTCCATTCTCCACGGTCAGACCCTCCACGGGGATATGGGCCTCTGCAGGATGGTTGCTGGCAGCTCACGAGCAAGTTCAATCTTGCGGGTCAGCTCAGCAGACTGGTCGGTCAGATCCTGCACCTCGGCCTGCATGGCCACCATACGCTGGTACTCGTTCAGATGCTTCCGCATCTCCTCGGCATTGGTAACCTCTGCCGCCAGCGCAGTAGTGTCCACAGCTCCTGATCAGCATACTGTTCAGCCACGCCGACGTCCTTTTCCAGCTTGGCCTTAGCTGCCTCAAAATTGGCGGTGGCAATATCCACTCGATCCTGCCGGCGGCGCTCAGCTGAGCCAGTTTCTCCTCGGTAGCCTGAAGCTCGGCCTTCATCCGTTCGATACTGCCCGTCAGAGCGGCGCGTTCGGCCGCAATATCCCGGTCAATGGCACCGATCTCTACGTCCCTGGAACCTTCCAGTCCCCGGAGCTTGGATGTGAAATTGGCGCGGAACGCCTTAGCCCGCTCGATCACGCTGTTCTTCTCGCGCAGCCGTTCCAGCTCCCTGTAACGATCCCCGATGGGATACTGGTTCCAGCGGTCATAGTCGTATCCGGAGGGAATATCCTTGGCGATGTCGCTGATGAAGGCCTGCTTGTTGCGGATGTCTCGGTTGATATTCTGCCGGGATTGGAAGTAGACGCCGTTTTCTGCCTGGATGTCGTTCAGGACCTCCAGAATATGCTTGGAGTAGTCAACCCCCTGCGGGATCTCGCCGAACTGCTCCCGGATCCAGTTCACATCCCAGTCAAACTCGATGAGGGAGAGGATCACACGGTTCTTTTCCTGCCGGGAGAGTTGTGTGAACTCCACAGGATTCAGCTGCAGGGGCGTGAAGATCTGAGAGAGGAACTCGGCCGGCCGTGTCTGAAGGAGGGAACCGTCACGCACTTTGACCGTGCCGGCAGACTTGGCGGGCAGGGCCTTGCGGTCGATGGAGAGGCCGGTGGTGGTCTCGATGATGATCTCACCCTCATCGGCGCCTGGTGGACGATGCAGTCCCGCTCAGAACGGTTTGTGAGGGCGAAACGGATGGCATCCAGCACGGAGGTCTTGCCGGCTCCCTTGGGGCCGGAGATCTCCACGGACTTCCCGTCGAGGGTGGTCTCACGGATGCCGAACAGATTCTTAATAACGATTTTTGAGGTTTTCATTGACAAAACTCTCTTTCTGCCCTTAAAATAGGGGCGCGTGAAAAGGATTGGCTTGTGCCGCCGATTCGGTCCCCTGCAGGTGTGCGAGACCTGCAGGGGATTTTTTATGCTTACAGAGCGACAACGAGCTTGCCGCTCTCAATCTCGGCAGCGAGCTTCTCCTCCAGGAATGCCTTGATGGTGTTGCGGGCCGTCAGGCGCCACATACCGCCATCGGCCTCGATGAAGGAAATGCCGCGGTCATTGATGCGGATGAGGAAGGTGCTCTCCGGCTGCTCGACCTCCTGGAAGGTGCGGTAGGGACGGAGCTTGACGATGGGGCGGATTGCCTCGTTGGTCTGCAGGGAGACACCGCTCTTCGTGGTGACGGTGGTTGCGACGCCGTTGTCATTGTAAATGACCTTGGCGCCGAGGGAGATATCATTGACCAGTTTCATCGCATAGAGCGAATCGCCAGTCTCCTGAAAGCGTGTACGCAGCGCGATCTGAGCTTCTTCGAAGCCAAGCGTGACCTTTGCATCCCATCCGGGACATCGGTTGCACCGGCAGAATAGAAGACTGCGCGGACGCAGCGCTGCGTGAAGTCAGGCTGAGAGAAGCAGGTCACATTGGTGGGCGAAGGGATGTTGACAAAGAGCGCGGGGGTATTGGCATCTGCCAGATGGATAGCCTCGGTGCGGATCATCTTCACGATGGAATCCAGGCTGTGGAGCTGAAGAGTGGCTGGCACGATCGGCGTCTCGATGACTTCCTGCGCACCGGAGGGTGTGATGACATATGCACGGCCGCAGAGGTCCTGCGTTTCCGGCCGCATACCATCAAGGATGTACTGAAGTGCTTCTTTAAGCATGGCGATATGGTTCCTTTCTTAAAATTAGGCCGAGTGGATCAGCCTGAGCTTCGGCGGAGCTTCCTGCTCCCCTGCATCTACGGCCAGCTGACCGGGAATCTGGGGAGCCATTTCGACGACCGTGTCTTCGTCCAGCACGTACAGCATGGTGGTGATGGCGTTGGTCGATGCCAGCGTAGACTTGGCCACGCACTCCACACAATGGTCTGCCGGTCATCTCCGGGCTTGAAGGTGAGCGTGATGTTCAGCTTTCTGGCCGATTTTGCCGAGGTGTTCGGATCCAGAATGTTCCGGATCATGGCTCGCATCTCATAGTCTGCGCGCTCCATGATCGCGCCACGTCCCATTTCGAGGATCGACTTCTCCTGACGTTCATCCATAGGTTTTGCCTCCTTTCCTGCGTGATAAGGGTTCCAGCCCTCTGCCGGACGCCCCGCGGCAAATTTGAGCGGGGCGCCCGGCAGGAGAGTAAAATGAGCGAAGGGCATCCGCCCGGCAGAAGGCTGGATGACGGTGCTTCATCCGGCTGCTTCCCGGTAGACCTCTACCTGCTGGATGCCGAATTCGCAGGCAGCCTCATGGCTCTCGAAGAAAATATCCACATGGTTGCCCTTGACGGCGCTGCCGGTGTCCTCGACGATATACGGATGACCGTTGATCACGACCTCGCTGCCTTTGGGCAGCACATCCCAGTCGGCGGCGATGGTGCGGCCCTCTTCGGGGATCGTGCCGGCACGTGTCTTCTGCACATAGTCTTCGCCGCGGCTGGGGTGGTCTTCCGACCAGATCCCGCAGCACTTGACACAGGGACAATAGGCGGTAGCGGTGAACGTTCCAATGAGCTCCAGCCGGTCAAGGCTGGAATAGTCCTCTGCTGGTTGCTCTGCAGGCTCCTGCGGCATATCATCGACAGGGGAGGGCTGGGATACCTCCTGCAATTCGGGCGGCTCACAGGCATCCTGAGCGTGTGCGGCGGTGTAGCCGATGCAGACGCCCAGAGCCAGCAGGATCAGCACAAAGGCCAGGAACCGGATGTTTGCGGCACGGCGCTGGATGCGCCGGCGTTCTTCTCGTGTCAGTCGCTTCATAGGTCGATCCTCCTCAGTTTTCCATATCCGACGGCGGGGTCGGTGGTAGTCGGAGCCTCATTGCCGGCGGCAAGGTAAGCGAGCAGCTGGTCCACATCGACCAGCTTTTTTCGCCCAACGTGGATGACAGGGACAGCACCGGAGGCAATCAGATGCCTTATGTAATGAAGCGTGATCTCGCTATCGGGATCCTGCTCCAGGATCAGCCGGTATGCCTTCGACGCAGTACGCATTCTCGGCATGGTTTGTCTCCTTTCGTGGTGGATTGCCCTCTCCGGGCCTGTGTGGTAGACTGGCGGCAGAGAGGGGGTGAGAGTATGACGATTAGGTCGCACTTTCCTGAATGTGAATTTAATTCACGCTACACCGAAAAAAATATAGTTGATTTCCTCGGACGTCAACGAAAGTTCTTCACGAAGAACCTTTATTTCGCTGGCCTTGAAATCACTCTCGCCATTCAATTTGTTGTAAAGGGCCTGCTCGGAGATTCCTAATGCTTTTGCAAGACTGCGGTACGTCTTCCTTTTGCGTGAGATAGTGGCTCTGAGTTCTTCACAGTTCAAAATGTCCGCCTCCTTTCTGCGTGAATTTAATTCACGAGCATATATTAACATCGCCCGTGAATATTTGTCAACACATTTTTTTAGAAATCTAAAATATTGTTGACACACATTCACGCCTGTGCTATATTTCTAATCAACAAGTGGAAGGAGAATTCACATGGAGCTACATGAAAACATCCGAGCCCTTCGTAAGGCAAGAGGTTGGTCGCAACAACAGTTGGCCGAGAGAGTTGGTTACGGTGACCGATCCTCTATCGCTAAGATTGAAGCCGGTAAAGTCGATTTGCCCAGATCTAAAATTGCGGAATTTGCAAAGGTGTTCGATGTCACTCCTGCGTATCTTATGGGGTATAGCGAAGAAACCGACGCCCTCCTCGTGTCTATCGCTGAAGACAATAAGAGCGGCCGCACGGCGGCGGTGGAGGAGCTGCGCCGAACCTACGGCACAGAGCACAGCATCCATTCCACCTACAGCTGCGACGATAAAAAGAGGGCCACTCTGCTGTACTATAAAACCTTGGAGCGGGACGTCGCTTTGTCCCTGACCGATATCATCGCCACGGTTGACCATCTCGACGGCCGCCAGGCCGAAAAGGTCACACTTCTCCTCCACGCTTACCTGAAGGCCGAGCAGCTATCCGCAACATCGTGGATACCGCGCTGGATCCCTATGTGGAAGATTTGGACGATCTTCTGTGCGGCGGCTCTCAGATCGGGTAATTGAGGTCGATTTCCGCAAAAAATAAGCCGCCCGGGGGGCGGCGAAAAACAATAGAAAAGCCGTCCCGGGCTACCACCCCCGAGACGGCCAATGCAAAGTATTTTATCTGCAATCCACCACGAAAGAAGATAAAGCCAAGCCACTTTGTTCCCAACTTAACAAGAAAGAAACAAAATACGAGGCCACTTTGCCTTTCCATTCTACCACAGGAAAAGCAGAGTGGCAAGAATGGAAAGGAGAAATTTAATGGCCACAATTGAAAAGAGAGGCGAGAGCTACCGGATCATCGTGTCCAATGGGTACGACATCAACGGCAAGCAGATCCGCGAGAAGATGACATGGACGCCGGAGCCGGGGATGACGAAGCGGCAGATCGAGAAGGCCCTGAACCGAGAGGCCACACTCTTTGAAGAGCGGGTGCGACACCAGCTGACCCAGAACGGCAACATCCGGCTGGTGGACTTCACGGAGATCTTCCTGGAGCAATACGCCCGGCCGAACCTGAAGAAAAAGACTGCCTTCAGCTACGAGCAGACGATGAAGGTCATCAACCAGGCCCTCGGCCATATCAAGCTGAAGGATCTGAAGCCCGGACACATCGCCGCCTTCTACGCCAACCTGCAGGAGGAAGGCATGCGGAACCGCTGTAAGGCGATGCCGAAAGGTGGACTTCGCCGCCTGGATGAAGGAGCGCAAGACCTGCAAGGCAGAGCTGTCCCGGCAGACCGGCGTGTCGATCTGGTGCTTCTCTCAGCTGAAGAATGGCCGTGGGATCGCCCAGAACTGCGCCGAGCAGATCTGCGAGAAGCTGGATGTTCCCTACAACAAGCTCTTTATCCGGCAGCACGACGATACGCCCCTGAAGCCCGGTACCATCCACACCTACCACCGCACGCTTTCCGCTGTCCTATACCGTGCGGTGAAGTGGAAGTACATCGAGAGAAATCCGGCCGAGCGGGCCGATCTACCCAGCATCGCCCACAGGAAGGCAGCTTATCTGGATGAGCCGGACGCCCGCCGTCTGTTGGAGCTGCTTCAGGAGGAGAAGATCCTTTGGAGGACGGTGATCACCTTTGACCTGCTCTCCGGCCTGCGCCGGGCAGAGTTCTTGGGCCTGCGCTGGTCTGACGTGGATCTGGATAAGCAGCTTCTCTACATCCGGCAGACGTGGAACTATCTGCCGACAGAGGGCTGCTATGCCGACACCCCGAAGACGGCCACCAGCGAGCGACCGCTGCGGATCTCGCGCACGGCCATCCTGCTCCTCTTGGAGTATAAGCAATGGCAGGACACCCAGCGGGAGCTGCTGGGGGATGCCTGGCGTGATACCGATGGGCGCATCTTCACCACAGAGGAGGCAAACCGCTTTTTCCGGACACCGTGACGAACTGGTTCACCGACTTCGTGAAGCGCACCGGCCTGCCGAAGGTGACGATCCATTCCCTGCGGCACACATACGCCAGCCTGATGATTGCAGACGGTACGCCGCTGGTGGTCGTATCCCACAAGCTCGGCCATGCGCAGACCAGCACGACGGCCAATATTTACGCCCACGTCATTGCCGAGGCAGAGCCAAGGCAGACCAGACCTTTGACCGCTTCGGCGATTTAATCGCTCCTAAAGGGCAGCCCACACCGAAGCAGAAAAAAGCCGCAGGAATTTAGTTCCTGCGGCTTTTCCCTTGGAGCTGGAAATCAGACTCGAACTGACGACCTACGCATTACGAGTGCGTCGCTCTACCAACTGAGCTATTCCAGCTTATATATGATTTTTCGGATTTGATGAAAATAAACCCCAAATAAACCCCATTTGCGTGTTGCTGTGGAAAACTTGGAGCGTTCGGCCCTTGCGGCACAAGGCTTCCGAGGCGCAAAGGCGATTTTGAGCACTTAATTACGAATCAGCTGCTCTACCGACTGAGCTACACCAGCGCATTCGTTCAAATGCAAATGGAAGTATAGCACAAAGTTTTTTTTGCGTCAAGCGATTTTTCAAACTTTTTGAAAGCGGCGGCTTTGCCGCCGCTTTTTCATTCTTTCCGCCGTCTGCGGCGGATACGGTTGATGTGGCGCTCGAAGTCGCCGCTGCCGATGAGCTCGGCAAGCACATACTGCTCAAAGACCGGCACGGTGCAGGAATAGAATCCCACCTCGCGCCGAAACTGCTCGGAGAGCGCGGGCGGCAGCACCATGTAGCCCACGCGCATCGACGGCGCGATGGTCTTGGAGAACGTATTCATGTAGATGACCGAGCGCTCGGGTTCGAGGGCGAAGAGCGTATCCTCGCTCTTGCTCGACACGCTGAATTCCGAATCGAAGTCGTCCTCGACGATGTAGCCGCCGCGCTCCTCCGCCCAGCGGAGATATTCGCGGCGTTTGCCCGCGCTGGCGGTCACCTGACTCGGGAAGCTGTGGAACGGCGTGACATGCAGCACCGTCGCGCTCGCGCGGGTGAGCTCATCGGAGCGGATGCCGTCGCTGCCGAGGCGCAGCATCTCGCACGTGACGCCGTGCGCCTGATACACCCTGCGGATCTTGTCGTAAGACGGTCTTCGAGCGCAAACACGCGCTCGCGCCCCAAAAGCTGCACGATGAGTCCGTAGAGGTATTCCGCGCCCGAGCCGATCACGATCTGTCCCGGCTGGACGCTGATGCCGCGCGAGCGGGAGAGATACGCCGCAATGGTGCCGCGCAGCTCGGCGCAGCCGTTGTTCGGCGACTTGAGAGAATACTCTCGCCGTACTCGCTGAGTACACGCCGCATCGTCTTGGCGAGCGACGGGAACGGAAATTCATCCTCCGTCCCGTGAGAAACGGTCGTGCGGCGCTCGGTCTCCGTCTCGGAGACCGGAAAGCAGTCCGCCGCGGCGAAGCTCACGAAAAAGCCGCTGCGCTCGCGGGATTCCAAATACCCCTCGTCGCATAGGATTGCCAGCGCATGCTCGACTGTGATGACACTCACGCCTGTCTCTGTTGCGATCAGGCGCTTGCTGGGCATTTTCGTTCCCAGCGGGTAAACACCGCTGACGATGTCGCGCCGCAGCTGGTGATAGAGCTGTAAATACGCGCTCTGCGCGGCGGTTTTGTCGATGTGATAGTGCATAGAGCTTACTGCTTCTCGTCCGGCGCGGTAGGCTCAGCGGCGGCTTCTTCCGCCTCCGTTGTCTGCTGCACACGCTTGACAAACAGATTCGACCGTCAGCCTTTTTGACCTTGAACTGATAGACGAGGATCCCTGCGCACACGAGCACCATCACGAGCGACAACGCCTGCGACACGCGGATGCGCTGACCAAACAGCGTCCAGTGGAAAAGATACAGACTGTCGGTGCGCAGCCCCTCGATCCAGAAACGGCCGAGACCATACCAGATGAAGTAAAAGCAAGTGTTCTCCCCGTCAAAGCGGCGGGCGCGGGACACGACAAAATAAAGCAGCAGCAGACCGATCACATTCCACAGGCTCTCATAAAGAAACGTAGGGTGTACATCCATATACGTCGTGGCCGACGTCCAGAGCCGCATGCGCCAGGGGAGCTCCGTCGCCGCGCCGAAGGCTTCCCGGTTCATAAAGTTGCCCCAGCGGCCAATAGCCTGCCCAATGAAAAGTCCCTGCACGCAGCAGTCCGCCAGCGCCCAGAAGGAGATCTTGCGGCGGCGGCTGAAAAGATACGCCGTCAAAAAGCCCGCAATGACGCCGCCGTAGATGGCAAGGCCGCCGTCCCAGATGCGGTAGGTCGACGACCAGTTGATCGAGCCGTCGCTCCCGCGAAACAGGTCGAGGTAGAAAAGCACATAGTAAATCCTCGCACCGATGATGGAAAGCGGGATGACCCAGAGCACCGTGTCGATGATATTATCCCCGCTCAGGCCGTATTTCGGTGCCTGCTTCATGCAGAAATAGAGTCCCAGCAGCATGCCCGCGGCAATGATGATGCCGTACCAGTAGATGCCGTTGCCGATGTTCAATGCCTTGGACGGCACGGTGAACTGCCAGTCGCCGAAAAGGCCGGGAAAGCTGATGGGCGCGTCGGAAAAGCTCATGGGATCGTTATCCTTCTTTCTTGGGTTCGATGATGGAGATGGCGCGGCGGCTGTCCGTCAGGTTTTCGCGCAGGAAGCGCTCGACATCCGCTTTTTCGATGCTCGCGTACGCTCGGGGAACCGGAGCGCATCGAAGCCGCGGAAGTAGCCGTCCGCCATGGAGATGGCGATATTTTCAAACGAGTTGAGCGCGCGCAGCGTCACGCCGAAGCTCGCGCGGCGGATCTGCTCGAAAAAGTCAGGGTCGATGCCCTCGCGCGCGAGGCGCTGCGCCTCTTCCAAGATCGCGTCGCTCACCTGCTGCGGCTGCCCGCTCTCGCCGCCGGCGCACAGAACCGCGACGCCCGGCAGCTGGTCAAAACCGCCGCCAAAGCTCGAATTGATGAGTCCCTCGTCGTAAAGGCGCTGGTAGAGCGGCGACGAATCGCCGAGCAGCACGTCGCTCGCCATCTCGCCGATGAGCGACTGGCGCAGGAGGTCGCCCTCGTTCGTCTCGCACTTAAAGCCGACTAAAAACTGCGGCAGCGCGACCTCCATCTGCGTGACGGTCTCCTTCTGCGCGGCAGCGTCGTCCTCTTCTTCGCCATAGCAGCGTGCGATCTCCTCGCCGCGCTCGCGGGGCAAGACCTCCTCGGCCAGCGCGATCACCGTGTGGGGATCGACGTTGCCAACAACGCACAGCGCCATATTGGACGGACAGTAGAACGCGTGGTGGCAGTCGTACAGCGTTTCCGCCGTGATGCCCGCGATGCTCTCGACCGTGCCGGCGATGGGCACACGCGCGGGCGACGAACGGTACAGGCAGGCAAGGAGCCTTTCGTAGACCTGCCAGTCGGGCGAATCCTCGACCATGCGGATCTCCTGACCGATGATGCCGCGTTCCTTTTCCACGCTTTCGTCCGTAAAGTACGGAACGGAGACAAACGAGAGCAGGATGCGCAGGTTTTCTTCAAAATGCTCGGTGCAGTCAAAGTAATAGCCCGTCATCGCGTTGGAGGTAAAGGCGTTCGGCTCTGCGCCGTTTTGCGAGAGTACCTGTAGGGCGTTGCCGTCCTTCGTGTCGAACATCTTGTGCTCTAAATAGTGCGCGATGCCCGCGGGCGTGTCGTACTTTTCGCCGTTTCGGATGAACTGCATGTCCATCCCACCGTAGCGCGTGGCGAAAAAGGCGTATTTTTTGCGGTGCTGGGGCTTGGGGACGATGAATATCTTCAAGCCGTTCGGCAGCGTCTTTTCCAGGACCGTTTCCCCGATGCGGGGGTAGCTTTTCTCATTCATCCTTGCTGTCCTCCCCTGTCAGGAAATACACCGTGTCAAGCGTCATGCTCTGCGCGGCCTCGGCGATGCGCTCGCTCATCGCGGCGCTGCGCGCCGTGACGAAC
>ENA-OQIO01001647-OQIO01001647.1-human-gut-metagenome-genome-assembly--contig:-NODE-1647-length-10760-cov-3.226277_pt1 | contig 10760 bp, 9 predicted proteins | sample MGYA00242573_ERZ504737 | MGnify/ENA primary metagenome ERZ504737 (study PRJEB26092, sample SAMD00036203) | human gut metagenome | host: Homo sapiens | study: EMG produced TPA metagenomics assembly of... | reverse complement strand
TCGAAAACGAATCTGGTACGGATTATACTCTTTGATGATGAAATTCTAGTATGTATTATATCCCGATTTATCAATTGTGATCTCTGAATTATTATAATAAAAACCGCCCCTGTTGGTAGCAGGGACGGGCTCAAGAATCTCCGAAGAGATCCCTTTCTTTTGGCAAAGATATTGTATCATCTTCGGAGCAGTTACACAATCAGAACGTTTGTGTGGCTGTTATTTTTGTACGAAAAATTACATATTTTATAAAACCGAGGTGATATTTATGAGTAGTAAAGTAGCAGCTCTCTATATCCGTGTCTCGACAGAGGACCAAACAGAGTTATCTCCTGATGCACAGAAGCGCCTTTTGCTGGATTATGCCCAGAAGAATGACATGATTGTTTCCGGAGACTTTATCTTTACTGAGAGTGTTTCCGGCCGGCATGCGCAGAAGCGTCCGGAGTTTCAGAAGATGATTGCCCTGGCGAAGCAGCCATCTCATCCTATTGATGTAATCCTGGTATGGAAATTCAGTCGTTTCGCCCGTAACCAGGAAGAGTCTATCGTATACAAGAGTATGCTCAAAAAAGACAATGTAGACGTGATCAGTGTATCCGAACCACTGATTGAGGGACCTTTCGGCAGCCTGATTGAGCGTATCATAGAATGGATGGATGAATACTACTCCATTCGATTGTCAGGTGAGGTTTTGCGTGGCATGAAAGAAAAAGCCCTGCAAAAAGGCTATCAGACATCTCCCTGTCTTGGCTATACTGCAGTTGGACATGGAAAGCCTTATGTCATTAATGAGGCTGAATATGCCATTGTCTCTTATATCATGGACCTGTATGATAATCAGAACTTAGATGAGACAGCTATTGCCAGGCGTTGCAATGATCTCGGATACCGGACAAAACGCGGAAAACTCTTCGAGCGGCGCAGCGTTGACCGGATTCTTGGAAATCCCTTCTATTGCGGAACTGTTGTCTGGAACGGAGTGGAATTTGAAGGAAACCATGAGGTACGTCTTTCCAGAGAACGGTATGAAAAGCGTCAGAAGCTTATTACTTCCCGGAAACGTCCGGTCAAGGCGCGAAACGTATCTGCCTGCAAGCACTGGCTATCTGGTCTTTTAAAGTGTTCTGTCTGTGGAGCTACACTTTCTTACACTGGCAATAATAAGTGTCCTTATTTCCAGTGCTGGAAATATGCAAAAGGATTTCATAAGACTTCCGTAGCCTTATCTGTCAAAAAGGCCGAAGATGCTGTGATAACTTATTTTGAGCAGATCTTAGATGGAGCAGAATTTACATATGTGTGTAAAAAGAAAAAGACTGATCATTCACTACAGATTGATCAGTTGCAAAGAGAGATCAGTAAGCTCGCCATGAGAGAAGGCAGAATCAAAGAGGCTTATGAGGCAGGCGTAGATACTCTGGAAGAATATAAGAATAATAAGGATCGTCTGGTATCAGATCGGTTAGAATTGACTGCTGCCCTTTCACAGTTATTGCAGGAAGAGCAGGCAGAGCAGCCTGACACAGAAAAAATTCTGAAAGAGATCCGTTCTGTTGCGGATGTCCTGAAGAATCCAGACGTAGGTTATGAAGAAAAGGGAAATCTGATCAGAAGTGTTGTGGAACAGATCATATATGATAAGGAATCCGGAAAAATGTCTTTTGACATCATTATTTCCTGAATTTCATCCATCCATAAAAAAGTGCTATTTCAGCCTTTTTAACATTTTTGTAATATTTTTTCAGAATTGAAAATCCCGCAAACCCGCATAAACACTGGGTTTGCAGGTCTATTATAGGGTACTGCACTCCGGTGGCCCGGATGGTGAAATCAGCGCTTCCCTGCGTTATCTTTCCCAGCGTTTTACCATGCCGAACCGGACGACTTCTGCTTTGCTCAACGATATAGGAACAGAAGAACTCAGTCATCTGGAAATGGTATCCACTATTGTACATCAGCTTACCCGGGACCTTCCATGGAGGAAATTGAGAAATCCGGATTTGGACCGTATTATATCGATCACACAGTGGGAGTCTGGCCACAGGCAGCAGGTGGCGTACCATTAATGCATGTGAATTCAGAGTAAAGGTGATCCGATCACTGATCTGTTCGAGGATCTTGCTGCAGAGCAAAAAGCCCGTTCTACTTATGACAATATTCTCAGAGTAGTCCGCAATATACCTGAGATTGCGGATCCCATCAAATTCCTGCGTGCCAGAGAAGTTGTTCATTTCCAGAGATTTGGGGAAGCTCTTCAGTCCATTCAGGAAGAACTTGATGCCAAAAACTTCTATGCTTTTACCCCGGGATTTGATAATCCCTGCACTGCATCATGCAACAGCAATAAATAAAGTACGCAGCCAAAACCTGCGACATACTGCGCGAATTTATGCGATTAGCATCGCGAAGCGTGTTACTGAGAACGGAATGAACAGTAATACGCTCCATCTTAAAAATCACAGAAATTTCATATTTGCTTTACAAATATATCTGGTGGTGCTATAGTATTCTTAGCTTAATAGCCACAAAAGTAATTGCCAAAAATATTGAGCAATTACAAACAAAAATATGATATAAAAGGGGCTGTCTCACATAGATATTATGTGACAGCCCCCTTATTGGAGGAATTATGCAGATAATTATTGTTGGGTGCGGTAAAGTTGGACGTACCCTGGCAGAACAGCTTCAGGAAGAAGAATCCGACATTACTCTTATAGACATTTCTTCTAATGTGATCACTTCCCTTCAGAATGACATTGATGCCATGGGTATCGTGGGAAACGGTGCAAGTATCAACACGCTGGTGGAAGCAGGTATTGAGAATGCAGATATCCTGATTGCCGTAACCGGTTCTGATGAAATGAATCTCCTCTGCTGCCTGATTGCACAGAAAACCGGCCATTGCCAGACGATTGCCCGTGTCCGCAATCCTATCTATGCCAAAGAGATCAGCTTCATCAAGAAGCGTCTGGGTGTTACTATGATCATTAACCCGGAGCTTGCAGCTGCACAGGAAATTTCCCGTCTCTTACGCTTCCCTTCAGCTATCAAGATCGATACTTTCGCACGTGGTCGTGTAGAAATGCTGAAATTTAAAGTGCTTCCTGAATTTAATCTGGATGGCATGACAATCTCACGCATTACGGAAGCCCTGAAATGCGACGTCTTGTTCTGCGCAGTAGAAAGTCGGGATCATGTATCTATTCCCGGCGGTAATCAGGTGATCCACGACGGAGATATGGTTTCCATTCTTGCTTCCCCGGTGAATGCAGCAGCCTTTTTCAAAAAGATCGGCCTGAAAACCAATCAGGTAAAAAACGCCATTATTGTCGGCGGAGGAACCATTTCCTATTACCTTACAAAAGCCCTGCTTGATATGAACATCTCCGTTAAGATCATCGAACAGAATGAGTCCCGCTGTGAAACCTTAAGTGATCTGCTTCCGGAGGCAACTATCATTAACGGAGACGGAACCAATCGTTCTCTCCTTATGGAAGAGGGACTCTCACGCACAGAGGCTTTTGTATCACTCACAAACATGGATGAGGAAAATGTTTTCCTTTCACTCTTTGCCAAAACAGTTTCCAATGCCAAACTGGTTGCCAAGGTAAACCGCCTTGCCTTTGATGATGTCATTGATAACCTTGATATCGGAAGCGTCATTTATCCGAAATATATCACAGCCGACTATATCCTGCAGTATGTACGTGCCATGCAGAACAGCATCGGCAGCAATATTGAAACCCTTTATCATATCCTGGATAATCAGGCAGAAGCTCTGGAATTTGCCATCCGCGAAAATTCACCGGTAACAGGCATTCCATTATCTGAACTGAACCTGAAGAAAAACCTTCTTGTAGGTTACCTGAACCGAAATGGTCAGGTCAGGATTCCCCGAGGCCAGGATACCATTCAGGTCGGAGATACCGTTATCATAGTAACTTCTCAGAAGGGCCTTCGCGATATCACAGATATTCTGGAAAAATAAAGGAGCCAAATCATGAACTATTCCATTATTATCTATATCATCGGAATGATTCTGAAAATTGAAGCTGTATTTATGGCTCTGCCCGCAATTACGGCACTGATCTATCAGGAAACTTCCGGTGTAGCTTTTCTGATCACGATTGCTTTATGCCTGGTCATCGGGCTTCCTCTCACCAGGAAAAAGCCGACAAGAAAGGCTTTCTACACAAAAGAAGGTTTCGTGACTGTAGCATTAAGCTGGATCGTTCTGAGTATCATAGGAGCAATCCCCTTTGTGATCAGCCGAAGCATTCCAAATCCTGTAGATGCATTATTTGAAACAGTTTCGGGTTTTACTACAACAGGAGCCAGTATTCTCAGCGATGTGGAGGCACTTCCTCATTGTATGCTGATGTGGAGAAGCTTCACGCACTGGATCGGCGGAATGGGTGTTCTGGTTTTCATCCTCTCCCTTCTGCCACTTACCGGCGGTTATCATATGAATCTTATGAAAGCGGAGAGTCCCGGACCATCTGTAAGCAAGCTTGCGCCAAAAGTACAGTCAACTGCCAAAATTCTGTATTCTATTTATTTCGTAATGACAGTGATCCAGATCCTGCTTCTTCTGGTCGGTGGTATGCCGCTGTTTGACTCCATATGTACGGCTTTCGGTACTGCAGGTACCGGAGGATTTGGTATTAAAAATGACAGCATGGCCAGTTACAGTACATATCTGCAGGTGGTCATTACTGTATTTATGATTTTATTTGGCGTTAACTTTAATGCTTACTTTTTCATTATCACAAAAAAATTTGCTCAGGCTTTTAAAATGGAAGAAGTGCGGTATTATTTCGGAATCATCGGTATTGCAATTCTTATCATCACCTGCAATATTTACCATATTTTCGGAAGTGCAGCCAAAGCTTTTCAGCAGGCAGCTTTCCAGGTTGGTTCCATTATCACAACAACCGGATATGCAACAACAGATTTTAATACCTGGCCGGAAATTTCGCGGACAATCCTGGTACTGCTGATGTTTATCGGTGCATGTGCCGGAAGTACAGGCGGTGGCATTAAAGTATCCAGAATCCTGATTCTCTGCAAAACAGTCCGCAAGGAGCTTCATATTTTTCTGCATCCAAATGCGGTAAAGAAAATAAAAATGGACGGCAAAGCCATCCCACATGAAGTTGTTCGTTCCACAAATATTTTCTTCATTGTATATATGCTGATTTTTGCATCCTCATATTCCTGATTGCCTTTGACGATTTCAATCTGATCACGAATTTACGGCGTGCGGCAACCTTTAATAATATCGGACCTGGTCTGGAACTGGTAGGACCTACCGGAAACTTCGGCATGTTCTCCTGGTTTTCAAAGCTTATCCTTACTTTTGATATGCTGGCAGGACGTCTTGAGATTTTCCCGTTACTGATATTGTTTGTAAGGGATACATGGAAGAAATTCTAAAAATATTTTGGTAAAACAAATTTTATTTTTTTACACCGTATTCATATTTTATTCATATTTATTGGATATAATGAATTTTAGAAAGATGATGAATCTTTCTTATAAATATTTTTCTTTTTCATACGCGCGTACGAAAGTACCGGCCTCCTTCCATTTATGGGAGTTTTTTATTTTATGGGAGTTTTTTATTTTATGGCATTTTTCTCACACCTTCATAATCAAACGCAGGAATAAAACTCTCTCTGGCAGTTTCACCATCTTGAAAAAATCCATTTTCAATCCCAAGCTCAAATGCATAGTCCAGAACTTTTTCATATTCTCTTCTGGTTACACAACGATTCAGTTCTGTATATTCTTTCTGCTCAAAAACCGGTGTGTACTGATTCATGATACTGATATAAATCTGCTTTCCAAAAGTCTTATATAAAAGTTTCAGAACCTTCTTTGAATTTCTTGTATGCCCCGGCAATATAAGATGTCTCACAATAGTCCCACGTTTCATATATCCCTCTGCATCAAACTGTGGCATTCCTGTCTGGCGTACCATCTCATTAACTGCTTCCATAGCCCTTTCAGGATAATCATTTGCATGTGAAAATTTCACCGCCAATTCGCTCTCCGCATATTTGTAATCCGGAAGATAAATGTCCACATATCCGTCCAGAAGTTTCAATGTCTCTGTGTTCTCATATCCACCACAGTTATAGACAACCGGAATATTAAGCCCATGCTTCTTTGCACAGTCCAAAGCTGCGATGATCTGTGGAATATAATGTGTTCCGGTTACCAGATTGATATTTGCAGCGTCCTTTTCCTGCAGTTCCAGGAATATTTCTGCCAGTCTTTCCTCAGTGATCTCAAGACCACTGTCACCAATGGCAATTTCCCGGTTCTGGCAGAAACAGCATCTCAGATTGCATCCTGTAAAAAAGACTGCCCCGAACCTCTGGTTCCCGAAATACATGGTTCTTCCCACATATGCAAAGCTGCCCTTGCAATCTTAATCTTCTGATCCATTCCACAGTATCCGGTTTTTCCGGCTGTTCTGTCTACATGGCAATTTCTCGGACATAAACTGCAATCTGCCAGTATGCAGCTTTCTGTATCATGCCTCAGAGTTTTATCTTTGTTTTCTTCTGTCTGTATTTTATTTACCTTCACTTTTCTCTTCTGTCCTTTTTTCTTTCCCCGACTTGATATCTGTGAATCACCCACTGCAAACATTTCCCACAGTTTGCTTATATCATAACCGTTCAGTGCTTTCACAGTTACAGGCGGATTGCTGAATAGTTACTATCCTTTATATCATTATACTACATTCCCCAATTACGTCTATTCATATTTCACAATTTCCTTTTTCAATCTCTTCATGATCCTTTTTTCCAACCTGGAAATATATGATTGAGAAATTCCCAGAAGGTCTGCAACCTCTTTCTGTGTTTTCTCTGCAGCATTCTCCTTTCCCAGACCAAATCTAAGGCGGATGATCGTCTGCTCACGCGGTGAAAGCTTTCTAATTGCCTTTGATAACAACGAAATCTCCACTTCATCTTCCAGACGTCTTGAAATCACATCCTCATCAGTTCCCAGAATATCAGAAAGCAGGAGTTCATTTCCATCCCAGTCTACGTTCAGCGGTTCGTCTATGGACACTTCCATCTTTGTCTTACTGTTGCGGCGAAGATACATCAGGATCTCATTCTCTATACATCTGGATGCATAAGTGGCAAGCTTGATGTTTTTTACAGGATTAAAGGTATTGATCGCCTTGATCAGTCCAATCGTTCCGATTGAGATCAGATCCTCCACCCCGACTCCTGTGTTATCAAACTTCTTTGCAATATACACCACAAGCCTTAAATTATGTTCGATCAGAACAGACTTCGCTTCTTCTTCCTGCCCTGTTCCAAGCTTCTGCAGTATAAACGCCTCACGCTTCGGCTCCAGCGGTGCAGGCAGCACATCATTTCCACCAATATAAAAAACTTCTCCTGAACGGTTCATCACCATTCTTGACACTACCTGTAATGGATAACAGCTCATAGTCACAACCCCTCCCGTTAAAGTAATCTGGAATTCAAAAGTACCTCGTATTCCTTACCAAAAGCGGATGTTTCAAATGAAAATGCAAATACCGGATTGTCTATGCAGACAACCTCTGCGGGAGTCTGAATGCAGAGTCTCTCAAAAGTAACAGCCAGCATCATCCCCTGTTCTTTTCCTATACTGTGAAAAAAGGTAAAATGTGGATGAAGCCCGGCAGTTCCCGGTTTCCCAGACTCCCCGGGATTTTCTTTCAGGTGTTTTAAACTGCTTACGGTTTCTTCTGAACATATTTCAGATAAAACTTTTTCTGTCCCTACAGATACAGGTTTTCCGTTTACAGAATCCATAAGCAGATTTCCGGAATCATAAAATCCTTGAAAAGGATATCCACATCCTTTATAGTATATGGTTATCGGATAGATATTCTTTGTCCGTATTCTCATGGAATCCATCAGATATGACAACGCTGTAATGCCGGACCACGTTGCTGCTGCAAGGATCAGAAACATTTTGACTGTCAACTTATCACTGACGATCACTTCCCAGAACCCTCCACACAGAAATGCGGCAAAATACAGTGTAAGTATTGCTTTAAGCAGCAGACTTCCCCTTTTCAGATTACATCCGATCACAAGCATTCCTGCAGCACAGCCACCATGCAGCAGGACAAGTGCCGGAAGAAAAATCCCAGACTTCAGAAAAGATTGCAGATAAATGATCCAGCAGGAAAACACCGCACCTGCAGCAGCTCCCAGAAGAGCTCTTTTTCTGCTTCTTCCACATCGGAATAATATTCCTGTAAATCTGATCAATATGTAATCTATCAGGAGATTTGTGAAAAAAACTACATCTATGTATATTTCGTAATGCATTTCCTTCCCTCCGTCTGATACTGCCTCTGACTTCTCCTTCACTTCGGTAAGTGAGATTCATTATACGTGATAAAGTATGCGGATTTTGTCAAAACGGAGGAATTATGTCTTATTATTTGTCGCACTAAATCGACAGTTTTTATCATATAAACCAAAATGAACATGTATTGACATATAATTGAAGTTAGAATAAATGATAGATAATTTCTATGTTTTAGAAGGGCATCTTCTATACTGTCACAATTCAGACAGTATTTTATGTCTCTGCTACAAAACAGACTGGAGGATTTTAACATGAATAATATTACCGGACACACAGGTCTTACCGCGCTTTTAGGAAGCCCGGTAGCACACAGCATTTCCCCTTTGATGCATAATGAATCATTTCGCCTTCTCGGGCTTGACTATGTATATTTATGTTTTGATGTAAATGAAGAAACTCTTCCTGCAGCAGTTGCAGGATTAAAGACTTGCGGCATTCGCGGTTTCAACCTTACCATGCCGAATAAGAATAAAATTGTAGAATTATTGGATGAGCTTTCCCCTGAAGCCCAACTGATCGGTGCTGTCAATACTGTACTGAACGATAACGGAAAGTTAATCGGATACAATACAGACGGGTACGGTTTTATGCAATCTGTACGTGATGCGGGACATGATATTACCGGTAAAAATATAACTGTCATGGGAGTAGGAGGAGCTTCGATGGCCATCTGTGCACAGTCTGCCTTGGACGGTGCGGCTTCCGTACATATTTTTGCCCGCCGCACCAGCAGATACTGGAATCGCACACAGAAATTCGCTGAGAATCTCTCTGCTAAAACAGGTTGTCAGGTCTGCCTCTTCGACAATGATGATCATACTGCATTGCGAGATTCCATTGCACAGAGTTATCTGCTGATCAATGCAACCTCTGTAGGCATGGTTCCGGATATCGACGATACCATCATCAAAGATACATCTCTGTTCCATCCTGAGCTTGTAGTGGCAGATGTTGTCTATGAGCCACAGGAAACCCGACTGCTCAGAGAGGCTAAAGCAGCCGGATGCCAGACCTTTAATGGCATGTATATGCTTCTTCATCAGGGGGCTAAAGCTTTCCAGATCTGGACCGGACAGGAAATGCCGGTTTCTGTTATTAAGGAAAAATATTTCTCTGTCAAATAGTGATTCGCATAACAGTCACATATTTCCCATCAGCTTATCTTTGATGATTGCCAGGATTTCTCTTGGAATATATATCAGAAGTCTCCATGAACAGTATCTGGAAGGAATGGGATAAATTTCTCTGCATCCACATTTCTTTCCTATGGCCGTTCCCCGGAAAACATGAAAATTATTGGTGACAATGCCCACCGAATGATTCAGTCCGATCATTCCCAGACTGAACTTCAGATTCTCTGTTGTGCTGGTAGATTTCTCTTCCAGGATCAGTCGTTCTCTGTCAATTCCATGTTCCACAAGATAATTGCACATTGCCTGAGCTTCTGTGATAGATTCTCCGTCCCCTTTTCCTCCGGACAGAACAGCCTTAGTCTCAGGATTCTCTTCCATATACTGTAAAGCCCTCCTGGTACGTTCCAGAAGGGCTTTTGTAAGCCGGGTACCTTCTACATGGGCACCAAGCACGATAATATATTCCAGATTTGGATGCTTACGCATTCTTACCGCAGCAATATTTATATTTCTTGCCGCTTCCGCAAGGACAAGGATCATTACGTCCGATTTTCTTTGCTTTGACAACTGTTCCTGATTTCTTCTGCTCGAGATAAAGTTCTTTTCTCTTCTCCGGTGTAAAGATCTCATCCCACTGTGGCAGTTCATACAGCCAGTCAGCTCTTGCATCTACCATATTCTTATAAAGAAGTTCTTTATCGAAGCACAGAGAAACCTTTGTGTTCTCATCCATTGTCTCAATCGGATTCGGAATCTTCAGACTGTCATTGATTCCATCCAGGAAACCAACCATTGTCAGAACTTCCTGTCCATATTTTTCAGCCAGTTCCTTAACTGTACCGGTTACTACCTCATCCGGGTTGCTAAGAAGCTGCTCATAAATTCCTTTTTCAATATTAAAATAATTTGCCCAAAATCTCTGAAGTTTATTACGGTCTGCCTGCTGGTCATAGGCGATGGCACGCCACTGCTCTAAGATTGTTTTATCGCTCATTTCCTTTAATCCTCTTTTCCAATATTTCATAGGTATTATGCCTGTGCGGAAACATATGGAAAATATTCCTTCCACAAGCTTTATTATTATATCATCTTTCAGTTAAAATACAAATGATATTCTTTGTATTTTAGTGAATTTTAAGTTACTGTTCACACACCACTATCCCGCGAGGTGTTTGCATAAATATGCCAAAATCCCGAGACATACAAGCCAAAATTCCATTGCCGCAG
>ENA-OQIO01001645-OQIO01001645.1-human-gut-metagenome-genome-assembly--contig:-NODE-1645-length-10770-cov-1.414169_pt1 | contig 10770 bp, 14 predicted proteins | sample MGYA00242573_ERZ504737 | MGnify/ENA primary metagenome ERZ504737 (study PRJEB26092, sample SAMD00036203) | human gut metagenome | host: Homo sapiens | study: EMG produced TPA metagenomics assembly of... | reverse complement strand
GGTCTTTATAACCGAATGTACTCTTGCAAACCAAGCGCCAATCTCTTCCGACAAATGGAAAAACGACTTATTCCTCCTTAAACCACGAAGCATACAGTTGGTAATCACGGGCTGTACGCAGTACGATCTCGTCCCGTTGTTCCGGGGTTATCTCCTTGACTTTTTTGGCCGGAATACCCGCATAGACCGAATTGGGTTCGAGCTTGCTGCCCGAAAGCACCAGTGCGTTGGCCGCTACGATGCACCCGGACGCTACTACGGCATTGTCCAACACCGTGGCGCCCATACCGATCAGGCAGTTGTCTTCGATGATCGCGCCGTGAATTACGGCGTTATGTCCCACCGACACGTCGTTGCCGATATGGGTCTGCGACGGGTGCTTCGAGCCGTCGAACAGGGTGTGGATCACCACGCCGTCCTGGATGTTCGTCCTATCGCCGATGGTGATCGTGTTCACATCGCCGCGTAACACGGCGTTGTACCAGATCGAACAGTCGCGGCCCACCGTCACGTCGCCGACAAGCACGGCGGTTTCCGCCAAAAACGTATTTTCACCCACCTGCGGGGTATGTCCCCGTATCTCTCTGATATATGCCATAATTCGATATGTATTAGTTGGTTCTTACTCTTTTTCAGCCGCCGCATGCTTGGCTTGCTGCCACAACTCTTCCATCCGATCGAGCGACAGCTCGTGCAGGGTATGCCCCTCGGACGAAGCACACTCTTCCATATAATTAAACCGATTCATGAACTTTTTATTGCTTCGCTCGAGTGCGGATTCGGGGTCGATCCCGTACAGGCGGCAAGCATTCACCAGGCGAACAGCAGGTCGCCGAACTCCTCCTCCATCGCCGTACGGTCGCCGGATGTCATTTCGGCTTCGACCTCGGCGGTTTCCTCCTTCACCTTGGCCCAAACATCCTCTTTTTTCTCCCAGTCGAACCCCGTCGCCGCCGCTTTCTCACCGATGCGGTAGGCCTTCACCAATGCAGGCAGGCTCACGGGAACACCTCCCAACGTACCGCTCCGACGGTTTTTCTTACGCAATTTCAATGCCTCCCAGTTGGCTTTGACCTCTTCCGGAGTATCGGCATGCACCTCCCCGTAAATGTGAGGATGGCGATAGACCAGCTTGTCGCACAAAGCGTTCACCACATCGGCATAATCGAACGCCCCCGGCCTCCTCGCCCAGCTTGGCATAGAAAACCACGTGCAACAGCAAGTCGCCGGCCTCTTCCTTGATACCGTCGAGATCCTTGTTCAGGATGCGTCGGCCAATTCGTACGTCTCCTCGATCGTGTTGTTTCGGAGTGTTTCGAAGGTCTGTTTGCGATCCCAGGGACACTGTTCGCGCAGCGTATCCATAATTTCCAACAGGCGGGCCGTCGCCTTCAGTTTGTCTTGTTTCATCGTATTGTTTCTGTATTTTGACCGATAACGAAGCGAATATCCGCAATCCAAGCGAACACCTTTTTTCTATATCTTTATGATCGGATAACAGTCCGAATTCGCCCGAGGCGATCCGAGCCACAGCCGATTTTGTGCAAAGATAGTGAAAGCCGAGAGAAAATGGGAACTTGTTCCCATTTTCCGAGACGCATCCTATCTAAGACTATGTCAAAGATAGTGAAAGATGAGAGCAATCGTGCGGACTCGTGCGAATCATTGTTTTTTGATTGCGAAATTCTTAAAAAAGATCGCGCCTTTCGGAAAAACCTTAACTTTGTTAAAGTACCTCGCACCGGCGAAACGACGCTTTTATTCGCTTGGCAGCTCATAGGCTGCCGAACGGGCAAGAGATCGTTTTCGATAATTTTTCGGTTGCTACGAATGGAGCCAAAAGATTTATGTTATGAAAAAAATCGTCGTATTCCTGCTGCTTGTTTCAAGTCTTTTCCCATCGGGCTGCACCCGGCCGAAACAGTACGCCGACTATTCGCGGCACTCGGGTTTCGACCGTACGGAGATCGACAGCGCTACGCTGCGAAACCTCGAAGTATTGGGCCGTGTGTGGGGGTTCGTGAAATATCACCATCCGGCATTTTCGGACGACCGGTACGACTTGGATTTCGAACTTTTCGAGTTGCTGCCTCTGGTCGCCGATACCGCTCCTGCCGCTCGCAACGAGATATTGGCCCAGTGGATCGACGGCTTCGGCAGGTACAAAACAACGCCCGAGAAATACGAGAAGATACTGGCGTCGGATTCGGTTTTCGAACACCACACCGACATCGGATGGATTCGGGATACGGCAACGCTCGGCCGCGAGCTTTCGGAGCGTCTGATCCGGCTGCGTTCTGCCGACCGAACCGCAGGGAACCGTTACGTGTCGCAAACGTATTACGAAACCTATGACCAATGGTCCCCCAATCCTTATTTCGACGGAGAAAACCCTATTACGACTTGTCGAATCCCGACTACGGTTATCGTCTGCTCACGGTATTCCGTTTCTGGAACATGGTCGAATATTTCTTTCCAAGTAAATACTTGACCGACAAGGACTGGAACGATGTTCTTCCCGAATATATCCGGCGTATGGCACACCCGGCGGGCAGTTACCTGCGGGAAACGCGACGGATGATCGCGGAACTCGACGACAACCACGCACAATACGGCGGAGGAATTTCCGAATTGTTCGGCCTTTATCGGGTCCCTCTCAACACAGGCTTCGTCGAAGGGCGGCTCATCGTCGTAACGCCCGATACCGTCCCGGTGAAGAGCGAGCGGAAAGCTCCCTTTCAGGTGGGGGACGAAATCGTCGCTGTCGAAGATAAACCGGTCGAATATTACATGGCACAAACCAGGGAATTCATTTCCTGCTCCAACGGGAACGACGTGCTGGCAGCTACGGCCGATCAAATTCTGCGCACTAAAAAGAATCGGCCGCTATCGATCCGCTACCGCCGTGACGGAGTGACGAGGGACACGTTAGCCGACGTAACAAAGATGCCAGGACATTTCAGTTGGAATTACCTTTGGAAATACCACAGGACATTCTCGATGCTCGAAGATTCGATCGGATATATCTGTCCGGACAAACTCTCGAAAGAGGAGATACCTGAGATCTCAAACGGCCTGAAAAAACCAGAGGGTTGATTATCGATTTACGCTATTATCCTTCACAAGATTTCGTGGATTTTATTTTTAAATACATACTTCCGAACAGTACTATAAAAGTAGCACAATATACATATCCGTTACTTACTTTGCCGGGTGTATTTGTTGTGGGAAATCAGACATATCGGGTTTCTGATAACGATAAATACAATGCTCCGATCGTAGTCTTAGTCAATGAGGGAAATCAAAGTGCTGCTGAAACATCCGTACAAGTAATTCAATGCAATCCTAACACCCAAACCATCGGTTCTCAAAGCGCCGGAGCCAACGGCAATATCAGCAAATTTACGTTACCTCGGGGAATACTCGGCGCATTTTCCGGGTTAGGGTGGTATTATCCCGACGGATGGGTGGTGAATCAGCAGGGTGTGAAGATCGACCACGAAATACGGCCGACCCTCGAAGGTATCCGGGATGGACGGGACGAAATGTTGGAGGCAGCACTGCGCCTAATCGAAGAGAAGACCGAAGAAGAGTAGCAGAGCCGGACACAGGATGCGAAACGGCGCTGCGGGTATCAATCCGCAGCGCCGTTTTGAAATATTCCGTCCCCGTTCCGCCCGAACTTCGGAAATTACTCCACCGGTTCGTAATCGATCGAGGAGTCCTGGTCCGTACGTTCGATCTTCATGATTACCGGGCGGAGTCCGTCGTTGCAGGAACAGATTGCCACGCCTTCCTTCGTGATCCAATCGCCGAAATAGAACTTTCCGGCGCCGTGCGACAGGGCGAATACATATTGATAGACCGCCTTCCACGCTTCGTCGCAAAAACCTTCGGGTTTGGCATAGTCCGCATAAAAGACCTGTCCCTCCCGCATCATCGGGCACTTCGTAAAGCCGGGAGCGGCATACTCCCGTGCCAATTTCTCGTTCAGAGTCCGTTGCAGGATCGTAATTTTACAGCGCTTCATAATCTTGTCTTTCGCTCGGAACCCGTTCTGCGGGCGGACAGACTTGCCTCCCGCAGACAGGCGTTTCAAAAATCAAGCCCGCACCTGCGCACCCGCCTTGCGTTCGAACTGAGCTGTCAGGTTGGCCATCGCCTGCTCGATCATCTTGTCGGTCAGCGTCTGGGTCTTGTCCTCCAGTACGAAACTCAGGGCATACGATTTTTTACCTTCGGGCAGCTTGTCGCCCTCATAGACATCGAAGAGCGAAACTCGTTTGAGCAACTTGCGTTCGGCCGCGAAAGCAATATCACGCAGTGCGGAGAAAGTCACCTCCTTGTCGATCAGCAGCGCCAAATCGCGTTTTACCTCCGGGAACTTGGAAAGCTCTTTGGCCGTGACCTTATTCTTACGCGTAGCCTTGATCAGGGCCCCGAATCCATCTCCAGATAATAAACGTCCTGTTTCAGATCGAAAGTCTTGCGCAGCTTCGACGAAACGACGCCCATCTGTACCAATTCTCTGGCCTTGTCGTTGAGCGAGAAGGAGAGTGCATCCCCGTAAAGATCGCTGCGGAGCGATTCGGACTTGAGCGTATAAAGGTCTAGCCCGAAACGACGCAACAGCTTCTCGGCAATCGCTCGCAGCGTAAAGAACGATGCCTGCTCCGGTTTCCGGTTCCACGAAAGGGGTGCGGCGATGCCGGTTACGGCGATCGCCAGGCGGAACTGCTCGGAATAAGCCTTCAGCGGCTCTTCCGGTGTAGCGGCCGTCGCATCGTAAAAGTAGCAGTTGCCGAACTCGTACAGCTTCAGGTCGCCGTTGCGGTGATTGGCGTTCAGTTGCACGGCTTCGAGCATATTGAACAGCAGCGTCTGTCGCATGACGTTCAGGTCGTTGCTGAGCGGATTGAGTATCTTCACGCAATGCTCCGGCTTGTATGATGTAAGTCCTTCGTAATAAGCCGCTTTCGACAGTGAATTGGACATGATCTCCGTAAAGCCGTTAGCCGTCAGGAAATCGGCGGCGAGGTTCATCAGCTTGTTCCGGTCGGGTTTCGGCGCGTAGGAGAGCGCCGAATTGACGTGCGAGGGAACAGGGATGTTATTGTAGCCGTAGATGCGGAGAATCTCCTCGACCAAATCGGCCTCGCGCGTCACATCGACCGATAGGGCGGCACGGCCACGCGCCAGAGGTCACCCTCCTCGGCTCGATTTTAATGTCGACGCACCGAGAATCGTGCGGATCGTATCGGCAGGAATCTCTTTACCGATCAGACTATTGACACGCTTTATATCGAGTTCCACTTTGAACTTTTCGATAGGAGCGGAGCAGATATCCGTAATTTCGGAGGCGATCTCTCCTCCGGCCAGCTCCTTCATCAGCAGGGCGGCCCGCTTGAGGGCATAGACCTGTATGTCGGGATCCACGCCGCGCTCGAAGCGGAACGAAGAATCGGTGTTCAGGCCGAAGCGCTTGGCCGTCTTGCGCACCCAGACCGGGTTGAAATAGGCGCTCTCGATGAATACGTCGGTCGTCGTATCGCTCACGCCAGAATCCAACCCGCCGTAAACGCCCGCAATACACATGGGTTTCGCAGCCGAGCAGATCATCAGGTCGTTGGCCGTGAGCTTGCGCTCTACGCCGTCGAGCGTCACGAACGGAGTACCTTCCTCGCAGGTTCTGACCACGATCCGGCTGCCGTCGATCTTCGCTGCATCGAAAGCGTGCAGGGGCTGTCCCAGTTCGAAAAGTACGAAATTGGTAATGTCCACCAGGTTGTTTTTTGGGGTAATGCCCGCAGCCCGCAGGCAGTTCTGCATCCATTCGGGCGAAGGCCTATCTTACAATTCTTGACCGTAACACCCGCATAGCGCGGTGCGGCTTCGCTGTTTTTCACTTGCACATCGATCTTCAGATCGCGGTTATCGACGGCGAAAGCGCTCACGTCGGGCCATTGCAGTTCGACGGGCTTGCCCTGCTTTTAAGATAGGCCGCCAGATCACGTGCCACGCCGATATGCGACGCCGCATCGATGCGGTGGGAGTCAGACCGATGCCGATGACATAGTCGTCTTCCAGCTTCAGATACTCCCGGGCCGGCTGGCCGACTTCGCGTCGGCCGCAGCTCCATAATGCCCTCATGCGAAGCTCCGATACCCAGTTCGTCCTCGGCACAGAGCATGCCGAGCGACTCCACGCCCCGGATCTTGCTCCGCTTGATCTTGAACTCCTCCTCGCCGCCGTTAGGTAGAGCACCGCACCTACCGTAGCGCAGAGGACCTTGAGACCCTGCCGACAGTTGGGAGCACCGCAGACGATCTGCAACGGAGCCTCGCCGCCTACATCCACCGTCGTCAGATGCAGATGGTCCGAATCGGGATGATCCGTGCAGGTCAGCACCTCGCCGACCACGACGCCGGCAAGTCCGCCGCGGATCGATTCGATCTTTTCGAAGCTCTCGACCTCCAGGCCGATATCGGTGAGGATCGTCGCCATTTCTTCGGCCGACAGATCGGTTTTAAGGTAGCGTTTCAGCCAGTTATAGGAGATATTCATAGTATGTGTAATATTTTATTATTGACAAAGAGTAAGCAAAGGTATAAAAATATCCCGATTTTATCCCCGCAAAAGAGCGGTAATTACGAAGACGGCCAGCACCGTGCTCGCAATGCCGTTGAGCGTGCCGAAAGCGATGCCGATATTCCGCTGCCGTGTCGGGGCCACCAACAGGTGTTCGGCGACGAGGATCAGCGTGAAAATCCCTTCGCCGAGCCAGAGCCAACCGTTCTGGGGACAAAACGATCCGAACCAGAAAAGCGCCGCGACGCTCACCACATGCAACAGAATACTGAACAGGAGCGACACCCGTGCCGAAAAACGGGCCGGGATGGAGTAAAGGCCGTTCTTGCGGTCGAAATCGGCGTCCTGCAACGCATAGATGATGTCGAAGCCACCGCACCAGGTCATCACCAGCAGCGCCAGGATACAGGGCGGCCATGCGAAATGCCCCGTGACGGCGATGTACGCCCCCACCGGAGCAATACCCAGCCCCAGACCGAGCACCAGATGCGCCAGCGCGGTGAACCGTTTGCAATAACTATATATCAATATAACGAATAGTGCCACAGGCGATAATAATCCGGTAAGTAAATTGATAGTCGAGGCGGTGACAACGAACAGCAGCGCATTGACGATCACGAAACGGAGCGCTGCCCGGGCACTGATCTTCCGGCCGGAATTCTCGGTCGGCCCGTGCGGGGATTGGCCCGATCGATGCGGCGGTCGGCCCAGCGGTTGAAGCCCATCGCGGCGTTGCGGGCGAAGACCATGCAGAGCAACACCTGCAAGAGCAGCACCACCCAGCCGTATCTGCCGCACAATCCGAAGGAATCCCCTCGGTACGGCAGGGCATAGACGAAGCCGATGAGGCAAAAGGCATGGCGAAAATCGTGTGGGCGAACTTGACCAGTCCGGCATATTGGCGTATCATTGTCGATTCGATTTTATGGTCGCAAAAGTAATCATTTTTTTCGGCAGCAGAATACGGCCAGGGCAAGAAATCGGCCCCCGGCAACGCCTGAAATCCATTGTTTTTCTCCGGAAAGATATTATCTTTGCACATTATTATATAAGGATTTCACTCGACGATGAAAAACATACGCAATTTTTGCATCATAGCTCATATCGACCACGGAAAATCGACACTGGCCGACCGTCTGTTGGAAAAGACCAATACGCTCAACCAGCGGGAAATGCAGGCCCAGGTCCTGGACAACATGGACTTGGAGCGCGAAAAGGGCATCACCATCAAGAGCCATGCGATCCAGATGGAATACCTGGCCCACAACGGTGAAAAATACGTGCTCAACCTGATCGACACTCCGGGCCACGTGGACTTTTCCTATGAGGTATCGCGTGCTATCGCCTCGTGCGAAGGGGCCTTGCTAGTGGTCGATGCCACGCAGGGTATCCAGGCGCAGACATATCGAACCTTTACCTGGCTGTCGAGCACGACCTGAAGATCATTCCCGTACTGAACAAGATCGACATGGACTCGGCGATGATCGACGAAGTGAAGGATCAGGTAGTCGATCTGCTGGGTTGCGACCCGGACGAGATCCTCTGCGCCTCCGGCAAAACGGGACTGGGCGTGGAAGAGGTGCTCGAAGCCATCGTCGAGCGGATTCCGGAGCTCAGGGCGATGCGAACGCTCCGTTGCAGGCATTGATCTTCGACTCGGTGTTCAACCCTTCCGGGGCATCATCGCCTATTTCCGCGTCTTCAACGGCACGATCCGCAAGGGCGAGCATGTCAAATTCTTCAACACGGGCAGCGAGTACGACGCCGACGAGGTGGGCGTGCTGAAGCTCAAGATGCAGCCCCGCGACGAAATCCGTGCCGGGGACGTGGGCTATATCTGTTCGGGTATCAAACTTCGTCGGACGTCAAGGTGGGCGATACGATCACATCGGTCGAAAACCCTTCGACGGAGCCATCGCCGGTTTCGAGGATGTGAAACCGATGGTCTTCGCGGGCGTCTATCCCGTCGAAGCCGACCAGTACGAAGACCTGCGGGCTTCGCTCGAAAAGTTGCAGCTCAACGATGCCTCGCTCACGTTCGAACCCGAAAGTTCGCTGGCATTGGGCTTCGGCTTCCGCTGCGGATTTCTCGGACTACTGCACATGGAGATCATCCAGGAACGCCTCTACCGCGAATTCGACATGGACGTCATCACGACCGTCCCGAACGTATCCTATAAAATCACCACGACACAGGCGACGTGCTCGAGGTGCACAACCCCTCGGGCCTGCCCGAAATAACCAAAATCGCCTCGATCGAGGAACCTTATATCCTGGCTCAAATCATCACCAAGTCGGATTTCCTGGGCAACGTGCTCAAGCTCTGCATCGACAAGCGGGGTATCATGAAAAACCAAACCTTCATCACGCAGGATCGCGTGGAGGTCAATTTCGAGATGCCCCTGTCGGAGATCGTGTTCGACTTCTACGACAAGCTCAAGAGCATTTCCAAGGGCTACGCCTCGTTCGACTATCACCGCATCGGGTTCCGTCCGAGCAAGCTGGCCAAACTGGACATCCTGCTCAACGGCGAACCGGTCGATGCCCTTTCGTCGCTGATCTATGCCGACCACGCCTACGATTTCGGACGCAGAATGTGCGAGAAGCTCAAGGAGCTGATCCCGCGCCAACAGTTCGACATCGCCATCCAGCAGCCATCGGCGCCAAGATCATCGCCCGCGAAACGGTCAAGGCCGTGCGCAAGGACGTGACGGCCAAATGCTACGGCGGCGACATCTCCCGAAAGCGCAAGCTGCTAGAAAAGCAGAAAAAGGGCAAGAAACGCATGCGTCAAATCGGCAATGTCGAAGTACCCCAGTCGGCCTTTCTCGCCGTATTGAAAATGGATTAGCTATGAAAAAGACGATTATCGACCTGTTCGAATCCTCCGTTGAAAATACGGAAAGAAAACCTTCCTGCTCGAGAAGCGTCATCACGCCTTTCAGCCCACGACTTACGCAGAAACCAAGGAACAGGCCCTGGAAGTGGGGGCCGGATTAGCTTCGCTGGGCATCCGCCCCAAAGACAAGGTCGCCATCCTGGCCGAAGGAAGCAACGGCTGGATCATCTCCGAGCTGGGTATCTTCTATGCCGGAGCGATCAGCGTTCCGCTGTCGGTCAAACTCGAAGAGTCGAACGATCTGTTGTTCCGGCTCCGCCACGCCGAGGTCAAGGCGCTGTTCGTTTCGAAACAACAGCTTCCGAAGATCCGCCGCATCCGGGCGGAACTGCCGGAACTCGAACAGATCATCGTCCTGGGACACATTCCGCTCGAAAGCGGCGAAACGGCCTACGGCATGCTCAAACGTCTGGGCCGCGACTATTTGGCCGGGCATAAGGAGGAATTTCTCAAAATAGGGCAGGCGATCCGGAACGACGACTACGCCACGATCACCTACACGTCGGGCACGACGGCCGATCCGAAAGGCGTCGTCCTGACCCACCGCAACTACACGGCCAACGTCGAACAGTCGCTCTCGCGCATCGACATCCCGTCCAGCTACCGCACGCTCATCATCCTGCCGCTGGACCACTGTTTCGCGCACGTGGTGGGATTCTACATCATGATCGCCTGCGGCGCAGCGTGGCGACCGTACAAATAGGGGCGACCCCGATGGAGACGCTCAAGAATATTCCGCAGAATATCCGCGAAGTGAAACCCAACTTCCTGCTGTCGGTGCCGGCGCTGGCCAAAAATTTCCGCAAAAACATCGAAACTTCGATTCGGGCCAAAGGACGTTTCACCGAACGGTTGTTCGACTTCGCGCTCCGCACGGCCTATATCTACAATCAGGACGGCTACCACAAAGGCAAGGGCTGGCGGATCCTGCTGGCACCCGTCGTGGGACTTTTCGACCTCGTGCTGTTCCGCAAGGTGCGGGAGGCATTCGGCGGCAGCCTGGAGTTTTTCGTCGGGGCGGCGCACTGCTCGATTCGGAGCTGCAACGCTTTTTCTATGCCATCGGGATCCCGATGTTCCAGGGATACGGACTCTCGGAAGCTACACCCGTCATTTCGACCAATTCGCCCAAGTACCACTGGCACAAGTTCGGATCGTCGGGCAAGATTCTCGAACCGCTCGACCTGAAAATCCTCGACGAAGAGGGGCGAGAGCTGCCGCGCGGCCAAAAGGGTGAAATCGTCATCCGGGGCGAGAACGTCATGGCCGGCTACTGGAAAAAA
>ENA-OQIO01001644-OQIO01001644.1-human-gut-metagenome-genome-assembly--contig:-NODE-1644-length-10775-cov-2.377160_pt1 | contig 10775 bp, 15 predicted proteins | sample MGYA00242573_ERZ504737 | MGnify/ENA primary metagenome ERZ504737 (study PRJEB26092, sample SAMD00036203) | human gut metagenome | host: Homo sapiens | study: EMG produced TPA metagenomics assembly of... | reverse complement strand
CGGCGGCACCGCCTCGGGCGGCGCGCCGACAAAGGCGTGCTCGCCGACGACGCCGTTCTCGCCGATGATGGCGTAGGAGACGCGCGCGTCCTTTTGACGACCGCGCCGGGCATCAGGATGGAGTACTGGACGCTTGCGCCTCCTCCACCGTGCAGCGCTCAGAGAGGACGGAGTTCTCCGCCTCGCCCTCGACCGTGCAGCCGCGCGCGACGACGCTGTGCTCCACGTGCGCGTTGACGCCTAAGTACGCCGGCGGCGCGGAGACGGAGCGGCCATAGATCGGCCAGTCCTTTTCGAGTAAGTCAAGTCCGCTGCCGGTCGCGAGCATATCCATGTTCGCGTCCCAAAGAGAGTCGAGCGTGCAACGTCCTTCCAGTAGCCGGAGAAGCGGTACGCCGCCATCTTTTCCCCGTTTTGCAGCATCTTGGGATGATGTTTTTGCCGAAGTCGTTGCTGCTCGCCTCGTCGCTCTCGTCCTCGATGAGGTACTCACGCAGCTTTTTCCACGTGAAGACGTAAATGCCCATCGACGCGAGGTTGCTCTTGGGATGCGCGGGCTTTTCCTCGAATTCCGTGATCGTGTCGTTTTCGTCCACGTTCATGATGCCAAAGCGCGGCGCATCCTCCCAGGGCACCTCCATAACGGAGATGGTACAGTCCGCGCCCGCTTTTTTGTGGTGGGCGAGCATCTTGGCGTAATTCATCTTGTAGATGTGATCGCCCGAGAGGATGAGCACATACTCGGGGTCGTACATGTCGACAAAGCCGATGTTCTGGAAGATGGCGTTGGCCGTGCCCTTATACCACGACGCACCGCCCGCGCTCTGATACGGCGGCAGGATGTGCACGCCGCCGTCCGCGCGGTCGAGATCCCACGGCTGGCCCGAGCCGATGTAGCGGTTGAGCTCCAGCGGGCGGTACTGCGTCAGAACGCCGACGGTGTCGATGCCAGCGTTGGCGCAGTTTGAGAGCGGAAAGTCAATGATGCGGAACTTGCCGCCAAACGGCACGGCGGCTTCGCCATATTCTCCGTGAGCACATAGAGACGGCTGCCCTGGCCGCCGGCAAGCAGCATGGCGATACATTCTTTCTTCACGCTTGTTCTCTCCTCCTTGTTTCGTTGCCGTCCGGTCACACCTCGGGCGGCTCGTTGGTTTTCTCCTCTTCCTGCCATTCGCCCTCGCCCGCGAAGAACACCGCACCGAGCGGTGGGATGGTCACGCACAGCGAGCAGGGCTTGCCGTGCGAGGGGATGGACTCGGTCAAAAGCTCTCCTTCGTTGCGCCAGTCGCCCGTGCCGCCGTATGCGGGAAGGTCGGTGGTAAACACCTCGCGGTACGTCTTTTTCGGCGGGACGCCGAAGCGGTAATCCGCGCGTCCGACGGGCGAGAAGTTGACCGCCGCGATGAGCTCGCGCCCTTTCCGGTCGCGCCGGACGAAGACGACGACATTGTTGTGGTTGTCGTCGGCGACGAGCCACTCAAAGCCCTCCCATGAAAAGTCAATGTCCCAAAGCGGGCTCTGCGACAGGTAAAAGCGGTTGATGTCCTTGAAAAACCGCTGAGTCTGCTGATTTTCTTTATTTTCGAGCAAATACCAGTCGAGCTGAGAGGCAAAATTCCACTCGTGCCACTGGCCCAGCTCCGCGCCCATGAACGTGAGCTTCTTGCCCGGATGGGCGAGCAGGTACGCCGTAAACGCGCGCACCCCCGCCAGCTGCTGCCAGTCGTCGCCCGGCATCTTGCCGCGAAGCGAGCCCTTCATGTGCACGACCTCGTCGTGCGAGATCGGCAGGACGAAATTCTCCGAAAAGGCGTACATCAGCGAGAACGTGATGTCCTTGTGGTGGAACTGGCGGAACCAGGGGTCAAGCTTCAAATAGTGGCACATGTCGTTCATCCAGCCCATGTTCCACTTGAGGTTAAAGCCGAGGCCGCCATCCTTGGCGGGCCGTGTGACGAGCGGCCACGCGTCGACTCCTCCGCGACCATCAATGCGTTGGGGTCGACGGAAAACGCCATCTCGTTGAGCGCGCGCAGAAAGTCGATGGCCTCTAAATTCTCGTGCCCGCCGTTGATGTTTGGCGTCCAACGGCCATTTTCGCGGCCATAGTCGAGGTACAGCATCGACGCGACCGCGTCCACGCGCAGGCCGTCCACATGGAACTCGCGCAGCCAGAACGCAGCAGAGGAAAGGAGAAAGCTCTTCACCTCGCCGCGGCCATAGTCGAACACACGCGTTCCCCCAGCCCTCGTGCTCGCGCTTATTGGGGTCGGCGTATTCGTAGCAGGGCGTGCCGTCAAAGTCGATGAGGCCGTGCGCGTCCTTGCAGAAGTGCGACGGCACCCAGTCTAAAATGACGGAAATGCCCTTTTGGTGCAGATGGTCGACAAAGTACATAAAGTCCCTGGGCGTGCCGTAGCGCGACGTTGCGGCAAAATAGCCGGTGCACTGATAGCCCCAGGAATCGTCAAGCGGATACTCGGTGACGGGCATGAGCTCGACGCAGTTGTAGCCAAGGTCCAGAACGTGATCCGCCAGCTCGCGCGCGAGCGTGCGGTAGTCGTAAAAATCGCCGTTTTCGTGCCGCCGCCATGAGCCGAGGTGGACCTCGTAAATGTTGAGCGGCGAGCGGTCGAGGGGTGCCTTTGTGCGGCTCGCGCGCCATACGTCATCCCCCCAGCGGTAGCCGCCGAGGTCATAGAGCTTGCTGGCCGTACCGGGGCGGGTCTCGGCGTGGAAGGCGTAGGGGTCGGCCTTGAGGACCGTTTCGCCCGATTGTGCCGTCACGGCGAACTTGTAGGTATCGTAGCGCTTGAGGGACGGCACAAAGCACTCCCAGAAGCCGTCCGCGTTCTTTTCCATCGGGTGGGCGTAGCCGTTCCAGCCGCAGAAATCGCCCACAACGGACACATGCGCGGCGTTCGGCGCCCAGGTGCGGAAGACGTAGCCGTCTTTCCCCGACCGCCGCGTGCGGTGCGCGCCGAGATAGCGGTAGGCCCCGCTGTTCGTGCCGCCGTAAAAGGCTGCGGCGTCAATCGTCTGCCGATTTGTTTCATGCCTCTTGTCCTTTCTCCTCATAGAGCGTATGAGAGCGGCGCAGCACCTTATTCCTCATCCGGTGCGCGCTGCACTGCCGCGCCGCTGAGGCCGAAATCGTCCTCCACGCTCGCCGTGTCGCGGCGGAGCATATTTTCCATCACGCGGATATCGCTGTCGATGTCCATCGCCTCGTTGCGGTACAAATCGTCGAGCTGCTTGTCAAAGCCCTTGATGAGGCATCCATCGTCTCTTCGATGCGCTCCTGCGCGCGGGAGAGATTCTCGCCCTCGATGCCCGCCTCTTCAAACTTGGCGTAGCTGTCAAGCAGCTTGAGCGTCGTGGGCAGGTAGTAATTGAGGAACGTCGCGGCCTGCTGCTGCTTTTCGGGATGCTCCTCGACCTCGCGGAAAATTTTGCCCGCAACGGTCTCGAGATGGTCGATCTTCTCGCTCAGCACGGGGTCGGCGATGCGGTCGTTGGCCGAGCGGATGGCGCGCAGTGCGCCCGCATAGCCCTCGTTGGCCTCCTTGGGCGTGACGTTTTCCTTTTTCGCGGCCGCATTCGCGTAGTCGGCAAAGGCGTCGGCGCTGCGGAAGAAGATGCCGCGGCCGCTGTCTAAGTACGCGCCCGTGCCGAGCAGACCCTTTTCGACCATGTAGTCAAGGTCACTCTCGATCTTTTTGCGGCTCTTGCCCGTTACGGTGCAGAGCTCCTCCACGCTGATGTAGCCGCGCTCGCCCATCACGCGAGATAGCGCGCGATGCGTGCACTGCGGCGCTTCATGCGCTGACCGGCAGCAAACATCGCGATACCGCCGGCGAGGAAGCCGCACTCGGACAGCATGTACTCGGCCATGTAGGAATACCAGCCGTAGCCGATGATCTCGCCGATGTTCGAGATCAGCCGCTGCCGGCAGCCAAGGCGATAATGCCGCCGATGATCATCAGCGTGCGCGCGGTCTTGTCGGAAGTCTTCGGCGCGCGGTTCATCTGCTTCGCCGTCTTCACCACGGACTTTTCCACCTTGCTGCGCGAGGAAACGTTTGCATTCGGGCTTGTGGACGTGCGCATGCCGCCGCGCGAGGAATTCACCTTCTTCGGCTTGTCCGAGAGCTTGGAGATGAGCGCGATGAGCCGATGGGCCACAGGCCGAAGGCAAACAGCGCCGCGATCAAAATCCAGCCGCCGACGTCGACATCGTTCTTTTTCTTCGTTTTTCCGCTGCCCTCGTCGAAGCGGAATGAGCCGCTCTCGGGGTCGTACTCAAAGTCCTTGCTCATTTATCTGTTCTCCTTTTTCTTGCCCGCTCTCGCGGCGCGCTCGCGCTCAAAGTCGACGATCTTCGTCTTTTTACCTGTCTTTTCGTCCAGCACATAGAGCGTATTGAGCTGGGATTTTAGGTTTGCCTTCACCGAGTCGATGTAGTCGCGGCGCAGCTGCGCCTGCTCCTCCTTCTCCTCGTCGGTCAAGCCTTCAGCTTTGGCCTTGTGCGCCAGCGCGTTGATGCGCGCGATCTTTTCATCCATCGTCATTGTTTACTTCTCCTTACAGGTATCGGCGCAGAAGCAGCGCCGTTCTTCCTTTTTTACTCAGGCCGCCGACCTCGGCGACCTCGAACTTGCCGAGCCGCGGGCGGAGATCACATCCCCTGCGCGACGGGGCGTCGCTCTTGAGCGTTTCGCGGTAGTTGAGCTGCACGCGGCCCGAGGAAATGAGCTCCTGCGCCTTGCCGCGGCTCATCGAAAAGCCGCTCGCCGCCACGGCGTCGAGCCGCAGTGTCGAGACCGTGTCGCGAATCTCCTTGACCTTGAGCTCGGGGACGCTCAAGTCTGAAAGCTCGATCTCGCTGACCGAGAGCTTCACGCGCCCCGCGCTCGTCACGTTTTGCAGCAGATACGGCGCGATATCGCGCGAGACGATCAAATCGCACGAGCCCTCCGACACCAAAATGTCGCCGAGCTTTTCGCGCGTGACGCCCTGCGCCATCAGCGAGCCGAGAAAGTCGCGGTGCGTCAGCGTATCTTCCTTGCGATACGTGCAGCGGAGCGCCGTCATGTACTCGCTCTCGTCGGCCTCCTCCTGCCAGTCGGGCAGAAAGAGGAGCATTCTCGCTCCGCGCGCTCAAATCCACCGCAGAAGGCGCAGCCCGTCATGAATGGCGGCGGCGTGCAGTAGGTCCTGCGCGCTGCGCTGATCAGCGGGCTCAAAAAGTCCGTCGCCGACGGGATATTGCGGTTTCTGCTCTGCTCACACTTGTCCAGAATGTGCGCCAGCAGCACGCGCTCATCGCCATTGCGCGCGGCGCGATCCAAAAGCTGCCGTCTGTCCATCATGCTTTCCCATTCTGCGTGCGCCAGAGGGACGCATACTCGCCGTTTTGCGCGAGCAGCGCCTCGTGGCTGCCCTGCTCGGCGATGCGGCCATTCTCGACGACGAGGATGCGGTCCGCCGAGCGGATGGTCGAGAGGCGGTGCGCGATCACAAGCGTCGTGCGCCCACGCGCGAGCTCGTCGAAAGCGTGCTGAATTTTGACCTCCGTCACGCTGTCGAGCGCGCTCGTCGCCTCGTCCAGAATGAGGATGGGCGGGTTTTTGAGGAAGATGCGCGCGATGGACACGCGCTGCTTCTGTCCGCCGGAGAGCATCGTGCCGCGCTCGCCGACATAGGTGTCGAAGCCGTGCGGCATGGCCATGATATCGTCGTAAATCTCCGCGCGCTTCGCCGCTTCGACGATCTCCTCGTCCGTCGCGTCGGGGCGGCCATAGCGGATATTCTCGCGCATCGTGTCGGCAAAGAGGAACACATCCTGCTGCACGATGCCGATGCGCGGTGAAGAGACGACTGCGTAAGAGAGCGCACATCTTCCCCGTCGATGCGGATCGCGCCCTCGCTCACCTCGTAAAAGCGCGGGATGAGCTGGCAGAGCGTCGACTTGCCTCCGCCGGAGGGGCCGACGATGGCGAGCATCTCGCCAGGCCTTATATGCACGCTCACGTCGTGGAGCACGCCTTCATTCTCCTCGCCCTCGTAAGAAAAGCTCACATGGTCGACGTCGATCTCGCCGCGGCAGTGATCGAGCTCCTTCGCGTCCGGTGCGTCCTTGAGCGCGGGCTCGACGCGCATGAGCGCCGTGAAGCGCTCAAGACCTGCAAAGCCACGAGCAAAAATCTCAGAGAAATTCGCGAGCTTTCGCACGGGGTTGATGAACGTTGCGATGTAAAGGGAAAACGTGATGAGGTCAATGTAGTTCATTTCGCCGCGCATGATGAGATAGCCGCCCACCGTGATGACGGCGGCGGAGAGCAGCGTCATAAAAAACTCCATCGTCGCGTTGAACACACCCATCTCGTGGTGGAATTTGCGCTTGGAGACCTTGAATTCCTCGTTCGCCGCGTTGAATTTGTCGATCTCCTCTTCCTCGTTGGCAAAGGCGCGCGCCGTGCGGATGCCGGAGAGCGACGACTCGATGCCGACGTTGATGGCGGCAGTCTTCTGCTTCTCGCCGCGCGAGGCTGCCGTCATCTTGCTGCGGCGCGACATGATGACCGCGATGAACACCGGCAGGATGCACGCCACGACCAGCGCGAGCCGCCACTCGATGGAAAACAGGATGGCGAGCGCGCCGACGATCGTCAGCGTCGAAATGAGCAGGTCCTCGGGGCCGTGGTGGGCGAGCTCCGTGATCTCGAAGAGATCGCTCGTCAGCCTGCTCATGAGCTGGCCCGTGCGGTTGTGGTCAAAGAAGCTGACGTCCAGCTCCTGCACGTGCGTGAAAAGGTCGCGGCGGATGTCCGCCTCCACCAGAATGCCGAATGTGTGTCCCCAGTAGGAAATGACATAGTATAAAAGCGCGCGCACAATGAACGCCGCCATCATCACGCCCATCACGATAAAAAACGTGCGGTACTGCTGATTCGGCAAAAGGTCGTACATCGACTTGCGCGTCACGAGCGGGAAGGCGAGATCGATGAGCGCAACGACCGTCGCGCAGACAAGGTCCAGGATAAACAGGCCGCGGTGCGGCTTGAAGTAGGTAAAGAGAATGGAAAGCGGCTTTTTCTGCTGAAATTCACGGGTCGTCATATGGTCGATAGCTCCTGCAAATACTTTTTCAAGGTAATTGTAGCACAGGCGGGCAGTGCTTGCAAGGAAAGCCGCCCCTTTTTGCGTAAAAAAGAACGGCCCCCGGCCGTTCTTTTTCTCTTTACTTGATGCGCACCGTGATGGTCAGCACCGCGCCGCCAACGGTGGCCGTCACGGTCGTGGTACCCACTTGCAGGCGTGATCAAGCCGTCCGCCGAGATGGACAGGACGCTTGCGTCCGCCACCGCCCAGGTCGCGGCCGCGTCCGTGCCGGAAACGCTCAGGCGGATGGTCTCGCTCGACTTGATCGTGCAGTCAAAGTTGCCGTTTCCGTCCTTGGGCAGCGTCGTGCCGACGTTCGTCTTGATGCTCAGGGCCGAGGCATCCACGTCGGGGTGGACGGGGTTGTCGTGGTGCCGGGATTGGTGGCAGTTGTGTCGCTGCCGTTTGCGGGATCATTTGCGTTCGGCTCATCACCGGTGTTCGGGTCAGTGGTGTCGCCGTTGTTCGCGTTCGGATCGTCCGTGTTCGTATTGCTGTCGTCGGGCGTATTGATATCGTCCTGCACGCCGGGGGTATTGCCGTCGTCGGCGGGCGTGATCTTTGCGACGATCTTGTCACCAAAGAGCGACCAGCTCAGAAGCAGCAGCACGACGACGAGCACCGCCGCCATCGCACCGCGGACGGACTGCGTCTGCTTTTTATCCGAAACGCGCCGGCCGCCGCTCTGTTTGCTGGAGTTGTACTTGATCTTACGGGGATGGTCTCCCTCCTCGCAGAACGGGCATCTGCGATAGCTGGGGGAATATTCTTCGCCGCAGCGCGGGCACTTGAGAAGATTCATGCCGACGCTCCTTTCTTTTATCAAAATAGAGTCTCTGCGCGCGAGCACACACGGTGCCGCGTTCCTTTACATAATACTTGCTTTTTTGTCCCGCGTCAACCGAAACACGCAAATTTTTGCCGCATTCCGCCGCGCGGCCTTGCTTTTTCGCCAAAGTCTTCCTATAATCGACTTAACAACAAACGATTCATGGAGGGTCTGGCGATGAACACCATCTTCATTGGCATTGCAGGCGGCACCGGTTCGGGCAAAACGACGCTCACCGAGCATCTGAAGCAGCACTTCGGCGACGATATCAGCGTCGTGCACCACGACAGCTATTATAAATATCAGGACAGGCCCTTTGAAGAGCGCTGCAAACAGAACTACGACCACCCCGACGCTTTCGAGACCGATCTGATGGTCGAGCAGCTTAAGGAGCTCAAGGCGGGCAAGGCCATCCGCTGCCCTGTCTACTCCTACGCAGACCACCAGCGCACAAGTGAGACCGAGCTCATCCGGCCGAGCAAGGTCGTCATCGTCGAGGGCATCCTCATTTTCCAGGACCCGCGGCTGCGCGAAATGCTTGACATCAAAATTTTGTCGAGACCGACGCCGATGTGCGCATTCTGCGCCGCGCGCTGCGCGACGTGCGCGACCGCGGCCGCACGCTCGAGAGCGTCATCACGCAGTATTTGACGACCGTCAAGCCCATGCACGAGCAGTTCGTCGAGCCGAGCCGCAAGTATGCCGATATCATTGTGCTTGAAGGCGGCCACAACTTAGTCGCCCTCGACATGATCATGCAGCGCATCGCCAGCCACATCGCCTCCGCCGACTAACGCAGCGGTTAAAAAAGCCTCGCAGAGTTTTACCCGCAAGGGGTACGCGGCATCCGTAAGGCGGCAGAGCCGCCAACGGCCGCCCAGGCGTCCGCAGACGCGAAATAAATTGGAATCCGTTTTTCCGGCGGCGTGTACGCCGGAAAAACACTTCTCGCTCCGCGCGTGTCGCAGCCGCCTTTCGGACGGCAAGGCACAAAGCGGAACGTATCTTTCTCAAAAAGGAGGGACGCAGCTGAAAGCTGCGTCCCTCTTTTTTGAATATCTTTTACACTCCCGCGAAGTGGAACACGACGCCGATCACCGCGGAGACTCCGATAAAGACGATCGGGTGCAGGTCCTTGGTCTTTTTGATGTAGCGCGTGAAGACGAGCAGCACCAGCGCAAGGATGATGCCGCGCCAGCTGATCGCGCCGTCCCACGAGAATTTCATCAGGACAGAATCCTCCTGCGACGCGCTCGTGATCCCGGCGATCACCTGAAGCATCACGCCCGCGCAGGCCGCGCCGATCAGGCCGGTGGAGGCGGGACGAAGGCCGTAGAACGCGTTGGCGACATATTGGCTGTCGCGGAATTTGGCGAGCATCGCCGCAACGATCAAAATGACGATGATCGACGGCGTCACCTCGCCGATGGTGGCGACGATCGCGCCCGGCACGCCGCCGACCGTATAGCGACATAGGTCGCCATGTTGATGCCGACAGGACCCGGCGTCGATTCCGACACAGCAGCATGTTCATCAGGTCCGTCTGCGAAAACCAGCCCGTGGTCGCCCCGATATCCTTGAGGAACGGCAGCGTCGCCATGCCGCCGCCGATGGCAAACAGGCCCGTTTTGAAAAATTCCCAGTATAAGCGAAGATACAAGGTCATTTTGCCGCCCTCCCCTCAAGATTTTTCAGCACGATGCCGGACATCGCCGAGAGCAGCACGAACCACACCGGCGAAACGCTCAGCAGCATATTCCCCAGCAGCACGATAACAAAGATGACCGCCGTGCGCTTATCCACGACCGACTTTTTCAGCAGCTTGAGCACAGCGTTCAGGATGAGCACGCATACACACACCTGAATGCCTGCAAAGGCGTTCTGCACCCAGGCAAGGTGGGCAAAGTTCGTAATGAGTCCCGCCAGGATCGTGATAATGACGAGCGAGGGGAATACCACGCCGAGCGTCGCGGTGATGCCGCCCATCGCGCCTTTTCTCTTCTGCCCGACAAACGTCGCCGTGTTGACGGCGATGATGCCCGGTGTGCACTGACCGATGGCAAAATAGTCCACCAGCTCTTCTTCCGTTGCCCAGTGCTTATTCTGCACCACCTCGCGCTCGAGGATCGGCAGCATCGCCATACCTCCGCCAAAGGTCATCACGCCGATCTTGGCAAAGGTGAGAAACAGTTCCAAAAGTTCCTTCAAAACACGTTCTCCTTACTCCACATATCCGTAAAGGCCGCGCACGGACACCTCACCCGTGCGGACGGTCTCGACCGTCCCGTTTTCGCGGCGCACGATGAGGCCGAACTCCTCGTCCACGTCAAGCGCTGTGACTTTTTCCTTCGTATCCTGCCACAAAAGCTGCACCTCGCGCCCGATGGTCACGCAGCGGCGGCGGTATTCGTCGAGATACCCGCTCGTCTCTCCGGATCTGAGCGCCGTATAAAGCGCATCGAGCTCCTCGATCATCGCCGCGGACAGCTCCGCGCGCGAAATGAGCCTGCCCGTCTCGCGCAGGATGGACGTTGCGATCTTCGAGACCTCGCCGGCGAAGTCCTCCTCGCGCTGGCTGACGTTGAAGCCGATGCCCGCCACGACGTACTGGAGCTCGCCGGTCTCACCCTCGACGCTCAGCTCAGTCAAAATGCCGCAGAGCTTTCTGCCGTTCAGGATGAGATCGTTTGTCCACTTGATCTGCGAGTGCATCCCCGCCACGCGGTCGACCGCGCGGCTCATCGCAACGGCGATGAGCCCGTGAGCGGCATCAGCTGCGA
>ENA-OQIO01001643-OQIO01001643.1-human-gut-metagenome-genome-assembly--contig:-NODE-1643-length-10777-cov-2.298592_pt1 | contig 10777 bp, 12 predicted proteins | sample MGYA00242573_ERZ504737 | MGnify/ENA primary metagenome ERZ504737 (study PRJEB26092, sample SAMD00036203) | human gut metagenome | host: Homo sapiens | study: EMG produced TPA metagenomics assembly of... | reverse complement strand
TCACTCTACCCGATCTGTTGCTCTTATTTAATACCATATTTCTTGTTGAACTTATCAACACGGCCACGAGCCTGTGTAGCCTTCTGCTGACCTGTATAGAATGGGTGGCACTTGGAGCAGATTTCTACGTGGATGTTCTCCTTTGTAGATCCTGTTACAAAAGTGTTCCCGCAGTTGCAGGTTACAGTTGCCTGATAATAATTAGGATGGATACCTTCGCGCATGATTTTCACCTCTCTATTTTTAAATTACTTATAAATTTCTCTAAACAGCTTTCTAATTGTACCACAGACTTTTTTGTTTTGCAATACTTTTTTAGATAAACTTCTGACGGATAATCTGCTGTACCAGTTCTTCGTTATTTTTTGTTCTTGAGAACATGGTCAGAAGGTTGTCCACAGCCTCTTCTGCTTTCATACCATTCATGGCTTTCCGCATAATATAGGCAGCTTCCTGCTCCTCTTTATCCAGCAGCAGATCCTCTCTTCTCGTACCGGACTTCGGAATGTCAATCGCAGGGAACACTCTCTTTTCCTGCAGTTTACGATTCAGCATCAGCTCCATATTACCCGTTCCTTTAAATTCTTCATAGACAACATCATCCATTCTGCTTCCCGTATCGACCAGTGCAGTTGCCAGAATTGTAAGACTTCCGCCTTCTCTCATATTTCTGGCTGCTCCAAAGAAACGCTTCGGGCTGTAGAGTGCCGCCGGATCGAGACCTCCCGAAAGTGTTCTTCCTGATGGTGGTACGATCAGATTATAGGCTCTGGACAGTCGGGTAATACTGTCTAACAGAATCATAACATCCTTTCCATGCTCTACCAGACGTTTTGCTCTTGCGACCACCATCTCTGAAACTCTCTTATGATGTTCCGGAAGTTCATCAAAAGTAGAATAGATTACTTCCACATTCGGACCTTCGATTGCTTCTCTGATATCGGTCACTTCTTCCGGTCGTTCGTCGATCAGAAGAATGATCATATGCATATCCGGCTCTGTCTTCTGAACGGAAAGTGCAATTTCTTTTAATAAAGTGGTCTTTCCTGCTTTCGGAGGAGACACGATCATACCACGCTGTCCCTTCCCGATCGGTGAAATCAGATCTACGACTCTCATTGCCGTGGAACATCCCGGATTTTCCAGTCTGATCCTTTCATTTGGAAAGATTGGAGTCAGATCTTCAAAATTTTTTCTTTTCATTGCTTCTTCCGGTGGAAGTCCGTTGATCGTAGATACATACAAAAGGGCACTGAACTTCTCCCCCTGCGTCTTGATCCTTGTATTTCCTGTCAGGATATCTCCTGTCTTCAGTCCAAATCGCCTGATCTGTGACGGAGCCACATACACATCCTGCTCTCCCGGAAGATAATTATCGCTGCGGATAAAGCCATATCCGTCCTGATGGAGTTCAAAAATACCCTTTGCGGTTTTTCCGCTGTCAAGCTGCTCGATATCTGACTCTTCCTTTTTTTCTTTCATTTCCTGCCGTACTTCTTCTTTTGCTTTTTCATTTGCCTGCATCTGCTTTTCCGTCTCATCCAACTTCAACATCTCATCGATCAGAGCACTTTTTTTCAGCGTTGAAACTCCTTTCATATTTCTTGCTTTTGCCAGTTCTTTTAAGGTTGCAAGCGGCAAAGATTCATATCTTTCACGTGTCATACATCTTTTCCTTTCTTTTCATAAAATCTGACGTATTCTTCAAAAAATTAATAAATGATCCTGTCAGAAACTGTCTAACTGTCCATATTCACTCTGTCCTTAAATAATACCCCGGGATTCGCGTCAGAAATGACTTGTATCGATATCTGCATTAAAATAAATATGATGTCGGGGTCAAAAGCCCCCGACTTTGATGCCTACGGATTGCTCCGTGCTACGCACTCCCACCCTGGCATCATAAATATGGTTCGTATTATACACTACTTTCCTATAAAAAGAAAGCTTTTTTTCAAAAATGCAGATATTTGCAAAAATGCGGATATTGCATGAAATCTGCGGGAGTGTTATTATTAATTACAAATTGATTCTGCGAGGTAAAAAATATGACAAATAACGAAAAAGCATTACAGATGCACAAAGAATGGAATGGAAAACTGGAAACCACGGCAAAGGCTCACGTCAATTCCCGGGAAGACCTGGCGATCGCCTATACTCCGGGTGTTGCTGAACCATGTAAAGTCATCGCCAAAGACCCGGAAGCCGCCTATACTTATACAATGAAAGCCAATACAGTCGCTGTTGTCTCTGACGGAAGTGCCGTACTCGGTCTTGGAAATATCGGTGCATTGGCTGCCATGCCGGTCATGGAGGGAAAATGTGTTCTCTTTAAAGAATTTGGCGGAGTCAACGCAGTTCCGATCTGCCTGGATACGCAGGATACAGAGGAAATCATTCGCTCTGTTGTCAATATTGCACCTGCTTTTGGTGGTATCAATCTGGAGGACATCTCCGCACCACGCTGCTTTGAGATTGAGACCCGTTTAAAGGAACTTCTGAATATCCCGGTCTTCCATGATGACCAGCACGGAACTGCAATTGTTGTTCTCGCCGGCATCATCAACGCCTTAAAAGTAACCGGGAAAAAGAAAGAAGACTGCCGTGTTGTTGTAAACGGTGCAGGTTCTGCAGGTGTTGCAATCACTAAACTGCTGCTGACTTATGGATTCCCGCATATTACGATGTGTGATATCAACGGAATCATTTCCAAGGATTCACCGGATCTGAACTGGATGCAGAAAGAAATGACAAAAGTGACAAATCTTGAGGGACGGATCGGTCTTCTTGCCGATGCTCTGAAAGGTGCTGACATCTTTGTAGGTGTATCTGCCCCGAATATTGTTACCCCGGAGATGGTTGCATCCATGAACCAGGATGCAATCCTGTTTGCTATGGCGAACCCGGTACCTGAGATCATGCCGGATCTCGCAAAAGCTGCCGGTGCAAAAGTTGTCGGTACAGGACGCTCCGACTTCCCGAACCAGGTCAATAACGTTGTTGCTTTCCCTGGAATCTTCAAAGGAGCTTTAGAGGGACGTGCCACTCAGATCACCGAAGAGATGAAGCTGCTGCCGCCAATGCGATTGCAGGTCTTGTTCCTGAAGAAGAACTTAACGAGAACAACATCCTGCCGGAGGCATTTGACCCGCGTGTAGCTGAAACTGTAAGTAAAGCAATAAAGGATCTGATCTGATATGGCAGATGGCTTTACCACAACCCGTTCTGTACCGATGCCTGTACGCTGGGGTGAAAAAAGATATCATTCCCTGGATTATGCATTAAAAAGTCAGTTTGGTGAAAAAGTCTACCGGATTGCATTAAACGGGGGGATGACCTGCCCCAACCGGGATGGAAAGATTGGCCGGGGCGGCTGTATCTTCTGTAGTGGCATGGGATCTGGCGACTTTGCCGGATCTGCCTCTTTCAGTATCTGCGAACAGCTTGCTGCCGGAAAAGCGGCTCTTCAGGCGAAACGACCGGTTCATTCCTATATTGCCTATTTCCAGGCATTTACAAATACGTATGCACCTGTCGAATACCTGGAAAGATTTTACCGAGGCAATCCTTGATCCCGATGTCCGGGTACTCGCCGTTGCAACGCGTCCTGACTGTCTGTCTCATGAGACCGTAGAACTTCTGAGACGCTTAAATCAGATCAAGCCGGTCTGGATCGAGCTTGGTCTTCAGACCATCCATCCGCAGACTGCCCGCTACATCCGCCGGGGATACCCGCTGGAGGTTTTTGACGATGCTGTAGTCAGACTGAAAGCGGCCGGAATCCAGGTGATCACGCATGTCATCCTTTTTCTTCCGGGAGAGACAGAAGCACAGATGCTTAAAACCATCGATTATCTGAACTGCAATCCCATTGATGGGATCAAATTGCAGCTACTCCACATTTTAAAGGGAACCGATCTTGCACGCGATTATGCACGCTCGCCTTTTCATATTCCTGACATGGACGAATATATCCGCTGCATCGGAAACTGTATCGCACATTTACGCCCTGACATCGTCATCCACCGGCTTACCGGGGACGGTCCAAAGGATCTGCTCATCGAACCACAATGGACCGGAGCAAAGCGTACTGTATTAAACCACATCCAACCAATACCTGAAAAAACAGGATATCTGGCAGGGAAAGGAGTATTATGGCTGAAACTTACACGTTATATAAACTGATTGTTCTCTATATGCTGGACAAAGTGGATTTTCCACTGACTACTTCACAGATTTCCGAATTTATACTGGACAAGGGATATACGACTTATTTCCGGCTTCAGGAAACCTTATCAGAACTGACGGATTCCGAACTTCTGAAGATCGAGACAACGCACAACCGTACACTCTACCGTCTGACAGAGACCGGTGCAGACACGATCCACTTTTTCAGCAATAAGATTTCACCCGAAATCCGTACCGAATTGATGATTTTCTGAAAGAAAAAACAGTACGATCTGAAAGAAGAAGTGGCTGTCAAATCCGACTATTATCTCAAGACAGACCATCAGTTTGAAGTGCAGTGTCAGATCGTAGAAAATGGCTCCAGCCTCATTGACATGCGAATCACCGTTCCCACAGAAAAAGAAGCCAAAGCCATTGTAAATAACTGGAATCTGAAAAATCAGGAGATCTACGCATCACTGCTTTCGCAGCTTCTGTAGATGCTCTTTGATCTTTTTTTCATAACCAAGGTCGCCGTTCGTAGAACCTGGCGTCTTTTATTTCGTCCGGAAGATACTGCTGTTCCACATAATGTCCCGGATAATCATGTGCATATTTGTAGCCTGTTCCATGCCCCAGCTTTTCTGCTCCCTTATAGTGAGCATCCTGCAGATGTGACGGTACAGTCGTTTTATATTTTTTCACTGCTTCAGTCGCAGCAAAAATCGCATTCACTGCCGCATTGCTCTTCGGTGCAGATGCCACATAAGTCACCGCCTGGGATAAAATGATCTGGGATTCAGGCATACCGATCCTCTCAACTGCCTGTGCTGCTGCCACTGCCACGGTCAGTGCCATCGGATCTGCATTTCCTACATCTTCTGAGGCACAGATCATGATCCTTCTCGCAATAAACTTCACATCTTCTCCCGCATACAGCATTTTTGCAAGATAAAAGACTGCTGCATCCGGGTCTGACCCCCGCATACTTTTAATAAAGGCAGAAATGATATCATAATGGTTATCCCCTTTTTTATCATAGTTCACAACCCGTTTCTGAATACATTCTGATGCAACTTCCAGTGTAAGATGGATGATTCCGTCACTGCTGCGGTCTGTCGTAAGTATGCCAAGTTCCACCGCATTCAAAGCATTTCTTGCATCTCCACCGGATACATCTGCCAGAAATTCCAGTGCATCCGGGTCGATCTGTGCATGAAAACTTCCCATTCCTTTTTCTGTATCTTCTACCGCACGCACCAGAAGTTTCTTAATGTCTTCCTTCTCTAACGGCTTTAATTCAAAAATGCTGGAGCGTGAGATCAAAGCACCATTCACTTCAAAATACGGATTTTCCGTCGTTGCCCCGATCAGGATCAAAGTCCCATCCTCTACAAACGGCAGAAGATAATCCTGCTGCCCCTTATTAAACCGGTGGATCTCATCAATAAAAAGAATCGTCTTTTTTCCATACATTCCCTGCAGATCCTTCGCCGCTCTCACGACCTCTTCCATATCCTTTTTTCCGGCTACTGTCGCATTGATCTGCTTAAATTCAGCACTTGTCGTATTGGCGATCACTTTTGCAAGGGTGGTCTTTCCGGTTCCCGGAGGGCCGTAAAAGATCAGGGAACTCAGCTTATCCGCCTTGATCGCCCGATATAGAAGTTTCCCTTTTCCAATGATATGCTGCTGTCCCACTACTTCTTCCAGCGTCGTCGGACGCATCCTCGAAGCCAGTGGTGATTCTTTTTCCTTTGCAGTTTCCCGCATATAATCAAATAGATCCATTTTTTATTCTCTCCATTTATTTTTTCTTCCAGGCTCTCTGTTCTGCACATGAGCCTCCGGTAACTCAGTCTTTTCTGCCTTAATCTGAGATCATCTGATCCACTGTAATAAATTCATATCCTTTTCCCTGCAGCATCTACGATCCTTAAAGCGGCCTGCACCGAACTAAGATACGAATCATGCAGTAAAATAATATCTCCCGGCTCTACTTTTTCCAATACACTTTGCGTAATTCTGGACACATCTTCGGTCATCCAGTCCAGCGGATCAACCGTCCAGCCTATATAAAACCTTTGTCGGTCAACATCGCCATTTTCCGGCACTTCTCCGTAAGGTGCCTGGCATAGATCGGGTACTTCCCGGTAATCTTTCTGACCAGTTCATCCGTTGCATCCAGTTCTGCCTGTGCCTGTTCTGCTGACATTTTCGACAGATTTACATGATGATATGTATGATTCCCGATCAGATGTCCATCCGCACTCATTTCACGTAGGATCTGTGCATTTTCCCCCTTTTCGACATTCTCTCCAACCACAAAAAAGGTAGCACGCACGCCTCTTTTCCGCAGTCCCTCCAGTAACACAGGTGTTGAAGTTCCCGACGGCCCGTCATCAAAAGTCAGTGCCACCACCGGCTGCTCTTCTCCCTCCGATACCGTTCCGTCTGCAGGAACAAGCACTTCCTTCTGCCCAAAAGACAGCACAGGAAAACTCCACAGCAGATACACCACGATCAGAAACTGTATATAAAATTCTGTCAGATCACTGCTTTTTCTTTTCACACTGACAGCCCCCAATTCCAGAAAGTCACCTTATTATATGCTCCCCGGTTTCTTCTGATTCCAAAATCTATACAACAGCACGCTCCTGCTCCATCCTCCTGTCCCAGAATCAATCTGCCCGCCGTTCCATCCCCGTTCCTGAACCGGTATAATTTCTGTGCTTTTCTCTGTAAAGGGTCGGACTGATCTGCTTCTGCTTACGGAATGCCTTTGAAAAATAAAGATTATTCTCAAATCCAACAGAATATGCAATCGCAGAAACCGACAGATCAGTCTCCTTTAAAAGCCTGCATGCCTGCTTGATCCTGTACTGGGACAAAAATTCCTTTGGCGAACAGTTCATATAAGTCTGAAAAGAGCGGAACAGATGACTTCTGCTGATTCCTACATAGTCCGCAACATCTTCCACCGTCACAGGATAAGAATAATTCGTTTCTATATAATTTTCTGCTTTTTCCACATACATCATCCTGGCATCCCGCTCCGGAACTTCACTTTCATGATAATGCATAAAAACCGCAAGGAAACTGTACAACGCCCCCGTCATTGCAACCGCAGCTTCATAGGTATTTCCCTTGACATCATAAATCTTCTGCAGACCTTCCCTGATCTTCCTGTCCGGAATCTTTCCCGCAGGAATATATGGGATTTTCTTTGTGAAATCCGTATTTCTTATGATCGATGCCGCATCAGTTCCCATAAAACCGGCCCAGCCATATTCCCACGGCTTCTCCCGGTCCGCACAGTACCGCACTTCCACTCCCGGATACAGGATAAACGTATCTCCCTCTTTTAACCGGATCTGCTTTTCTCCGATCATATAAGAACCACTTCCCGAGAAAATATGGTGGATGCAATAATGATCTCTCACTCCCGGTCCCCACTGATACTCCGAATCGCACTTCTGATACCCTACATTGTATACCGACAGGGAATTTAACAGATTTTCTCCGACAATATAAGAATGCTTATAAGAATCTGACATAAACCAGCCTCCCGTCTTTGCTCCATCTTTTATCATTATAGACGTTTCTTCTTTTCACTGCAACATTTTTACATATGACAGCACGTATTTTTTATGGACGTTTCCGACTCTTTCATTTATAATAAAATCAGTATCCAGACATGGAAAATGTTTCGGGCAATATTGATTACAGGAGGATTGTAAAATGAAGCAGAAGTTATTTGACAAATTCGCGGAACTCTTCGGCAATTCCGACGGAGTAAATTTTTATTTTTCCCCGGGCCGTGTCAATCTCATCGGAGAACATACCGATTATAACGGAGGTCATGTATTTCCGTGTGCATTGACGCTCGGTACTTACGGAGCTGCCCGTAAAAGAGAGGACCGCAAGATTCATTTTTACTCTATGAACCTTGATTCATTCGGTGTCGTAGAAGCTTCACTGGATGATCTCACGAACAAAAAAGAATACAACTGGGCAAATTATCCACTCGGAGTTGTCTGGGCATTTGCGGAAAAAGGACATCCGATTTCCAGTGGATTTGATATGGTGATCTGGGGAAATATCCCGAATGGTTCCGGTCTTTCCTCTTCCGCTTCACTTGAAGTTCTGACCGGAGTTATTTTATCTGACCTTTTTGATATCAAAGACCTGTCCATGACGGATCTCGCCCTGATCGGACGAGTATTCTGAAAATAACTTCAACGGTTGCAACTGTGGAATCATGGATCAGTTTGCTGTTGCCATGGGAAAGAAAGATCATGCGATCTTCCTGGATACAGCTACTCTGGACTATGAGTATGCACCTTGCGTGCTGGACGGTGCAAAGATCGTCATTACCAACAGCAAGGTGAAGCACAGCCTTGTAGATTCCGCTTATAACGACAGAAGAAATGAGTGTGCTGCGGCATTAAAGGCTCTTCAGACAAAGCTGGATATCCAGTCTTTAGGTGATCTCTCTATCGAAGAATTTGAAGCCAACAAAGAGCTTATCTCTGATGAGATCCAGCGGAAACGTGCAAAGCATGCCGTTTACGAAAATCAGCGTACGATCACCGCTGTACAGGCACTTAAGGACGGAAAGATCGAGGAATTTGGTAAACTGATGAACCAGTCCCACATTTCCCTGCGGGATGATTATGCTGTTTCCTGCGATGAGATCGATATTCTTGTTGATCTTGCCTGGGCGATCCCCGGTGTTCTCGGTTCCCGTATCACAGGAGGCGGATTTGGTGGATGTACTGTCAGCATCGTGAAAGATGAGGCCGTTGATACATTCATTGAAACGATTGGAAAAGCCTATGCAGAAAAAGTCGGACATGAAGCAGAATTCTATACTGTTGATATCGGAGACGGAGCTTCCAGACTTGCTTAACCACATTATATTTTTACCTTAAAGGAGGATTTATTATCATGCTTTATGAATCAATCAAAAAATTAGTACAGTACGGAATTAATACCGGGCTGACACCGGAATCTGAAAGAATCTATACAACGAACCTTCTTTTGGATCTTTTTAAAGAAAATAACTACGAAGATACAGACTGCGACCTTGACAACATCGTTCTTGAAGACGTACTTGCTGATCTTTTAAATGAGGCTGTTGCAAGAGGCATCATTGAAGACAGTATCGGATACCGTGATCTCTTTGATACAAAGATCATGAACTGTCTCATGCCACGTCCGGCTCAGGTTCAGGACGCTTTCTGGAAAAAATACGAAGAGTCTCCTGAAAAAGCAACTGCTTTCTACTACAAGCTGAGTCAGGACAGTGATTATATCCGCAGATACCGTATCAAAAAGGACCGCAAATGGACTGTTGATACAGAATATGGTACTCTGGATATCACGATCAACCTTTCCAAGCCTGAAAAAGATCCAAAAGCCATCGCTGCTGCAGGAAAAGCAAAGTCTTCTGCTTATCCAAAATGCCAGCTCTGTATGGAAAATGAAGGATATGCAGGACGCCTGGATCACCCGGCACGTGAAAACCACCGTATCATCCCGATCACGATCCAGAACGGAAAATGGGGATTCCAGTATTCTCCATATGTATATTATAACGAGCATTGTATCGTATTCAACGGACAGCACGTTCCAATGAAGATCGACCGCCATGCATTTGCAAAGCTGTTCGACTTCATCAAATTATTCCCACATTATTTCCTGGGATCTAATGCTGATCTCCCGATCGTAGGCGGATCAATCTTAAGCCACGACCACTTCCAGGGAGGTAACTATACTTTTGCTATGGCAAAGGCACCGGTGATCGAGAACTTTACAGTAGCAGGATACGAAGATGTTACAGCCGGCATTGTAAAATGGCCACTTTCTGTGATCCGTCTTCAGGGAAAAGATACAGAGCGTATCATCGACCTCGCTGAACATATCCTGAATAAATGGCGTGGTTATACAGATGAAGAAGCTTCATCTTTGCAGAAACTGACGGAACACCACACAGCACGATCACTCCGATCGCAAGAAAACGTGGTGACCTGTATGAACTGGATCTCACACTGAGAAATAATATCACTACTGAAGAGCATCCGCTGGGTGTATATCATCCACACGCAAAGCTTCATCATATCAAAAAGGAAAATATCGGTCTGATCGAAGTAATGGGACTTGCAGTTCTTCCGGCACGTCTGAAAGGCGAAATGGAATTATTGAAAGAATATATCCTTGAAAAGAAAGATATCCGCAGCAATGAGCAGATTGCAAAGCATGCTGACTGGGTTGACGAATTTCTTCCATCCTACCCGGATGTCAATGAAAGCAATGTAGAAGAAATTCTTCAGCAGGAAGTAGGAAAAGTCTTCTGCCAGGTACTGGAAGATGCAGGCGTATACAAATGCACACCGGAAGGACTTGAGGCATTTAGAAGATTTATCAGTGTACTGTAAATTTGTAGTTGTTGGGGTGAAAATATCTCGGCAGTAGAAAGTATCTGATGAAAAAACGTTCATATCCGCCTTGTTGTTGCATCGCAGTGCAGGACCGCTTTACCTCAGCCCGTTGACAACTTGTAACAGGAACGTGGAAACACTCGTGCAGAGGCACTCCTGTTTACGTT
>ENA-OQIO01001642-OQIO01001642.1-human-gut-metagenome-genome-assembly--contig:-NODE-1642-length-10780-cov-6.082981_pt1 | contig 10780 bp, 13 predicted proteins | sample MGYA00242573_ERZ504737 | MGnify/ENA primary metagenome ERZ504737 (study PRJEB26092, sample SAMD00036203) | human gut metagenome | host: Homo sapiens | study: EMG produced TPA metagenomics assembly of... | reverse complement strand
ATGGTGCTGCCTTGATCGGCAACGGGGGTCTCGCCGGGCACAAAGGTCGAGGCGGCCTCGGCGGCCTCCTCTTCCTCGGCATCCACGTCGCGTCGGCCACGGCGTCTTTCATCGCTTTGACGGCATCCATCATGGAGTCCATGACGGCGTCGAGCTCTTCTTCCGAAGACACCTCGATGGGGCCCGCAGCTTGCGGAGCAGCATCCTGTACGGGGCGGTCGTCCTGAGCGGGCGCATCGTCGTTTTGCTCGTCTGCATCTTCGGCGCCAGGGGTTTCCGCCGTAGCGCTTTCGTCCAAGAATGGGCCGTCGAGGTCAATATCATCGCAGGTCACAGCGTCGGCATCTGCAGTGACGTCTGCGGAATCATCAATATGCTGTTGAGTCTGGGGGTCCAGCTCGTCTGTCATAGGCATGTGCTCCTCATCGTTGTTTGTCACCCTATGATAAAGTCTCGCGCCGACATCCCGCGCGCTGCAGCAAAGTTTCAAAACGTGTTCGATGGCTCGCGTCGATAGCAAAAACTCGGCCACTTTATCCAGTTTGTACTTGACATTCCCTTCGCCGAAAGACGTTGCGCCGTTCGCCTGCCATGGGCTTTATTTTTCACTTGAACCCGCTAAAGTTGCATTTCAGCTTTTGGCGCGTGAAGTTGGATGCGCGCAGTCGACGGGCAGGCCCGTCGCGATTTGAAAGGACTTTATATGGGACTTTTCACTGGTAAGACCGTGATCGTCACCGGCGGCGGCAAGGCCACGCTCAAGGACGGCTCCGCTGGCTCCATCGGCTACGGTATCGATATCGCTTTTGCCAAGGAGGGCGCAAACCTCGTCATTACCGGCCGCAACGTTGCCAAGCTCGAGGCTGCCAAGGAATCCCTCGAGGCCGAGTACGGCGTCAAGGTTCTGCCTGTTCAGGCCGATGTCTCGGCTGGTCAGGACAACGAGGCCGTCGTCCAGAACGTCATCGACAAGGCCATTGAGGAGTTCGGCCGCATCGACGCCGTCGTCAACAATGCTCAGGCCAGCGCTTCGGGCGTGACGATCGCCGATCACACCATGGACCAGTTCAACCTCGCCATTTACTCCGGTCTGTATGCCACCTACCTGTACATGCAGAAGGCCTACCCGCACCTGAAGGAGACCAAGGGCTCCGTGGTCAACTTTGCTTCGGGCGCCGGCCTGTTTGGCAACTATGGTCAGTGCAGCTATGCCGCCGCCAAGGAGGGCATCCGTGGTCTGACTCGCGTTGCCGCCAACGAGTGGGGCAAGGACGGCATCAACGTCAATATCGTTTGCCCGCTTGCTTGGACCGCCGCGCTCGAGAACTTCCAGGATGCCTATCCCGAGGCGTTCAAGGCCAACGTCCACATGCCGCCGGCGGGTCACTACGGCGACGTCGAGAAGGAAATCGGCCGCGTCGTCGTTCAGCTCTGCGGCCCCGACTTTAAGTACATGAACGGCGAGACTGTCACCCTCGAGGGTGGCATGGGCCAGCGGCCCTAACAGTTACGCGGTTCTACGAACCGCGTAACCAGTTGACGCTGCAAACCCGCCAGAGCGGCAATCTGCCTTTCAACTTCGGCGGCATGATCAAAAGATCAATGCCGCCTTGTTTCAAGGCACCTTGCTCGCTCTGGCGGGTTTTCGCTGTCGTTGACAAGGCATCGGCGTTACCTTGGCTGTTGGACGTAGTCGTTGGCGACGTTTTTAAATGACTAGTCGTTTAATACGCCAGTTTCTGTCGAGTCGGTGCTCCTTGCGGGTTGCCCGTATAATGGTTTGCGTATGAACCGCAACCAAGGAGTTCCAGTTTATGGACCAGAGCCTCTTTAAATTCGACCTGATCGCCGAGGACCCGACGACGCACGCGCGTGCCGGCGTGCTGCACACCCCGCACGGTGACATCGAGACGCCAATCTTTATGCCCGTGGGCACCAAGGCAAACGTCAAGGTATTCCTACCGAGACCGTCAAACAGCTCGCGCCCAGATCGTGCTTGCCAACACCTATCACCTGTCCATGCGTCCCGGCGAGGACACCATTGCCGAGCTGGGCGGCCTGCACAAGTTTATGAACTGGCACGGCCCCATCCTCACCGATTCAGGCGGCTTCCAGGTGTTCAGCCACAACGACGCCGTCAAGCTCACCGACGAGGGCGTGCGCTTTATCGTCAATGACTACGACGGCCGCCACGTGTTCTGGACGCCCGAGGACAACATGGAAATCGCCATGAAGCTCGGGTCCGATATCTGCATGCAGCTGGACCAGTGCCCGGGCTATCCCGCCACGCGCGCCTACGTTGAGCGCGCCGTTGAGCTGTCGAGTATGTGGGCCGAGCGCTGCTATAAGGCGCATACCCGCGATGACCAGGCGCTCTTTGGTATCGTCCAGGGCGGCATGCATCTGGACCTGCGCCTACGCTCGCTGCGCCATCTGGAGGAATGCGGTGACTTCCCGGGTTACGGCATCGGCGGCTATTCGGTGGGCGAGGACCACGAGACTATGTTCGAGACGCTGGCGCCGCTTGTGAGCGAGTACATGCCCAAGCACAAGCCGCGCTACCTGATGGGCGTCGGCAACCCGACCACCCTCGTGCGCGGTGTGGGTGTGGGCATCGACATGTTCGATTGTGTGCTGCCGACGCGCACCGGCCGCATGGGCACGGCGTTCTCGAGCGAGGGTCGCCTCAACTTCCGCAACGCGCGTTTTGCGCACGACGACGGCCCCATCGATCCCACCTGCACCTGCGGTGTGCACGGGCGGCTACAGCCGTGCGCTCATCCGTCACATGGTCACGCAGAAGGAGATGCTCGGCGGTATTCTGCTGTCGATGCACAACATCTACTACCTGCTCAACCTTATGCAGCGTGCCCGTCAGGCCATTATCGAGGGCCGCTACGGCGCGTTTGTGAGCGACTGGATGAACAGTCCTGCGGCGGTGGACTACTAAGAGCGGCGCGGGCGTTGCAGAGCGCTAGCAACGGCAAGGGGCGAGCGATGGCCGGTCATCACGTTGCTAACACCGTCTGCGCGACCGATGACCGATAGCTTGCAAGCACTTGATGCATCGTGGGTACCATACCGAATAGTTGATGTTCGGGCGGGTGTTTGACGCATGGCGTCGACCCCGCCCGTTTCTATTTTCGATAGGAGTACCCCATGATTAAGAATGAGAACGTCGAGGGCGAGCCTGCCTACGACGAGACGTACCGCCGCGGCCCCGTGGTTATGCGCGGCCCCATGATTCCTAAGGACAACACCTACGCCAACCTGCTGGCGCCCGAGGAGTCGACCGACTGGCTGCATGCTGATCCGTGGCGCGTGCTGCGCATCCAGGCCGAGTTTGTCGATGGCTTTGGCACACTTGCCGAGCTCGGGCCCGCTGTGACCATCTTCGGCAGCGCCCGCACGCCCAAGACCGATCCGCTCTACAAGGCGGCGCGCACGGTCGGCCGTAAAATCGCCCAGCGCGGCGTGGCGGTTATCACCGGCGGCGGTCCCGGCGTCATGGAGGCAGCCAACAGGGGAGCGGCGAGCGCCAACGGCAAGTCGGTCGGCCTGGGTATCGAGCTTCCGCATGAGCAGGGGCTCAACAAATACGTGAACCTTGGTATGGACTTCCGCTACTTCTTTGTGCGCAAGACCATGTTCGTCAAATACAGTTCGGGCGCCATCGTGTTTCCCGGCGGGTTTGGCACGTTCGAGAGATGTTCGAGGTGCTCACGCTGGTGCAAACGCACAAGGTCAAGCGCATGCCGCTTGTGCTGGTAGGCAGCGAGTACTGGCAGGGCCTATTCGACTGGCTTAACGGCCCGGTGATGAATGTCGATATCGCCCTAAGCGGGCTGATGTAGGGTAGCTAAAATGGGACGGGCTAAAAAGACCGGTGCGTAACGTTGCATGCCACTCTTTTTAGCCCCGTCCCAAATGAACTGCTTCTAAGTTGCGGTGGAATAGGGATTGATTTGCGGCTGATAAGCCAAAAACAGTCCCTATTCCACCGCAAGTGGTAAAGGTGCCCCTAGTGGATGGGTTGGTAGCGGGGGCAGTAGCTGATGGCGATGGCGTCGACGCCTACATGGGTGGCGATGGTGCAGCCGATGGGGCCGGTGCCGGCGTCTACGTAATCCTGGCCTGCGAGCGCTTGGTTGACGAGCTCCTGCTCCTCGCCGGCGCCGGTCGTGAGCACGCGCACGCTGGAGCCGGATGCTCGGCCAAAAATGCGAGGCAATCGGCCATGGTGTTGGCGACGATGCGTTTGGCGCCGCGACCCTTTTTGATGGCCTTGATCTCGCCCGATTTCCACTCCGGCGAAACGGCCAGGCGAATGTTGAGCATCTGCGTGAGCTGGCCGGCGAGCTTGGGCGCGCGGCCGTTCTTAACGAGGTTCTCGAGCGTGCGGGGAATCAGCTGCAGGTGGGCGTCGGGCAGCGTCGCGCGGATCTGCGCCTCGGTCTCGTCCAGGCTGCGGCCGTCCTCGCGCATGGCCAGCGCGTACTCTACCAGCAGGCCCTCGGCGCCCGAGCCGGTGCGCGAGTCGATACAGCGCACGTCGAGCTCGTGCGTTTCGGCCGTCAGGCTGGCGTTGGCATAGCAGGCGGACCACTCGCTGCATAGCGAGATAAAGATGGCGCTATCATGGCCGTCGGCGAGCACGCGGTCAAAGAGTGCCTTAAACTCGCCGGCGCTTGGCTGCGAGGTGTGCGGCAACTGCTCGGAGCCGGCCATGCGCGCGACGTACTCCTGGGCGGTAATCTGCACCTGGTCGAGCAGGTCTTCGCCCTCGATAATCACATGCAGCGGAATCACGTAAATGCCGAGCTCTTGGGCGCGGGCGGGGGAGATGTCCGACGTGGAGTCGGTTATGATGGCAAAAGACATAATTGCACCTTTCGTTGGGGCGCTTGCGCGCCGCCTTCTGAGAGCAAAGTGCGACAAGTATAGTGGAGTCATTCCACATTGGTAGCTTCAAATGTTGAATAGTCAACAGTTTGGAGTGTCGGTGTGGAAATCATCAATTGGGGAAGAGAGGTGCCGATGACGGCATTAGAGCTACGCGAGCGACCGGTTGTGCTGTTCGATTTTGATGGCACGGTAGCCGACACGGGGCGGGCGGTGATGACCTCAACGCGCCGCACGCTTGCCGCGCGCGGGTTTTCGGAGGCACAGATGGGCGACCTGCGTCGCATGATTGGGCCGCCGCTGTGGAAGAGCTTCCATGACTTCTATGGCTTCTCGCGCGAGGAGTCGCTCGTGGTGGCCGATGAATACCGCGCCTTTTTTGATGAGCTGGGACCCGAGGAGTATCCCGTGTTCGAGGGAATTCCAGAGCTGCTCGATGGCCTTGCCGCGCAGGGGCATCGCATGGCCGTGGCAACGTCGCGTATGGAGGCGAAGTGCATCGACATGGTGCGTGAGCTGGGTCTTTGTCAGTTTGAGGCAGTTGTTGGCATGAATCCGCCGCAAGGTCGCGAGACCAAGGCCGATTCGGTGCGCGACGCGTTGGCGGCTCTTGGCGCCCGCTCCGACGAGGCCGTGATGATCGGCGATCGCTTCAACGACGTCGAGGGCGCGTATGCGATGGGCGTGCCGTGCATCGGCATCTATTCGGGCGCGGCGGCGCCGGGCGAGCACGAGGCGGCGGGCGCCGATGCGTGGTGCACTCGGTGGTCGAGCTTGCTACACTTTTCGGTATATAAGAGCTTGATGTGAGAGGCGGGCCTGTCTGCCCCTCATTGATAAGGAGGTTGTTCATGAACCAGGTTGAGCAGAGCGTTGCCAAGTACGTCGATGAGGTCTGGGAAGATGTCGTTGCCGATATCGCACAGCTGGTGAGCTATCCGTCCGTGGCCGTTGCCGCCGATGCAGAGCCCGGCGCGCCGTTTGGCCGCCCGGTCCGCGACGCGCTCGACTGTGCGCTCGGCATTGCGCAAAAGCTCGGCTACCAGACGAGCGACGACGAGGGTTATGTGGGCATTGCGACATTCCCGGCCGCGGCGATAAGCAGCTTGCGACCATCTGCCACGTGGACGTGGTGCCCGCCGGCCCTGGCTGGAACACCGACCCGTTTGCGATGGAGCGCCGCGAGGGCTGGCTGCTCGGCCGTGGCGTGATCGACGACAAGGGTCCGGCGTCCTGTCGCTCTACGCCGGCGCCTACCTGATCAAGCACGGCATTGTGCCGCGCTACACCTTCCGCGCGCTGCTGGGTTGCGATGAGGAAGTGGGCATGTCCGATGTTCACCATTATCTGGAGAGTCACGCCGACCCCGACTTCCTGTTTACGCCCGATGCCGAGTTCCCGGTCTGCAATGCCGAGAAGGGCCAGTTTGGCGCGACGTTCGTGAGTCCCAAGATCGACGGTGGGTGCATCGTGTCCTGGAGCGGCGCCGAGGCGAGCAATGCCATTCCTTCGCAGTCCATCTGCGAACTGGCAATTGCCGCCGACGAGCTGCCGGCACCGGTCGAGAATGCCGACCGCCTGCAGATCACGGCGCTCGACAATGGACATGCACAGATCTTTGCCCATGGCATTGGCGGACATGCTCGATGCCCGAGGGCACGATCAACGCCGTCGGCTGATCGTGACATATCTGCGCGAGGCCGAGGACGCGTTTGGCGCGCGTGGCGAGCGCCTGTTGACGCCTGCCGAGCACGAGTTCGTCAAGTTCTTGGCCTTTGTGCATACGGACGCCTATGGCCGCGGCCTGGGCATCGAGGCGACGAGCCCGGCATTTGGCCCGCTTACCTGCAATGCCGGCGTTATTCGCGTGGCGGATGGCCACATTGAGCAGGTCATCGATGTGCGCTTCCCCGACAGCACGAGCGCCGATACCATCTGCGAGCAACTGGAGCCGCTGGTGGGCCGCTTTGGCGTGACGTGCCAGCTGGGCCGTGCGAAGGCGCCGTTCTCGGTGTCTGCCGACGACCCGGCCGTGAAGGCGCTCATCGATACCTATAACGAGTTTACGGGCAAGCATGCCGAGCCCTTTGCCATGGGCGGTGGCACCTACGCGCGCAACTTTGCTCGCGCCGTTTCGTTTGGTCCCGAGGAGACCGGTCTGGAGCTGCCGCGTGGGGCGGTCAGATGCACGGCCCCAACGAGTGCGCCAACGAGGAGCAGCTCAAGCAAGCGCTCAAGATCTATATCGTGGCGATCTTAAGGCTCAACGAGTTGGAACTGTAGAGGTAGTCGTCTAATCATTGGGACGTTCTTAAACGACTAGTCAAAAGGGACGCTCTTGTCGCACGGACACGGCACTTGGGGCGCTCCTTTTAATATTAGTTGAACATTGTCAAGCGGCAAAATGGCCCTGCCGTCCGCGGAGCTACCGCGGACGGCAGGGCCCGGCTATCTTCACCCGGTGGCGGCGCCGCTTGAGGGCGTGTCTGCTCGACGCACGTTCGGCACTCTAATATCCGCGGGTCGGAACCGCATCTCGTTGCTACGGCTTGGGGCCTCCGGCGACTTCGCGGTCTGTTGTCGGGCGTGGCGGCTGCCCGCCGCCCATAAAAAGCACTGGAGTGGCCTCCCAACGGCCTCGAGCGCGGCGCGCCCCGGGGTCGGACTCCTATCTGCGGGGGGAGGTCACGAGGCCATCCCCGCTATCGCCCACGCCCGGCAGGCCATCTCCCGCGCCGTCGCGCAGTTTCGCAACGCAGGGCCTCTTGCCCGCCGCGGACATTCGCCTCGCGCCTCTCCTGCAGGCGGCGGTTGCACTTCGCGGCGTGCCTCGACACGGCCGGCGCGGCCCCGTGCCCGGGCCTCGGCCTCTTGGGGTGCTATGACCTGGGCGAGGTGACCGGGACGGGCGGCGAGGTGTTCGGGAACATCGTGGAGGAGCGCTTGGGCGATGCGCGGATTCGAAAGGACGCGCAATGGCGTGGACTGGGGGTGGTTCCCCGACCCGTGGCGCTTCGTGAGGTGCGGCTGGGAGCCGGGTGCCCGGCGGCTGATCCTCTTCCAAGAGCTCTCCGCCAACCGCAAGACGCCCGCCGAGACGGGCTAGATGATGGTGGGCGCATTGGCCTTCTCCGATAAGACGGGTGAGGAGCCGTACCTTCACAACGAGTTGATATGGTGCGACGACACGCCGGACGGGAAGCAGCCGATGGCGGTGTACCAGCGGGAGTACGGGCTTCAGGCGCGACCGGCGAGAAAGTCGCGGATGCGGAAGCTGAGCTACGAGTGACTGGCGGGGCTCCGGGAGATCGTGATAGACCTGGTGAGGTGCCCGCTCGCCTACGAGGAGTTCACCCTGAAGGAGTACATGAGGGAGCGCGACGGCAGCTGGATCGACGAGATACCCGACGGCAACGACCACTGCATCGACGCGGTGAGGTGCGCGTGATGGACGACGTGCTCAGGGGGTGATGGCCGTGGGTTTCTCAACATTCGCCTTCAACGGAGCCCTGCTTGGCGTGGGATGCCGTGGGCTTCTCGACCTTCTCAACATGTACTCCGAAAGATTGGAAACGGAGGGGCCTATGCAGCAGTGGGGATGGGCTGCTCGGCGGCTTTTCTTCACCTTCAAATGCTAAACGACCATAGGAGGCTTACATGAGCGTGGATGACGCGCGGGAGCATTGGGTGCCGGGACACGTGAGGAATTACTTGGAGGGGCATGGCTTCCGGCTTCCTTTGGAGGACATGGAACCGTACATCGCCGAATGGGACGGCTGGATGAGGGCGGTGGGCTCGTTCTACGACTATCGAGACACCGATGCCTTTGGGCGGGTGTACGAGGTGCACCGGCGCTCGATGATGCCTGCCATGCGGGTGTGCCGGGAGTTGGGCTCTCTCCTCCTTGACGAAAAGGCGCAGGTGGTTTGCGACGACCAGCGAGCGACCGAGTTTCTCGACAGATGCTTTGCCGGATGCGGCTTCACGAGCAGAGCCCAGGAGGCGGTGATGCGAGCGTTCGGGCTCGGAACGGGCGCGTTCAGCGTGTGACTCGACCTTGAACGCAAGGTTGCGAAGGTTCGACACTACGACGCGCGCATGGTGGTTCGTCTCCATGGGATGCTGCGGGCGTGACGGAGTGCGCGTTCGTGACGAGGGGGTATCCGCAGGGTGCTGCAGTTGACCAGCTCCAGATGCACCTCTTGGGTGACGACGGGTCTTATCGCATAGAGACGGTTTGCTTTGACCATGAGGGAAGGACGCTCGACGTCCCGGAGGGTGGCCGGCCTTGCTGACACGGGGTCTGTCTTCCCGACCTTCGGAATCGTAAAGCCTGCCGTGCCGAATACCCGAGTGGACTGTTCGCCTTGCGGCCAAAGCGTGTTCGCGGACGCCGTGGACGCCATTCAGTCGGTGGGCCCGCCTTCGATGCCCTTATCAACGAGATCGACGCAGGCAAGATACGCGTCTTCCTCTCCGACGTCATGTTCGACCAAGGGAAGGGCTCCGACGGCGGGCGCGTGCCGATTCCCTTTGGACGGGGCGACTGCACCGTCTTCCGCAAGGTGATGAGCACCGAGGACACGATCCAAGAGTTCGATTCGGCGCTCAGGACCGACTCACAGGCTCAGGCTCTGCGATTGGCCCTCCAAGTGCTGGGCGACCTCTGCGGGTTCGGCATCAGCTACTTCACTTCGACAACTCGGGCTATGTGAAGACCGCGACCGAGGTCTCGTCCGACAACTCGGCCCTCATGCGCAACGTGCGCAAGCACGAGAACGCGCTGCAGGGCGCGATCGTCAACACGAGCCGGGCACTTCTGGCCTGTTCCCGTGCGCTCGGCGAAGACATTCCGGACGAAGGCTGCGTGCAGGTGCAGTTTGATGACTCGATTGTGCAGGACACCGAGGCCGAGAAGCGCCAGGACATGGCCGAGATCGCGGCGGGGCTCATGGGTGCCTGGGAGTACCGGATGCGTTGGTATGGGGAGGACAAGGAGACGGCGAAGTTGCGCGCGGGTGGCGTGCCTTACCCGGCCTCGTCCTCCTTGGGCCAGACTTGCTTGTAGCGTTTCCACGCCTTGACGGGCGGCTGCCTGCGCTCCGGGTCGTACGGCGAGTAGAAGACGAGGTAGTCGTCGTAGAGGCTCGCGTACCACCAGTCGCGGAAGCGCCCGTTCTCGTGGTTGAAGACCTCGTGCTGCATGATCTCGAACGAGAGGGGTGGCAGGTTCTCGTGCGCGACGTCTTCGTTCCAGAAGGCGTACTCGGGGGCTCCCTTGTGCTCATGGGCGTAGGTGAAGTGGCTATCGACCTCGTTGAATAGAAGATTGTTGTAGATGATGCCGTCCGCGTGTGCCATCTCCGCGAGATCTTCGGGCGGGGCGTCGGTCGCTATGCGGCGCATGCAGCGCGTCACCGGGTCGTTCCAACCGTCGAACACCATCATGCGGTCGCATATGTCGCACTTCCACATGTTGGTGCTCGCGCCGGGCGTGGACTCGAACGAGAAGAAGGTCGTGTCGCTGTGGTGCTGATTGAGGCTGGAGGAGGAAATGAACCCGTTTTCCATCTCGTCGCCGTTGCAGCAGTTCGAGATGCTGTTGCCGCAGGGGCATGCAAGGTAGGCCACGTAGCTTCTCCGTTCCAGTAGCGATGTGGCTAGTCTAGCCGATTCCAGCGGCGTTTCGGGGTGGAATGCCGGTCGGGGCAGCTTGCGGGCGCGTAGCGGCTTGCGTGGGGCCGTCTGCAGGTGGATTGGCTGTGCTTGGCATGCGGCGCATGAGGGAGCATTGCCGCGAAGGCGTGAGGGTCGCTGATAGTCGCACAGGGCGCGTTTGGGTCACGGGTAGCGGTGGGGCCGCTGCCATGGGCGCGAC
>ENA-OQIO01001641-OQIO01001641.1-human-gut-metagenome-genome-assembly--contig:-NODE-1641-length-10784-cov-2.245097_pt1 | contig 10784 bp, 13 predicted proteins | sample MGYA00242573_ERZ504737 | MGnify/ENA primary metagenome ERZ504737 (study PRJEB26092, sample SAMD00036203) | human gut metagenome | host: Homo sapiens | study: EMG produced TPA metagenomics assembly of... | reverse complement strand
CTGACCGCCACCCCGCCGCCGACCCGTACCGGCAAGAGCGTTGCCGTGGTGGGCAGCGGCCCTGCGGGGCTTTCGGTGGCAGAGTACCTGAACAAGCGCGGCCACGCCGTTACGGTGTTTGAGCGCGCCGACCGCGCGGGCGGCCTGCTGATGTACGGCATCCCCAACATGAAGCTGGACAAGGCAGTCATCGAGCGCCGGGTCAAGCTGATGCAGGCCGAAGGTGTTGTGTTCCGCACCGGCATGGATGTGGGCGGTGCCGTGCCCGCCGAGCAGCTGCTGGCAGATTTTGATGCCGTAGTGCTGTGCTGCGGCGCAAAAAAGCCCCGCGACCTGAACGTGCCCGGCCGGGACGCCAAGGGCGTGCACTTTGCGGTGGACTACCTGACCAGCGTGACCAAGAGCCTGCTGGACTCGGGTTTTGCAGACGGCAAGGCCATCAACGCAGCCGGCAAAAATGTGCTGGTCATCGGCGGCGGCGACACCGGCAACGACTGTCAGGGCACTGCTCTGCGGCAGGGCTGCACCGACCTGATGGCACTGGAAATGATGCCGCAGCCCCCTGTCGAGCGCACCGCCGCAAACCCGTGGCCGGAGTGGCCCCGGGTGCTGAAGGTGGACTACGGCCAGACCGAGTGCATTGCCAAGTTCGGCAAGGACCCGCGCGTGTACCAGACCACCGTCAAGGAGTTTTTGAAGGACGAGCCGGCAACCTGACCGGTGCCGTCATCAGCTGCCTGAAGCCGGAGCGCGACCCCGAGACCGGCCGCACCAGCATGGTGCCCACCGGCAAGGAATTTACCTACGACTGCCAGCTGGCGTTTATCGCCGCAGGCTTTACCGGCTGCGAAAACTACACAGCCGATGCCTTTGGGGTGGAGCTGACCGCCCGGGGCAATGTAGCCGACCACAGCTTTAAGACCAACGTGGACAAGGTGTTCGTCTGCGGCGATATGCGCCGCGGCCAGAGCCTTGTGGTGTGGGGTCTGCGCGAGGGCCGCGATTGCGCCGCCGAGGTGGACCGCTGCCTAATGGGCTACTCGAACCTTTAATTTGCCATTCTCTTTCCTATCCTAAACAAGCAGAAGCGGGAGCCCGTTCAAGGCTCCCGCTTCTGCTTTTGTTGTATGCTGTTTAATTGGTATCGTATTCCGGCTCTGTACTGCCTCCGGGGGCGTTTCCGGGTGGTAGCTCGGTAGCGGCAGGCTCCTCCGGGTGGCAGTGATCTGCACACTGGGTCTGCGGCGATATACACAGTGATCACCGTGCCCACCGTGACCATGGCGCCCTCTTCCTCGCTGGCAGAGACCACACAGCCCGTAGCGTAGGAGCCATCATTCACCACCATAAAGCAGCTGGCCACAAGCCCCCGGCTGCTCAGGATCTCAATAGCTTTATCCTGCGATGCACCGACGATCTTGGGCATCTCCACCTTCTCCGGGCCCTGACTGACCACGATCTGGATCACCTCGCCGTTCTCCATCACCTCGCCGGCCTCCGGCTCCTGCCGGATGATCTGCCCGGAAGGCACGGTATCGCTGTACTCCAGCACCGCCCGGAACAGGTACATACTGGTGTACTCGCGGTTATTCTTGATTTGTTCGTAGTCGATGCCCACAAAGTTGGGCACAAGGTTCTGGGGCTTCATTTCCTCGCTGCTGGCAGCTTCCGAGCTCGGCTCCGAAGAGGGAGTTTGTTCCTCCTTGCTGCTCACGATGCCCCACAGGGTGAGCAAGATCAAAACGGAAAGCAGGATCAGAATGCCCGCCAGCAGCCCTTTCAAACTGAGCAGGTGTTCCCTGCCCTGCCCGCTCTGCTCTGTCCGCGCCGGATGCATCGGGGTCTCCGGCTTCATGGTGCGGGTCAGCTCGGCGGTATATTCCTTGGAAGAAAGCGCCTGATACAGCTGCGGCACGGTCTGGATGCGCTCCATGACCTTGAGCCGCAGCCCCAGCTGCAATACATCGGAAACATAGGCCGGTACGGCAGGCTCTACGGTGCGTGCCCGGGGGTTAGAGTCCGACACCACACGCTGGGCAGCGGGCATGGGTGCCTGCCCGCACACCATGCGGTAAAAGACGGCGGCAAGGCTGTATTCGTCGGTGTAGCGCCCCTCAAACTCGGCGGTGGTGTACTGCTCCGGCGCGGAGTAGCCTCGTACAGCTGCTCGTGCAGACCGCTGCCTGCGGTGCGCAGACCCACGGTGGCGTACCCGGCCAGACGACAGCGGCCATCCGACATTACCCGGATATTCTCCGGACAGATGCCGCGGTGCACCAGCTGCCTTGTGCATGGCCGCCACGCCCTCAAACACCGGCCGCAGCATGGCGCAGGCCTCCTCTGCCTGCACCGGAGCGGGACGATTTTCCAGCCATTGCTCCAGCGGGGTGCCGCCTAAGTTTTCCAGCACCGCATACACGGTGTTGTTGGCCTCCACCACGTCCAGCACGGCCTCCAGACCGCTGGCGGGGGTAATGCGCTGGACGGCGCGGTACAGGTCTGCAAAGTCCATGCGGGTGGTCTTGAACAGCACTTCACTGCCCTGCTTGGGGCGCAGGACGCAGTCCGCACCCCGCTCCGCAGAAAGGGTGACGGGCAGGTACTCCTTGATGGTCACCCGGAAAGCGCCCAGATTCTCCACGCCGCTGTACAGCACGCCCTCGCCGTCCAGACTGCGCATCTCGCCCACCGTGTAGCGCCCGGCCAGCACCGTACCCACCGGCAGACAGCCCGCCGGGTTGCATCCCTCTAAGATCTTCCCACAATGGGGGCAGACGGTCGCCGCAGGCGGCAGTTCCCCCATGCAGAACGGACACAGGCGTTTTTGCTCCATAGTGTTCTCTCCCCTTCCAAACTTCTATACATTTTATTGTATCATAGTGTTCCCCGCCGTGCAAGCTGTCCGCATTTTGGTGCACACGCAAAAAAGACCGGGGCCCGCAGCCCAAAGGGCTGACAGGCTCCGGTCTTAAAGATGCAAGGGGTTTCCCTTATGCTGCGCTTAGTGGATGAACACAGGGCCAGCGGGTTTGCAATGGGACTTACATAGCCGCCCAGCAGCTTGGGGATAGCAAGGCTGATGTCGGGGATGTAGGTCAGCAACAGCAGTGCAATGAACATGCACAGGTAGAACGGCAGGGTTGCCTTGACTACCTTCTCCATGGGACGCTTTGCAACGGCAGAGCCGATGAACAGAACGGAGCCAACGGGAGGAGTCAGCAGACCGATGCCGCAGTTCAGAACCACGATGATACCGAACTGGATGGGATCGATGCCGATGGAGGTGGCGATGGGCAGCAGGATGGGGGTAGCGATCAGGATGATGGGAGCCATATCCATGATCATGCCCAGCACCAGCAGGATCAGGTCGATGAGCAATGCAATGATGTAGGGGTTATCGGTGAGGTCGGTGATGGCGGTTGCTGCCAGATCAGGCACATGCAGCATGGTCAGGCAGTTGCCGAACACTGCAGAGGTAGCGATCAGGATCAGCACGATGGACAGGGTGTTGACGCACTCGTCCAGAGCGTGCCACACGCCCTTCCAGTCCAGACCCTTATAGACGAACACGGAAACGAGCAGAGAGTAGATAACGGCGATAGCAGCGGACTCGGTAGCGGTAAACACACCGCCGACAACGCCGAACACCACGATGATGACAGCGGCCAGTGCCAGATGGAAGTGCCCAGCTGCTTGACAAAAGCTTGATGCTGAAGGGATCACCCTTGGGGTAGTTGCGCTTGACCGAGATGATATAGGAGCCGATCATCAGCACGATAGCCAGCAGAGCGCCGGGCAGGTAACCGGCCAAGAACAGGCTGCCCACGGAGATACCACCGGCGGTGGTAGCGTAGATGACCATGTTATGGCTGGGAGGAACCAGCAGACCCTCGCAGGAGGAGGTGATGGTAACAGCGGTGGAGAAGTCTGCACCGTAGCCCTGATCCACCATCATGGGGATCATGATAGAGCCGATGGAAGCGGTATCGGCGGAAGCGGAACCGGAAATGCCGCCGAAGAAGTAGGAAGCCACGATGTTGACCATGGCCATGCCGCCGCGCATCCAGCCCACGCAGGCGTCAGCCAGTGCGATCAGCTTTTCAGAGATGCCGCCGGAGCCCATGAGCACACCCATGGTGATAAAGAACGGCACAGCCATCAGGCTGAAGGAAGAAATGCCCTTGACCATCAGGCGGCAGACGTCGGTCAGTGCCTGACCCTGCACCAGCATGCACAGCACGCTGGACAGACCAACGGCGTATGCAATGGGGAAGCGCAGGAAGATCATAACAAAGAAGCTGACAAGAAGGACAATGATTGCCAGTGTCTGAACTGTCATATTACATTTCCTCCTTTACAAAAAAGCTCTTGATATGGTTATACAGCGACTCGATCTCGAAGATGATCATGGCAACACCGGCCAGCGGCACCGGGAAGTACATCCAGAAGCGGCTCAGCCAAGGCATGGAAACATAGAAGCCACGGCCGCCCAGCGTGGTGGCGTAGTTCCAGCCGACCGCCATCATCACCACACCAAGGATCATCACGGCCACGTCAGACAGGATGTCCAGCGCCTTGACCACTTTCTTGGGCAGGTACATATCAAAGGCAGTCATGCGGATGTGTGCGCCGCGGCGGATGGCCAGCGCAGCGCTCAGCACAGCCATGTAGCTCATGCAGGTCAAAACGACCTCCTCAGACCAGGAGGGGTCCGGAATAAAGGGGACGTAACGGCCAATGACCGACATCGTGGTAATGAGGATATCTGCGATCAGCAGGATCTTGCAGATGAACAGAACCACCTTGTAGGTAAAGTCGTACGCCGGTCTGATCTTATCCAGAGTGGTAAAGATTTTCGGCATAGAAATTCCTCCATATAAAAACCCGGCGAAGCCTGCGGGCGTATTCCCGTGGGCCCCCGCCGGGCAATGTACTACTTAGATTGGATGGAAAGCCAGCTTATGCCTTCATGTCCAGCAGCTTCTGGTACAGCTCAGCCTGATCAGAGGTGTTGTCCTTGATGACCTTAGCGCAAGCTTCCTGCCAGGGAGTCTTGTCGTCCACATCCACAACGTTGCAGCCGGAGGAGCGCAGCTCTTCCAGAACCTTGCTCTCAGCGGTCTCAGACAGATCAGCGTTGAACTTCTGGGTATCGGCAGCAGCAGCCATAACAGCAGCCTGCTGGTTAGCGGTCAGCTTGCCCCATGCGTTGTCGGTGATAACAGCCTGCACAGCGCCCAGAGTGTGGCCGTCCAAGATCAGGTTGTTAGCAACCTCGGGGAAGGCGTTGGACTTGTAGTTTGCAATGGGCTGCTCAGCGCCATCCACAACGCCGGTCTGCAGTGCGCTGTACAGCTCGCCGAAAGCAACGACGGTGGGGTTAGCGCCCAGACCCTCGACCATGCCGTTCATAACAGGGTCGTTGGACACACGCAGCTTCATGCCCTTCAGATCATCGATGGTTGCAACGGGCTTGACGGTGAAGAAGTGACGGAAGCCCTCCTCGCCGTAGAACAGGCCGCGAACGGGCAGGCCCAGCTCCTGGGGCTCGTTCAGGAACTCAGGAGCCAGATCGCTGTTGGCAAAGTTCCAGAAGTGAGCGCGGTTGTTGAAGGTGAAGGGGATGGACAGCAGCTTGGACTTATTGCAGCCGTAGCTGGTCAGAGCGAAAGCAGAGATACGGCTGATATCAATGGAGGTAGAGCCGCCCAGAATAGCGTCCAGAACGTCGTTCTCAGAGCCCAGAACACCGGAAGCCTGCACGTCAACGACCACAGAACCGCCGCTCAGCTCCTCGACCTTCTCCTTGAAGTGAGTACCGGTCTGGCCAACGATGGTATCCAGCGGGTTGACCTCGGCGTAGACCAGAGTCACCTTGGGATCGCTGGCAGCAGCAGCTGCATCACCGGCAGCAGCAGAAGAAGCTGCGGTAGAGGTGGAAGCAGCGGTAGAAGTGGAGCCGCTCTTGGAACCACCGCAGGCGGTCAGAGCAACAGCAGCGGTAGCCGCACCGGCAACGGCCATAAAGCTACGACGAGAGATCATTTTCATAGGAATCGTCCTCCTTAAAATAATTGTGAAATTCTCCGGGCGCACAGGTGCCGGAGCTTTCGTTCATTGACTGTACACACTTTAGCAAATTTTCCGAAATGAAACAAGAGCTTTCGAAAAAATGTCCTGTTTTTCGAAAGAATGTCAAGATAGATTTTGCCATATTGCACAACCGTTTTCTGTCTTGTTTGTGCAACACTGCCGACCAGTTGGATACATTCCTGTATTCATAGTAAAAAATAACACCCCGAAAAATGTCCGTCCGGGCATCCATCGGGGTGTTTTTTCAGCTTTTCTGTATCCGGTCAATCAGTTCCTGCTGGGTGGAGAACGCATCATACATGGGCTGTACCGCTGCGCGGAAGCGGGCTTTTTCGGCCTCGTCCAGTTCGGTGACGCAGATGCCCCGCTTGCGCATATTCTGCTCTGCGTTCGCCTCCCGCCGTGCCCAGAGCTCCCGCTCTGTCTGTGCGCTCTCCCGGGCGCAGGCGCGGATCACCTCCGGGAAGCTTTCGTCCAATGCGGCAAGCTTTTCCATCACCGCCGGGCTGGCCAGTTGCACCTCCGGCACCGGGTGTGCTCGTCCTTCAGGAAAAAGGGTGCTACCTCGTAGTGTCCCATCACCTCGTAGCTGGGCCAGTTGTTCTCTGCCCCGTCGATCTCGGCATTATGCAGGGCGGCATATACCTTGCTGTACACTACCTGCGCCGGTTTTGCACCCAGCGCGGTGATCATGTCGCTCATCATGTCTGATTCCTGCACCCGGATGGTCAATCCCTGCAAATCGTCCAGTCCGGTCACCTTTTCCCGGGTGTAGAAGCTGCGCACACCGGCATCGAACCACGAAAGCCCCACTAAGTCCATCCCGTCCAGCATGGCCAGAAACTCATCGCCGATGTCGCCGTCCAGCACCCGCCACATCTGCTGGGCATCGCTGTACAGGTAGGGCAACTGCAATACGCTGAGTTCCGGCTCGTACTCTGCCAGCTGGCTCAGGGACACGCGGGAAAAATCCACCCCGCCGAACTGCATCTGCTGGATGACGCTCTGCTCTGCGCCCAGTTCCGCCCCGCTGTCAAACCAGCACCTTCACCCGACCATCCGTACGCTGCGCCACAAGCTCGGCAAAGGCTCTTGCTGCCTTGCTGGTAGGGTAGTCCTCCGGCTGGTTCTCCGCATAGCGCAGGATGAGCGGCTTCTCCTGCTGTGAAGAAGCAGACTGCGCCGTACAGCCTGTAACTGCCAGCGCCGGGGCTACCGTAAGCAGATGCAGCAGCTGACGGCGGGTCACAGCCGCGCCTCCCGGGCGGTCTTTGCCGCTTCCTTCCGGTACTGGGTGGGGGTCATGCCGGTGCGCTTTTTAAAGGCACGGGCAAAATAGCTGGCGTCCTCGTAGCCCACCATAGAGGCCACCTCGCTGCGGAGCGGAAGGGGTCGGACAGCAGCTCCTTGGCGGCGTTGATGCGCAGCTCGGTCAGGCAGTCCAGAAAGTTCATCTTCTGGTACTTTTTGAACTGTGCCGAAAGATACGCCGGGCTGATGTGCAAAATTTCGCTCACGCTGTCCAGCGAGAGGTCGGCCATATAGTTATCTTCCATATACTTGCGCACATGATCCATCACCAGTGCGTTGCGGTCGCTCTCCCCTTCCCCGGCGGGGTCGTTCTCCTGCTCCGAAGCGGCTTCCGGTTCTACCGCTGCCAGCTCGGCCAGACGGCGTCCGGCTTCAATTTGCCGGATAGCGCGGCGGATGGCGGCCTCGGTCTCGTCCGGGTCCACCGGCTTCAGCAGATAGTCGCAGGCGCCCAGATGCACCGCCTCGTGGGCGTACTGGAACAGACTGTATGCCGTGATAAAGATCACCTTGCACTCCGGGCGCTGTTCCAGCACCGCGCGGGCGGCATCCAAGCCGTTCATGCCCGGCATCTCGATGTCCATCAAAATCAGGTCTGCTTCCCAGAGCACGGCGGTGTCGGCGGCTTTGCGGCCATTTTCCGCCATTTCCACCGTCACCTCATGCTCGAACCGGCGCATGACGATATCCGCCAGCGCCTCCCGCTCCATCCTCTCGTCATCCGCGATCAACAGACGAATCATTCCTCAAATTCCTCCTCATTCTCCACCAGCGGCAGATACAGGATCACCGCAGTTCCCCGCCCCGGCCGGGAGCGCACCACCACCCGGCAGCGGGCATCCAGCAGCCGCAGGCGGGCGGCCACGTTATAAATACCGATATGTTCCCAGCGGGGTGCGGGCTGCTCCAATGCCATGCGCAGCTGCTGTAACTGCTCCGGCTCAATTCCCACGCCGTTGTCCAGCACCCGGATGCACAGCAGACCTTTTTCCCGCAGGGGCACCATGCGGATGCGCACCACGCCGCCCTCTTCCTTGGGGCAGATGCCATGCTTGAAGGCGTTTCCACGATGGGCTGCAAATGAAGGACGGCACCATGGTCTCGGTGAGGTCCAGCGAGTCCGAGAACGCCCACTCCATCTGCACCCGGTCGCCAAAGCGCACATGGTAGATGGAGTAGTACTCGTCCACAACGCGCACCTCCCGGGAGAGGGGCACCTGCTCATCGTTGCTCATCAGGCTGTAACGCAGCAGATGGGAAAGCGCCATGATGAGCGCCTGCGTGCGGTAGGCGGACTCTGTGCCCGCCATCTGCTGGATGACGTTCAGGGTGTTGAACAGAAAATGTGGGTCGATCTGGCTGCGCAGCTGCTGCAGCCGGCTGCGCTCCATGCGGTTCTGCAATTCCAGTGCCTCGGTCTTTTGACGATGCAATTCCCGCTCGATTTCGTTTTTCTCCTGTAAGGTGCTCACCTGCTGCGCCATGGAGTGCTTCATGCGGTTAAAGGACTCTGCCAGCTGGCCGATCTCCGGCTGCTTGGGCAGCGGGATGTCCGGGGTATCGAACTGGCTGCGGCTGATAGCGCGGGAGGCCTCGATCATCTGAGACACCGGAGTCAGCAGCTGCATGACCATCAGACCGGAGGCACAGCCCAGCGCCACGCACAGTGCCACCACCACGATCTGCATCAGGGCGATCCGCTCGCCCAGCTCCGAGATTTCGGTGTAAGTAGTCTGGGCATCCAGGATCGAGGCTTTCAGCAGCTGCATGGTGTACTGGCTCAGATACCCGCCGCAGACCGAGACCTTGTTGTAGTACAGCTGGGAAGCCTTTGCTTCCTGCCCACTGGAAAGATAGCTTTCCAGCTCTTCCAGCAGGGTGTTGTAGCTGCCGTAGGTGGTTTCCACCGCACCGTACAGCACCCACTGCTCATCGCTGACGTTCTGCAAGCCGTCCATATTGGATCGAATGCGCCACAGCCATGCGTTGCTGGTGGAGCAGGCTGCCTGAAGCTTTTCCAGCATTTCCTCAGTCTCGCCGTTCTCCCAGCGGTACGCTTCCAGAATGCTGATGGAGCTTTCCACGCCGCCCTGAAAGCGGCTGATAGCGTTAAAGTTGCCCATCTGTCGTCCTGCACCTGCTGCACCGCCCGTGCCTGATAGCCGTTCAGGGCAAGCTGCAATGCAAAGGCCGCAAAAAATGCTGCCAGACACAGCACCATGCGCTGCTTGAGCGTAACGCTGTGCTTCCAGTTGCGCTTTTCCATGCAAGGCTTCCCCCTTTTTCGTAAGGTGTATCTGAAAACAAAGAAAATGACGAATATTTCGCAAGCACAAGCGGGATTTAAGGCAAATAGCCGCAGGAATCCTTTGTGGATTTCAAGGCTGATTCACGCAAAAGCCAGCTGTGCTTGTAGAAACAGACTAAATTTTCGACTTTTCAGATACACCCCAGATAATATCTTATTTTACCACGCCTTGCGGGCGGTTTGCAAGCCGGATGCACCGCCGCCGATGCATCTTTTGCTTGCTTCTTGCCGGTAAATGTGGTACTATGCCCAAAAAGGAGGGTAACTTTATGACCCAGAATGTTTGCGTTTCCGTTCAGATGGATGAAAAAAGCTTTCACGATTTTGCATCTTTTGACCTGCTGCGCCACAACAAGGCTGGCAGCGTCCGGCGGTGTTCACCGCCATTCTGCTGGTGTGTGCCGGCATCTGCCTGAGCCAGATCGGCAAGCGGGAGGGTGCCGGGCTGCTGACCGCCGTGCTGGCCATCGTAGCCATCGGTCTGCCCGCCGTATACTTCGGCACCTTCTTTGCCAACCTCTCCAAGCAGATCAAAAAGCTGGGTCTGCCCCGTCCCTTCTACCGGCTGGAACTGGACGCCGCCGGGCTTTCGGTCTGGATGGCCGGTGAGCAGAACAAGACCGAGCCCACCAACCGCTACACCTGGAACACCGTGTACTGCGCCTACCGCACCAAAGAGGCGGTGTACATCTACGTCCAGAAGAATCAGGCCTATCTGCTGAACGAGAGCATGGATGCCGCATGGAGCCTGCTGAGCAGCGTCCTGCCCGCCGCCAGCCTGCACGACTGCCGGAAATAAGGGCAGCGTGACGATTTTTCATGCGCTCCGCTTTGCTCTGCGCATGAATAGCGGAAAATTATGGTTCTTTTGAAATCCCGGAGCGTCTGCGGACGCTCCGGGATTCTATTCATATAGAAAACCACAAGCTATGCTTGTGGAAGAAAAGAGCCGTAGCGTTGAAACGGTAGAAAAAGAACCTCCTTTTGCTATAATTAGAAGCGGGTAACGCCAACCGCATACTAAAGCAAAAGGAGGTTCATCCATATGGACGAGAAAAGTTTATCACATACG
>ENA-OQIO01001639-OQIO01001639.1-human-gut-metagenome-genome-assembly--contig:-NODE-1639-length-10791-cov-2.637941_pt1 | contig 10791 bp, 9 predicted proteins | sample MGYA00242573_ERZ504737 | MGnify/ENA primary metagenome ERZ504737 (study PRJEB26092, sample SAMD00036203) | human gut metagenome | host: Homo sapiens | study: EMG produced TPA metagenomics assembly of... | reverse complement strand
CTGATAGACAGGATCTTTCCGGCCACATCCAGGCGAAGATATTGCTGGAACATTCCATGAATCACATCTTCTACCGCATCGATCACTTTTGCCAGACAGATTAGAATTATAACTATAGATTTTGAAGAATTATACAATCCTGATGCAAGATTCACTCCGACATAAACAAAAGATGCAGCAATCATAATTATACTCGTTATGATTCTCGCAACTGTATATTCTTTAAAACTATATTTTTCTTCGACATCTGACACTTGAAACTGGCGTATTCCATATTTTCCTATCGCCATCATAAGATTTCCTATCGCAAATGCAATTGTAAATACGCCCGCATCGATCACCGGATCAATGCGGGGATATAAGCATCAGTATAAATACTGTCTGGAATGCATTCAGCATTGCTGCACATGTATTCCACAAGTACGCCGACTTCATTTTGTCCTTACTGTCAAATAGAATCTTTTTTATCATAATCCTGCTCTTCCATATACATAGTGTGCTGTACCGCCCGCTACTTTATTTCCATTACCGTCTGTATGATATGGGAATACCCAGTAAAAATTATACTCATCTCTTAATGCATTTTTATCTGTAAACGTTGTTCCTGTTGTTGTCATGCCAATATATCCGTAACTTCCTTCTCCTCGAATTCCATAGACAAGATAACCTTCCGCACCTTCTGATTTTGTCCAGGTCAACTTTACCCCTCCACTGACAGAATATGCTTTCAGGTCTGTTACTGCTTCACATTTTTGAGCTTTTCCATAAACATATTTTTCCGGCGCACTTCCGGCGAGCATATTTCCTTCTGAATCTTTACGATAAGCAAATACCCAATAAAAATTATAATCACTCGTCAATGCTTTTGTATCCGAGAAGGAAGTCTTGCTCGTCATCCCAATATAACCATACTTCCCGCTACCACGGATTCCATAAACTAAATATCCATCTGCCCTCTTTACTTCTGACCAGGACAGATTCACCGCACCTATCTTGGAAGAAGCTTTTAAATTCTGAACTGCTTCCGGTTTTTTATTTGTAGTTTCTGCACCGAAATCCATGTTCAGATCTACTTTTCCATCAATTCCATCAACCGTACCAGAATCTGTACATTGCCACATTGAATACTCTCCCTGGTAAGTACAGGTAGAATTGTACTGTGCGACCCAATGATCAACGGTATCAAAATAAGAATCTGTCAGATAATTTGTAAACCAGTTTTTATTCGCATAAACTGCCACATCATATCCTGCATCTTCTATGATACTACAGAATGTCTGTGCAACTTCTGCGATCTCTTTTGTGCTCAGTTTTTCCCTCACACTATTTTCTTCCAGATCATAGTAAATCGGATAAGAAAGATCATATCCTTTGATCAGACGAAGTACATGATTTGCTTCGCTTTTTGCTGCTGTCACACTGTCTGCATAAGAATAAATATAAGTACCAAAAGGAATTCCTTCTTTTGTACATGCATCTGCATTTGTCTTCCAATATGGATCATCCTGACTTGTCTCATCATCTCCATATCCACAACGTATAATTGCATAATCTACATCTGTTGCCTTTACTTTTGCCCAGTCAATGTCTCCATTCCACTTGCTCACATCAATTCCTTTGGCAACAGCTCCTATAATTTCTTCTCCCTGGTCATTATAGAATTTCCCGTCTTCTTCATACCACGCATCCGAAGAACTGCGCAGATATTCTGCTGTATCAGACAAAATTGGAGTTCCATCTTTGTACCTCCAGCTGTTGCTTCTGTCTTCTCGTTGTGCCTTCTGTGGCTCTGTTAAATCTTCTTGTACTGATGTACTTTCTGTTTCTTCTGCAAATACAGTAACAGAAGGTAATGTTTCCAAAACCAGAACTGTAACAACCGCCATTGCAAGTACACGTTTAACTCCCTTATTCTTCATACTTTCTTCAACCTTTCCATGTCTACTCCGACGTTGTCATGCTGCCTGACTGCTTCATTCTCCTACAATATACCAGTTATAATCATAATCTTCGGATTTTGTCATATCTCCCGGAGCAAGTACAATATAGTAATCATTTGCATATTCCAGGCGATAATCATTCCTGTGCAGGAATTTCATAAACCAGTCTTTTTTTCCATTGTACTGATTATATAATTCACTTTCAATCAAAACATCGTAATTATATTCCTCAAACCCATAATAATTGTTTGTTCTGCAGAATATAACAACCGGTTTTTCCTCCCAGTTCTCTTTTGCAAGTTTCAGGTCTTCTTTCAGTTTCTCTTCCGTATAATTCGGATTGGTAACCCATGGCTGTACATAAGATTCCATTTCATTCAATGAATACATTAAAATAGCTCCGCCAAATACCATTAATGGACGTTCTTTCTCCTCATCTAAATGATTTATGCAATCCAGAACACCATTGACAGCATCTGCTTCTCTCTCTGTTGTCTTCATATATTTTAATTTATCACTGTTAACAAAATATCGAAGTGAACTTCTATCCACACTGTCAAAATTCATTGTGCAATAAAGCATGTCTGCAAATTTCACTCCCATGCAGACAAGAATAATCCCTGTACAGGCTAAAACTGCACCATGTCGGATTTTCAATCCATATTTTTCTGTCATTGCATTAACTGCTTCAAGTGCGGCTTTACTGAAAACAAACCTGCAAACAGCGGATACTGCAAATGGAGCAATAATCCAAAATGCAAGAATCACGTGTTTTGTTCCTGTATTAGAACCTGCAATTGTCAGAAGTGGAAGCATAATGGCACAGATTCCAAGAATAATCAGATCTGGATTTCCATTCTTACTATACATGTTAAAAAATACATAGCAAAAAGTTACTACATACAATATACCTATAAAAAAGGACGGACCTGTTGTCATCTGCGGCCAGTTTGGTACTGTATTTACATCATATGCATAAACCAACATATAAACAGCAATTCCAATCACTACTGCGCTGAATGCAATATTCAGGATTATTTTCTTCGGATGAATTCCTTTTAATGAAAACAAAATATTCATTCCTAAGAGAAGAATCATAGAAGCAGCAAGATAAATAACTCCCGAAGCAATTGCATCAAGATTTCCAAATATAAAGGTAGACCAGAGATTTTCCATGCTGTAACCGCTTCCGGCCGTAGATGCAATACCAGATAATCGAAAAATATTATTGATAAAATATTCAACCTGACCTGTAATTGCCAGAAATGCTGCCAGAACTCCGAACGTTGCTGCTACTCCTCCCGCAAAGACTCCCAGATGCTTCATAAAATATTTCACATCTTCATTGTTATATAAATAAGAGAAAACATAGATAAAGCATGTAACCAATGCTGTTATACTACCCATTCTGGAAAAGACAACCAATGTCAGGAAAATTCCTGCGACAAAACTATATTTAAACTTCTTCTCAACTACAGCCTTAAATTCAAATCCAAGAATAAGAATCAGGAAAAATACATTGAACTGGTGATAATTGAAAATATTCAAATATGTATCTGATGCCATAATTGCAATAAGAATTCCGAATAATGTCTGTAAATCACCCAAATATTTATGAAATACCTTATAGACAGTGAATGCCATAACCATTTCCACAATTACTTCCAGAAGATTTAATCCCCAGATTCCTAATCCACCAAATATCTGAAGCCATCCCCATGCAAGTACATTTGTCAGATAGCAGGTAAAACCAACTTTATCCGGATTGCTATATATATTTTCATAGTTAAACATATGAATCCCAGTATCACCCAGGTCAATGCCAAAAAAGCTGCAAAGAAATGGATAGAGAAAAATTCCTGCGATCAACACAATCTTCGCAATTTTTTCAATTTGTTCCTTCTTACTTAACAACTGCTCCTTTTTACTTAACAACTGTTCTTTATTCATCCTCTTTCATCCTTATACTTTATTAATCATTTAAGTATTTTTTTAAACACACAATATCATATGTATCCCATTTATATTTATCAAGATACTCAAACCAGATATCTTCCTGATTTTCAATATTTTCCAATTTCTTTAAGAACTCTTCCGTATGTTGTTCTTTCGGAATAATTACGACTCCGGTATCATCGCATACAGCAATACTTCCTTCATATTTATCTCTGTGTTCTTTTTCAATTACACTGTCTAACGGTTGTTCAATGTATTTATTAAAACAGCCCACCGGACTAAATCCTTTACACCACATCGGATAATTCTGCTTAATGATATCATTTGCATCTCTCATATTGGCATTTGATATAATCGCAACTGCCTCTCGATACAGTACTGCAAACTTTGTTACAAGCTCTCCGATAATTGCACGGTCACCACAGTTAAAAGCTTCGATCATTACAACATCTCCGGCCTGCACTTCACGGATCTGTTCATGTATGCTCCAGTTTGATTCATCCAATGCGTAGATCCATTTTACATTTCCCACCGCAAAATGCCCTCTGTTCACCGCATGAGAATCTTTAAATACGCCTGTTTTCCCCAGACAGTCTGCTACTTCTGTTGTAGAAATTCGATTCATTCTGATTTTTCTTATGATTTCGTTCTTAATATCCATGTTTTCTCCTATGATTCGAAAGATACTTTCAATGTATTCTTTACTTCTTTTTCAATTTCTTCAATTCTCTCTTTTGATTCTGCACGTGCAATAAAAAATCCTACTCTGGAACGATCATCCTGTGCCTTCTCTATAATATCGCCTTCTTTAAATTCAAGCTGAAGCTGTAAAATTTCCGGAATTGCATTAATCTGCTCAACACCTTCAATTTTGGTAATCTTCTTTCCTTCTGATTCGATATCCAGAAATTCCAGAACTGCTGCTCTTTCTTTCATTTTCTCCGCATCTGATATATGCAGTTCTTCCACAGATGGAGTCTTGCCAAGTGCTGCATTGATCAGCAGCTGATAGTTGTCTACCCCTGACATAAATGGAACAATATCAGAAGCAATTCTGCTTCCACCTCCACGTGCCGCCATCTCAATCAGATAATAATCTCCATCTTCGAACTTGTATTCGGAATGTGTGATCGCATATTTAATTCCTGTTCCGCTGATCAGCTCGTCATTTGTTTTTCTGAGCAGGTTATAATCAAATGTCTCATTGTAGTTCGTAAAAAACAACTTTGAGGCTATATTTCTGTTATAAGAATAATGTTCTTTCTGAGAGATCGCCAGTGTATGGTGTGTTCCATCAATCACAATACCATCCACAGTAAATTCTGTGCCTTCAATATATCTTTCCACAAGCACATAATCGCCACTATTTGTAAATGCTTCCGTCTCTGCGAATCGATCCCTCAATTCCTGTTCGGATTCTATCGTAAATATTCCACGGCTGGACTGGGAATCCAATGGCTTAATAATCACCTTTTTTCCCAATTCTCTGTAGAACTCGATTGCTTCTTCTACATTTGTACATAATCTGTACTCCGGATACTTAAATTTATTTTCCCGGCAATACTCTCTCATTTTAAATTTGTTTGTAAAAAGTTCTGCCATTTCATGACCAATTCCAGGACACCCCATCTGTTCTGCAACATAAGCTACTGTTGGAACAGCAATATCACTCTGATCTGTCAACACTGCATCAATCTTATATTCCTTTGCAAGTGCCAGATTCTTCTCTTTGTCTCTTACATCCATTACACCTGTAAAATCCGCGTACTTAAATCCAATAGAATCTTCATAAAGATTTGAATTCACTACTTCATATCCCAAACTTTTTACTTTCTTAATCAGTGGAACCTGCCATGTTCCCCCTGCAATTACCATTACTCTTTTCATCATTCGCTCCGACCTTCCTTTAAATCTACAACCTTTTTTACAACAGGTCTTCTCCGTCTTTACAATACTCTCTATTACATACTGTGGCTGATTATTGATACACATATAAATTCTTCCTGTATACTCTCCGATAATTCCAAGCACTCCCAGGATCAGACCTCCTAAAAACAGTGTAACAGCCATCTGCGATGTATATCCCACTTGAATTGTAGGTATAATCAGTTTTCTTATTAATGAGATAATTCCTAGCAACACTCCGCATACAGAACTGATAAATCCAAGTGCACTTCCGACTCGTAAAGGTTTAATTGAAAATGCTGTAAATCCATTGATCCACAGTTTTAATAATTTCTTAAAATTATAGCCGCTCTTTCCTGTTGCTCTTTCTCTCTGTTTCAGATGAACATTTCCTATCTTTCCTGATGTTCTGAGTAGAAGTCCTGCAATGTAAGGATATGGATTCTGATATTTGACCATCTCTTTCACTACAAATCTTTTTGCCATAAAAAAAGATGATAATCCTATCTCTTTAGGCTTATCAATCATATGATACAGCATAATTCATTCACTTTTGTACCAAATCTTCGAACAGCCGATTTCTGTGTAGTCTCTGTATATTTTGCGCAGACTACATCATATCCTTCCTGCATCTTGTCATAGAAATCCCAGACCATTCCTACCGGTGTCTGTCCATCATCATCTGAAGTCATAATATACTTTCCGGATGCCTGGTTAAACCCTGCCAGCAATGCGTTTGGCTGTCCGAAATTCTTAGCAAAATTGATTCCGATGATTCTTCCATTTTCTTTTGAAAGCCGATTGATCAATCCCTTTGTATTATCTTTTGAATTGTCATTGACCAGAATAATCTCATATTCAAATCCTTCTCTTTTTTTCATTGCAGCTTCAATCTCGCTGATCACGCCTTCCAGATTCTTTTCTGAACAATAGCATGGAATTACAAATGAAATATCCATTCAATCATTTCACAGATCAGATTTTCTAAAGTATTAAAATCCGACCTGTGTACTCCTTTCTCTTTATCTCGTATAAGCCATCTCTGTACTTTTTTTATTTTCCAGACAGATACTGCGTGCCGGAACATAGACACTATATGGCTCTGTATTCTCTTTGACAAATGCACCTGCCCCAACCAGTGTTGCATATTCCAGCGTCCTGTTTCCAAGTACCGTACTGTTAATTCCGAGAAAACAATTATTCTTTACAACTGTTTTTCCTGCGATAACAGAATCCACTGAAAAGAAATTATAATCTCCAACCTGCGATTCATGTGAAATCTGGCTTCCGTTCCATATAATGTTGGAATTTCCAATCTTTGTTCCATACGCCAATGTAACATGTTCGAGAATAATATTCCCCTCGCCCATTGCAACACTCTCGTCTACTACACTCGGATGAACAAAATTTTCGATCCTATATCCTTTTCTTTTCGCATCTTCAAACTTCTGCTGTCGAATCTGATTCATTTTCTTATAACCAAGCGCAATAACCATCGTATATTCTGTTGGTGGATATGCTTTTTCAACTTCTTCATAAGCCACTGCCGGCAGACCATCATAGGTATCACTTTCAAGATATGCTTTATCTACCGTATATGCCACAATCTGTACGTCTGCATATTTTTCAAAATAATATCGAAGCATTTTCCCAAAATCTGTCGTACCAAAGATCACACATTTTCTCTTCATTCTTTTATCCTCTGTTTTTACTATACCGGTTCTTTTACTTTCCACTATAAAATGCTTTTACTTTCTCCGCAATGTAATCTACATTTTCTGCTTCGAGTCCATAATACATCGGCAAACGCAGAAGTCTTTCGCTTTCAGTCGTCGTATACTTATCTTCCCCACGGAATTCTCCGTATTTCATACCTGCCGGAGCTGTATGCAGTGGAATATAATGGAATACGGAAATAATACCATTCTCTTTCAAGTATCCAATCAGTTTCTGACGTTCCTCCAGATCTCTCGCTTTGATATAGAACATATGAGCATTATGTACGCAATCCTCAGGAATAACCGGCATTTCAATCTTTCCTGCTTCTTCCAGTTCCTTTAAAGCTTCATAATATCTGTTCCATGTTTTCATTCGATCATCATAAATCTCCTGTGCCTTCTCAAGTTGTGCCCAGAGATATGCTGCATTCAATTCACTTGGAAGATAAGATGAACCCGCATCCATCCATGTATATTTATCAATCTGACCACGGAAAAATTTACTTCTGTTTGTTCCTTTTTCTCTTACGATCTCTGCGCGTTCAATATCTTCCGGATCACGAATCAGAAGTGCTCCACCTTCTCCCATGCTGTAATTCTTTGTTTCATGAAAGCTAAAGCAGCCGTAATCACCGATTGTACCAAGTGCTTTTCCCTTATAGGAAGCCATAACTCCCTGTGCAGCATCCTCTACAACCTTCAGATCATATTTCTGTGCAATTGCACAAATCTCATCCATCTTACAGGCTACACCAGCATAATGAACCGGAACGATTGCTTTTGTCTTCTCCGTAATCGCATTCTCAATCAGCCTCTCATCAATATTCATTGTTTCCGGATGAATATCAACAAATACTGCCTTGGCACCTCTTAATACAAACGCATCCGCTGTTGATACGAATGTATAGGACGGCATGATCACCTCATCCCCTGGTTTAATATCCAGAAGGATTGCTGCCATCTCTGTAGCATGTGTACAGGATGTCGTCAACAGTGTCTTGGCTGTTCCTGTATTTTCTTCAATCCATTTAGAACATTGTTTTGTAAATGCTCCATCACCACAGATTTTATGATTTTCAATTGCTTGTCTGATATAATCGATCTCTGTTCCGACGATTGGTGGTACATTAAAATTAATCATTCTCTTTTTTCCTCATTCCTTTGAAAACTTCCATATTTGATAGCCATCTAACTCTTTGTATAATTCTGCCTTTGCTTCAGGATAATACCGTTCCTGCAAATACTGCACTTTTTTGGTCTAAAGTTTTCCACTCCGAATCCACAAGATATACCTTCTCATTTATTAATGCTTTTAATGGCTGTTCGGCATCATATGTTTGCAATATCTGATTGCAATCCGGGAAATTTGTTGTTACACCTGCAAGATATAAAACATTGTCAAATTCTCCTGCCGGAATTGCTTTCCACGGATTCCAGTCATAATAGAACACTTGCATCATTGTCTGAAAATCCAGTAAATACAAATTTTTCTTATGTGTTTCTATCTCGTTGATCAGTTCTTCCGACTTCGCCCTTTATTGACTATTTTGCGATATTTACTCGCTTTATAGTTCCATGACTCATAAAATGTATTCTCTATATATTCCTTGCGCCCCCAACTATCTACATCCTGATAGGATCGATCCGGTAAATAAAGCGGCAATTGCAAAAATAGACATACTGTATTTATTATAACACAGACTCTCCTATATTCAATAAATTCTCTTTTATTTTCACATTCTAATTTTTTCCAAAAGTAAAAGAGAGTTAAAAATCCACCTAAAAATACTGCATATTCCGTTCGATACACGGTTCTTTCAATCAAAAAGCAATATAAAATATAGGCAAATCCGATTCCCCATATCACAATTGCTGTCCAACAATTTTTTCTCTGAAAAACAATACTTAATATTGTAAGCACCACACAGGCAAGGAAAACAGGATATCCCTGTAAACCACGGTTCTGTATCTCTTCTATTATTACCTCCTTAGATATCTCTACATTTTTTTTATAATCCTGTATAATATCTGCGGCCTTCTGCATAATGTCTAAAGAGAAGACTTCATTATCTGCAAAATTCCAGTTACGCATCATCTTATAATCATTTTCTGAAATTCCGATTTTCTGTAATTCTTCCGCGTACGTTCATATCCGTAATCACTTGCATCTACGATTGCAGCCCTTGCTTCGCTATATTCTTTGAAGTATTTGTATTCCGGATCCTTATTATAAGAATAATCATCAAATAACTTGCAGCCTGTTACTACTAAGATTAACAGCAGTCCCGCACTGATAATTTTTCTCATCTTTAGCCAAAAACGTCTGTGATCCGTCTCATTTTTCCACACCCGGACAATCTCTACAATAAGAATAAATAAAAGGAAACCGCCCGCGAGATAAATAATATTAAACCTGAACCACGTTCCAATTACGCACAAAATCGCCGCCGATATCTCTATCCGCAACGATCTCTGTTCAAACAGCGCCCACAGGAATACAAGGCTTCCTCCCATGACAGCTATCATTGCTGTTTTGGTGAACTGCACAAGAATATACGCATCACTTCCAAACACCGTCAATAATAAAGTTATTACCATAAGCGCCATTGATCTGTTCAATTTTTTCAATAACATATATGAAAGTATTGTAAAACTAAGAAAACAGAGTAATAACTGAAAAATAAGATACCAACTGATTTCTGGTAAAATAAGATAGAATGGGGTCAACAGATATCCCCACAGGACATTGATAAAAATCAAATGTGGATTTAAACTCCCCCCATAAGCTCCTGACAAAATCGCAGACATCACAAAATCATCTGACACTTCATATTTGACATCACAAAATACTAAAATTGAAGCTAAAAAAAGAAGATTCAATGTGATAGCAGACAATATTTCCGATTTCCAGATCTTACTGATACAGTTTTTCAAACTTGTTTTTTTCGTCTTATCCATACTTCTCACCTTCTTTTTTCTATTTAATCAGTTTCCTGATCTCTATTGTTCCTATTTCTTTTCGATATAGTTCCCTACAATCTCCCAGACCAGTTTTTCTTTTGTCATAAGGAGTACAACTCCATAAATCCCAAAGAACACGCATGCGCTGATTGCGAGCATTACAAATGACTGTATCTCCATGCTCCAACCAGATGATTCTAAATCAAGCAAGCCCTTCACTAAACTCCCACCGATGGTTGCCACTACAATCGCTGCTCCAATTTTCATACCACTGACATCCCGCATGATATCCTTTAATATCTCTTTCAAGT
>ENA-OQIO01001638-OQIO01001638.1-human-gut-metagenome-genome-assembly--contig:-NODE-1638-length-10806-cov-3.218747_pt1 | contig 10806 bp, 8 predicted proteins | sample MGYA00242573_ERZ504737 | MGnify/ENA primary metagenome ERZ504737 (study PRJEB26092, sample SAMD00036203) | human gut metagenome | host: Homo sapiens | study: EMG produced TPA metagenomics assembly of... | reverse complement strand
TTACAGATAATGCTTTACTCATTTCCGTCATCACTTTAATTGGTTATGTGTCCTATTGGTATCTAATTCTGTTGTAGTTACTCAACTATATAAATTAAACACTAGTATTGCCGAAGCAATTTTTTAATCACTACTATTATCTTTATTTTTATAGCTTATCCTATATTTTTATTTTTAATGACATAAAAAAGCAGTCAAATACTTTAATTATACATAAGTATTTGACTGCTTTTTCTCATCTTATAATATAAATTTTTAGTCTTTCATGTAATCAGTAAATAAATTTTCTGCTTTCATAAAATCAGAAATTTTATAGACACCACGCATTACTTCTCTATAATTTTCTGGTGTCAAAGATTGTGGTCCATCAGATAAAGCTTTTGCAGGATTTGGGTGAACTTCAATAATAAGTCCATCTGCTCCAGCTGCTATTGCTGCAAAGCTCATAGGTTTTACCATTCTCCATTTACCTGTACCATGACTTGGGTCTACGATAATTGGTAAATGACTTAAATGTTTTACTGCTGCTACAGCACTCATATCTAATGTGTTTCTTGTATATGTTTCATAAGTACGAATACCACGTTCACATAAAATTACATTATGATTGCCTTCATTCATAATATATTCAGCAGCATTTAACCATTCATCAATAGTAGCGCAAAGACCACGTTTGAGCATAACTGGTTTATTACATCTTCCAACTTCTTTTAATAAGCGGAAATTTTGCATATTACGTGCACCAATCTGTAAAATATCCGCATAATGAGCTACAGCATCAACAGCTTCTACTTCTGTTACTTCTGTTACTACTTTTAATCCTGTAACTTCACGAGCTTCAGCCAAATATTCAAGACCTTTATTTTCAAGACCCTGGAAAGAATATGGAGAAGTACGAGGTTTATAAGCGCCACCACGTAAAAATTGTGCTCCACCGGCTTTTACGATTTTTGCTGCTTCTAATAATTGTTCACGAGATTCTACTGCACATGGGCCTGCCATTACTACTACATTGCCATCACCGATTTTTACACCATCTACATCAACAACAGTATTTGCTGGGTGGAATTCACGGCTGGCTAATTTATAAGATTTAGAAATAGCCACTGTCTGTTCTACACCTTCCATTGCCTCTACTGCTAGTGAACCCATACGAGTTTTGTCACCTATTACACCAACAATTTTCTGCTGTGCACCTTCCATTATCTTAGCTGTGAGCCCTACACTTTCGATAGCTTTTACTACAGCCATGATATTTTCTTCTCTTGCATCAGGATTCATTATTACAACCATTATTTATTCCACCTTTTCATTTATCTATATTTAAGATTAATTTATTTCATTTACTAATTTATTACTAGCTTTATATACTGGGAATTTTCCCAAGTTTTTAAGCCAAAAACATTTTTTACTAGCCTGCATAAGTGCTTCTTGTAAAATATCTTTATCCACATTAGCATCTATTTCTATGAAAAAAATATACTCGCCTAAACTTGTACGCGCAGGTCTTGATTCAATTCTTGTCATATTTACTTTTCGACAAGCAAAATCACCCAAAAGTTCGTATAAACTGCCAGCTCTACCATCTATCTGACAAATTATCATCATATTGGTACATCTTGATATTTTTTTACTTTATCTTTATTAGTCAATAAAATAAATCTAGTAAAATTATCTTCAACATCTTGAATATCTGTATCTATTATCTGCAAATTATATAAATCAGCTGCTGTTTTTGTCGCTATTGCCGCATAACCATCTCCATAACAGCTTGCTTTTTCTGCTGCTCTAGCTGTACTAGAAACAGATTCTGTCTTTGCCGTTGGATAATGACTCTTTAAATATTCTCTACATTGAGCTAATGGTTGAATATGAGAAATTATTGTGTGTATCTTAGCATTAGGATTTTTTGTTAATAATTGATTATGTACACTCCATATTAATTCAGACTCTATCATTAAGTCAACATCATGAGCCAAAGTATCCAAGGTAATACGAACTGAACCTTCTATTGAATTTTCCACTGGTACTAAACAATAATCTACATCTTTTTGAGCAACAGCTTGTATAGCATCTTGTATTGTATTATATGCCACTAAATTCATTTTTTCTTTACGCAAATTAGCCATATAAATTGCAGCTTCTTCACTATTTGTTCCATGAGGTCCTAAAAAAGCTAATTTCTTCATGAAAAGCCTCCTTTCTTTTTTATCTAATTGATTTAAAAATAATAAAAGCCTCACCCTAATATAAGGGCGAGGCTGAATTCACGGTACCACCTTATTTATCTATAAAAATATAGATATCTCTCATCAAGTACGGGACTAATCCGATACTGTCCTTTTCGATAACGGTAAGGCTCCGGCTCTACCTACAATAAGTTCAGCGAGCAATTCCGAGGTGAACTTCAATAAATACTCTCATATCAAGTTTCCAGCCTCCTTGACTCTCTGTCATGATTGTATTTATCTACTTTTCCTCTTCATCATCTTTAGCGTGTTTACATAATATCATATAAAAAATAAAATGCAATAGTTTTTATTGTAACTTTGTAATATTTAAATAAAATTATCCTCAATATAATTTTTCAATTACACTATCATCTATTTTAAAACAATGCTCTTTTGCTGGAAATGTTTTCGCTTTTGTTTCTTCAATATAACTTTTAAAAGCTTTTGTCATTTCTTCGCCAACATTTGCAAAGCGTTTCACAAATTTAGGCTTAAATCCGCCAAACATACCAAGCATATCTTGATATACTAAAATCTGACCATCGCAATCACTACCTGCACCAATGCCAATTGTCGGTATATTTATTTCTTCAGTGATAATTTTTGCCAATTTATCAGGAATACATTCTAACACTACAGCAAATGCACCTGCTTTTTCTACAGCTTTTGCTTCTTGAAGAATTCTTTTGGCAGCCTCTTCACTTTTCCCTTGAACTTTAAAACCGCCAAAAGCATTAACAGATTGTGGCGTAAGCCCTATATGTGCCATAACAGGAATAGAAGCTTCGACAATTGCCTTTATCTGTGGGCAAACACTTTCTCCGCCTTCTAATTTTACTGCCTGACAATGACCTTCTTGCACTAAACGACCTGCATTTTTCACAGCATCATAAACAGATGTCTGATAAGACATAAATGGCATATCACCTACAACTAAAGCATTTTTTGCTCCTCTAGTAACAGCTTTTATATGGTGTATCATATCTTCCATAGTAACAGATAATGTATCTTCATAACCAAGCATGACCATGCCCAAGGAATCACCTACTAAAATTCCATTAACTCCAGCTTCATCAATCAATTTTGCTGTAGAATAATCATATGCTGTAAGCATTGTAATTTTATCTTTGCTTTCCTTTTGCATTTTAAATGTTGATACTGTATTTTTCACTATCAAAAACCTCTTTCATTTCACTATAATCTTTTAATGAATTTTTACTTTGTGCAATTTCAATTAATTTTTGTGATAATAACTTATAAATTTCTTTTTCTTGATTTAAATTTTCTTGATTAAATACATTTAAATGATTTTTTTATCGTAACTACATCATTTCTCTCTACTGGACCAGTCAAAGCATCTTTGATATCAAAAGTAGTTAAATTAGCTACATTACCCTGCAATAATGGCAATAAAATATTTTTTGCCATCTTTTTATCTACACCACAATGATTTAATAAATCTATACTCGTGGCAAATAGAGCTGTAACTAAATTACTAGCCATTACTGCACTAGCATGATATAGTGCTTTCTTTTGCGTATCGATTTTTATGATGTCATTACCACATTTTTGAAAAATCTGCATCAAGCTATCTAAATGCTCACTATTACCTTCAATAGTAAATACAGCATTTGCTAAATTTTTATAAGCTTCATACCTATCATTTATCGCACAAAGTGGGTGGATAGAATATGCATATGCACCTTTATTTTGAGCATCAAAAAAAGCGGTCGAAGATATCGAACCGCTACAATGACAAATATTTTTATTTCTAATATCCAGATTTCTCATATAATCCCAAATTTGACTAATACTACCATCAGGCACTGTCAAAAATAAGGTATCACTGTCTTTTAAGATATTTTCAAGATTTATATATAATTTAGTACTGGTAAAATCTGCTGCTGATTTTGCCGATTTTAAAGATTTACTAAAATAACCTACAATCTCTACATCATTTTGACTGCAATTATTTTGTAAATATTTTCCTAGGGAAAAGCCCACTTTCCCCGCACCAATAAATCCTATTTTCATTTTATCACCTCTTTTTCTTGGAAGTAATACAATGAAATCTCTGGTAAGGTCTTGTTCTTTCGATACAATCCTTTTTAATTAGATAAAAATAAAAGTTTGTGGTACAGTTTCGCTTCGAATACTATCCATCACATAATATATCATTTATTATCTATTTCGTATAGAGCTAAAATTTATTTTAATAAATCTTAAATTTTTTCAAAAAAACATTTGACAAATATAAATCAATCTGATATTATAATATATGCGGTTAAGACAACCGCAAACAAATGGCCTTGTAGCTCAGCTGGATTAGAGTGTTTGACTACGAATCAAAAGGTCGCAGGTTCGAGTCCTGCCAAGGTCACCATTTGTAATGGGTAGGTGCCCGAGTGGTTAAAGGGAACGGACTGTAAATCCGTCGCCGTAGCTACGATGGTTCGAATCCATCCCTGCCCACCATTTTGTAAATTAAAGCTTCGATTTTATCGGAGCTTTTTTTGTTTTTCATCATCATTAAAACTAAAGCACTAATAGTAAGTATAATAACTATTAGTGCTTTTATTTTATAAAAAAATTGTACCCTAACAAAAACATTAGGGTACATAATATTATAATTTTATTAGAGGCTATTTTATTATTTATCAAGACAAATTCTTTCAGCAGCTAAATGTTTATCCAAAACTTCTTTATTGTTAAATGGAGTCAATCTAAAGGATAATTTAAAGTCTTCAAATTTTGCACGATATTTATCCAATTGCCACTGACCGCAAGAATTTGTACCTAAAGCATTTTGTTTGTAATCTACATTAAATACAATGTAATCACGTTTTACTAAATCACAAGTATGTTTTGCATCATCTAAATCTTTATCTTCATACCAAGAAGCACTGAAATTAAAATCACCTTCAGTTGATGCTAAAAGACCCATACCTCTGTCATTTGTCATAGATACCCATTTACAACCCATATGATTTCCATTTTCTTGAGGAATTACATAGTTTGTAAATAATCCATCTACAGTATTTGCATATAAGCCATTTGCGCTGCTTCTTTAGAGTCTGCATAGTTTTCGCCAGGTCCCATACCGAAATAGCGTACATGTTCCATAGATTTGTCTAAGTGCATACTTACACCAATTCTAGGTAACATATCTGGTGCTAAATCAACTCTACCAGAAGGAGTACCTTCTACATCAATTAAGATATCGCCAGATGGGCATACTGTATATACATATTTTGTTTTGAAGTGCCATGCACTATTAGTTGTACTATTGATTGTATCTACTTCTACTTTTAAGATATTGCCTTCCATGTGATAATCAATATTCATCACTACTTCATGTTCAAGATGTAAGAAGTATACTTTTTTCAATTTATCAATGATTTCCATATCATTGCTGATAGGTGCTCTCCATAAAGTTAAGCGAGGACCTTTGCTCAATACTTGCATACCATCACGAACAATATTCATTAAATTACCATTTACTAAGTTAAAGTCTAAAGAGAAGTTAGCGCCTTTTACATGTAAAGTAGTATGTTCTTTTTCAACATTTAAAATACCTTCTGGTCTTACCATGATACCTTCTTTATATAAAGGTAATTCAAATTGAGCAGTAGCAAGTTCATGACCGCTAGAAGCATATCTTGTGTCTTCTCTTAATTGATAAGAAATATTTACATAGTAATGAGCTCCTGGTTTTACTTTGATTGCAGATAAATCATATGGTAATGTAATGTCTTTATTTGCTCTAGCTTCAATAGAAGGAACAGCCATAAATCCAGTTTGAAGAATTACATCATCTTCCATAACTTTATAAACGAGATTAAATCTATCTAAATTTGCAAAATCATAACGGCTTAATAAGTTTATGATACCTTTTTGAATATCTACAGCAGTAGTTGTAATTGGTTCAATAACTTTTTTATATTCATATAAACCTGGAGATGGTGTTCTATCTGGCATGATTAAGCCATCGATACAGAAATCTTTATTGCTTGGGTCATCACCAAAATCTCCGCCATAGCGATAATATTTTTCTCCACTTTCTGTGAAGGATTCAATACCATGGTCAAACCATTCCCAAACGAAACCACCTTGTAATTTATCATGAGCATATACTAAATCTTGATAATCTTTTAAGTTTCCTGGGCCATTACCCATTGCATGGCAATATTCGCAGTGAATATGTGGTTTTTTAGATTTTTCAATAATATCTTTCATGAGATATGGTTTCTTTGGATTTTCAATCCATGTGTACATTGTAGAATAAACATCAGCAGATTCTACATCAAAGTCGCCTTCATAATGAACTAATCTTGTAGGATCCATTTCATGTGCTACATCTGTCATTTTGCGGAAATTGCAACCAAAAGCAGATTCATTTCCTAAAGACCAGAAGATAATAGCAGGATGGTTTTTATCGCGTTCAATCATACGAGTCATTCTAGAAACATAAGCAAGTTCCCAAGAAGGATCATCTGTAATCCATTTATAATCTCCAGTCAATTCAAAACCATGACATTCCAAATCTGTTTCAGCGATTAAATACATACCATATTCATCACATAAATCGTATAGATAATAAGAATTAGGATAATGAGATGTACGAATTGCATTGATATTGAATTGTTTCATTAAAATAATATCTTTTTCAATTTCTTCTCTAGATACTACACGACCATTTTGTGGGCTATAATCATGACGGTTTACACCTTTAAATTTAATAGCTACACCATTTACTAAGAAAGTTTCGCCATTTAATCTAATATTGCGGAAACCTACATTTTGAGGAATAACTTCTACAATTTGACCGTTATCTTCTACAGTCATAAATAATTTGTATAAATAAGGAGTTTCTGCTGTCCAATGATTTACATCAGCGATTACTTCATCAATACAAGCTTTGCCTTCTTTAGCTACTACAGTTTTTGTAAATACAGTATTTTCACCAGCATCTACTAATTCAAAAGTAACATTAACTTCTTTTGTTGTACGTAAGAAAGCTTCTACTTTGAAAATACCATTTTTATATTCATCATCCAAATCAGCAATTACTTTATAATCATTGATACCATCTTTAGGCACACCTATTAATTCTACATCGCGGAAAATTCCACTTTCCCACCACATATCTTGGTCTTCTAAATATGTGCCATCAGACCATTGATATACACGAACAGTTACATCATTTTCTTCGCCTACACGAATTAGATCTGTAATATCAAATTCAGATTCATTTCTAGCAACTTTGCTATAGCCTACTTCCTTGCCATTAATCCATAAATGATATGCAGAGTCTACACCGCAAAATCTAATGATGATTTTTTTATCGCGATAGCTTTCTTCTACAAAAAATGTACGTTTATAAATGCCTGTTGGATTTTCTGTTGGTACATATGGTGGATTAATAGGGAAATTATACCATAAATCAGAATAGTGCATTTTGCCGTAGCCTTGTAACTGCCAATTTCCTGGAACTGTGATATCGTCCATTTTAGTTACATCAAAATCACTATTAAAGAAACCTTCTGGACTATATTCTGGAGCATCTAAAAACATAAATTTCCAAACGCCATTTAAATTTTTAAATGCATGAGTATATCTATTGTTGTTTAAAAGTGCCTTTTCTTTAGATGGAAAAGTCAAAAAATGTGCTCTTGCTGGCATTCTATTAATTCCATCAATTTGATGATTTTCCCAAGTTTTCATAAAAAATTCCTCCTAAATAATGTCTAAATTTAATTTATTATTTTTGATTTAATTTCTTTTCATAACGGTTCCAACAGATCCAAGCAATACCCATAAATACTACTACACCTAATACGTTATAAACAAGTGTTAAAATAGGATTTGCTGCATCTTGAGGTAATGTACCATCTAAATATTGCATAATTAATGTTGGGTCTGGAACTGTAGACATGAAGAATACGAAGATGAATACAAGTAATAAGAATACACCTGCAAAGATACCAAAATTTCTACTACCAAATTTAAAGCTTCTATCCATATCGTCTTTTTTCCAACGTAAAACGATATAACCAATCAATAATAATAATACTGGTAATAAAGATGTTGCTGCTGTCATATTGATGAGCATCTGTAAGAGCTATCCATATTTCCGATGCCTAAGGCTGGAATAATAAGCAATACGCTAACTACGATACCTTGTACAATTAAAGCATTTGTTGGGTTACCTTCATGATTAGTTTTTACAATCCATTTACCAAAAATACCTTCTGGAATTTCAGAGAAGAATACTTTTACTGGAGCTGCTGTCCAAAGAGCTAAAGAACCTAAGCTTCCTAAGAATAAAATTACACCTACTAAGCGAACCATGATATCGCCTGGAATACCAAAATGTGTACCTAAAATTTTAAATACATCAAAAATACCATTAGCAAAGTTATTTTGTAATGCAGCTGTAGGAACTACTAAACCTACGGCAATGGAACCTAATACATACATCAAACCAACAAAGATAGTGGATAATACCATTACCTTTATAAAAGTTTTATTACCGCCCTTTACATCTTTTATGTAAACACCAATACTTTCACCACCACCACAAGCTTGTAAAACCCAAGCCATAGTCATAAAGAAAGTCCAATCAAATCTTGGAGTGATTGTTTCCATAGAAAATTCTTGTGCAGGAGCTTCACCTAAACCAAATACTACGATAAATGCTAAGATAACAAACGCTATACCCATGAATAATCTGGCACTACCTGCTAAGTTTGTAACAATAGAAATCCAACTTACACCTTTGATACAAACATATGTTGCAATCCAGAATAACACTATTGAAACTAATGCAATAATCAATGTAGAATTATCGCCCACAAAAACATTCGTACCAAAAAGTGCATAAGAACCTTGAATTAATGTCTGTGGCAATAAAGAACCGAAGAAGAATAAATTTACAAAGAAATAACACCATGCACCTAAAAATGCCCATTTAGAACCTAAAACGCATTCTAACCAACTATGAATACCAGATTCTTTATCAGAGTTTGCTGATGCAAATTCACTCATCATCAAAATAAATGGTAAGAAATAGAAAACAGAACCAAATATATAAGCTGGAATAGTAGCTAATCCAATTTGTATGCTATTATTAATAATACTTGGAAAAGTATATACTGCCGAAAAAGTCATCATCATTAAAGCTATTTGACCTAATCTCGCTCTTTGATTATCCATAACAATTCTCCTTTTCTGTATATTCTTATTATTCTTTTTAATTCAATAAATAAAAGATAATAAAAATAACAAATTATCAATCTTTTTATCAAGTATATACGTATTTACTTCGATTATTATTATAGCATTTGCCCTTAGCAGACTCTATCAGCTATGTTGAAATATTTTATATTTATGTTGATAAAATATTATATTTAAAATATATATTTGTTGATTTTTTATACTTATGTTGACAAAGATACATTGACTATCTCAAGAATTCTTCTTATAATATACTCAAATAAAAATATTGAAGGTGTTTTTATGGGAAAAATCTTTAAAAATGATGTAAGTGTTTTATTCAACAACAATCCTATAAGCGAAGATTTCCACCTCTATGAATGTGGTTATGAAGAATGTAAGCCAACCAAACCTTATGAATTTGTTCCTATTGATTATTGGGTAATTCATTATTGCATTGCTGGTGAAGGTATTTTTCAAATCGAAGATAAACAAAACCATATTAAAGCTGGCGATATTTTTATGATACCGCCTTATACAAAAAACAAATATTATCCTTTACCTGAAAATCCTTGGAGTTATCATTGGATCGGTTTACGCGGAAAACAAATTCACAAACTTTTAAGCATGTGCGGATTAAGCCCAGAAACGTATATTATTCATAATGAACTAGATACACATCTTAAAAATCTTTTTGAAAAAATTTATCAAGAATTTCAACGAGAACGTTATTTTAAAAGTATTTCTACAACTTTTTTATTATTTGACTATCTTGGTAATCATTTACGCTTAAAACAAAAAGCAGAACTTTCAACTACAGAAGTTTATTTCAATGCTATTTTAAATTACATTCACAAAAATTATGCTGACAATATCAGTATTTCTGATATTGCTACCGCCAATAATATCGACAGAACATATGTCTTTAAATTATTTCAAAAATATTTAAAAATAAGTCCTAGTCAATATTTACAACAATATCGTCTAAGTAAAGCATGTACATTATTAAGAAAAACTTCTTTGAGTATAACAGATATTAGCTATACTGTAGGTTTTCAACATGCTCCTTATTTCACTAAATTATTTACACAATACATTGGAGAGACGCCTTCTGAGTATCGCAAAGAATATATGCGTTTTGGTGAAGATTCTTTTTCTTAAAAAAAATTTATAAAAAACACTTGCCAAAAAATATATCTATGCTATTATATAGAAGTTGCTTGTAAGAGCAATAAACAAATGGCCTTGTAGCTCAGCTGGATTAGAGTGTTTGACTACGAATCAAAAGGTCGCAGGTTCGAGTCCTGCCAAGGTCACCATTTGTAATGGGTAGGTGCCCGAGTGGTTAAAGGGAACGGAC
>ENA-OQIO01001637-OQIO01001637.1-human-gut-metagenome-genome-assembly--contig:-NODE-1637-length-10808-cov-3.254190_pt1 | contig 10808 bp, 11 predicted proteins | sample MGYA00242573_ERZ504737 | MGnify/ENA primary metagenome ERZ504737 (study PRJEB26092, sample SAMD00036203) | human gut metagenome | host: Homo sapiens | study: EMG produced TPA metagenomics assembly of... | reverse complement strand
AACTCTTGGTGCGTGGGAATCTGCGTTATTCAAAATTGCTCACTGTCTGAGCGAAGCGAGTTTGAGCAATTTTTGAATGTTTTTAGCAGATTTCCACACACCTAGAGTTATTAGCCCGCGAAACCGCACCTGAAACCAAAAATATTTCCTGTCGTCCCCAATTTTTTTGCCCGTCAAACCCCATTGACTTTTCCACCCTTTTTTCTTATATTATATAAATAGAAATCTGCGTACTCTGAAAACTACGCATTTAAACCCTGAAAAAAGGAGAGTTGCTCGAAATGAACAAAAAAATGCTCTTTGTTTTCAATCCCAAGGCAGGTAAAGGCAAGATCAAAACAAACCTGCTTGATATAGTAGATATTTTCAACAAAGGCGGTTATGAAGTCATTATCTATTCCACACAGAAACCAAAAGATGCCTACGAGAAAGCCAAAGAATACGAATCCAAAGTGGACCTTATCGTATGTAGCGGCGGAGACGGGACTCTTGATGAGGTGGTTACCGGAGTAATGGAAAAGAAGAGTTCCATTCCCATCGGATACATTCCGGCAGGAAGCACCAACGACTTTGCAAACAGTCTCTTTATGCCGAAAAGCATGACAGATGCCGCTTCCATGATTATGGAAGAGAAACTTTATCACTGTGACATCGGCAGATTCAATAACCAGAGCTTTACATATATAGCAGCTTTCGGTCTTTTCACAGATGTAGCCTATCAGACAGATCAGGATCTCAAGAATATCCTTGGCCATGTAGCCTATCTTCTTGAGGGAGTGAAACGCCTTTTTGATATCAAATCATACCATATGAGAATTGAATCCGAAGAATTAACTGTGGAGGATGACTTCATCTTTGGGATGATCACCAATTCCCGTTCAGTGGGAGGGTTTAAGAACCTTACAGGCAAGAACGTGGATATGAATGACGGACTTTTTGAAGTTACCATGATTACAAGACCGAAGAATCCGCTGGAATTGCAGGAGATCATGACTGCAATGCTGACAGCAGAGGACAATACAGATCTGATTCATTCTTTTAAATCAGCCAGGGTGACCATTACCTCAGAAGAACCGGTACCATGGACTCTGGACGGTGAATACGGCGGCAGTCATACACAGATAGAGATTGAAAACTGCCACGAAGCACTGAATCTGTATCTGAAAAGTACAAAAAATGAGGAAACCAGATCAATTGGAATTTCCCCGTTAATAAATAAAAAGGAGAAATAAAATGGGTGAGTATATCAATGTAGTAGAGACTTTTGGATGTGACGTGTTTAATGATTCCGTCATGCAGGCACGACTTCCGAAGAAGATCTACAAAGAATTGAAAAAAACCATAGAAGAGGGCAAAGAACTGTCTATGGAAATTGCGGATGTAGTAGCACACGAGATGAAAGAATGGGCCATCGAGAAAGGTGCCACACATTACAGCCACTGGTTCCAGCCCCTTACAGGTGTGACAGCAGAGAAACATGATGCTTTTATCACAGCTCCGATGGATAACGGCAAGGTCCTGATGTCTTTCTCCGGAAAAGAACTGATCAAAGGTGAACCGGATGCATCTTCTTTCCCGTCCGGTGGATTAAGAGCAACTTTTGAGGCGAGAGGATATACAGCATGGGACTGTACATCACCGGCTTTTGTCCGTCATGATGCAGCAGGTGGAACACTCTGTATTCCTACTGCATTCTGTTCCTATACGGGAGAAGCACTTGACCAGAAGACACCACTTCTTCGTTCTATGGAAGCAATCAACACCCAGGCACTCCGTCTGTTGAGACTTTTCGGAAATACAACTTCTAAGAAAGTAACTCCGTCAGTAGGAGCAGAGCAGGAATATTTCCTGATCGATAAAGAGAAATGGCTTCAGAGAAAAGACCTGATCTATACAGGCAGAACTCTTTTTGGAGCTATGCCTCCGAAGGGACAGGAAATGGATGACCATTACTTTGGAAGTATCCGTCAGAGAATTTCCGCATACATGAAAGAGGTAAATGAAGAATGTTGGAAGCTTGGAATTCCTGCAAAGACACAGCATAATGAGGTTGCCCCTGCACAGCATGAGCTTGCACCGATTTATGCACCGGTCAATATCGCAGCAGACCAGAACCAGATGATGATGCGTATTCTTAAAAAGGTTGCCAGCCGCCATGGAATGCGCTGTGTCCTTCATGAGAAACCATTTGCAGGTGTGAATGGCTCCGGTAAGCATAACAACTGGTCTCTTACCACAGATGACGGAATCAATCTTCTGGATCCGGGCAAAACACCTCATGAAAATATTCAGTTCCTTCTGGTCCTCACCTGTATCCTGAAAGCAGTAGATGAACATGCAGATCTTCTGCGTGAATCTGCGGCAGATGTGGGAAATGACCAGAGACTTGGCGGCCATGAGGCACCGCCGGCAGTGATTTCCGTATTTCTTGGAGAGCAGCTGGAGGATGTTCTGGAACAGCTGGTCAGCACAGGAACAGCAACTCACAGTAAAAAGGGAAGTAAGCTGGAAACAGGTGTTAAGACTCTGCCTGATTTCATGAAGGATGCCACAGATCGTAACCGTACTTCACCTTTTGCTTTCACAGGAAATAAATTTGAATTCCGTATGGTGGGCTCAAGAGATTCTATTTCCGCATGTAACGTAGTCCTGAATACGATCACGGCAGAAGTATTTAAGGAAGTATGTGACCGCCTGGAAAAAGCTCCTGATTTCGAGCTGGCGGTACATGACCTGATCAAAGAATATGCCACAGATCATCAGAAGATCGTATTTAACGGAAACGGCTATGCGCCGGAATGGGAGAAAGAAGCTAAACGCCGCGGACTTCCGATCCTTCCGAGCATGGTGGATGCAATCCCTGCACTTACTACAGAGAAGGCAGTGAAACTCTTTGAATCTTTTGATGTATTCTCAAGAGCTGAGCTTGAATCACGTGCAGAGATTAAATATGAGATTTACTCTAAAGCAATCAATATTGAAGCAAAGACCATGATCGACATGGCAACCAAGCAGATCATTCCGGCAGTTATCAGATATACCACTGTTCTTGGCGAATCTATCAATACAGTGAAAACAGCGGGCGAAGGACTGATCGATGTAAGTGTACAGCTTGATCTGCTCAAGAAAGCGTCAAAACTCTTAAAGGCTGCGAACAGTGCCATGAGTAAGCTGAGCAAACTGGTTGAGAAGACCCCGGAATATGCAGAGGGACGGGACAGAGCCGTATTCTGCAGAGAAAAGGTGGTTCCTGCAATGGAAGCTTTACGTGAGCCGGTGGATGAACTGGAAATGATCGTAGATAAGGAAATGTGGCCGATGCTTCTTATGGAGATCTTGTATTTGAAGTATAATGTTGTAAAAATATAAAGAAGAATGCTATAATGAAAGGGTCGTGAATCTGTAAAAGATAAGCGGCCTTTTTCTATAACACAAACTGGACTATAATAGTTATATAAAGGAGAACTAAATGGAAGAACTGAAATTTCTGGAGGAGCAGCAGGTAGCCCCTGAACTGATAAAGAGAGTAGAAGAATTCCGTAGCCGGTATGAGGTGGTACCGGAGACAGCAGACAGGATTGTGAAACCATCCATTCCATTTTACGGAAAAGACATTCTGGAAATGGCCATTGCCGGACTGCTCAAAGGGGAGAATCTATTACTCACCGGTCCGAAGGCAACAGGAAAAAATATCCTTGCAGAGAACCTGGCATATATTTTCAACCGTCCCGCGTACAATGTTTCTTTTCATGTAAATACTAACAGCGGAGATCTGATCGGCACAGACACTTTCGTGGACAACGAAGTTAAGCTCCGCAAAGGAACTATCTATCAGTGTGCAGAATACGGTGGTTTCGGAATCCTCGACGAGATCAATATGGCAAAGAACGATGCAGTTTCCGTTCTTCATGCAACTTTGGATTATCGCCGTTCCATCGATGTCCCGGGCTATGACAAAATTGATCTTCATCCGGCTGCCCGTTTTATTGGAACCATGAATTACGGTTATGCAGGAACCAAAGAACTCAATGAAGCGCTGGTATCCAGATTTCTGGTCATAGACATGCCGGCTCAGACTGAAGAATCCCTGGAATTTATTTTCCGCCGGATGTTTCCAAATATAAAAGAAAACGCCAGAACACAGTTCATCGGAGTATTCCTGGATCTTCAGCTCAAAGCCACAAACAGTGAAATTTCCACCAAACCTCTGGATCTGCGAGGTCTCCTTGCAGCCATGAAGATTGTAGAAACCGGACTTCTCCGAGAAAAGCGGTTACTATGGGGGTGGTAAACAAGACCTTCGATATTTTCGAGAAAGAAATCGTAGAGGATATTGTGAAAACCAGAATTCCGGCAGACTGGACAAGGGATGATGTATATGAAAGATGAGAAAATCGTAGAAATCGACGATTACCGTCTGGAACTGGAAAACAGGATCCGCAATCTCCTCTGGACTATCAGCGGGGATTACACGTTAAATATGAAAGTAGACGTTTCCCTGTATCTGCGTTCAAAAGCAATTGCTCTGTATGACGGCATCAAGCAGGGCGCTCTGGCAAAATATTATGACAGGAATCTGCTGGGTTTATATCTGGTAAAAAAAGTCTTCTGCCAGGCAGGAGAGGGAGAACTGACTGCAGTAGCACAGCTATGTGTAGAGGAAGCAATCGGGGATAAAATATGTCAGGAGCGTCCGGGAGTCCGGGAGATGCAGAAGGAAGCATTCGAGGATATCCTGGATCAGGAGTTTGAACAGATGCCCGCATACGGAGATATTCTCGGTCGCCTGAAGATTGCCATCCTGCGTGACCGTTTGCAGAATGGAAACCATTATGTAGAAGAGCGTCTTCGGAAAATCCGCGACATGGTTTACAAAGCCAGAACAGCTACAGACACTATAGAACTGATCCGTATTATTGACAGTCTTTACAACACTATCATTGATCCGGATTTTGAGAAAGATCATGGAACACTGGAACAGGTTATGGCAGTCACCATGGAAGAACTGACAGAATACGATTGGGAAGATTTTCTCACAGAAGAACTTTATGAGGAAGCTCTGGAGAGTTACATCGAACAGATGACAAATAAGATTACGGACATGGAAGACACTGCTGTCACTGAAGAAATGGAAAAACAGCGCCAGACCAAACACAAAATTACAATTCTCACAGAGGAAGAACTTGAGAAAGCATACACCTATGTAGAGTTGAATTTCGGAAAAACTTATCTCACTCCTGCAGAAGAGAAGCGAATGAATTATCTGATGTGCAGGGAACTTCACAGAGACTGCAGCCTTTATTTTACAGAAGGAATTCTTAAGAATCCGGTCAAACGAAACTATCAGTACGAATATGCAGTGCGATTAAAGAATAAGAATATCTGGCTCTACCATGACAAACACAGAATCGTAAAGCAGAACATCGCATCCCTCACAGATCTTTTGCGAAAGACGCTGGTGCTGAAAAGCGAGACGCAGGAAGTACTGTCAGACAGAGGAACGATCATTCCGTCCAGACTCTGGCGTGTGGGCAGAAGCAGTGAAGCAAATCTGTTTAAAAGAGAATTGAAATCTGATGCATCTGATTCGTAGTAGATGTGCTGATCGATGCCAGCGGTTCCCAGATGTCCAGGCAGGGAGATGTGGCATTACAGGCTTATATCATCAGTGAAGCATTAAGTAATGTAAACCTGCCTCACCGTGTCATGAGCTTCTGCACATTCTGGGACTATACGATCCTTCACAGATTCCGTGAGTACGATGATCCACAGTCAGCTAATGAAAATATTTTTAATTATGTAACTTCTTCCAATAACAGGGATGGACTTGCTATCAAAACCGCAGGATACGGTCTGCTTCAGAGATCTGAGGAGAAAAAAATCCTCATTGTATTAAGTGATGGAAAACCATACGATGTCATCGTAAACAGACCTCACGCAAAGAACCCGGAACCTTATATGGGAAAATATGCGATCAATGATACTGCTACAGAAGTGCGGCACCTGCGAAACCTTGGAGTAAGTGTTCTGGGAGTGTTTGCAGGGGAAGAAAAGGACCTTTCCACAGAAAAAAAGATATTTGGCAAAGATTTCGCATATATCCGGGATATTTCGAATTTTTCCAGAATTGTTGGGAGATACCTGATTAAACAGTTGGATTCAGATGAATAGACTGATAAAACAGGGCAAAAATATGCTGTTTGAGCGTGCTGATATGTTAAGAGATTATCAAGTTAGCACGTCAATATGGTAAAGTGCATAAAAAACCAGTTTTTTCACCTTGCCTTTTTGTATAAATTTCGCTATAATGTTCTATGTTTATAAATCAATACAAAAGGGAGAGGAAATCATGAACGAAAACAAAGAGTTCAAACCGTATATTCCGGCTGACAAGATCACACCAGAATTTACGGTGACATCCATCATCATGGGTGTTATCCTTGCAGTCATCTTCGGTGCAGCCAATGCTTATCTTGGTCTGCGTGTAGGTATGACTGTATCTGCTTCCATTCCGGCAGCAGTTATTTCCATGGGCGTAATTCGCAAGATCATGAAAAAGAACTCCATTCTGGAGAGCAACATGGTCCAGACAATCGGTTCAGCCGGTGAATCACTGGCAGCCGGTGCAATTTTCACAATGCCAGCTCTGTTCCTTTGGGCAGAAGAAGGACTTTGTGAATGCCGGGTATCGTGGAAATCACATTAATCGCACTTTGCGGTGGTGTTCTTGGTGTACTTTTTATGGTACCACTTCGTAACGCACTGATCGTAAAAGAGCATGCAACACTTCTTTATCCGGAAGGAACTGCCTGCGCAGATGTTCTTCTTGCAGGTGAAGAGGGTGGTGCAAACGCTGCGACAGTATTCTCAGGTATGGGAATCGCAGCGATCTTTAAATTTGTCGTTGACGGTTTAAAGGTAATCCCTGCAGACGTTGCAGTAGCATTTAAAGGATTCAAAGGTGAAATTGGTATGGAATGCTATCCTGCACTTCTCGGTGTTGGATATATCGTAGGACCAAGAATCGCATCCTTTATGTTTGTTGGTTCTCTTATTGGCTGGATGGTGCTGATTCCGGTAATCTGTCTGTTCGGAGCTGATACAGTTATGTATCCCGGAACAGAAACAATTTCTGCTCTTTATGCAGCAGGCGGAGCATCTAAAATCTGGAGTACTTATGTAAAATATATCGGAGCAGGAGCTATCGCAACAGGTGGTATTATTTCTCTGATCAAATCCCTGCCTCTGATCATTGCAACCTTCCGTGATTCCATGAAGAGCATGAAGGGTGGCAAGAATACAAGTACAGAAAGAACTGCACAGGATCTTCCAATGAACGTTATCCTGATCGGTATTGTGGCAATGGTTGCGATCATTTGGCTTGTTCCGGCTATCCCGGTTAACCCGATCGGTGCGCTGATCATCGTAATCTTCGGCTTCTTCTTTGCAACTGTATCTTCCCGTATGGTTGGTCTTGTAGGAAGCTCCAACAACCCTGTATCAGGTATGGCTATCGCTACTCTTCTGATCGCAACAATGGTTATCAAAGCATCCGGCAATACCGGTATCGACGGAATGAAAGCAGCAATTGCTATTGGTTCCGTAATTTGTATCGTAGCAGCGATCGCAGGTGATACTTCACAGGACTTAAAGACAGGTTATCTTCTTGGTGCAACTCCTAAGAAGCAGCAGATCGGTGAGCTTATCGGTGTTGTTGCTGCCGGTCTTGCTATCGGTGGAGTTCTTTATCTTCTGAACACTGCATGGGGATACGGAAGTGCAGAAGTACCTGCTCCTCAGGCTACTCTGATGAAGATGATCGTAGAAGGTATCATGGGCGGCAAGCTTCCATGGACACTGGTATTTATCGGTGTATTCCTTGCAATTGGTCTGGAAATCTTAAGAATTCCGGTTATGCCATTTGCTATCGGTCTTTACCTTCCAATCTACCTCAACGCTGCTATCATGATCGGTGGTGTTGTTCGTATGTTCGTTGACGGAAGAAAGAATGTTGATGATAAGAAAAAAGAAGAACAGGCAACAGACGGTACACTTTACTGTGCAGGTATGATCGCAGGTGAAGGTCTTGTAGGTATCCTTCTTGCAATCCTTGCAGTAGTAAACGTAAGCAGTGTATTTGATCTCTCCGGAAGCATTAACCTTGGTAATGCAGGCGGCGTGATCCTGATGTTACTTATGATCTTAAGCCTTCTGAAATTCAGTATCTGGAACAAGAAGAAAAGCCTGATCAGGCGGAGATGATAATATTTAAATGAGTAAAAAGAAAAAAGAATTACAGATCAATTATCTGGATCTCATTCCTGAGCGCAGTGCACAGCTTCGCTGGCATACGGATATCAGGGGGAGAATGGTGCTGGAAATAGAGAATAAGGGCGCGTTTAACACGATTGCCAGAAGCTGTTTGGAAAACCCAGATATACGAAGATACATCTGGATGACAATGGCACATTTATCTGGCCACTCATAGATGGCAGGAAGACAGTGGAAGATATTGCTGCACTGGTAAAAGACGAATTTGGGGAGAAGGCAGAGCCTTTATATCCAAGATCGTTAAATACTTCCAGATAATGGAGAGTTATCATTTTGTAAATTTTATCAATAAGCCTGAAAAATAAGGTAAGAATAAGAGCGGGAGCAGTCCTTCATGGATTGCTGCCGTTCTTGTAGTTTATGGACGAATAATTACGGCACAGTGATAAAGCGGTATCTCTGGCTGATATTCATGAAAGCATAAAACAAATATTATTTTTACAGAATACAAGGAGGCGAATGAATGAAGTTAGTAAATGGAAAAAGATCACAGCTTCTGGAATATCTGATGATCATAGCAGGAACCGGATTAATGGCACTGGCGATCAATTCCGTATTTGATGCATCAGGTATGGTAACCGGAGGCTTTTCAGGTATTGCGATCATTATAAAAGCAGGGAGTCAGGGAATCATTGACGGTGGTATCCCTCTCTGGGTAACAAATATGGGTTTGAACATTCCACTGTTTCTGATCGGATGGAAGATTAATGGATTCTCCTTTGTAAAAAAAGCTTTGATAGGAGAAATTGCTCTGTCCACCTGGCTTGCCATAGAACCTGTATGGAATCTTGCGGGCAATGATCTTCTTCTTGCCGCACTTTACGGTGGTGTGATCCAGGGTGTGGGAATCGGTCTTGTCTTTCTGGGCGGTGGAACAACCGGAGGAACCGATATGATGGCAGCTATCATCCAGAAATATCTGCAGCACTATTCAATCGCACAGATCATGCAGGTTATAGATGCAGGCGTTGTACTGGTGGGTATGTATGTGTTCGGCATCCACAAGGCACTCTATGCGATTATTGCGGTATATCTGGTGACAAAAGTATCTGACAGTTTGATTGAAGGTCTGAAATTCTCAAAAGCTGCCTATATCATTACAGCAAAGCCAAAAGAAATAGCAGATATGATCATGAAAGATCTGGACAGAGGTGTAACAGGCATCAGTGCCAGAGGAATGTACTCAGGACAGGATAACTGATGCTTTTCTGCGTGGTAAATAAAAAAGAGATCGTAATGCTTAAAGAAAAAGTAGATGAAATTGATCCGGAAGCTTTTGTGATAGTGACAGATGCCAGGGAAGTTCATGGAGAAGGTTTTATTGAAAAAAGTAATACAAAAAAATATATAAAAAAATTGTAAATTTTTTTCTCTTTCCTCTTTCATTTTTGGTAAATATATATTAAAATACAATACAGGTATAAGGTTTTATAGTTAAAACGGAAAATAAACACTATAGGATGAGAAGGGATTGAAATCAGATGATATCGAATCAGGTGCTTCAGAATACTCTTGAAGGGTTAAAAGAAATTTCCAGAACAGAATTTTGTGTACTCGACACAGAAGGCAAAGTGCTTGCAAGTACTTTTGCAGATTTTTCCATTGCAACACAGGATGTACAGGCTTTCGTAGAATCACAGGCCGACAGCCAGCTTGTAAAGGGGTTCCAGTATTTTAAAGTCTGTGATGACTATCAGCTGGAATATATACTGGTCGCCCATGGCGACGATGAAGATACTTATATGGTTGGCAAGCTCGCCGCTTTTCAGATCCAGAATCTGATTGTAGCGTATAAAGAACGCTTTGACAAAGACAGCTTTATCAAGAACCTGCTTCTTGACAACCTGCTTCTTGTTGACATTTATAATCGTGCGAAGAAACTGCACATTGAGGCAGATGTCCGCCGCGTAGTCATGATCCTTGAAATGCCACAGGAGAAAGACCACAGCTCCATGGAAAGCGTGAAGAGTCTTTTCGGCGGTAAAAGTAAAGACTTTATCACAGCAGTAGATGAGAAGAGTATTATCGTAGTCAAGGAACTTGAAGATGGTGAGAATTATCCTGAGATGGATCAGCTTGCACATACTATCCTTGATACTCTTGGAATGGGAAATGACGGTAAGACACATATGGCATACGTACTATCGTCAATGAACTGAAAGAAGTATCACGTTCCTATAAAGAAGCCCGCATGGCTCTTGATGTAGGTAAGATTTTTTTCGGAGATAAAGAAGTGATCGCATACAGCTCTCTGGGAATCGGACGACTGATCTACCAGCTCCCGATCCCACTCTGTAAGATGTTTATCAAAGAAATCTTCGGCGGCAAATCCCCGGATGACTTTGACGAAGAGACTCTGGTCACAATTGATAAGTTCTTCGAGAACAGCCTCAATGTTTCAGAGACATCCAGACAGCTTACATCCATAGAAACACTCTGTCTATCGCCTCGATAACTCCAGAAGAGTACAGGTCTTG